>WNGF01002596.1_pt1 | contig 43685 bp, 45 predicted proteins | sample 5400641 | NCBI WGS metagenome assembly WNGF01 (sample SAMN13153371, study PRJNA577476) | soil metagenome | isolation source: 80 cm soil or saprolite under grassland replicate 2 | place: USA:California | collected 2016-06-15 | reverse complement strand
TGGTTTTCCAGACCTACCGCCGGAGACTACGCCACCTCATTTTCCAGCAACGCCGGTACGCGACCCCTGCCACCAAGGTCGTGCCATTTTCTGCACGGCGAAATGGCAGGCGAACTGGCGGCAATGGAACAACGGAAAATGACCATGCCTGACTGGCGGTTCGTCTACGACTGTGGGCACCAACTCTCTTTCGCCGCGCCGCGCACGTCGGACGAACTCATGCAACTGTCCAGTTGCTTGGAGCAGCTCTGGACCGCCGTCTGCACCCAGTGTTCACACCCCTGACTTGTAGGCTGATTCTTCCATCGCTGCAGTCGTCGCGGATTGAGCCTGTGTTCCGTGTCGCCGACATACTCGGTCCGATCAAACAGCGTTCAGATTGATCTAGAGGGCTGAGAGCTGGTTCAGGACGACAGCGAGCACGCCGGCTACCGAGCAGGCCACTTCGTCTACACCGACGACACTGGCGTCCGCTACGTAGTCCGGCTCGGGCTGCGTTTCGGAAACCACCCAGCGCTCGGGTTCGAGCCGTACAACATCGAAGACAAAAGCGTTCACCTCTTTCTCGGCACCGAACATGAATATCATCAATGATGAGACCGGGCTGCGCCGCCGCCTGCGCGTTGGCAAACTGTCCGCTCCGATCCTCATGGGACCGGGGCACCCGCGCCGCGTGTTTGCCCGGATTCCTCTCAGCCACTCGCCTGATCGTGTTGCGCAGCGTCCGCGTCATCGTCGTCGCCATCGACAGGGCGGAAGGCGGCGATGACTCGAATCATTCGATCCCACTGAGTCCTGTCCAGATCGGCAAGGGCTCGCGCCGACTGCTGCCTGATCCAATCTGAATTGCTGGTCTCGACCGCACGCTGTTCGATCACGTGCAGCACATCAAGCACCGGCACGTGTCGTTTCAGGCCAGAGTCAATGACGCGCGCGCACTGGGCCGGTGAATCTGTGGCGGTCGTCTGAACGCCTGTGGCGGTCGCCTGCACGCCTCTGACAACCGGATGCGTGAGCGGGGGGCGTTAGGCGGGTGCTCCCGCCTACACCAGCTTTTCGAACCGCCCGTGCCCTTCGTCGACGCAGTAGACCGTGTGGAACTTGCTCGTGTAGTAGTGGCTTTTCGCTTCGTCGTGCAGAAGGGCGCCGCCGACGAGCGGCAGCCTCAGGAGAAGCCAGCGCTGCGCAACAGCCACAGACCACCGGGGCAGGCCAGCCTCTTTTCCTCGAAGCGCCTGTTCGATCGCGGCAATGCTGACACCGCCGGGCGAGCCACTAGCCATCCACAACTTCGGAGTAGACGGGCGACCCCACGTGACCCGCAGGGACTGAAGGTACTCATGCAGTGGTGTGTTTCGCAGCTCGCCCCATTGCCAAAGAACAGCACCGCTCGGACCGTTCCCCACCATCTGCGTCACCGCCGCGCACAAGGCTGCCGCAAGGCGTGGAACATCTTGCTTGTCGAGCCGCTTGCTTGACCAGTGCGGGGTGACGTACGCCGCCGGACCCGCGAAGCGCTGCTCCGCGGCGGATGCTATTTCCTGTTGTCGTTTGAACTGTTGGATCGCTTCTGAGCCGTGGTCCTTTTCCCACGGTGCCAGGGGTTGAACCCGCTCGGCGTTCACCGTGGTCAGTTCGAGACCGATCTGCTGGTCCGGAGTGGCAAGCACGTAATCTGGCGGGTCACGTTTGAGCGCTTCAAGGTCTGTGATTTCGACAGCCACCCCTGGCAGCACTTCGCTCGCAAACCGCGTAATGAGGTCGAGGTCAGCCTGCGAGCGAGTGGTCATCTCGGGGGAGCGTAACCCATGCGCACGCGCTACGACGTTGTCGTCACCACACCACCGAATGGGGGGTTCGCGTGAGGCGCTTCGAGATCGAGGTCTGCCGAGTCTCGCGGCTCGCCCGGCGCTCAAAGGCCGCGCTCTCTGTACGCCGAGGCTCCTGGAGCCGCAGTACGTAGATAACCGGGATAGGCACTGACGGCTCGTCGCCTCGCGGTGGCGGCCCGTCGGCCCCGAGTGTACCCGCCGGTCATACGGGTTGGACTCGCTCTGCCGCGGCTGCGACAGCGGGAAACGAGAGAACTACCGAAACGGCCACCACCCTCGCCTTGCGGATGGTTCGGGGAGTGGTTCGAACTCCGCCGCATAGACGTAATCGGTGTAGGCCCTGTTCAGACCGAGCACGCCAGGCAAGAGATCGGGCATCGCAGTTGACAGCGACGACCACGCCCTCATGGCGTCGTGGTCGCGTAGGTACTGTCGGACGGATCCGAGGCATCTGCTGTCCGCCTCCTGAAACGCTGTAGAAAGCTCTCAAGTAGGACGGCTCCTCGACCTCTAGATGCGCGAAATCGCCTGCGATGTTGTCTTCGTTGAGCCGCTGAAGCGCCGCGGTCATCGCATTATCAACCGCATCGCCGTAATCAGCGCCTGTGGTCGCCGTGCCGAGTACCGACAACACGTCTCCATATCGGGACATCCGTCGATTCGCGAGGTCTCGGTAGCGCTCGAGTTGGGATCGCCGGTGTTCGCGGAGCGCCTTGCGCCGATCGACCTCAAGCTGGTTTCTAAGCGTGATATTTGCCACCTCACGAGCGCCGCCGCGGGCAATCAGAGCGCCCACCAATGCGCACCCAACGGCCCAAGTACGGTCAGCGCGGTAGTCAGCACGCGGCCAAGCTCTGGATCCACGGCAGGCCAGTCTACGGCCGCCACGCTCACGCGGACGATGGGGAGGGCGGGTCCAAGACTTGGCCGGCTCGGCCGCCAGGGGGCCCACGCCTCTAGAGGCGTTCAGTGGCTCGGACGCTCCAGTGCGCCGGAGCCGTCCTGCGCAGGTTTGACTCCCGGCAGCCGACTCCCGTGAAGGGCGCATCCCGTCACGTTCCGACGGGCACGATAGAGATTTTGTATTCGGATCATGGGACCCACCTGCGCTTCTCGCGCAAATCAGGCGTCTCTCCTGAGCTCGACCTCTGGTTGCACCGGCCTGGAACTCAGCGGCTGGTCCAGGTAGCCGCACGCCAGACGGCCAGACGCGACATCAACACGGTTGGAGTCTCGTGGAGTCTCGCCTGGCCACGCTTGGCGTGCCAGAGCACGGGCCGATGCGGCCGGCCTCACCGTGGGCGTCAGACAACCCAACGAAGCGGCGGCAGCAGCGGGCAGCAGCGGGACAGGCCGCCCGCTGACCTCGATCCCCTGGTCGGCCAGCACGCCGGCTTATGCGTCCGGCCGCGGCACCCAGCTGCAGTAATACCGAACAGCTAGGAGGATGACCTCCGGCGCTAAGCGATGCCCTGAAATGAGGCTCGCCGACTCGGCCGTCCCCCATGCCGGCCACACCAGCGCAGGCGTATGCAAACTCGACCGCGCTGGTCGTATCCAGCGCGAGTGAGATCGGAAGAGGAGCCGCGCGGCAGGAACGCGTCGTCGCACACTGCGCGATCGGCTCACCCCACGCAACGTCGCAGAACCGTCTCGCGAGGATACTCCGGGCTTTCGGGCGGCCCAGGAGCGGCACGGTGGCACGGGACAGACGGTGCCCTCCGGACGCTTACATGCTCAGCTGGCGCGCACCTCGACTCGGCGCGGCTGGTCCTTTGGTGCCCGCGGCAGCCGCAGCGTGAGCACGCCCTGTTTCAGCTCGGCCTGAATGCGGGCTGTGTCGATCTCCTCAGGCAACTGGAACTGCCGGAAGAAGTTCGTTAGCTCGTACTCGCGGTGCAGCGCTGTACCCGACGGCGGTGGTTCCGCGTGCGCCGTGATAGTCAGGACGCGCTGTTCCACGCGTACGTCAAGCCCTTCGGGCGCGATACCCGGCAAATCGGCTAGCACCACCAGGCTGTCCTCGTCCTCGAAGATGTCTACCGGCGGGGCGCCGAAAACCTCCTCGGCTCGGGTGGGCTCCCGGTCACGCCCAGCGCCCGTCGCAGGCGCCAGCGGTGTGCCCCCCTGGTCGGCCAGATGTGCCCCTGGCGTCGGGACCGTCTGTTCAGTCATGCTCCCTCCTACACTCCTCTTGCGGGCGAGTCGCCCGTTAGTCCGCCTGGACGGTGACCCGGCGCGGCCGGGAGTGCTCGGCACGGGGCGCTGTGATAACCAGCAGCCCATTGCGGTAGTGCGCCGTCACCTTGTCCGGGTCGACTTCATCCGGCAGCTCCACCGTCCGCATGAACCGCCCTGCCGCCCGCTCGCTGCGGTGCACCCGCTCCGGCGCGAGGTCGCGTAGACCGACCTTCTCGCCCCGAATGGTGAGCGTGTTGCGGACGGCAGTCACCTCCACCAAGTTCGGGTCCAGGCCGGGTGCGAGCGCTTCCACGCGGAAGTCTTCCCCATCCTGGTAGATGTTCACCAACGGATACTGCCGGGCGCCGCGACCGGGCAGGAACGCCACCCGAAAGGGGCGCGATGACGTGCCTCCTCCTGTCTCACCGAACAGCCGATCCATGTCCCGGCGCATCCTCTCCAGTTCGCGGAACGGGTCGATCCCCATGCGTCCTCCCTTGCCGGCTGGCGTTGGTTGGCGTCGTCAGCGGACTGACGTCCGCGCCTCGACGGGCAGATACCGCGCAGCGCGACACGTCTGCGGCAGCGGAGGCGGCCAGCGATCGTGCGGCCGCGTCGGTCGCGCCCACGCGCGCAGTATACGGCCTGTCCGATGCCCTGCTGTCCCACTGGGCCCGTTATTGAGGCTCGCGTCCCAAGTGCAAGGTAACGGCGGGTTCGGTGGCTCGAGACGCGCGAGGCGACTTGGAGCTACGCCTGGGTCCGTGGGAGCTTGAAGTTGCCCCCGGTTATCGCCCGGTCCACGGCTCTTTCAAGCGTAGGTGGTGTCGAGCTGGACCCTGTCGATCGTCGGGCAATGCACGTCGGTGGCCACCCGTCCGACTTGAAACGAGAGCACAGAAACCAACGGCGCAAGCAACATTGCCCACCGCGAGCGCTTTGCCAGGCCGACGACGAGGCAGAGCCTCGCGCCTGCCGTCATCACGATCAGCGCCTGAGAGGCGGTGGCGGGAAACCGGGGCATGGTCAGCCCGATGCTTCCCCCGACTACTGCGGAGGCACCGATGGCTGCACTGAACGCAGCCACGCGACTGCGCCACAACTTTTCCAGCACAGATGTCGCACGCGGCGTCGGTACCCGCGCGAGATGAAACCGCGGTGCCGGCAGCGAAACCGGGGGGCCGCGGGGCTGTTAGAGTTCTCATCCGATCCTCGTTGGGTGGGCGGCTTGCGAGAGGCGCGCCCTCGATCTCAGAAGTGGAAGCCGAGCAGGTTCCACTCGGCTACAAACCAGGTAAAAGCGACGGCGGCCAGGGCAAGGATCATGTAGTGGATTCGGCCGAGCAGGCTCCACATGTGCCGCCGCCAGGCAAGCACGGTGAACGGCACCACCGCCGCCGTCAGCGCCGTAGCAACCAACGGCACTATGAGCAGCAGCCGCAGCGGCGAGAAGTCGCCGCTGAGCATGTCTCCAAGCACCACCACGAACCTGACAATGGACGCCAAGTTCAGTGCTGCCACTCCGCCGGCGACCCACTGCGCCGGGAGTCCGCGACAGCATGTGTTGCTAAGTTGGTGAAGGTCTTCCCGCAGGGACCGCAGGAGTAGCGCTGCCACCCGGCCCGATCACGGCCGTGGCGCTTGGTCGGAGGCTGCCTGCAAGTAGGACAGGCTGACATCAGGTGCCGACTCTATCAGCAACACACCGCGTCGCAGACTCCTGCCGGAAGACTTTCACGGCCGCATCCATCTCAGCCTTCTCCGGCTACGGCTGGCCGGCCGAGGTGGTGTTGATGGCTGTCCGCTGGTATCTGCGGCACCCACTGTCCGCCGCAAGCGTCATGGAGTTGCTGGCTGAGCGTGGCATCGACGTATCCAAGCGGACAGTGTTGCGCTGGGTCCAGACGTTTGGACCGCTGCTCGCCGCCGAAGCCCGAAAGCACCGCCGACGACCGGGTGGAAAGTGGTACGTGGACGAGGTGTTCTTCGTGCGCACGAGCGAGAAGCGCTACTTGTATCGAGCTGTTGACGAGCACGGGCAGGTGCTCGACGTACTCTTCCGTAATCACCGTGACGGTGAGTCGGCTCTGGTCTTGTTCGAACGGACGCTGGGTACCACTGGCCAGCAGCCCGACGAGGTGATCACCGATCATCACCAACCGTATGTCAAAGCCGTTGCAGCCAGCTGTCCGGCTGCCAAGGACACGCGCACTGGGCTACACCGCGCCAAGGGCGAGACCACCAAACCAATCGATCGGAGCCACGTGCCGACGCGCGATTGGCTGCGCTCGTCACGTGGGTTGAAGACACTTGCCACCGGCCAGCGCTTCTTCGAAGGCTTCGAGGCTCTTCAAGCGCTGCACCGTGGTCATGTGCACCTTCGCGATTTGGTGCCGAACTACAACTCAGCTGACGCTACTCCACATGGCCGTGCACGGGCTGTGGTCGTTGCCGTCAATGCTTTGGGAGCCTGCTTTCGCCGCGACCCGTAAACCGCTCTCTGCTCGCGGCATGCGTCCGGAGGATCCCCGCTTCGAGCACATTCACGGCCCCCCGCACCCGGTCGGAACAACTTAGCAACACATGCTGTCGCGGACTCCCTCATCATCCTGGACGAGCAGCGTCTTCGCTCGGTGTTGACTGAATACGTGGCCTACTACAACCAGGAGCGCCCGCATCGGAGGCTGGGGTTGCAGACGCCGGAACCGAAGCCCCGCTCGACGACTGGCCCGATCCAGTCGCAGCGGGTCCTGAATGGACTTCACTACGTGTTCGAACGCGCCGTTTGAGCGCGCTGACGCTTCGCCCTCTCTCTCAGCGCGCTAGCGCATCCGACAGCTCGCGAGCGTCATTGTGGGTGCTGAGATGCACACGGCAGGCAAAGTTTACGGGGCCTCCACCGACTGAGAGCTCGAGTCTTCGGGTCGCGTGCGCCGCTGCTGCCTTGCGCAGATCGGCCAGGCGCAGCGGACCGGGCATAGCCGACCCCTCCAGACTGTCCCCCATGAGCCACTCACTTCCATGCGGGAGTACCGGTAAGGGGTCACGATCCGCTTGCGCTGGTCTGCGCAGCCTTGTATTGGAGTGCGGCACAGCTAAGGCAGCAAGATGGTGATCGATTTGTGATAGCTTTGATAATGAAGATGGTTATAGCCATCGATGACTCGGTCCCAAACTCCGAGATAGAACGTGTGCGCACATTGAGTTGACTGTGGATCACCCGGTACTGTGGCATGCCATGGTGACGGCGCTACCACCGGAACCATGCCGCTAAAGCCGGGCCACTTCTTGGACGCGACCACATGGTTTGAGTAGTTGTCGCTGTCGACGGCCTTCGACTGGTTATCACCCCAGGCCGCGGTTAGGCTCCAGCTCAAGAGGTGCTCTTCCGCATCTACGGCGGTTATCCCGAACGTGAATGCATCACTACCACTGTTTACTACCGCGCACACCGGCACAACGTTTCCGTCGTGCAACACCTTATCAATGCTTACGGCGGGTATGCCGTTGTCGATGCGAACAACCATGCTTCGGCCAGGATCAGTCGCGCTACCGAGCTCAGATGCGAGGGATTGACTGGCAAACAAGCGTACGCTCAGGACATGGCGGCCTATCGAGAGTACAGAACTGTCGAGTCGGTAACCGAGCCAGTGGTTGTACCAGAGCTCGCTCGGCGGACGGATGCGGTAATAGCCGGCCGCGGTCGGGACGATCGCAGTAAGCACGAAGCTAGTCAGCGGATCATTCCAAAGATAATCGTTCCAGTTCTGCCGTGGCAGAAGCTCCGTACCATCGACTAAGAGTTTGTAGAAGCGCGCGCCATCGCCATAGGCTCGCTGATGGTTGAACATTAGCGGGAGGCTCCCGCCAAAGGGCGCATCCTTGACCTGGAAGAAGTAAGCAGGATCAACGCTTGTATCAGCGTACCCTTCTTGGTCGGCTGGCATAGGCGTAGACGGAGTGTCCCTGCTAATGCGGCTCACGGGCACATGCCCGATGCCCAACAGGATTGGACCGGTCGGAACATACGGATCCAGGTCGAGTTGATTGATCTCCTGATCGCTGCACACCAGAAGTTGGTTAGCGGCCTGCACCGCGACGCTCGACGGACGGAAGGCGATCCCGCTGGCTATCACCGACGTGGTCGTTGGCACTTCAGCCAACCTCAGCACAGTAATCCGGTTGGCTGGGTCCCGCTCGGTCACATAGATGCTGCTAGCGGTGGTGTCGGCCCAGGTCATGAAGAACGGTGCCACCAGGCCAGTGACCAGCGTTTCCGGAAGTGCAGTGCTTAGCTGGAAGCGCCTGATCCGACCCGCTTCTGGGCCCGCCGTCTGCTCGCTCACATACGCAAGTTGCAAGTCCGGGGTGATGAGGAGGCCAATCGGTTGTTCGAGGTTGGAGAGCACGATGGTAGCGCCGCCACTCGTTAGGTCGATGCGCAGTAGACGGCCAGGGTTTGCAAACTCCACAACGTACGCTTGATTGTGGGCCTCGTCCAAAACGATCTGGTGTGGCGCGGTCATGCCCGCATGGACGACGGTCGCAAACGCCCGGTTGGCATTGGTCAAGTCGACACGAAGCAAGTTTCCGACCCGCTCCGTCACGTAGGCGTGCTGTTCGTCGGCGCTGACCTTGATATCCTCGGGCTGGTTGTAGCCCGTGCCGAGAACCTGATAGCGCGGGTGTAGTCGATACGCGACCCAGCGCACCTGGATGTCGGTGCCGTACATTACGACCTGTATCTTGGCGTAATCGAAGTTGGCGCCTGGCTGCACGACGTCGTTGCGAATCGCGAACACTGCGCCTGTGACCAGCTGATTACTCGGCCCCGGGGAGCCGTCCAACACCGCCGTCCGCGAGTAGTCAATGCTCGGGTTTTGCAGCTCAGCGTGCGAGAGCCCGGCGTAGTTAACGAGCCCGATGTACGCAATGTCGCAGTTGCCCTGGGGCCGCATCACAGGCGTGGCGCCCGGGGAGGTGTGATCCCACCTGATATTTCCGCCCTGAGCCGACGTGCCATTCGTGAGGTCTAAGCTTGAGTCGGCGGGCATGGTTGCCACGCCGCTGAACACGATCACGTCCAGGCGCCGGATGAGGTTCAGGCGAGAGACTTTGCCATTGAACTCCACGAAATCAAGTTCGTTGCGGCTGGCCCGGTAATCGCAGCCGATCGCACCACCAAGACTATTGATAAGCTGAACGAGTGTCGCCATCCACGAGCTCCCGGTGCCCAAATCTCACGCGGGGTCACCCGATGCCAGGAGGTCTCACTCACTCCCCCAGATCCACGGCTCTAACCCGCGTTGCGGTGCCAGCGCACTCCCCAGCTTCGCCAGACCGGCGCCAGCGTACCATCGCTCTCCACTTGCGCAAAGGGCGGTACGTCACAAATGAAGCCCGGAACGCCGCTGCGGTCGGCGCTTTAGCCGACGCTCGCAGTTACTGTTCTACCGACACGCGTTCTCCATCGCGTCGTCAGCGCTGCCTGACCGAGTCGGCGCAGCGCATCGACCACCGGCTGGACCAATTTACCGGGACTGATACTACTGGCAAATCCGGCTCACAGCCCGGTTTTGTGATCTCAAGCCTCTTCCGGTGGCAAGGGCGCCGGATTTAAAGAGACTCGGGTAATACCCGGCTGTCGGTGGTCATAGGCGTAAGCCGCAGTGGCGGAGGAAAGCGAGGCAGAGTGGAGCATCGCTACCAATGCGGTTCAGGCCGTCTTGGGCAACGCCGGCGGTTTCGTCGATGGTGTCCAAGCACAGGTTGGCGAGCTCCTTGGACTTCAGACTGCCCCACACCTGTTCGGTCCGGACTGACGTCCGGAGCATAACCAGGCAGCGGCTCGATGCTCAGCCAGTCGCGCTGGCTGGCGACCCACTCCAGCATGCAGCGGCTGCGATGCGCGGGCAGTCCGTCCCACAGCAAGAGCACGGAGCGGTGCTGCTCGAGTTGGTGCAGGAACGTCAGAAACTCGATGAGTGTTTCAGTGTTGTAGGCGCCAGGACGTAGCTCGAAAACCAGGTGCGTCACGTGCATGCGGCTCATACACCAGCGCGCCGGCCAGCGACAGCCGTTTCCAATTGAATCGGTGCCGCAGCACTGACGTGTGCCCCCGCGGCGCTGTCGGACGGCAAAACCTCGGCCGTTCAGGCTGCGCACTCGTAAACGTGGTGCAGCCCGTGCAGCACTGATCGGGTACTCTTGCATCCGCGTGGGGTCGTCGATTCGGGTGCATCCCAACCGACTGCGGAGGGTCGTAGGCTTCTAAATCTGAACTCGGAGCGACGAATCAGCCGAGGCGCAGGGACCCCTTCAAAGTGTCATGCATGAGCCACCCCACTCCGATGCAAGAGTACCGGCTTCCCGCCCACGCGATCATTGCCAGGCCCGCCGCAACCGGGACCAGGCCGATCAAATTTTTCGGGCCTGGACGCCCATTCACCCAACCATGGCGGGGTCTCATCAGCGAGATTGCCCAGGGCAGCGCCACATGCACCGCTACTCGACGCGCACCCGATCCACGCTCTCCTGGCCGCGAGATCAGTGCCGTTGTCAGGTCGGATTGTTCGGTGTGTGGCTCGGGATTGTTCGTGGTGAGCAGCACGCCGACTCCGGCCCCGCGCCCTCGACGAGCTTCTCGTGTGCTCGAGTCCGTTCCCTGCACGCCATCCCTGCCTTCGAGTTCGCGAGAAACGACGAGGAGGAGCGGTGAGCGTTGAGCGTTGAGCGGCTAACGCTCGTGGGCCGCGAGCGCCATGTTCGGGAGCTTCGGCTCATTATCGAGGCGCTCCTCGCGGGGCGGGGGAATCTCTTATTGCTCGCCGGTGAGGCGGGCGTCGGCAAAACCCGGCTAGCTGAGGAGGCGCTCGACCTCGCACAGCATGCTTGCATCGCGACGCGATGGGCCACCTGCTTCTCCGGCGGCGGCTCGCCGCCTCTCGCTCCATGGCGCGGGCTCCTGGGCCTCGGCGAGCGTGAAGCCGCCCCCATTCCGCCCGACGCTGACACCCAGGCTTCACGGTTCCGTCTCTTCGACCAGACCTGGCAGGTGGCCCGTGACGCGCTTGGGCCGGCGCCGATGATCGTCGTCCTCGACGACTTCCACTGGGCTGACCCGCTGTCCGCCGGCTTCTTGGCATTCGTGGCGCCCCGGTTGCACTTGGCGCCGCTCGCCCTGCTCGTGACCTATCGCGACGACGCGCCCGGCGCGATGGACGCGGTGGTGTCCGACCTCGTCCGATACGGCCGCCAGCTGCTAGTCCCGCCCCTCGATCTCGGCGAGTTCCGCGAGTTCACGGCCCAGGTCGCCATAACCGGCTTGTCGGAGCAGCGGCTTCGCCAGCTGCACGTTCGAACCGGCGGGAACGCGCTGTTCGCCCGAGAGCTGATCCGCTTGCTCGAGGCGGGCGGCGACGCCGCTCTGGTCCGCCAGCCGCCGCTCCCGCTCGGGGTCCGAGACGTTCTCTTAGAGCGTGTCGCACGGCTCTCCGGACTAGCACGCATGGTGCTTGCCGCGGGCTCGATCATCGGCACCGAGTTCCGCCTCGACCTGTTGGGCCACGTCGTGGCCCTCCGGTCACCCGAGCTCCTCGAGGCTCTCGACGAAGCGACCCGAGCCCGCGTCGTCAACCCGGCCGGGGTCGGCCGGTGGCGCTTCACCCATCCGCTCATGCGCGAGGCGATCTACGAGGGGATGTCGCTTGCCCGCCGCGTGCGTCTCCATCAAGAAGTCGCCATGGCTCTCGAGCAGCTCGCCGAAGCCGGATCCGCCGTAGCGGTCTCTGAGCTGGCATCCCACCTGGTGCACGCGGCCGCCGCCGGCGACGCTGCCCGGGCCGTTGCCGCCTGTGACCGGGCCGGCCAAGAGGCCATGACGGCTGTTGCCTACGAGGATGCGGCGCGGTGGTTCGAGGCCGCGCTGGGGGCGCTCGATCTCTGCCCAGCTGACGACACGCTTCGCGCCGACTTGCTTCTGGCACTTGGCGACGCGCTGGTCGCGACCGGCAACGTTCCGGACGGGCGGCGCGCGCACGCCGACGCGGCCCGGCTGGCGCGTTCGTTGGGATCTGCCGAGCGCCTCGGGCATGCCGCGCTGGGAGTGGGCTCGGGACTGGGCGGCTTCGAGATCCCACTGTTCGACCGCGAGCAGATCGACCTCCTCGAGGAGGCGCTTACCGCGCTACCTCAGCCTTCAGGCATGAGAGCCCGGCTGCTGGCGCGGCTGTCGGTCGCGCTCTCGCTGGCGGCGCCGTCTGAGCGACGCCAGCGCTTGGCCGAGGAGGGCCCTGGGGTACGCGCTCGCGGCATTGTGTGATGTGCTCGCCGCCCCAACCCACAGCGCTCGTCGCCGCGCGGCGGCCGACGAGATCGTAGCCCTCGCCCGCCCGCTTAGCGACGCCCGCCTCGAGTTGCTGGGTCAGCGTCTCCGGTTCGTGGCGAACCTGGAGGTCGGCGATGTGGCCGCGGCTGACGCCGACATTCAGGCATTCGCGGCCATCGCGGAGCGGATCCACCAGCCCGTCTACTCGTGGTATGTCCCACTGTGGCGGGGCATGCGGGCGGCGATGGAGGGACGCTTCGATGACGCGTTCGGCTGGCGTGGTGCTGCGGCGTCTCTGGGCGCGGCGGCCAATAGCGAGAACGCCGCAATGCTTACCGAGTCGCTGCGGACGCTCGAGCTACTCGAACGCGGCGAAGCCGATGAGGCGCTCGCGTTCTTTCGGAGCGCGCTCGAGCGATGGCCCGACTATACCGTGATGACCCGCCCGCCGCTCGCCTACGCCGAGGCCACCGCTGGGAACCGAATCGCGGCGAGGGCGATCCTCGACCAGGTCGATGTCGACGACTATGAACCCGGCAGCCTCGGCGCGGAGTGGCTGCCGGCCCTCGTCATGCTGGCCGACGCCACGTGGCTGGTCGGAGGCCATCACCTCGCTCGGCGGCTCTACGACGCCCTGGCGCCGTTCCGAACGCGCCATGCCGTCGACGGGATCGGCGACTATGACTTGGGTTCGGTTGAGCGCCCGCTTGGCCTGCTGGCGACGCTGCTCCATCTCGATGAGGCCGCCTGCCACTTCGAGGCGGCGCTCGCCGAGCATCGACGGATCGGGGCCGCGCTGCTTGTGGCCCGCATGCTGCGGGACGCGGGAGACGCCACCGGCGACGCCAGGCTGCTCACCCAGGCTCGCGAGCACTACGCCCGGCTCGGGGTGCCTGGGCGAGTCGGTGAGGTCGAAGGCCTTCTTGCCCGACGCTTCCCAGTCGCCGTGGATGGCGCCTCGTTCCGGCGAAACGGCGGCACCTGGACGGTGACCTACGGTGGCATGACGCTTCACCTGCGCCACACCAAGGGGATGACCGACATCGCCGCGCTTCTGGCCCGAGAGGGACAGGAGATCCATGTCCTGGATCTGTTCGCCGTGGGCGCCCCGCGCAACTCGGCTACAACGGGTCCGCTCATCGACGACATGGCGAGAAGCGAGTACAAGCAGCGGCTCGCGGACTTGGAGGAGGAGATCGACGACGCCGACAGACTTAGCGATGACGCCCGCTTTGCCCGCCTGCACGCCGAGCGGGACGCTCTCGTTGCCCGGCTGGCCGCCGCTTACGGGCTGGGCGGGCGGCCCCGCACCACCGGCGACCCTGCCGAACGGGCGCGGTCAGCGGTGACTCAGCGAGTCCGCGACGCGATTGCGCGCCTCGGGCACGATCACCCGGAGCTCGGCGTCCACCTCGCCCATTCCGTCAAGACGGGGACATTCTGCTCCTACGTTCCCGAATGCCTCGTCGGCTGGGACGTGGACCTCACACCGTAAGACCGGATCTTACGCCTCCGAAGTAGACGAGGCATCCGCGACCTGCGGGTGCTGCTGGAGATCAGGAGGCAACGATGGCGAGCGAAGGGGACTCCATCACCGAGCGCATCCTGCGCTGTGTGGAGCAGGCCGATTGGGAGGGTCTTGCCGACTGCTACGCCCGCGACGTGCTCCTCGACATGAACCTGCCCAGGTGGCGGTTCCAGCTCCAGGGCCGCGACGTCGTCCGCCAGTACCTCTTCCAGCAGACCAAGAGCTTCACGAACCTCCGGTGCACACAACACCGCGTTTACCCGATCGCCGACGGGATCATCGTCGAGGAGGAGATGCGTTTCGACGGCGACGAGGGCGAGTGCCTGTGGCGTGCCGTCGACATCTTCCACGTCGCTGGAGATGCCGTGGTCGAGCACGGCCAGTACTGCACCGGCTGCTGGACGCCTGCCGAGGTCAGCCGTCACGCAGCCGAAGCACCGATGGTGCGGTGGTAGCCACAAGGGGCAAGCACCATGACCCGATCCATCGAGATCCGAGAAGGGAGTGGGCAATGACTGCAAAGGCACAGACTCAGTTCGACATCGAGGCGCTCAAGCGGGCCTTCGAGGCGCACCAGGTCGACAAGGTGCTCGAGTTCTACTCCAGCGACCTGGACCACCTTGAGATAGATGCCGGCGCGCCACCGAAGTCGCCACGCAGATCCGGCATCGACTACCTCGGCGCCGCGATCGAGGGCGCCGCCCAGGCCGGCATCAAGCTGCACATGGAGAACCCGGTGGCGGGCGAAGATCGGGCGGCTTGCACGATCACCTGCGAGTTCCCTGACGGCCGGCGCCTCGTCTCCAACACCATCTACGACCTCAAGGACGGCAAGATCATTCGCCAGTTCGACGTCCAGGTCACAGACCCAGAGGACGCGCAGGCAACCATTGGTGCTAGTTGACAAAAGGGGCCACCGCCGGCCCTCAGATTGGGATTGTCCAGATCTCCGTCGGGGCTCCGCGCGGTGGCCACGGAGGATTCTCTCATTCGGCTGTTGTGCTTGATAGACGACCAGCTCCAGTGCCGGCGCAAGCGCCCGCAGGGACAGCTGCGGCCGGTGCTCAAATCGGCGGCTCAGCTCAGGATAAGGCCTGGCCCCACATTGTTACCTGCGCTCTTTGAGCGGAACCAGCACCAATCGTTAGCTTTAAGCTAATAGCTTAACTAGCCCTGCTCTCCAGCAGGGAACGCTGATGGGGATCAAGTTCAGGCGGCAGCGTTGGAGTGGTCTGGGTTCTGGTTAATTTGTTGGAAGAGTCCGCGTGTGACGTTGGTGAGGTGGCGGACGGCTGCGGCAACAGGGTCGGGGGTGGTAGTGGTTGGCTCGGCGAGGGTAGTCCAGCCCGGGCGAAGAATATGGTGGTACAGCGTGTCGTAGAAGCCAGCTACTTGCCAACCCTCGAGGGTGACCATGTAGCGGTGGGTGCGTGCGCGGAGTTGGAGCGTGAGAACCACGAGCTGCGACGAGCCAACGAGATCCTGAAAGCCGCGGCTGGTTTCTTCGCGCGGGAGCTCGACCCGCGACTGCCGAAGTCGTGAGCTTCATCAGCGCACGCCGCGAGCGCTGGGGGATCGAGCTGATCTGCAAGCCGCTCCAGGTCGCCCCCGTCCACGTAGTACGCAGCGGTCTCTCGTCAGCCGTCAGCGCGGCAACTCAGCGACGAGCGCCTGAAAACCGAGATCGCGCGTGTGCACCGCGCCAACTTCGGCGTGTACGGCATCGAGAAGGTCTGGCGCCAGCTCAACCGCGAGGGCGACAAGGTCGGCCGCGACCGGGTGGCTAGGCTCATGGACGACCTGGAGTTGAGCGGCGTCGTGCGCGGCAAGCGCAAGCGCACCACCCACCCCGCGGAGGTTGGTCAACGGCCTGCCGACCTGGTCGAGCGCAACTTCACCGCCTCCGCACCGAACCAGTTGTCGGTCGCCGATCTGACCTACGTCAGCGCCTGGAGCGGCTTCGTTTACGTGGCGTTCGTCATCGACGTGTTCAGCAGGTTGATCGTGGGTTGGCGCGTCTCGAACTCGTTGCACGCCGATCTGGCGCTCGATGCACTCGAGATGGCCATCTGGCGCCGCCAGCGGCAGGATCTCACCGGTCTCAACCACCATTCTGACCGCGGCGTGCAGGGCGGATTCAAGGGATCGTGGCAACAGTGCCTGAGGTGGTTTCAGTCGATCGTAGAAAATTGTCAAAGGTCTCCGCTGGAGTCCTCCATCGGAGCGTCTTGCGTGGACGGCTGTTGAGCGTCGCAGCGACGGCTGCGAGGTCATCTGCACTGTGTCTGCTGAGGTCCGTTCCCTTTGGGAAGTACTGGCGTAGGAGGCCGTTGGTGTTTTCGTTGGTGCCGCGCTGCCACGGGCTGTGTGGATTACAGAAGTACACCTGCAGGCCAGTGTCGATGCGGAGCTGGGCGTGCTGCGCAAGCTCCGCGCCCTGGTCCCAGGTTAGGGATCTTCGCAGTTGTTCGGGTAGGGTCGTGATGGTGGGAGGCAATCGCGTCACGAACCGCCTCGGCGCCGTGCCCGGCGAGCGGAGGACCATTCTTGACCCTGGGCCCTGCATGCTCTGGCATGCGAGGCAGGTGCAGCAGCATGGTGAACCGGGTGGTCCGTTCGACGAGCGTGCCGATGGCAGAACTGTCGAGACCGAGGATGAGGTCACCCTCCCAGTGGCCGGGTATGGCCCGGTCGTCGGCCTCGGCTGGCCGCTCGCAGATGAGCACCTCGTCGCTGACGAAGCCCTTGACGCGTGCACGGGTGCGCGCCCGCGGGATGCGGAGTGCGCGTCCCGTGCGCAGGCAAGCGGTGAGCTCACGCCGCAAGGCACCCCGGCCCTGAACGAATAATGCCTGGTAGATCGCCTCGTGCGAGATCCGCATGGACGGATCATCGGGGAAATCGAGTTGGAGCCGGTGGGCGATTTGCTCGGGACTCCAGGCTGCAGCCCAGCGCCGGTCCTGGCGTCGCCCGTGACGGCGACCAATCCACCGAACGTCCGGACCTGCCAGACGCGTCCCGTCCAGTTTCGTCACGGCGCCCACGAGGCGGTCCTGCACGTACTGACGGAGTCCATCGTTGACGGCGAGCTTCGCAGCTTTCGGTCGTCGCGCACGCCGATCAGCATGCCATTGGGCAGTTAAGGCTCGGTAGTCCAGGTAGCCGCCGTGGGTCGCAGCATTCCGTCGCAGTTCCCGCGAGATCGTCGATGGCGCGCCGTGAAGGCGCCTGGCGATGCTGCGTACGCCACAACCGCTGGCGCGCAAGAGCGCGATTTCCTCGCGCTCGACGAAGGATAAGTAGCGGCCCGACAGCGGGGCCTGACTGACCGTGGGCATGCCGCCACTTTGCCGGAACCACCGCGTGCCGACCGCCGGCGAGATTCCTGCGGCGACTCCGGCGTCCTCGCTCGTCAGGCCGTTGGCAATTGCCGCCCAGAAGCGTTGCCTGTCCTCTCGACGGGCAACCGGTGGACGGCCTGGCGACTGCATTCGGGCTCGTAGTGCGCGATCTGAGCGCCGACGTTTGGGGTCTTGCATCCGAACTCCTGATGCGGCGTTGCGACGACCCCTAGAACCCGGTCAGTACGTCTCCATTCGCTACACGGAGCGGCTCGCTGAGGCCGGTGCCGTGTGTTCGGTTGGCTCGCGCGGCGATTCGTACGACAACCCCCTCGCTGAGGCGGTGAATGGCCTAGCCTGCCTTTGGCGGCGTGGAGGATCCGCAGCCGCCGCTTGCCTCTTCGGAGGTGCGGTACGTCGGCGAAGCCGTGGCTGTCGTCGTCGCGGCGGACGCCACGACTGCCCGCGACGCGGCCGACCTGCTCGAGGTCAACTACGAGGTGCTGCCCGCGGTTGCCGATGCGCGCGCGGCGGTGAAGCTCGGCGCGCCGTTCGTGTCCCCGCTCGCCGCCGATAACCTGGGCGCCTCGGCCGTCTTCGACGACGCGTCGGTCACCGCCGACGCATTTGCGGCTTGTGACGTGGTGGTCGAGCACGACTTCCGCGTGCCGCGGGTCGCGAACGCCCAGATGGAGGCCCGCGGCGCGTTGGGCGCCTACGACAGTGCGACCCACAGCTATTTGATGATCTGGTGGCCGCGCTCGGTGAGCAGGGCGCACTACTCGGCACAGCCTCATTCCCGACGAACTTGGCTGGCTACGCCCAGTTGCACGACTGGCTCCAAGACTTTGGGGCGATAACAAGCGTCGGGATTGAAGGCACTGGTAGCTACGGGGCAGGCCTGTGTCGGTTCTTGCAGGCGGCGGGCGTCCCGGTAAGCGAGGTCTCGCGGCCGAAACGGCTGTGGAGACGCCGGTACGGCAAAAGTGATCCGCGCGACGCTGAGGCAGCCGGCCGGGCCGTGCTCGCGGGCGAGGCGCTGGGGATACCCCAGCAACGTGACGGTATGGTCGAGGCGATCCGCATGCTGCGGATGGCCCGGCGTTCGGCGATAAAGGCGCGCACGCAGACCATCAATCAACTGCGTGCAGTACTGGACACTGCCCCGGACGAACTGCGCGAGCCGCTGCGTTCGCTGAGTGCACACGCTTTGGTGGCTATAGCACAGCGCTGGCGACCTGGCGCGCCGACCGGCCCACTGGCGGCAGCTCGGGTCACGCTGAAGCTGCTCGCCGAGCGCTGGACGACCCTCTCGGCCGAACTCAACCAACTCGATGCCCAGCTCGCACCGCTCATCGCTGCGGCTGCACCCACTCACGGAGTAGGCCCAGATACTGCTGCAGCCCTGCTGGTTGCAAGCGGTGACAACCCCGAGCGCCTTGGGAGCGAGGCCTCCTTCGCAGCCCTCTGTGGCGTCAGTCCCGTCGACGCCTCCTCCGGCCGACAACACCGCCACCGCCTGAACCGCGGCGGCAATCGCGATGCCAACCGTGCCTTGTGGGTCATCGTGCTGTGTCGCATGGCGACCGATCCCCGTACCCGTCAGTACGTCACTCGCCGCACTGGCCAGGGCCTCAGCAAGAAGGAGATCATCCGCTGCCTCAAGCGACACGTCGCTCGCGAGATCTATCGTCTGCTGCGCCTCGAGGCAACCCTCCCCATCGGTCCGCTCGCGGCTTGACAAACCATAGGAGCATCAAGCTGCTGAGCATCTGCAACGCCGTGCTGCGGTCCAAGACAGTGTGGAGGTACGAAGGCTCTTGACAGCCAAGACAGTTGCTTCGCTCCCGCTCGGCACACCCGTCGCACTCGCGCGTGCATGCCGCTGGGCGGGACGGCACCCACGGTCGGACGGTAAGCGTGATGCTCCGCTGGCAGGCCCGCAGGTTGTCCCCTCTCCCTCTGGGAGAGGGCTAGGGTGAGGGCGAGCCGAAGGCGACAACCGGCTGTTGGGCCGCGTGCGCCTGAGAGCACCCGCCACAAGCGTGCAAGCAGCGCGCAATGCGACAGCCGACCGCACCACGGAGCAAGTTCCCTGGCTTTCCTCCTACCCAGCGCCAACACAATTCGGCTGCGAAGGGTATGCCGAGCGGGAGCGAAGGGAGCAGCCCGAAGGGCGTCCGGGCGACGCGGCCAGCGGCGCCCGAGCGGACCGAAGCGAGCGCGGGAACGCTGAGACGCAAATTTCTTGAATCACGAGCGCGGACCGAAGCGAGCGCGACACCTCCCGAACGCAAATTTTCCAAGAAGGAGACGGCACCCGTGTGGGGGGTAGCCCGAAGGTACGCTTGTTGCCCCTCGGGGAGCGGTCGATACTTCAACTGGCTGGAGGCCATGTCCCAAATGTCCACTGAGGCAGTCCAGGCGGTGCTCGAGCGCACCGTCACCGATCCATCGTTCCGAACCCGCTTGTTCTCGCAGCCCGACGCGGCGCTGGCCGAGTACGAGCTGACCACGTCCGAGGGTGCCGCCCTGCGCGAGCTGTGCGTCGACGCCGGCCAGAGCGAGAGCGCCGCGCTCGATCGCCGCGAGACCAAAAAGGTCCTGCCCTTCTGGCTCACGGGCGGGCTGTAACCCGCAAAAAAACGTTAGAACACAAACATAGACCTGCTGAGGGCTCTGCTCTATGGTGTCTCTGCGCAACGTCCGACGCACAGTGTGTTCGTCGGCGGTCAGCAGCTACCCCTCGAAGCGCGCATGGGTGGCATCTTTCTCGGCTTCCTGTGCGCGATCGCACTCCTGGCGTTCCTCGGTCGGCTGCGCGCAGCCCAGCCGCCCGGCGGCTGGTTGGGCCTCGCGTGCTGGGCGCTGGTCGCGCTGACCGGCCTGGATGGCCTGAACGCCTTCCTGTTCGACGGTAACCTGCCTCACCTCTACCCACCGACAACGCTGAGCCGGCTCATCACCGGCCTCGGCGCCGGTCTCGGTCTTGGCCTGGTCGCCGCGCCGGTCGTCGCCGGCACGGTCTGGCACCGCCCGCTCGATGAGGCCGCGGTCGAGGACCCGATCGAGCTCGGCGCGGGTCTGGCGGTGGCCGGGCTCCTCGGCGCGCTGACTCTCGCCGGCGTGGCCGTGCTGCTGTGGCCGCTCGCGCTGGCGATGGTGCTGGCGGTGCTGCTGGCGTTCGGCCTGGCCAATCTGTACGTGCTCGTGATCGCGAGCGGCCGCGCCCACCAGGCAGTGCATCTGACCGACCTGTATGGTGTGCTGGTGAGCAGCCTCGGTCTGGGTCTGCTGGAGCTGGCGGGTCTGTCGGCGCTGCGCACGTGGCTGGCCACAGCGTTCGGCTTCACCTGGGGCGTGTAAAGCGGCGCGGCGCCGTTGACACACGCGGCGCAAGGCGATACCGTGATTCACCAGATTCAGTGTGTGCTGAACGTGCGGTAGCTGCAGAACACTGCGTACATGAGGACCGCAGGCGGTTCATCGACGCCACCGGCGCCTTCTTTACCCGCTACGGCGCCGCCGCCACATTCGGCCGCGTCTTCGCCCTGCTGCTGACCAGCGACGACCCGCTCAGTCTCGACGACATCGCCACTCGCCTGCTCATCAGCAAGAGCGGCACGAGCGTCGCCGCGCGCGACCTCGAGCGACTCGGCCTGGTGCGACGGCAGGTCACCAGTGGCACTCGTCGCATCCTGTACGAGGCGCACGACGACATGTTGTCGCTGTTCGATGCCCAGGTTGCGCGCATCCGCGAGCAGCGCAGCCTGTTCGCGCAGGGTGAGGGCCTGGTGGGCTCCGCGCGGGCAAAAGAGCGCATGCGGCGGATGCTCGATCTGCACGACTTCTGGCTGGATGAGATCGCCGGCGTCGTCGACCGCTGGAGGCAACGCTGATGCGAGTCGTGTGCTTGCTGAGCACCCTCGCCGTGCTGGCGCTCGCGGGCTGTACCACAGGCCGGCCATTCGTGGTCGAGGCCGCCGGGCCATTCGTCTATCCCGCGGTGGTCGGCCCAGCCTTCGATCGGGTCGCGATCCTGGTGTCCGTTGCGAACCACTCGGGCGATGACCTGCAGGTCAACCCGGCCGACTTCATCGCCCGCGACCGCCAGAAGCGGGTCTACGCGGCCAACCCGGCTGCGACGGTGGCCGATGCGCGCGTGGCCGGTCAAGCGCCGGGGTTGCGCGGCATCCCACCGCTGCCCACGCTCACGCTACGCGCCGATGACGTCCTGACCGGCTTCATCGTGTTCGATGTGCCAGCGGGTACGAGCCCAACCGAGCTCGTGTGGCGACAAAGCGACACGGACGTCGTGGCCGTGCTGCGACCCAATCGGTGAGCACGTGCCGAGTCTGATCCGCACGCAGCAGCTCTCCAAGCGCTACGGCGAGCGGTTCGCGCTCAAGTCGCTGGACCTCGAATTGCGCGAGGGCGATGTCCTCGGCTACCTCGGCCCGAATGGCGCCGGCAAGACCACAACGATTCGGCTGCTGCTGGGGCTGATTGCGCCGACCTCCGGCTCGGCGACCCTCTTCGGCCTGGACGCGCAACGTGATGTGACCGCGGTCCACCAGCGGCTGGCGTACGTGCCTGGCGACGTGAACCTGTGGCCGTCACTGACCGGCCTCGAGACGCTGGCGCTGCTAGGTCGGGTGCACGGCCGCGTTGACACCGCCTACCGCGACCAGCTCATCGAGCGCTTCGACTTCGACCCGACCAAGAAGGTGCGCGCCTATTCGAAAGGCAATCGCCAGAAGATCTCGCTGATCGCGGCGCTGATGACTCGCGCGCAGCTGCTGATCCTGGATGAGCCGACCAGCGGACTCGATCCACTCATGGAAAAGGTTTTCCGCGACTGTATCTTCGAGGCCCGCCAGAATGGCCAGACCGTGTTCCTGTCGTCGCACATCCTGAGTGAGGTCGAGGCGCTATGCGACCGCGTCGCGATCCTGCGCGAAGGCGAGCTGCTCGAGCAGGGGACGCTGGTCGAGCTGCGCCACCTGTCGGCGCTCGACGTTGACGCGACCTTCGACGGTCCGCCGCCGGACGTGAGCGCGGTGCCCGGCGTGCTGTCGAGTGAGGTCGAAGGGCAGCATCTGCGGTGCCAGGTGAGTGGGCCGCTCGCGCCGCTGCTGTCGGTGCTGGTCGAAGCCGGGGTGCGCGAGCTGCTGAGCAGCAAGCCGTCGCTCGAAGAGCTGTTTCTGTCGCACTACGGTCCGCGCGAAGGGGTCGCCGCGTGATCGCCGCCGATGCGTTTGTTCGCACACGAGCGGCCGCCGCGCCGGGGGTCGAGCGCTGGGCGGTGGCGAAGCACACCTTTCGATCCACCCATCGCGGCGCCCTGATCTGGGGCCTGGTGTTCGGGCTGTTCGTCTTCGCCAGCGCGATCGCGTTCATCACCGGCTTTCCAACCCAGGCCGATCGCGCGCAGGTCGCCCGATCGCTGCAGTCGTTCGCGATTCTGCTCGGTCCGCCGCGCAACGCGGAGACCGTGGCTGGCTTCGTCGCGTGGCGCGTGCTGCTGGTCGGTGCCATCATGGGCGCGGTCTGGGCGATGCTGGTCAGCACCAGCCGCTTGCGCGGCGAGGAGGACGATGGCCGCTGGGAGCTGCTGCTGGCGGGGCCGCTGACCAAGCGCGCGGCCACGCTCCAGGTGCTGATGGGTCTCGGGGCCGCCTGGCTGCTGCTGTTTGCGATCACCCTGCTGCTGGTCATCCTGACCGGTCGCTACCCGGGCGCGAGGTTTTCCCTCTCGGGCTCGCTGCTGCTGGCGATTGGCATGAGTGCCGGCGCCGCGATGTGGCTCGCGATCGGAGCGCTCACCAGTCAGATCAGCGCCACGCGCGGCCAGGCGGTGCGGCTCGCCGCGGCACTGCTCGGCGCGGCGTTCCTCGTCCGCATGCTGGCCGACTCGCGCACCAGCCTAGGCTGGCTGCGCTGGCTGAGCCCGCTCGGCTGGATCGAGGAATTGCACCCGTTCCGCAATCCACAGCCGCTGGCGTTGCTGCCGGTGCTCGCGCTGATCGGCGGCTGTTGCGCGCTCGCGGTCGTGCTCGCCGAGCGCCGCGACCTGAACGCCAGCTTGATCCGCGAAGGCCAGGTGCGCCGACATGAGACGAAATGGATTGCTGGACCGCTCAGCCTGGCCTATCGCGTCTCCCAGCCTTCGGCGATCGGTTGGCTGCTCGGCAGTGGTGTGCTCGCGTTTGTGACAGGCGCCGTGTCGAAGTCCGCGTCGAGCATCTTGAGCTCGTCGCCGACCTTCGAGGCTGCGCTGGGCAGGCTCGGGATCCGCAAAGCTGCCGAGGGCTACCTGGGGCTGACATTCCTGTTCGTGGGCGTCTTGCTCGCGTTGCTCGCCGCGGGTCAGATCTCGGCGATGCGCGATGAGGAGGGCAGTGGACGGCTCGACAATTTGTTGGTGCGACCGGTCACCCGGGCGACGTGGCTGGGTAGTCGCGTGCTGGTGTCGCTTGGGCTGATCGTGGGTGTTGGCGTTGCCAATGGCCTGGTCACCTGGCTCGGCGCGGCTTCGGCGCACGTCGGAGTCAGCGTGCCGGCGCTGCTCGCCGCCGGGCTGAACGCCTGCGCGCCTGCCGTCGTGGTCCTCGGCGCGGGTGTGCTGGTGCTGGGCTGGCGCGGCAGCCTCGCGTCGCCGGTGGCCTACGGGCTTGTCGCGTGGTCGTTCCTGGTCAACCTGCTGGGCTCGTTCCTGAAGGGTCTGGACTGGCTGCGCCAGACTTCGGTGCTCACGCACATGACCCTGGCGCCGTCGGTTGCGCCCGATTGGTTCGCGGACGCGGTCATGGTGCTGATCGGGCTGCTGTGCGCGTATGGCGGCGTGGTCTTGTTCCAGCAACGGGACATCGAATACGGATGAACGTGGCTGTCCCGCGCCTGGCCATGCCCCGCTCGCGCCGCTCGCTGCTGATCCTCGGTGGCGTCGTCCTGGCGGTGCTGATCGTGGTGCGGCTGGGGCTGCTGGTGGCTCGCTCCGGCGCCTCGAGCAGTTCGTCGGAAGTGGCCGCGGCGCCCGTACAGGAGATCGTGGTGGCTCCGCCGCTGCTCTCGGCGCATGGCGTGGTGCAGCCGGTCGCGCGCGCCAACGTCGCGTCGCTGGGCGGAGGCAGCGTGGTCGAGCTGCTGGTCGAGGTCGGCCAATCGGTTACCAAGGGCCAGGTTCTTGTGCGGGTCGCGGGCGCCAGCTCGACCGAGCTGGTGGTGGCGCCGTGGAGCGGCACGGTCAACTCCGTGGTCGTGCACGCTGGCGACACCGTCGCGCCTGGCGCCACGTTGCTCTCGATCGGCGATCCATCGCGGTATCAGGTCGAAACGACCGATGTCGACGAGTACCTGGTCGGCCGCCTGCGCGTGGGGCAAGCCGTGTCTGTCACGTTCGATGCCGTGCCCGATCGCACGCTGCGCGGCACCATCGCCTCCATCTCGCCACAAGTCCAGACCGTCCAGGGCGCCGCGCCGCACTACCCCACGATCATCAACCTGGCCGGCGCCGCGCCCGACCTGCGGCCAGGCCTGACCGTGCACGTGGTCTTCGAGCCCTAGCTCCAGCCGAGCACGTACACCAGCCGATACCCGATCGCCAGCCCCGGCTGCCTGTGCACCTCAGACGGTAGTGTCACCGCCGCCTGGCAATAGCCGCGGCCCGAACAGCAGTGCCGCTCCCGCGACCGCCAGCACCACCACCTGCACCGCGACCAGCGTGGCCATGCGAATGGTCGCGGTGAACCAGAACGGCTCGGGAAACAGCATGATCAGGTAGTCGGTCCGCGGGTCGAGCTGCCACAGGTCATTGCGGAACGCAATCTGGTGGAACCGCGTCCACAGCTCGGTGAAGTCCACCAGCGACAGCACTCCGACCAACACGACAAGGCCCACCATCAAGGCCGCGCTCCATAGCAGGTCGCGCCCCAACAACGCGGGCGATCGGTCCACAACCACCGCGAACCCAACCCGAATGACCACAAGGATGGCGCACACGATCTGCATCCGCAGGAACCACTGGATGAGCGCCTGCACGTCCTCCATATGCTCGACCTCGCGCTGGTTGAACAGCGGTCGGCTCTGGCCGCCCACGGTCACCTGCATCTGGATCTGGCCGGGCGGTCCCTGGAAGTAGGCCACGAAGGCATCGGCGATGCGCTCCAACTGCGGCTGATCCAAGCCGGTGGTGCGCCCGACCTGGTTGTCGCGGAACCCCTGCAGCAGCAGATCGCGATCCGTCACCAGCGAGCGCAAGCTGGTCGAGATCACCAGCAGTGGCAGGAGCACCACAAACGCGAGGCTGAGGACGCCGCGGATCCAATCCAGTACCTCTGGCGCGGCGCTCACCCGCTGGGCGGTGGTGGTTGTGGTGCGCATGCACTCTCCGCGCGAGCATACTGCCTGGCCTCGGCTTCGCCCCCGAATGCGGCATCGAACCGCGGGTACAGGAACCACACGCTGGCCGCGCCGAATAGCACACCCGTGAGCACGCGCAGCTCCCAGGTGCTCTCGCGCCAGCCGAAGAGCTGGGTGAAGCCGTCGAGGGCCATCGGCAAGATGAGCAGCGCGTACGCCTGCACGCTCAACGCGGGGATCGAGCGACGTCGCCCATAGAGCACACCGCACACCAGCAGCGCGAGGTAGATGGCCAGGTCGCGCTCGCAGAATGCCATCTTCCACCCGAGCTCAGGCGTGCCCGTGAACGTGTACGGATCGACCGCCAGTCCATCGAGCTGTTCGCGCGCGTACACGATCTGGGAGCCGAACAGGAAGAACGAGCGAAACGCCCACTGGTGGCACGTCAGGTGGTAGACGCGATAAATCGCGCTCGCGGCATCAGCCGAACCCAGGCGTTCCAGAAGCGGCGCGAGCAAGGCGCCGGCGATGAATGCCGCGAGCAGCACGTTCAACGCCCACGGCCACTGCCGCGCGGCGAGCTTCATGTGTGTCCGCTGAGCGCCCGCTCGAGCACCGCCCGCGTCAGCGGCGCGTCGTATTCGCGACCGTTGACCTGCACGACCGGGATCCGCTCACCGTACTGTCGCTGCAGTGTGGAGTCGCGCGTGATGTCGACCACCTCCAGCTGGTGTGGATAGCGCCCCTGCAAGCGCCGCAGCTCGGCCAGGGCAGCCTCGCACAGGTGGCAGTCGTGCTTGGACAGGAGGGTCACCTTCATACGTCGTACGGTACGCAGTCCGATGACCGCGCCGACCGCGATGCTGCCCAGCGCCAGCAGTTGCTCGATCTGCAGACCGAACAGGAACGCCGGCTCGAGCCGCACACCGCCGAGCGCAACCCTCGCCCCGCCGTAGACCATCAAGAACAGACTTGTCGGCAGGCCGGCCGCGAGCGTTGGTCGCAGCGCCGTAAGAACCGCGAACAGCCCGATCGCGATCAGCCCGTCATAGACCTGCGCCGGGTGGCGCGGCACCCCGAAGTCGGGCGTGGCCGCCAGATGGCTGGTGTACTGCGTCGCCCACGGCAGATCGCTCGGCACACCCTGCCCGGCTCCTTCGAGGAACGCACCCACTTGCGCGATCGCAATCGCCAACGCCACCGCCCGCGCCGCGCAATCGAGGACACGCCTGCGATGACCTCGATCGTGGCGCAGCACCGCGGCCGCAACGACCCCGCCGCCGACCAGTCCACCCCACAGCGACAGCTCGCTGATGCCGAGCTGCCAGATCTCGGCCGGTCGCATCAGGTAGTAGTCCCACCAGCCGAGCACGTGCACCACCTTCGCGCTCAGCACCCCGACGGGGATCGCCCGCGCCACCGCCCTGAGGACCTGCGCACTCGGAATGCCGTCCTGCTTCGCCCGGCGCAGCGTGAGCCAGATGCCCACGCTCAGCCCGATCAGCGAAAAGACGCCAAATGGCCGCACCGCCAGTGAGCCGACCTGGATGAGCACCGGCTCGAACCCGAGTGTCACACCGCGATCAGCTCCATCTGGACGGCGCCGATGTCGGCGTCCAATCGCTCGGCCTCGATGAACTCGAGGACCTTGCTGAGCACCTCGTTGGTGTGTCGCCGATCGTCGCTGACACAGACGATGCCCAGGGTCGCGACCTGCCAGGCATCCTGGGTATCGACCTCGGCGACGGCGACGTTGAAGCGATTGCGCACCCGCTGCGCGACCGACTTCACGACCATGCGCTTGCCCTTGAGCGAGCCATTCTCGGCCAGGAGCAATTCCACGCGCGCGACGCCTATGTGCATAGCCATAAGAGGGACCGGCGAGAAATCTTAGGCTAGCTGAAGCGGAAGCTGTCCACGATCTGGTCGAAGACGGGGCTGAACTGCGCGAACTGGTCGGCCGGGGCGTAGGCGGTGATGATGTACGGCGTCGAGCCCTTGAGCACGGTCACCTGAAACGCGCGGACGTTGAGGTCGCGGCCCGAGGCGTCCTTCTGGGTGAAGGTGAAGGTGCGTCGAATCGAGGGATTGCCCGCGGTGCTGCCCGGCACCACCTGCTCGAGGGCATAGCCGGGCACCTGCTGCTGCATGTTGAGCTCCATGCTGGCGGCATAGAGCTCGGGTGAGACGGCTCGACCCTGGGAGTCGACGGCGACGCCGAGGCTGGCGCGCCCGCTGGTGTCGTGGAACTCGACCGCGGCGGTGCCGAAGAGGGCTTGTGGTTGATCGACGCGGTTCCAGTCGGGCGGCGCGGCGACGGAGAAGCGCGCTTGCGGGTCGTTCCAGGTTTGCAAGGCCGCGCTGGCCGCGGGCGTCGGTGGAGTCGCCACCACCGGCGATCCCGCCGCAGCGACGCGCGCGGCCGCCACCTGAGTTGCCACGGCGGCTGCTCCTTGTGTCGCCGCAGCTGCTGCCTGAGGCGCCCCCGCTGCTGCCTGTGTGGCGACGGCCGGCGCCAGCTGCGTCGCCACTGCTGCCACTTGTGTTGCCCCGGCTGCTGCTTGTGTGGCGAACGCCGGCACCGTCGGCACCACGAGCGGTCGCTGGGTCGCCGCTGCCGCGCTGGTCGAAGCCGCGGTCGGCGTCAGCTGGGCCGCCAACATCGCCGAAAGAGCGACCTTGCACTGCTCCAGCGCCTGCTGCACGTCTGTCCGGCTGTCGGGATCGTTGGTCGCGGCGCGGTCGATCAGCGTGCAGCCGCCCACAACGTCGCCGCGTTGCACGAGGCCTTGCCCCTCCTGGTAGGCCGCCTGAGCGGTCGCTCGAACCACCGCGAAGGGGTCCCCCGCCGGCGTAGGCGCCGCCGCCGGCTCCGGCGCGCACGCGCTCGCCGCCACCCCCAGAATGAGTGCCACGCCCAGGGCGAGGAGCGCGGCACGTCCAACGCTTGTCAACAGAACGTTCTACCGTCCCGCCCCCGCATGCGACCACCCCGGCTATACTGCGACTCCGCCAGGGAGGTGGACGGGTCCCGGTGGGCCTCGCCGTCTTCAAAACGGTCGTTCGGGCGGCTTCCCGTTCGAAGGTGGGTTCGACTCCCATGCACCTCCGCCACCGATTCTTGAGTTCAGATCAGGTGCACATAGAAACTCCTGCCAGCCTTATCGCTCACACGCCAAATCAGAAAACGGTTGACGAAACGGTTTAGAAAACGGTTGCTCAGCCGCTCACGATCCGAAGGTAGGTACGACTCCAAGACCTCCGCCAGAGTGCTGAACTCGAAATCAAGACAATCGTTCTAGATTGAGCGCGCAAGAGTGGGCGAGCGTGCTGCCTCAGAAATTTGCCGGCCGAAATGGTGCGTTTGCCTCAGCTAAGAATCCGACCGAAGGTGAGGTCGGTGAGGTGCAGCGAGCCAGTCGGCATGACTTGGTACGCGCGTTGGCGCCGCGGTACGGGCATGTGAGGAAGAGCGAGAAGACCGAGATCCTCGACCAGGTATGCGAGGTGACTGGCTACACACGGAAGCACGCACTGGCGCTGCTCAAGGAGCCACCAGAGGAGCGCGCTGTGTCAAGCGCACACGGCGGCGCTCACCAAGCTATGGCCCAGCCGAGGTTGAGCTGCTGCGGCGCATTGGGGCGGAGCGAGGTACCCAGCATCGTCCGCGCCGCCGAGCTGATGGTTGACGCCATCAGCCGCGACCGAGCTGTGTACGTCTACGGCAGCGGCCACTCGGTGATCCCGCTCGTGGACATCTTCCCGCGCTACGGGAGCTTCGCCGGCTTCCGCCCACTGCTCGACCGCGCCTGATGTGGTTCAACACAGTTGGTCCAGGCGGCGCGCGAGCTGCTGTGGTTGGAGCGCACCGAGGGCTACTCCAAGGTGTTCCTGGCCACCTACCCAGTTGGGCCCGGCGACGTCATGCTCATCTATTCGACGGCGGCACGAACGCCTCGGGCATCGACGTCGCGCTCGAAGCAAGCGGCTAGGACTGGGCGCTCGTGGCGGTCACCTCCGGCGACAACGCGGCGACAGCCAAGACGAGCCACTCGAGCGGCAAGAACCTGGTCGACCTGGCCGACGTCGCGGTCGACAACTGCCTGCCGCGCGAAGACGCGCTGGTGCCGGTCGATGGTCAGCTCGAGCCGCCCGCCGCGGGATCGACGCTCGCCTTCGTGTTCACCATGGCGCTAGTGGCACAGCTCGGCGCCGGCCTGGTCGAAACGTGGTCGGTCGCTCGCGGTTTTCGTCTCGCCCAACGTGCCGGGCGTCTCGCTCAACCACAACACTCACGAATTCGAGGCCTATGCCAGCATGCTGCGGCGGCTCGAGGGTTCCGTCACTCGCTATTGCCTGCGATACCATTGGCCATTGGGATCGACGTCGATGCGATCAAGGTCGCCGCCGGGCCGGTGGAGATGTGTGACCAGGTACGCGAACGCGTCCAGGAGCCTCTCAGCAGGCAAGGCGGAGAAGGCGTGGTGCGCCAGGTGGTCAGGTTGGCGGAGCGCCTCGCCCTGCACAGCGCCCCGGTTGCCGTCAGCGTTCCGGTACCAGCCGTGTCGATCGCGGGCGACGTGAAGTCGTGTGGGCGCCCACACCAATATTCGCGGCTAGTGCCACATCCGGTTGGCCGACGCGGTAGAGGAGTGCCTGCGCATCCCTTAACGCACTGGAGTATGACGGGCACGCCGCCATGCTGGCCGAGCGGTGGGTCGGCGCGCGTCAAGGCGTCGCCAACCTGGTCCTGCTGGTCGTCGGTACCGGCATCGGCGGTGGGATGGTCCTCGACGGTCGGCTGTATCGAGGCGCCGACTGTCTGGCTGGCGCGGCGCGCTGGCTTATCTCCGGCGCCAGCGTCACTGAGGTCCGGCAACCAACCCTCGAGCTGGCAGCGGCAGGCCGGCCGTGGCGCGAGCCGCGGTCATGCGGCTGATGCTGGGGCGGAATCAGTCTTTGCCGCGGGTCGCGCCGGTGATGCTGAAGCTCAGCAGAGCATTGACGCCACGGCCGATCGGCTTGGTCTGGGCGATGGCCGACGTGGTGAGCTTACTGAATCCGGACATGGTCGTCCTCGGCGGCGGCGTGTGCTCGGGCGCGGCCGGTGCATGCGTACTGCCGCGAATTCGCCAGGTCGTGCGCCGATGTGCGCACGGACCGTTCTCGCCGAATCGCACATCCCTCGTTGTTTACCCAGGGGAGAGGAGCGCTGACGATGGACCTCAAGCACATGCCGTTTTCACGCCGACATTTCCTGCGCAGCCTGGCGCTGGCCGGCGGTGTCGCGGCTGGCGCCTCATTGCTGGCCGCATGCGGCCAGTCGACTGCACCGGCGGCCGCACCAACGACGGCAGCCGGGCCGCCCGCGGCAGCACCCACGACCGCCCCCGCGGCGGCCAAACCGGCCAGTGGAGCGAAGCTGACGGTGTTGACGCATTGGGGCGACCAGGACCAGCTCGCCGTCATGACGCCTATCCTGCAGCAGTACACGCTGGAGACCGGCACAGCGATCGATCACCAGACGGTCGCGTTCGACGAGCTGTTGAAGCGCATCACCACCGGCCGGCTTGGCGGTCCGTCGCCTGACATCATTCACTTCTACAACCTGTGGCTGCCCGACTTCGTCAGCAGCGGCGTGTTGCAGACTCCGCCAGCTGATGCCGTGGCCGACGTCAAGAAGTCCTACAGCCCAGGGTCCGTCGACGGTGCCTCGTACAAGGACCAGGTCTGGGGCTACCCGACCGAGGTCAACAACTACCAGCTCATTTACAACAAGCAGCTCCTCCAGCAGGCTGGTGTCACCAAACCTCCGGCGACATTCGACGAGCTGAAGGAGGCCTCCATCAAGGCAACCACGAAGGGCGCTGATGGCAAGGTCAGCCAGACCGGCTTCCTGTTCCTCAAGGGCTGGGACTCCGGCGTCGTCCACCCATTCACCTCGTTGCTGTGGTCGAACGGCGGCGAGTACGCGGCCAAGGACAATAGTCAGGTCATGTTCAACCAGGCGCCGGGTCTGGACGTCGTCAACCTCGAAGCCGACATCATCAAGAACGGCGGCGCCGACCTCGGCTTTGCCCAGGCGGACTTTGTCGCGGGTAAAGCGGCCATGACCATCATGGCCAACTGGTGGGGCGCCGCTCTGCGCAAGGGCGTCCCAGGTGGCATCGAGAACGTGGGCGTCGCACCCATTCCGACCAAAGGCGGCGGCAAGTCGACCACTGTCCAGTACAACTGGCTGTGGGGCGTCGACAAGAACAGCAAGAACAGCGCCGACGCCTGGAAGTTTCTGCAATGGCTGAACTCGCCGCAGAGCGGCGGGTCGTCACCGATGGGCAAGTACCTGACAGGCGGGCTGAACGCGATCCCGAGCCGCGCGTCTGACCAGCAGGCGCACGCAAACGTGCTCAACGACGCGTTCGTCAAGCCGTTCGTCGAGGCGCTGGCGAACAATAGCCGCACGGAACCGATCATTCCCGGTGCGCAGGAGATCAAGACCAGCCTGCAAAAGCAGATCGAGGCGGTCTGGTTTGGCCAGAAGGAGGCCAAGGAGGCGCTCGACACCGCTGCCCAGGAAGCCAACCGCATCCTGAAGGAGAAGGCGCAGGGCTGAACCAACCCATGCAGTCTGTGGTCGGCGCGCGCCCGGTTGCCTCGCTCGAGCGGGCCGGCGCGCGCCGCCGGCGGCTTCCCAGGCGCGCCGCGGCCGGCTACGCGTTTGTTGCGCCGGCGCTCATTTTCCTGCTGCTATTCGCACTCGGGCCGTTCTTGTTCACCGTCTACGTCAGCCTGCACGACTGGAACATGCTGACCCCAGTCGAGACGATGCCCTGGCGCGGCCTCGAGAACTACCGCTATCTGCTCTTCGACGATCCGCTGTTTCGCGAGACGTTTCGCAATAGCGTTGTGTTCGCGCTGGCCAACGTCGTGGTTACGACGGTTCTGTCGCTTGGTCTGGCGCTGCTGCTCAATGGCGAAGTCCGCATGAGTGGTGTGTGGCGGGCAATCTACTTCCTGCCCTACATCACCTCGTCGATTGCCATCTCGATCGTCTGGAGCAACCTTTATCACCCGAGCTACGGCCTGTTCAACGGGGTTCTTGGTCTACTCGGCTTTCCCGCGCAGCGCTTCACATCGAGTGTCGAACAAGCCATGCCGAGCATGGTCGCGGTCGCGGTGTGGCTCGGCCTGGGCTACTACATGATCCTCTTCCTGGCCGGCTTGCAGGCAATCGGGATCGACGTGTACGAGGCTGCCAAGGTGGATGGCGCCAACAGCTGGGATCGCTTGCGGTCGATCACGCTGCCGCTGTTGCGGCCAACGCTGCTGTTTGTAGGCGTCGTCAGCACACTCGCCTCGCTACAGGTGTTCGACCTGCCGTTCGTACTCACCAATCAGGGTGGACCGGTCAACGCGACGAACACAGTCGTGCTGTACATGTACCAGACCGCCTTCAACTTCACGCGCATGGGGCGCGCGACCGCGATGGCGGTCTTGCTGTTCCTGGTGATCCTGGTCATTACTCTGGTCCAGCTGCGGCTGCTGCGGGAGCGCGAATGACGTCGGCGCGACAGCCGCTGTGGCCGGTGCTGAAGTACGGCATCCTGGCGGTCGGCGCGGTGCTGATGCTGCTGCCATTCGAGTGGATGGTCGTCGCGTCACTGATGGCGCCCAACGAGATCATGGCCCGTCCGCTGGTGTGGCTGCCGAGCGTGCCACAGCTCCCGAATTACGCCCGCCTCGCCGAGGCCATTCCGCTTGCGCGCATGTACCTGAACAGCGTGGTTGTCACCGCCGCGATCACCTTCGGGGTGCTCGCCAGTAGCTCGCTGGCAGGTTATGGCTTTGCGAAGTTCGAGTTTCCGGGACGCGACGTGCTGTTTCTGCTGGTGCTGGCGACGATGATGATCCCATTCTTCGTGTTCCTGATCCCCGTCTTCTACATCGTCAGTCGCCTTGAGTGGGTGGACACGCTGCAAGGGCTGATCGTGCCGAACATCGTCACCGCATTTGGCATCTTCCTGATGCGCCAGTACATGCTCAGCCTGCCCGACGAGCTGCTCGATGCGGCGCGCATCGATGGCGCTAGCGAATTCGGGATTTTCCGGCGCATTGTGCTACCGCTGGTCGGTCCGGCGCTCGGTGCGCTGGCGATTCTGGCCTTCGTCCATCATTGGAACGCGTTCCTGTGGCCGCTCATCATCATCCGGTCGGGTGACCTGGCGACGATTCCCATTGGCCTGAACAGCCTACGCGTGTACGCCAGTCAACCGGAGGTCATCAACCTGCAGATGGCTGGCGCCACCGTGGCCATCATCCCGGTTGTGCTGGTCTTTGCCCTGTTCCAGCGATGGTTCGTGCAGGGCATCGCGCTGACCGGACTGAAGGGGTGAGCGGGGTCTGCCTGCGGGCGTACGCACCAGATGACGAGGCAGGTCTCCTCGATGTGTGGAACACCGCCCTGGTTAGTGATCCAATCTCGCCGGCGGTCTTCCGCCGCAAGGTGTTGCTCGACCCGAATTTCGATCCAGGTGGCTGCGTGCTCGCGGAGGTGGACGGTGCGGTGCGCGGCTTCGTGCTGTCACTGACCCGGCGTGTTCCATTCTTCAATCAGGGCCTGGAGCCAGAGGAGGCCTGGATCACGGCGTTCGGCGTTCAGCCCGAGTGGCAGCGCCAGAAGCTGGGCAGCCGGTTGCTGGATATGGCGCTCCAGCGGCTCCACGAGCAGGGCCGCACGCGGGTTACCGTCGCTCCCTACGTACCGAACTATTTCATACCGGGCGTCGACGTGGACGCCTACGCAGCGGCGGTCGCCTTTCTGCAGCGCATGGGCTTCCAAACGGTTTCACGACCGCTCAGCATGCGCGCGGAACTAACCGGGTTCCACATACCGCCTCCAATTGTGGACACCGCGGAGCAGCTTGCCGATGACGGTCTGGTGGTAATGCCAGCCCAGCCGCCGGATATCGTCCCGGTGCTGGATTTCATCCGCCAGCACTTCTCGTGGGACTGGATGCGCGAAGCAGGCGAGGTCTTCAGCGAGTTGTTCGCCGGTGACCCACGCCAGGTCAACCTGCTGGTCGCACGCAAGGGCGACGAGGTGGTCGGCTACTCGCAGCACCGCGCCGAGCGCTTCGGCCCTTTCGGCGTCAAACCCGATTTGCGCAGTCGCGGCATCGGTCGGGTGCTGCTGGCCGGCACATTGGTCGAGATGCTGAAGCGGGGATATCACGCCGCCTGGTTCCTGTGGACTAGCGACAATGCCGCCCGACTGTACGCCCAGTGTGGATTTCACGAGGTGCGCAGGTTCGCCGTAATGCAGAGAAGCGTCGGCTGATGACCACGTCCGATAACTGCATCATGGTTGTTGGCGCGCACGCCGCTGACGCTGAGGTCATGGGCGGCGCGACCGTCCTGAAGCACGTCGCCGCGGGCTGGCGAGCGGTGATGGTGCACATGACCCCGGGCGAAAAGGGCCATCGCTCGCTTAGCCCCGAGGAATACACGCGTATTAAACAGGAAGAGGCGCACAACGCCGCGCGCATTCTCGGCGCCGAGTGTGTGATGCTGCCGTTCAAGGACGGTGAGTTGCCGGTCAGCCTAGAGGCGCAGTGGACCGTTGCTGACGTGATCCGCCAGTACCGCCCCACTCTCCTGCTCACCCACTGGCAGGGCAGCCTGCATCGCGACCATCACAACACCAGTCTGAATGTCATGGAGAGCCTGTTCCTGGCCCGCTTACCCACGTTCAAACGCGAGTATCCAGCGGCTGGACCATCGAGAGTGCTGTACGCCGAAAACTGGGAGGATGAGGACGGCTTCGAGCCCGACCTGTATCTGGACGTGGACGCAGTATTCGATCGCTATCTCGAAGCCATCCACCAGTACAGCCTCTTTCGCGGTGAAGTGGCGACCTTCCAATATGAGCAGTGGTACCGCGGCGCGAGCGAGATGCGTGGCGCTGAAGGTGGCTTCCGCCGCGCAGTCGCCTTGATGGAGCCGAAGAGCTACTGGCAGCGCCGTCCCGTCGACGGGCTGCTGCTGTGACGGTCCGCACGGGTTTGGAGCGGCTGCTCCGAGAAGGACTGCCACAGATCCACGGAAAGCGCATCGGCCTGGTCACCAACCACACGGGCATCGACTCGCGGCTGCGCCACGGCATTGACCTGCTGGCCTCCAGCGCGCGATTCCGTCTGACCGCGTTGTTCGGCCCAGAGCACGGCGTTCGTGGCGCCGACCAGGCGGGCGTCCACGTCGGGGAGGCAGTCGATGCGCGGACGGGGCTGCGAGCGCACAGCCTCTATGGCGAAACCCGCAAGCCAACCGACGAGATGCTCGCGGATGTCGATGCGCTGCTCTTCGACATACAGGACGTCGGCGTGCGCCTCGCTACTTATGTATCGACGTTGTGGCTGGTCCAGCAGGCGGCCGCCGAGGTGGGGCTGCCGCTGGTGGTGCTCGATCGGCCGAATCCGATCGCCGGTCTCCAGGTGGAAGGCAACCTGGTAGAGGCCGGCCGCGAGTCTTTCGTCGGCATTCACGCGATCCCCATCCGCCACGGTCTGACGTTCGGCGAACTGGCGCGGTTGTCCGCTTGCGACAACGGTTGGCCGGAGCCACGGGTTGTCGCAATGGAGGGGTGGGAGCGAGGCATGTGGTTCGACCAGACGGGCTTGCCGTGGGTGCAACCATCGCCGAACCTGCCCACGCTTGACTCCGTGACGGTGTATCCGGGCACGTGCCTGATCGAAGGGACCAATGTGTCCGAGGGCCGCGGAACCACGCGTCCGTTGGAGTTGGTCGGGGCGCCGTGGGTCGATCCGTATCGTCTTGCAGGCGAATTGGAGGCCCGTGGCATACCAGGTGCAGCGTTCCGCGCTACCTGGTTTACCCCGACATTCTCCAAGCACCACGGCACGACCTGCGGAGGCGTCCAGGTCCACGTCCTCGATCGCCAGGCACTCCGCCCAGTCGAGCTCGGTATCCATCTTATCCATGCGTTCATGACGCATTGCCCGCGTGAGTTCGCCTGGCGGAAATCGGAGATTGGGACCTACTTCATTTACCGACTGCTCGGTAGCGCGCAGCCACGCCAGATGCTCGACACAGGGTCGGACGCGCGCACAGTTTACGTAGACTGGCCAGCTTCGGCCCTAGCCTTTCAGATCCGTACCAGCGCCTTGCTCCTGTATCGCTAACCGGTGCCGCCGCCCGCCAATCCTCTGGGCCAAATCCCTTGGCCACGCGGGTTCAGGAGTCAGCATCCTAAAGACCCGATGGCGTCGACAGAGTCGTCCTCAACCACTTGCCGGTGGCTGCCAGAGCCTGAGCTCGCCGCTGAGCAGCCGAGGTTTTGCCTCCGACACCCTCAGACGAAGGCGCGCCCGTGTCCAGCCATGCCCACCATCGTCGCCACTTCCCTTTCCCCGCCGGAAATTGTGTTCTAGCTCTCGCCGTGGATGATCCCTCCTGCACCCCACCGAACCGCGCGACCCTGCTCCGGCTGTGTCACGCCCGTGTCGCTCACCGAGTCCGGTACCCACACCGTTTACATTTCCAATCGCTCCGTCAGTGGGCAACTGACTCTTGCCAAACCACGCGTCAACTACCGCATTGCCGCCATCGTTACTCGGCTGGGCCAAGGCGTGTAGCACCCACCACCGCGAACCAGCGCGCCAGTCCACCGGCAAGCAACGACTGACCCCCACGCCAATGTTGTAGAACCCCGAGCGGCTCAACCATTCGGGCCCGCCCGTTCGTCGGCGCGACCTTGCCAAAGCGGCCAACCCGCCTTAGTAGTGCAGTCGTGGATCGAGAGCGTCACGCATGGCGTCGCCCACTGCGTTGAGCCCGAGCGTGACCAAAAAGATCATCACGCCGGGAACGGTCGAGACATGCGGGGCAACCGCCAGCACCTGGCGGCCCTCGGCAAGCATCGCACCCCACTCCGGGTTCGGCGGTTCGATGCCCAAGCCGAGGAACGAGAGGCCCGCGGCGAACACGACCGTCTTGCCGACTTCAAGCGTGCCGTACACGACCACCGTCCAGACGCTGTTCGGGAGAATGTGCCGAAGCACAATTCGGCGGTCGCCAGCTCCTAGCCCGCGCGCCGCGTCGACAAACGCCTGCGCCTTGAGGGTGAGCACCTCGGACCGGATTAGCCTGGCGAAGGGCGGGACTGCGACGACGGTGATTGCCAGCATCGCATTCGAGATGGCCAACCATGCGCGCTTCACCGTCAGCACCGGCATTCCGATCTATTCTGCGATCCACACGCGCCCTGGCAACGTGGCTCAAACGAGAACACCAACGGCTTGCTGCGCCAGTACATGCCTAAAGGCACGGACCTTTCGCACCACACACCGACTGACCTGCAGCGTTTTCAGGACAGCCTGAACGGCCGACCGCGTATGACCCTCGGCTATCGCACGCCGACAGAGATAATGGACGAGCTGTTGCGGTGACCCCTTGAGGCCGCCAAGGCATATGTCGCTGGCACCTGGACCTGTACCCTCAAGGCGCAAGCATCGGTTGCGAAGGTCCCGATCGGCGGTCCATTCTTCTTCAGGGGAGAAGCGCTGCCTGTCCCACCGTCGCGCGTATCTGAGGCTGCCACTCACGCCGAGGCCGGACCCGCGGGGCCATCCAACCGCGTCGATTCCCGTGGGCGTACCACGCGGCACGCCGGCTATGGCATCAGGCAGCGCATCCGCAAACGAGTGGAGGAGATCTTCGGCTGGATGAAGACGGTGGGTGGCTTCCGCCGCACGCGCTTTCTCGGATTGGCGCGGACAGGCCTGGCCGGCTACTGGTCGCAGCCGCCTACAACCTGGTCCGCATCACCAGACTGATGCAGATCGCGGCGCCGAGCTAAGGCGTCAGAGCGTGCGGCGCTTGGCCGCCTCCCCTATGGCCGCACACGCCCTCCGGATGGAACTCGGACCAACCCCCAATGACGCCTGATCACCTCCTCCACCTCGGAACCGCCTCCACGAAGCCTTTCTTCAGCGCCCTGCTAAGAGCTACGCGGGCCGGCGCCATGGCTCACGGCAGCAGCTTGAAATCCCCTGGGTTGATGATGAGGACAGCATCATTCGGATCGAGATAACGAGTCGACGTTCCATCAAGCCGCATATCGAGGCGGGACATCACGGTCGGTGGCAGCCCAGCCAAGCCCGACGTCATGTCACCCTCGATCATCGACGGCTTGACCTTGATCGGTTCCAAGACCTCTCGCGTCCGATCCTCGGTCGACAACCACCTTCACCTCGTCGAGGCTGCGGGCTTCGGCGAGCAGGCGGCAGGCGAGCTCCAGCCGAGCCAGAGGCGACTCAGCTGGCTTCGCGACGGCCAGCGCCGGATCGCTCACGTCTTCCAGTGAGAGCGGGTGCGACTGCTTGGTCAGCGTGTCGAGGGTCGGAAGGATTAGGAATTGCAGGACGAGCCAAACGACGGCGCCTCTCCCCGCGTACCGAGATAGCGCTCGGCCCACACCACCAGCGTCGGGCCGCGTATGCATCGGCCGGCGGCCCGATCGGCGCGATCGAGTTGCAGGTCGACGGTGGCGCCGGCCCGGTACATGGCGGCAGCCCCATGGAAGGGCTGGACGATTCATTCCGAAACAGACACCCTGAGCCAGACTGATGGTCACCGTGCAATTTGTCGGATCAGGCGATGCCTTCGGCAGTGGCGGTCGGTTTCAGGCATGCATTTCGGTCCGTTCCCCGTCGGCGCACGTCTTGCTTGATTGCGGAGCGACATCCCTCGTCGCACTCGCGCGCTTGGGACTCGAGCCCGCCTCAATCGACGCGGTGATTGTCTCGCACCTCCATGGCGACCATTTTGGCGGCATCCCGTTCCTCGTCTTGGATCAGCAGTTCGCGCGGCGCGAGCGGCCCCTCCTGGTGGCGGGTCCGCCTGGGATACGCGATCGGCTCACGCAGGCGATGGAGGTGCTCTATCCCGGGTCCTCGAGCGTTCTGCGCCGGTTCGACCTGGGCACTATCGAGCTCTTCGAGGGCACGCCAACCAGCGTCGGTCCGGTTCAGGTTGCCGCCTACCCAGTTGTCCATGCCAGTGGCGCCCCGCCGTACGGTCTGCGGGTGGTGTGCGACGGCAAAGTCATCGCGTACTCCGGCGATACCGAATGGACTGAGACTCTCGTCGAGCTCAGCGACGGGGCCGACCTGTTCATCTGCGAGGCGTACATCTTTGAGAAGGCGGTCAAGTACCACATGAGCTACGCGATGCTGGCGCGCTACCGCGCTCGGCTGGCTTGTCGCCGTCTGGTTCTGACTCACATGAGCCAGGACATGCTCGGCCGCAGCACTGAAGCAGACGCGGAGCTCGCGGACGATGGACTCACCCTGACCATCTAAGGCCGGCTACTCAGCGGCTGCCGGAGCGGTGCGCTCGCCGTCCCGGCCGGTGATCGCGAGGTGCGCACCCATCATGGCCCGGCCCAGGCGGTCGCCTTGCCGGTGGTATGTCGGTCAGGCAGTGTGCCGGACTCGCTCGATAAGGCGGGCGGGCCCGCTTGCCGAAGAGCAACATGGCAACGATCTTGGAACCACGACGAGTTCAAGCCCGCGGGGGCGAAGGAGCAATCAGATGTCGACGCACACCACGTCCAAAGAGCTCGAGGCTCAGCCGACGACGATGAAGGCGATCGTTCAAGACCGGTACGGCTCAGCGGACGTTCTCGAGCTTCGGGACGTCGACAAGCCCGAGCTCGGGGACGACGACGTGCTCCTCCGCGTTCATGCCGCTGGCGTCCATATCGGCGGCGACTGGCACCTTATGACGGGCCTGCCCTACCTGATGCGCATCATGGGCTTCGGGTTTTGCGCGCCCAAGGCTCGTGTTCGGGGCATGGATGTCGCGGGGACGGTCGAGGCGGTCGGCAAGAACGTGACGCGCTTTCAGGCCGGCGCCGAAGTATTCGGCACCTGCGACGGCTCCTTCACCGAGTACGCATGTGCCCGCGCGGACAAGCTCGCGCCCAAGCCGGCAAACCTCGGCTTCGAGCAGGCGGCCGCCGTACCGACCTCGGCTTGTACCGCCCTCCAGGCTCTTCGCGACTCAGGCGGGATCAAGAACGAGCAGAAGGTCCTGATCGTCGGTGCCTCTGGAGGCGTGGGGATGTTCGCGGTGCAGATCGCGAAATCGTTCGGCACCAAGGTGACCGGCGTGTGCAGCACGACGAAGGTGGACACGGTCCGCTCCATCGGCGCTGACCACGTCATCGGCTACACAAAAGAGGACTTCACCCGAGGCTGGAAGCGGTATGACCTGATCCTCGACATGGGTGGGAACCGCTCGCTGTCGCAGCTCAGGCGCGCCCTCACCCTGCGTGGGACGCTCGTGCTCGTCGGCGGCGAAGGGGGTGGTCGGTGGATCGGAGGCGTGGATCGTTCGATTCGAGCGCTCGTGGCGTCGCCGTTCGTGAGCCACAGGCTGTGCATGATCATTGCAACCGAACAGGGCGGACCTGCAGTTCCTGAAGCAGCTCGTCGAGGCCGCCACTATCACGCCGGTTATCGACAGGACGTATTCGCTGAGCGAGGTGCCCGACGCCATCCGCTACCTGCACGAGGGACAGGCTCGGGGGAAGATCGTCATCACGGTTCGAGGCGCCGACCGCGCCGTTTACGGGAGATCCTACGAACGGAATCCACTGCACCCATCATGACGTCACCCAAAGTGGGCAGCGATACGGCCTGATCAGCGCGAGGTCAGAGGACGCGGCGGAACGGATCGGAGGCGGTTGCAATGTTGCCGCCCTCGCGTTCGGCCTGTCCAAGCGTTGCCCGACCCTGGGTCGCGCTGAATTTGTGGGGCTACATGGCTCAGGCGGCGCCGGTCGGTTGCAACGCGAACAGCGTCTTCATCAACTCCTGTTGCCAGGAGTGTGGGAAACCGAACGGTTTGTCCTTGGACGGCCAGCTGGTCCAGTACGTCGTGTTCATCGGATAGCGGATTATCAGCTGCGAGACGTAGATCATCGGCAGTTCGCGGCACCAGATATCCATGGCTTGCGTGAAGTAGTCCAGGGTCTTCGGATCGTCCACTGGCAGCGGGCTGATCTTCTCGACAACCGCGTCGTAGTCTTGATTGCGCCAGCGCGATGTGGCCCACGAAATGGCGCCGGCTCGCCGGTCGGCCGGTAGTACTGTGCCTCGAAGATCGACAGCATGAAGTACGGATCCATGCCCTTGACACCCGCCGGCTCCTGGCAGTTGAAGTACAGCGGCTGCTGGCCTGTCTGCACCTGTGAATCCAGACCAGGCGAGGTGTCGAAGCTGGCGTCGAAGCCGGCGTCGCGCAGTTGCTGGCTGAGCGGCGGCCCGTAGTTCTTGAGCCAGTCGGGGACCGCGATCTTCATGTTGGGCTTAGCGCCCGACGCGTCGCTAACTGGCTTCTGCGATCCGTTCGGCGACGCGTTCCGCGAGCATGACGACTGTTAGATGCGGCGTCGCGCGTGGCAGGGCAGGCAAAACCGAAGCATCGACGACGCGCAGCGCGTCGACACCTAGCACGCGCAACTCGTCGTCGACGGCCCGGCCCAGACAGCAGGTTCCCGCCGCATGGACGAATGCGTCGCTCTGCGCGAGCACCCATGCATCGAGCGCATCGTCGTCAAGCTCCGCGAAGCGGAGGTCGGCTCTCCCCAGCTGCGACAGCGCCGGCTGCCGAAGCAACTCGGCAGCATGACGGAGAGCAACACGGAAACGTGCACGATCGGTCGCGTCTTCCAGCAGCCTGAAGTGGACAACGGGATTCTCCCGCGGATCAGTCGAGACGAGGTCGAGTCTGCCACGCGAGCGCGGTGCGAGCAGGGCCACCATCAGCCCGCCGCGCGTCGTGTCCTCCTCGAGGATGTCAAGCGCCCAGATGCCGAGGTCGGCCATGCTCTCCCCGTCCCAGCGAAGAAACGCACACGAGACGGCAACCGCCGGCGACGCGGGCTGTGATCGCGGCTCGAGCTCGATCGGCAGCACGACGATCGGGTGGTCGTGAAGGTTCTGTCCGACGCCTGGTAGGTCGCAGACGGCGCGGACCCCGATCTCGCGAGTGGTCTCAGCCGCCCCGATGCCGGAGCGGGTGAGGATCGCCGGGGACTGAAGCGCACCCGCGCACAACAGCACTTCGCCCGCCTCGACCAGCTCGCCGTCCACCCAAACGCCGACGGCAGAACCGTGCTCGATCTGGACGCGGTCGACAACCACCCCGCCGCGGATGGTCAGGTTCGCACGCCCGCGCGCGGGCTCGAGGTAGGCGTCGTTTGTCGAGATGCGCCCACGGCTGTCGCGGTTCCATGGCTGCGGCGTGATGCCGGTGCCGTCCGGCACATTCGCGTCCTCGCACCACGAGTGCCCGAGCCCAAGCGCTGCGTCTTTCAATCCAAGGCTGACCGCGCCCCACTCCCGGACACTGGGGCGACGGATTGGGATCGGCCCGTGCGAGCCGTGGTACTCGCGGTCGCCAAAGTCGGCGTCCTTTTCGAGTCTGACGAACGTGGGCAGGATGTCTTTCCAAGTCCAGCCGGGGCAACCCCAGCCGTCGTAGTCACCGGGCAGGCCGCGCAGTGCTCCTTGCGCGTTAATCGCTGAGCTGCCACCGACGCCGTAGCCTTGCACGTACCTCGTTGTGTCCCTCCCCTCGACGAGGACGACCTCGAGCCCCGGCCAAGAGAAGCCCCCACGACTAACGATCCCGCAGTAGTTCGGACTCCGCATCTCGGACGGTGTCTCCGACGAGCGATATTCGGGCCCGGCTTCGAGCAACAGTACCCGGACGCTCTCGCGTTCCGAAAGGCGCGCCGCGAGCACCGCGCCCGCGGAGCCGGCACCGACAACGATGTAGTCGTAGGCATTTACGCCAGTCACGACGCAAGACTATTGTCGACGCTCGCTCGCGATCCGACCGCGGCGGTAAGCGCCAGCGTGCCACAGAGCGCCAGGGTTGTTACGGCTAGCCCCTCGGCGGACCCGCGCGCCGCCGCGCTGAGGTAGACGCCGACGAACGCGGCGATGCCGACGACCTGTCCGACGAGGCTTGCGGTGAGGATTAGCCCGCTCAGCTGAGCTGCTTGCGCCTCTTGCACCGCGTCCGTG
>WNGF01001405.1_pt1 | contig 43727 bp, 40 predicted proteins | sample 5400641 | NCBI WGS metagenome assembly WNGF01 (sample SAMN13153371, study PRJNA577476) | soil metagenome | isolation source: 80 cm soil or saprolite under grassland replicate 2 | place: USA:California | collected 2016-06-15 | reverse complement strand
GGAATGAGGCCGGTGTCGCTTGCCTTGAGCATGAGGGTAAACCAGTCTGCCTCCGATTGCGCGCGCCGCCACAGCTCGAAGAAGGCGTTGCGGCCCTTGGGCGTGCCGATGAACACCGCCCAGCCGCCGCGATCGGCCAAGGCCGGGCGGATGATCTCCGACCACACCCGCGGGTCCATATCGGCGTATTCGTCGAGCACGATGCCGTCGAGATAGATGCCGCGCAGCGCATCGGCGTTGTCGGCGCCGTAGAGGCGGACCTGCCCGTCGTTGGTTGCGTAATCGACGCGCAGCTCGCTCTCGTGCACGCGCGCGCCATGCTGGCGCAGCGGCGCCGTCGCCGCGCGCAGATAGTCCCACGCCACTGCTTTCGACTGCTTGAGGAAGGGCGAGATATACGCGAAACGCGGGCGAACTTTCGTGCACCACATCGCCGCGTGCTGCAAATCCTCGACGCAGGCCACCGTCTTGCCGGCGCGGCGGTGCGTCACGATGCAGGCGAAGCGCTCGCTCCTGACATGGAAGCCTTCGAACTGGCTGCGCGGCGCGTAGTCGGGGACGAGGTGAGATGGTCGCATCGGATTGTGAATTGGTATGATCCACGTCGCGGCGTCATGCGCGGGGGGCTGGCTCGCCAAGAGCTGGCGGAGCGAGATAGGAGAAAAGCTTGTTCCCTAATGTGCCGAGTTGGCTGATCAATAAGGTGCGCGGATTGGGAAACAATATCGAGCCATTTAATCGCGGAACTCTTTATTATGCGGCCGCTGGCTGGACGATTGCGTGGTATCTACGCAAGGACATTCAGGCTCGCGATGTGGATGACTTTTTCGATCCACCGGGCGAGGCTCCAGCTAATGGAAACGACCCGCTGTGGCATGATCATGTGAACCGCGCCATTCTAGTAGCGGAAACGCTGTTCATGTTGCGATCATCGGCCGGGTTTGAAGAGCAACGGAAAAGGCTGATGACAAGGCCGCTTCGCTCCACCTTCTTTGAGTTATTGGCCGCCAAGCAGTTTCTGAAGGCAGGATTTCAGATTTCTGCTCGGCCGGAGGTGGGCCGGTTGGGAGAAGATTTCGATTTCAGCGCCACCGCCGGAGATGTGATCGTCCACGTCGAGGTGACCGCATTGACCGCAAAAGAGCCTTCAGAGGCAACGATCTTCAATGCGCTACAACACAAAAGGCGGCAACTGCCAAAAAATGCTCCCGGTGTTGTGTATTGTCTTGTCCCCGAAAACTGGTCGCATTCGGCGATCAATTGGGATGACTATTTACAGAAAATTGTGAGTCGTTTTTTTCGGGGTACCACGACCGTCAATGTTATTGTGTTCTGGATGGAGCAACACATTGTTGTTGATGGCGGCCGAGGTGCTGCTCTGACCACTATTCGCAAACCATTTGTCAATAGCAATGCTCGCCACCCGATGGACGTGACTCTCTTTTTCAGCGGACAGCGATCAGAGCCGGTCCGTGAAGCCCTTGCTACTGCCGATGCCAATGAATTGACGGCGTTAGAAGAAGCGTTCTACAATTCCGAATTCTTTCGCTGGGTCGATTATCTCAACCCCCGTTGATGTCCCCGCGCATTGCACAGCATTCACCGCCAGCGACGAAACTCAAGCTGAGGGATCAGCGATGCGGCACAAGCTGATCCAACGCTCTATTAAGCTCTTCCCAATGGCTGCGGAAGGCCGAGGCCCGATCCATGCGTCATGGTGTAGCTGTCGGCGCATGCGACTGCCGCATCGAGGCGCAATTTCTGTGAATACGCCCTTCTGGAAGATTCGTGTAACGCGAGTCCAGCAAAAAATTTTTCATCGCGAATTCTCGGTTCCGGCCAAGTACTTCGAGCCGGTCGGACGTTGCGGGTGGCGGCTACGTGCTAAACACGCTATTGACTACAAACCGAAGCTATACTAGATTGCTCGCAGCCTTGCTCATCGAGGGGCGTCTCCGGAGGCGATCCTGAAGGCGGAGCAAGGTGTGGCGTCCTGCGGCAGCGGCTCGCACCCGCTGCCCCGGGAGGTAGGGACCCCGCCCGCCAGGCACTAAGACCTGGACGCGAGGAGCTCGCTGTAACCGATCCGGATCCGTCGAAGCTTCGGCTAAGGCGGGTGACGCGGGGAGGGAAGCGCGGGACCCGGAGAGCCCAAAATCGCCACGGTGGAGCGCCGAGAGGCGAGCGTCCCGCGTCATGGGACGCATGGCGCCTCGTAAGCGCCTGACGTGCCGCGTTGTGGCATGTCCAACGGGTGCTCCGCCGAGCACCCCAACGTCTCTCGGCGCTCCGCCCACCCCTCGATTCGGGTGAGCGAAGCAAAGATGCAAGACCCGGGCGCAGAAGTGCGCCGCGGGAACGACGAGGTGTTGTCATGAGCGCAGCGAAAAAACGAACGCGCGCTGAAAAGGGATTGGCGGAGCAACAGCGCTTGGCGACGATTCTGCGCGAAGCCCATGGGCGGCTGGAGTTGTGGCGCATGTGCAGCAAGGAGTCCTGCTTGCGAACCGGGAGTTGCAACGGGGACGTCGATGAATGCGGCGCGCGCGCAGCGCCGCAGGGTTGGGCATGGATGCACCAGATCGTGAAGGCGTTGCGGGCGGGCCAGCGGCCACGCGCGGCGATCGAGGCCGGGAATCTCGCCGCTTTGGGCTATCGCAAACGAGTGACCGTACGCTGGAAAGTCAAAGGCTGGGAGCCGATCGAGCTGGTGCAGCTCGGCGACGGTACTTGGCGGCGGGCCGACCTCGCAGCCGCGCGCCCGCCTCTTGACCCGCAATTCATGCAATTGGCCGCGTCGCCTTGGCTGCGCAGCGCCTGTCGCCGTGGTCAACCGCGAAAGGTGTAATCTCCCAATGCCCATGAGCAAGCACCATGGATGACGCGCCCGGCCACGCCTCCGGCATTGTTATTTACAATGAATTTTGCAACTGCAACGTGTTTTCAGAAGAAACGCACCGCCGATGCGGCTCAATTCGCCTTAGCGGCCTTCGCGCATCCACGTGGCGGCGAGAGCGCCGACGAGGAGCAGCAGCCCGATCAATCCGGCGAATACCGGCAACACGCCGATGCCGCGCACCACGCTCGCCTCGCGCGTGCGCAGTCCCAACCAGTCGTCACCGTGGTAGGTGTCGCTCGAGCGCACCGCGACGATGCGCGGCAAATGAACGCCGCTGCCGCGCTCGACCCGTACGACGTCGCCGCCCGTCGCATTGGCAAGCGGGGCGAGCACCTCGGTCGTCGACGTCACCTCGGTGAATTCGCGCGGATTGGCGGGACCCACATTGGCGAGCGCGTTGAGCGTGCCGTCGCTCGCACGCCACAGCCCGAGTTCGTTTGCCTCGATCGTCGAGCGCCACACCCCCGGCTCCGCGGGCGAGAGCGTCACGGTGCGGGTCTTCCCCGACGGCGTCGTCAGCGTCACGTCGCTGACGGTATCGGACATGGTCTGACGCTGCACCGTGAGGTCGCGTCCGCGCACGATGAGGCGCAGCGCCTCCTCCTCCAGATCGGGCTGCTTCATCAGCCAGTGCGACAAACGCCGCAGCAGGTCGATGTGCGGTCCGCCCCCCTCGTAGCCGCGCGCCCACAGCCAGATGTGGTCGGAAAGGAGCAACGCGACGCGCCCTTCGCCCTCGCGCGACAGCAGCAGCAACGGCTTATTGTCCGGGCCCTGCATCACGGTCGTGCCTTTGGCCACGCGGCTGTCGACGAGGCGGAACCAGCGACTCCAATGCGGTGGGTCTTCGTCGGCGCCTTCGAGGCCGCGCGTTACCGGGTGGCGCTTGCCGAGATCGGTGAGCCGAGGAAGAAACGCGCCATCGCTGGTGCGACCGTTCGGCTCGGCCGGCAGGATGACGTCGAGCGGCGTGCGCCAGATGCTGGTCGCGCTCGCATAGTCAGGCCCGGCAGCCACCAGCACCGCGCCGCCCTGGCGCACGTAGCGAGCGATATTGTCGAAATAGATGATCGGCAGCACCCCCTGGCGCGCGTAGCGGTCGAAGATGATGAGCTGGAACTCATTGATCTTCTGCTGGAACAGCTCGCGGGTCGGAAACGCGATCAGCGACAATTCGTTGATCGGCGTGCCGTCCTGCTTCTCCGGCGGCCGCAGAATGGTGAAATGCACGAGATCGACGCTGGCGTCCGATTTGAGAAGGTTGCGCCACGTTCGCTCGCCGGCATGCGGTTCGCCGGAGACGAGCAGGACGCGCAGCTTGTCGCGCACGCCGTCGATGGAGACGACCGCGCGGTTGTTGACGAGCGTCAGCTCGCCGTCGAGCGCAGACGCCTCGATCTCGATGATGTTCGCACCGGCATGCGGTATCGGCACCGTGATGTTGCTATTGGCGCCGACGCGCACGGTGCGGCTTTCGATCGGCTCGCCGTCGCGCCGCACCGTCACCTGCGCCGGGCCTCGCGGCGCGCCCTGATCCTCGATTCGAAAGGTGATGGTCTGCGTCTGCCCGACGATGCCGAAGCGCGGCGCGGTCACCAGCACGACGCGGCGATCTCGCTCGTCTTTGTGGCCCGTGATCAGCGCGTGCACCGGCGCGGCAAAGCCGAGCGCCGCGACCTCCCCGGGGACGTCGTGCACGCGTCCATCGGTGATGAGGATCGCACCCGCCACGCGGTCCTGCGGCACGTCGGAGAGCGCCGCGGAGAGCGCCGTGAACAATCGCGTGCCGTCGGTCTCCCCGTCCGCTTGTCCGGCCTCGACGAAACGCACTTCGAGCCCGGCGATGCGGCCGAGGCGTTCGGCCAACGCGGCGCGCGCAGCTTCGGTCTGCTGCAGGCGCTCGCCGAACTCCTGGCTCGGGCTCTTATCGACGACGACGGCGGCAACCGAGGTGAGCGGTTCGCGGTCTTCGCGCGTGATCGACGGATTGGCGAGCGCGAGCACGAACAGCGCGAGCGCAATGGCGCGCAGGAACGCCGCGCGGGTGCGGGCGAAGACGAGCAGGAGCGAGAGCGCCAACGCAACCGCGACCGCCGCCCAAACGATGTAAGCGGGAACAAGCGGCGAGAATGAGATACCGAGGTTCAACTGTTCAAGTTCCTTGTTTCGTCGCCCGCTTCTGCCTTGTCGTCCCCGCGCAAGCGGGGACCCATATTCCAGAGGCCGGTGTTCATGGGTCCCCGCTTGCGCGGGGACGACGTGCGATCACTGTCCTAGCCGCTCGAGCAGCGCCGGAACGTGGACCTGGTCGGCCTTGTAATTGCCGGTGAGCGTGTACATCACGATATTCACGCCGGCGCGAAACGCGAATTCGCGTTGGCGCGGCTCGGCGGAGACGAGCGGCAGCATGGCTTGGCCGTCCTGGCGCATCGCCCAGGCGCCGGCAAAATCGTTCGAGGTGATGATGATCGACGATACGCCGTCGCCGGCGCGCGCCGGACGGCTCGCCGGCTCGTCCTCCTCGGCCGCAGGCAACGCTTCCACCCATAGCTGTCCCGAGCTGAAGCGGCCGGGAAAGTCCTTCAACAGATAAAATGTCTTCGTCAGCACATGATCGCGCCGTACCGGCTCGAGCTCGGGAATATCGAGCGAGGAGAGAATGGCGCGCAGCGCCTGCATGCCGGGACCGCGGGTCTCGCCGCCGGCGCCGGAAGGGGCCTCGACCGCGTCGCGCGTGTCGAACAGGACGGTGCCGCCCTGCTTCATATAGGCGTCGATGTGTTCGAGTGCCTCCCGCGATGGCTTTGGCGCGCTCGGCACGATCGGCCAATAGATCAAGGGATAGAACGCAAGCTCGTCGCGCGCGGGGTCGAGACCGATCGGCTCGCCCGCCTCGAGCGCGGTGCGCTGGGCGAGGAACAAGGTGAGGCCCTGCAGCCCGGCCTTGCTGATGCGGTCGACCTCGGCGTCGCCGGTGATGACGTAGGCGAGCCGCGTCTCGAGCGTGGATCTCAAGGCCTGCTCGTCGGCGCTCGTCGCGCGCGTGGACGCTTGGCCCTGGGCGAAGGCCTGCGGCGAGGCGAGCAGCGCCGCGGCGAAAATTGCCAGCGCAAGCGCCGTCGCCGCCGGCCGTTGGCGCCGCAACAGCTGTCCGATTCCGCCGGCGAGCAGGAATGTGACGAGCGCATCGAGCGCCAGCAGCGCGAGCGCAGCGAGCAGTATAGGCCCGCGCAGATCCTGCGGTTCGCTCATTCGGTAGGTGTCCCGGTGCGCGTTGAGTGCGGAAATATCCAGCGGCGCGAGCCGGTCGTTGGGCGCGAGCGCGTTGACAGCCAACAGTCCTTCCGGCGGTCCATAGAAGCCCGGCGGATGATCGGAAGTGGCGCGCCCGCTAAACGTCGCCGGCACGGCGCGCGCGGTTGCCGGCGGCGGTCCGAACACGCCGAAGCCGTCGAGAATGCGCGTTGGCGGCAATACCTCGCGCGTCCCGCGGGAATTCGCTGCGGCGCCGTCGGCGGCCGCCATCGACCCCGCCAAAGAGACGATCCGCTTGAGCATGTCGACGAATGTGCCCGATAGCGGCAGGTCTGACCAGCGCGTATCGGCGGTGACGTGAAACAAGACGATCAGGCCCTTGCCGCGGCGCTGGGCGGTAACGAGCGGAGTGCCGTCGGCGAGCGTTGCCCACGTGCGCTCGGTCAGCGTGGCATCGGGCTCGGCCAGCACTTGCCGGCTGACGCTGACGTCGGTCGGCACGGCCATGCCGAAGAACGGGCTCTCGCGCGGGAAAGCGCTGAGCTGCTGCGGCTGCTCCCACGATAAACTGCCGCCGAGAATGCGCCCGCCGCGTCTGAGCCTCACGGGCACGAGCTCATCGTCGCCGGCGGCAAGGCGCGGACCGGCAAAGCGCACCAGCACGCCGCCGTCTTCGAGCCAGTGCGTTAAGGGCTCGCGCGCCTCGGCGACGTTGCCCACGTCGGCAAGGACCAACATGGGCAGGCGCTGCTCGATGAAATGGCTCACCGCCTGGCCCGGCGAGCCGCGTTCGGCGAGGCGTATGTCCGCGAACGGCCCGAGCGCGCGTGCGAGGTAATAGGTCGAGGCGAGCAGCGGCTGCGCGGTGTCCGCGGTCGAACCCGTGACGACGCCGATGGACCGGCGGCGCCAGCGCTTGTCGAGCAGCGCCACCGCGCCGGCCGAATGCTCGGCCGCGATCTCCAGCCGCGCAATGTCGTTGCGGATCTCCACCGGCAGCGTGAACTCGGCCTCGCTTTCGCGTCCGCCCTCGTTGAACGTGAATGAGGTATCGCTGAGCGGCAGGCCCTTGAGATCGAGCGCGCGTACGGTGCCCATTTCGACAGTGCCGCCCACGGAGCGCAAGACCTTCACCGTCAGCGCGCCGGCCGAATTCTCGGCGCCGGCCAGCGCATGCGCGGGCGCGAGGCCGCCCTCGACCACGGTGATGGGCCGTTGCTCGACGAGCCGCCCGAGTGCCGCGACGAAATCGCTGCCGCCGCCGAGATCGACGCCGTCGGTCAGCCAAACGAGCTCGACCTCGGGCGTGGCAGCGAGGAAGCGGCCGAGCGGCGCCAGCGCATCCGCCCGCTCGACCGCGTACGGCTTCGGCTTGATCTGCTTGAGGCGCACGCGCGCCGCCGCCGGCGCCTCGAACGAGACGTCGCGGGAAGGCTCGGAGAGCGGGATCAGCGCGACGCCGCGATGATCCGCGTCCGCACGCGCGATCAGATCCTCGGCGGTGCGCATGCGCGCATCCCAGGTGCCTGCTGCCGGGAAGCCGTCGTCGATCAAGATTGCGAGCGGCGCCTTGCTGGCCGAGGTCGCAACCGGCGGATTCCACAACGGTCCGGCGGCCGCGATGATCACCAGCGCGGCAAGCGTCAAACGCAAGAGCGTGAGCCACCACGGCGTGCGCTGCGGCGTCTCTTCCCGCGGCGCGATGTCGAAGAGCAGCCGCGTCGGCGGGAAGGCGATGCGGCGCGGCTGCGGCGGAATGAGCCGCAGCAACCACCACAGAACGGGCAGGCTCAACAGCGCGAGCAGCACCAGCGGCTGGGCGAAGCCGAGCGGAAGCCCCGCGATCATGCGTGCCTCCCGGGTTGTCTCGCCACGCTCAACCGGTTGCCGATCGCCGCGCCCGGGGGCGGCGCGCCCAGCCGTGCGTGCAGCGCGAGCAACAATTCGGTCGCCGGCCGGTCAGTGCGATGGATGGTGAAGCTCCAGCCGACCTTGTCGGTCTCGGCGCGGATTTCCGCGCGGTGACGTGCCACGCGGCTCTCGTATTCGCCCTTCCAGGTCTCGGCGCGGCCGGCGGTGATGGAGCCCGCACCTTCCGGCTCGATGAACTCGACGCGGCCGGAATAGGGGAAAGTCTCTTCGGCCGGATCGACGATCTGCACGGTGTGGCCGTGCGCACCCGTCCCTGAAAGCTGCGCGAGCGTGGCGCGCACTTGCGCGATCGGGCTCCCGGCGGCAGGCTGGGGCGCTCGGCGACGTCGTGCACGATCGCATTCGCCATCTTGTCCAACACATTGCGGCTGCCGGTCGGCCGCATCAGGCCGGGTATGCCGACGCGCTCGCCCGCCTGCACCAGAATTTCGGCGAGGGCGAAGGCCACGACGAGGCATCGGTCGAGCTTGGAGTCCTGGGCAAGTTGCGAGCGAAACAGCATTGACGGGGAGCGATCGGGCCACAGCCAGACCGTATGCGCGGCCTCCCATTCCCGTTCGCGCACATAGAGATGTTCATCGCGAGCGGAGCGTCGCCAGTCGACGCGGCGCGCGGGCTCTCCCGAGAGGAAGCGCCGGTACTGCCAGAAATTTTCCCCCGGGCCGGGGCGCTTTCGGCCGTGCAGCCCATGGATGACGGTGGCGGCGATGCGGCGCGCCTCGAGGATCAGGCGCGGCATGCTTTGCGCGAGCGAGCGAGCCTCGCCGCTCGCGCGCTGCGTTGCCCTGATCTCGTGCTTATCCGCGCGCTGCCTGGCCGTTGTCATGCCTTATCCGATGCGAGCCTTGAGCCTACCGATGACGCCTTCCATGGTCTCGCCGTCGGCGCGCGCGGCGAAGGTGAGCGCCATGCGGTGCTTGAGGATCGGCTCGGCCATCGTCATGACGTCGTCGATCGACGGCGAGAGCCGCCCGTCGATGAGGGCGCGGGCGCGCGCGACCAACATCAGCGCCTGGCTCGCGCGCGGACTTGGACCCCAGGCGATCAACTTGCCGAGTTCGCCGGTTTCGGGCCCGGGGCGGGCCGAGCGCACGAGGTTGAGGATCGCTTCCACGACCGATTCGCCGACCGGTAACCGGCGCACCAGGCGTTGCGCCGCCAAGAGCTCCTCGGCGGTCATGGTCGGCTTGGGCTTGCTCTCTTCCGTGCCGGTGGTGTCGAACACGATTTTGCGCTCGGCCTCGTGGTCGGGATAGTAGACGTCGATCTGCATCAAGAAGCGGTCGAGTTGCGCTTCCGGAAGGGGATACGTGCCCTCCTGCTCGATCGGGTTTTGCGTGGCGAGCACGTGGAAGGGGCGCGGAACGTCGTGACGGTTGCCGGCAACCGTCACGTGATGCTCCTGCATCGCCTGCAGCAACGCCGACTGGGTGCGCGGGCTCGCGCGGTTGATTTCGTCGGCCATCAACAGCTGCCCGAAGATCGGGCCCGGGATGAATCGGAAGCTGCGCTTGCCGCCAGGGCTCTCGTCCAGCACTTCACTGCCCAGGATGTCGGACGGCATGAGGTCGGGGGTGAACTGGATGCGGCGGGCGTCGAGTCCGAGCACGATGCCCATGGTCTCGACCAGCTTGGTCTTGGCGAGGCCAGGAAGACCGATCAGCAGCGCGTGACCGCCGCACAGCACGGTGATGAGTGCCTGCTCGACCACCGGGTCCTGCCCGAAGATCACATTGCCGATCGCGGCCTTGGCGGCAGCGACCTGGGCGCCGGTCGCTTCCGCCTGGCGCACAATCATGTCTTCGAACTTTTCCAGCCCATCGCCGGCTACGGCCATGACGTCAACTCCTTGTTATCCACCTGTTCTATCTACGACCCGGGCCGGCTGGTGGTTCGCATCTCCTCGCCAAGGCCCGTCAGATTTGACCAAAAAACGTGCAACATTCGGGCCACGCGCCCATGACAATGCGGAGCGCTTTCGCCCGAATCCCGCACAACTGCTGAAGACTACGCTATTTTTCACTGGGTGCGATCTCGCCTCGGCGTAGGTCTGTCACGATCGCCCCAGAGCCCCGGCCGCCCAACAGGTCTTGAATGCTTGAACTTCTTGCACTTTTTAGCCCCAGCCTGCGCAGGGCAGGGGAGAAGCTCGCTCACAATCAAGACCGCAAGTGAAAACAGCCGGTCACCGCACAAGTTCCAGGCAGACAATGGCAGAGGAAGGGCGCTGGCGCACTCAACTCATCGTGAGGCTGCAAGCGCTTGGCAGTAGGCAAGTTTCCGCTTCGTGCAAGGAGGCAGGACCGTGAATGCCAAAAGCGCGACCCGGTCGGGTGCCGGCCCGTCCGGCGGCAGCGAATTGCACAAGGGCAGCCCCTTTTTCCTCGCGCTCACCGCGATCGGTATCGTGTTCGGCGATATCGGGACGAGCCCGCTCTATACATTTTCCGTCACGCTGAGCGCCACCGGCCATCCGGAGCCGACCGCAGGCGACGTCCTTGGGATCGTCTCCCTGATCTTCTGGGCGCTGATGGCGATGGTGTCGCTCAAATACGTGGTTCTCGTTCTGCGCGCCGATAACGACGGCGAAGGCGGAATTCTGGCGCTGTTGGCCTTGGTGGCCTCCGAACGGATTGCGAAGGCGCCCGAGCTTCCGATTCTGGTTCTGCTCGGCGTTGTGGGAGCGGCGCTGCTCTATGGCGACGGCGTCATCACGCCGGCCATTTCCGTGCTCTCTGCCATGGAGGGACTCAAGCTGGTCACGCCGGACTTGGAAAAATTCATCTTGCCGCTGACGCTCGCAATCCTGATCGGGCTGTTCATGATACAGCACCGGGGAACCGCGAGCATCGGGCGACTGTTTGGCCCGGTCATGGTCACCTGGTTCGTGGTCATCGGATTGCTCGGCGCCGTCAATATCTGGGCAGCGCCCGAAATTCTCAAAGCGCTCAGTCCGGGGGAGGCGGCGCGTTTCGTGCTCGCGAATCCGCTCATCGCTTTCGCGGTGATGGGCGGCGTGTTCCTTGCGCTGACGGGGGCGGAGGCGCTTTACGCCGACATGGGCCACGTCGGTGCCACCGCCATTCGCCGCGCCTGGTTCGGCTTGGTACTGCCGGCGCTGCTGCTCAACTATTTCGGCCAGGGCGCGCTCGTTCTCACCGATCCCAAAGCGCTCGACAGCCCGTTTTACAAATTGGCCCCGCATTGGGCGGTCATTCCGCTGATCGGTTTGGCGGCGCTGGCGACCATCATCGCCTCTCAGGCGCTCGTCTCCGGTGTCTTCTCGCTCACGCGGCAGGCGATGCAGCTGGGGCTTTGCCCGCGCATGCGCATCGTGTCGACATCGAGCGACGAAGCCGGTCAGATCTACGTTCCGACAGCGAACTGGCTGTTGATGATCGGCACCTTGCTGATCGTCGTGCTGTTCAAGACATCCGAGCATCTGGCAGGCGCCTATGGCATCGCCGTGTCCGGCACCATGTTGGTCACGACGATCCTACTCTATCGCGTAGCCATCGGCCGCTGGAAGTGGCCGCCCGCGCTCGCCATCTTCATCATCGTGATTTTCGGCGCGGTCGACGCGACCTTCCTCGCGTCCAACTCGCTCAAGATCGTCGAGGGCGGCTGGTTCCCCCTCACCGTCGGCGGCGCCATGGTGTGGTTGATGCTCTGCTGGCGCCAGGGCTCCTCGCTCGTGCGCCATCGCCTGCAAGAGATGTCGATGCCACTCGACCGCTTCATCGCCAGTGTCGAGAAGATGGTGGTGGCGCGACCGCCGGGTGTGGGCGTGTGGCTGACCAAGGTCGCCCACGGCGCCTCGCCGATCCTGCTGCACCATATCAAGCAAAACAGCGTGCTGCAGCAGACCATGATCCTGCTGACCTTCGTTGCCGACCGGCGTCCGCGGGTCCCGTTCGCAGAGCGCCACGTCATCGAATCGCTCGGTCACGGCATCTATCGCATCCAGATTAGGCTCGGCTTCATGCAGACCCCGGATATTCCCGTGGCGCTCAAGAGTTGTAAGATGCATGGCTTCGAGGTCGATCTCGACCAAGTGCATTATTACATCGCGCACGAAATCGTGGTCCGCCGCGCAAGGAAGTCGGCCATGGCGGCGGTGCCGTTTGCGATTTACGCGTTTCTCACCCGGATCGCGAGCCGGGCTCCCGACTTCTTCAAACTCCCGCATGACCGGGTGTTGGAAGTGGGCTTCCACATCGAACTCTGACGTCGTGCCGGAGGCCGCGCTGATCGCGCCGCAACGCATCCGAAAAGCACGCTCCCTGCCGCGCCGGCTGCGCCGCCGAAAATGCTACACTTGATAGGCGAGCAGTTCGGGCACAGATCGAAGCCATGACGCAGCAGACGGAACAGGCGCGGCGCGGGCTCGACGCCATCGCGGGCGTGGCGCGCGAGGCTTCGCGCAAGGGACCGCCGCCAGTGCACCTGTGGAATCCCCCGTTTTGCGGCGACCTCGACATGCGCATCGCGGCGGACGGCACCTGGTTCTATCTCAAGACTCCGATTGGACGGGCGGCGCTGGTGAAGCTCTTCGCCTCGATCCTCAAGCGCGAGGGCGACAAGTATTTCCTCGTCACCCCGGTCGAGAAATGCGGAATCATCGTCGAAGACGCGCCGTTCCTTGCCGTCGAGCTCAAGGCGGAGCAGGGCGGGCAAGGCCAGCTGCTGCATTTCCGCACCAATGTCGATGACTGGGTGACGTGCGGACGCGACCACGCGCTGCGGTTTGAGCCCGAGCCGGAAACCGGCGGGCTCAAGCCGTATCTCCACGTTCGCCGCGATCTCTGGGCAAAGGTGACGCGCGCGCTGTTCTACGATCTCGTCGAACTCGGCGAGGAGCGAGAGATCGGCGGGGAGCGCATGTTCGGAATTGTCTCAGGGGGAGAGTTCTTCGCCATGGCGCCGGCCGCAAGCTTGCGGGATTTCCGATGACGGATATGGCGCTGCGGAGCGGCGCAATGGGAGACGACTTCTTTCGTCGCGCGCGCGCGCGCCTCACCCTGGACGTGCCGGCCGCGCTCAATGATATCACGGCGCAGGCCAAGCGCGGCGATCTCGATCTCGACCCCGTGTCGTGGGATCGTGCCGGCGTGAAGGCGACCCGGCCGGCTGCTGTCCTCGTTCCGGTCGTCGATCGCAGCGAGCCCACCGTGTTGCTCACGTTGCGCACCGAGCTTCCCAGCCATCCCGGGCAGATCGCGTTCCCAGGCGGAAAGATTGATCCGCAGGATCGCACGCCGGCCGATGCCGCGCTGCGCGAAGCCACGGAGGAGATCGGGCTCGCCCGCGCGCTGATCGAGCCGATCGGCTACCTCGACCTCTATCTTACCTTCTCCGGCTATCGCATCCTGCCGACGCTCGCGCGCGTGCGTCCCGACTACAAGCTCGTGCTTTCCACGGCGGAAGTCGCCGAGGCCTTCGAGGTGCCGCTCGCCTTCCTGATGGACGCACAGAACCACGCGTTGCACAGCCGCGATTGGAAGGGCGTGACCCGCAGGTACTACGCTATTCCCTTCGGCGAGCGCTACATCTGGGGCGTGACCGCGGGGATTCTGCGGAATTTGTACGAGCGGATTTATGAAGGCTAAAGTGGATTTCGCTGAGATAGAATTCAGTGCATTGTGCCAAGCGCGGAACCGAGCGCCGTTGACTTGAGGCCCACGCCCGGGACAGCAGAGCGATGATCCGCCCCTTCCTTACCGAGATCGCGCTGTTTCTGGCGCCGTTCCTCGTCTACGCCGTCTTCTTGTGGGCAACGCGCGCGGGCGTGCTGCATCCCGACTCGTGGAGCCTGCCGCGCGTTGCCTGGTTGCTGCTCGTGGCGTTCGTGCTCGTGATCGGCAGTTTCATCGTGTTGGCGCAATGGGGCGGGTCGCCGACGGGCTCGACCTATGTTCCGGCGCATATGGAGGACGGCCATTTGGTGCCGGGCAAGACGAAGTGACGCGACGCGTCGACGCCGCTTGGCTTAGAGAGGCGCCGCTGCGCGACATTCTCGCCGCGCTCGACGGCGACGGCGAGGAAGCGCGCATCGTCGGCGGCGCAGTGCGCAACGCGCTCCTCGGCGAACCGCATGGCGACATCGACATCGCCACCACCGCGCCCCCGGCTGAAGTGATCCGCCTGGTGGAGGCGGCGGGCTTCAAGGCGGTGCCCACCGGGGTCGAGCACGGCACGGTCACCGTCGTCGCCGCCGGGCAGCCGTTCGAAGTGACAACCTTGCGCGAGGACGTCGAGACGTTCGGGCGGCATGCGAAAGTCGTCTTCGGCCGCGACTGGAAGCGCGACGCCGAGCGCCGCGATTTCACCATGAACGCGCTGTCGCTGTCCCGGGACGGGACCGTCCACGACTATGTCGGTGGTCTCGCCGATATCGAGGCGCGGCGCGTGCGCTTCATCGGCGACGCGGCCAGGCGCATCGCCGAAGACTATCTGCGCATCCTGCGCTTCTTCCGCTTCCACGCCGCGTATGGCGAGGGCAGCCCGGACCCGCAAGGGCTCGCCGCCTGCATCGAAGGACGCGCCGGCCTCGAGCAGCTCTCACGCGAGCGCGTGCGCATGGAGATGGTCAAGCTCCTCGTTGCCAAGCATGCGGTGCCGACGCTCGCGCTGATGACGGAGACGGGGCTGCTCGAGCAGGTGCTCGGCGGCGTGCCGCTGCTGGCGAGCTACGCCAACATGGTCAAGCTCGAGGCGGCGCTCGCGCTCGCGGCCGATCCCGTGCGCCGCCTTGGCGCGCTCGGCATCTCGGTCGTCGAGGATGCCGAACGCCTGCGCGAGCGCTTGCGGCTCACCAATGCCGAGTACGAGCGGCTGGCCTCGATGGCCGACGGTTGGTGGCAGATTTCAACGAGTTGGAGCGAGCACGAGGCGCGCGTCCTGCTTTATCGGCTGGGAGGCGCACGTTTCACCGATCGCGCGCTGCTGGCCTGGACGCGTGCGCCGCAAGGCGCGGCGGATCCGACTTGGCATGCACTCGCCACGCTGCCGGCGCGCTGGAGCGTGCCGGCGTTTCCGCTCAGGGCCGCCGATTTCATGGCGCGCGGCGTGCCGAAGGGGCCCCGCTTGGGCGCGGCGCTCGCGGCGGCGGAGGAGGCGTGGATCGCGGCGGGATTCCCGGCCGATGCGCCGGCGGTGGCGGCGATCGCGGACGCGGCGGCGGCCGAAACGCGGTGATGTACTTCCCCCGTTCGAAAGCGGGGACCCAGACGCTGGCCCTGGATTCCCGCTTGCGCGGGAATGAGCCGAGGGGAGGCCCGACTCGCGGCGCGAGCCGTTCCGCCCTACATTGCAGGGTGAGGCTGTCATGAGCACCAGTCGCCGTCCCGCTGATATCGCCCGCCGCTCGGCGGAAGCGCTGCGTGCGCGGCCACGCGACGCGTTTCGACGCGAGACGTTCGCATTGCCGCGCGAGCAAGCGCGGGAGAAGGCGCGCGAAATGTTTCGCCGTTTTCCCAAGGCGGCTTACATGACCGAGATCGAATCCTGGCGCGAACTCCCCGGCGACCGCATCGAGTTCACCATGCGCCGGCTTCCCAGCGCGGATTGATACTGCGTGTCCCGGATGCGGTGCAGCGCGAAGCGCGCTAGCGCGGAGCGGTGCGCCGCTGATCCGGGACTGCTAGAGACTGGGGCGATCCCGGGTCTGCAGCGCACCACTCCGTGCTGCGCTGCGCCCGGGACACGCGTCCAGTCGCGGTCGTATATGACTGAACGGATGCTCGAATCGCTTTCCTTGGCTTTTGCCGAAATCTCCTTGCCGCAGCTTGCCGTGATTGCGGGAATGGCGCTCGTCGCCTCCGTGGTCGGCGGGGTCGCCGGCTACGGCACCGGCGCGCTGATGCCGCTGGTCTTGGTGCCGATGGTGGGGGCCGAGCCGGTGGTGCCCATCCTCTCCATCTCGGCGCTATTGACGAATGCGAGTCGCGCGGCGGCGTTTCGGAGTTTCGTGGACGGACGGCGCGCGCTGATCGTGCTCGTCGCCGCGGTGCCGACCTGCGTGCTCGGCGCCTGGGGCTACACCTTGCTCACCGGCAAAGGTGCCGCGCTGGTGATCGGCGCCATGCTGGTGGCGAGCGTGCCGCTGCGTCGGCTGATGCGGCGACGCGGGCTTGCGCTCTCGAGCCGCGGCCTAGCCGTGGCCTGCTTCGGCTGGGGGCCGCTCGCCGGGGGCACGGTCGGTGCCGGCATCATCCTGCTCTCGCTGTTGATGGCGGCGGGGCTCGAAGGCGCCGCCGTGATCGCAACCGATGCGGTCATCTCCATCGGCATCGGGCTCGCCAAGCTCGCCACCTTCGGGCTCGCCGGCGCGGTGAACGCGCAGGTCATCGCGATCGCCCTGCTCATCGGCGCCGTAGCCTTTCCCGGCGCCTTCCTGGCCAAGGTGCTGATCGGGCGCTTATCCGTGCACGTCCATGCCGCCATCCTCGATGCGGTGGTGATCGGCGGCGGCGCTGTGATGATCGCCAATGCCTTCGTGCGGTGAGGCGGCTCACGGCCACTTCACCACCGGCGGCAGGGAGGAGAGGATCGCCTCGACATTGCCGCCGGTGCGCAGCCCGAACACGGTGCCGCGGTCGTAGAGCAGGTTGAACTCCACATAGCGGCCGCGGCGCACGAGTTGCTCCTCGCGCTCGGCCGCGCTCCACGGCGTGGCGAAGTTCTTGCGCACCAGCTCGGGATAAATGCCGATGAAGGCGCGACCCACCTCCTGGGTGAAGGCGAAATCCGCCTCCCAGTCGGCGCTGTCGAGATAGTCGAAAAAAATGCCGCCGATGCCGCGCATCTCGCCGCGGTGACGCAAGTAGAAGTACTCGTCGCACCATTGCTTGTACTTCGCATAGGGCGCCACGCGCCCATGCGCGTCGCAAGCTCGTTTCATTGCGGCATGGAACGCAACTGTATCGGGATCGTCTTGGCGGCGGCGGGCGTCGAGCACGGGCGTCAGGTCCGCCCCGCCGCCGAACCAGGCCTTGGTGGTCACCACGAAGCGCGTATTCATGTGCACCGCCGGCACGTGCGGGTTCTGCGGGTGGGCGATGAGCGAAATGCCGGAGGCCCAGAACCGCGGATCGGTTTCGGCGCCCGGAATGTCCTTGCGGAATTCGGGTGCGAACTCGCCGAAGACCGTGGAGACGTGCACGCCGACCTTCTCGAACACGCGGCCGCCCATGCTCGCCATCACGCCGCCGCCGCCCGGGTCGGCTTTAGCCGACCCGGCGCTTGAATTGCCGATTTTGGGTACGCCCGATGTCGGTCGGTCAGCGCTGTGATCGGCGCGGCTCCAAGGCGTGCGAACGAACCCGCCGGCCGCGCGGTCGGCAAGCGGCGCGTTCGCCGGCAAGTCGGCTTCCAGCGCCTCGAACGCGGCGCAGATGTCATCGCGCAAGGCTTCGAACCACGCTTGCGCGCGTGCCTTGCAAGCTTCGAGCACGCTCATAAGACCTTCCTCGTCCCTTCAGCGGTTGGTCCGCTACCCCGTCACTGTGGCGACGCCATTGCATGCGAGCGGCCGTGGGCGCAACGTTTGTGGCAAACGAAGATTCAACCGAGCTTTTTTTGCCATGTTTTGGGCCGGGGAAAATTCCACCCGAAGCTTTTTTTTGCCATTCTTTCAGGAAACGCTGTCGGCGTGGGGGATGTTGGGGGTGCGATGTCCGCTCCCGCTTGTGTGGGGACCTGGCAGGCGGTGGGTTAGCGACAGAGCGCCAGCGAGCGATGCGGGTGAGGGGTAGCGCCTTGGGGCGTGAGAATGTCCCTCACCCGCTTCGTGTTTTTTGGACTGCTTTGTGAATTCTCTGCTCAGTGCCCACCTCGTAACCTCGCCTTAACTCCCGCCGCCCGCCTGCGCTAGCGTTTGCCGAATCGCTTCACCCACGGCCATTGCGGCGGCCATCGCCACGTTGAGCGAGCGCAATCCTTCTCGCATCGGAATCACGAGCCGTGCGTCGGCCACCGCGTGTACCTTCTCCGGCACGCCCGAGGTTTCGCGGCCGAACAGCAGGACGTCGCCGCGCCGGAACGTGTGCTCGAGATAGGAGCGACGCGCGCGCGTCGTGAACAGAATGAGCCGCGCGTCGGCGCCGATGCGCCAGGCTTCGAAGGCCTCCCAGCTGGCGTGACGGACGATCTCGACCTGATCGAGGTAATCCATGCCGGCGCGGCGGAACGCGCGGTCGCTGGTCGGAAACCCCGCGGGCTCGATGATGTGCGCCTCGACGCCGAGGCAGGCGGCGAGACGAAGAACCGTGCCCGTGTTCTGGGGGATATCGGGCTCATAAAGCGCAATGCGCATCGGCAAGATTGCAGGCATGCAGCGAACCGTGATGGCGGCCGAAACTTATGATGGACAAACGATTTGCGCGACATTCGGTCGTTGCGGCATGAACCCGCATTGCCCACTTGCGCTCCCTTGGCAAGGGTGCCAATAAAACGCCGCTGGATGAAGCCGCTTGGCCCTCGCTTGCAGAGAGGAGAGCGGCCGGTTCGCCCGCCGCCGCCAGGCGGCGTCTTTCGTGTCGGGCGCTGAGGGAGCGAGACGACCCTTCAGCGGCGAAGCTCACGCAGCCGGCGCAAGCAGGCTGCGGGCGGACTGACGGACAGAAAGGAACGACGCACGTGACGACGATGTCTTCGGCCGAGCCGACACGTCGCGATTTTCTTTACATTGCGACCGCCTCCATCGCCGGGATCGGGGCCGCCGCGACGCTGGTGCCGCTGATCGCACAGATGAATCCCGACGCCTCGACCATTGCGGCCGGCGCGCCCATCGAAGTCGATCTTTCACCGATCGCCGACGGCCAGGTGATCAAGGTGTTCTGGCGCGGCAAGCCGATCTACGTCAATCACCGCACCAAAAAGCAGATCGAGGAGGCGGAAAACGTCGACGTGGCGAAGCTGCCCGACCCGCAGCCGGATTCGGCGCGCGTCAAGCCCGGCCATGCGCAGTGGCAGGTGCTGATCGGAATCTGCACCCACCTCGGCTGCATCCCAATCGCCCATCAGGGACCCTACGACGGCTATTTCTGCCCCTGCCATGGCTCGGTCTACGACACGTCGGGACGCATCCGGCAGGGACCCGCGCCGTTGAACCTCGCGTTGCCGCCCTACGAATTTCTCTCCGACACCAAGATCCGGATCGGCTGACGGCTTCGATCATGAGCGGACATCCGACCTATCAGCCGCAAAGCGCGTTCATGCAATGGATGGAGCGGCGGCTGCCGATCGCCGGGCTCGTCTACTCGTCCTTCGTCGTTTATCCCATCCCGCGCAACCTGAACTACTGGTGGACGTTCGGCGGCATCCTCACCTTCATGCTCGCCGCACAGGTCGCCACCGGCGTGGTGCTGGCGATGCACTACACGCCGCACGTCGACTATGCCTTCGATTCCGTCGAGCAGATCATGCGCGATGTGAACTACGGCTGGCTGTTGCGCTACTTGCACTCGAACGGCGCTTCCATGTTCTTCCTCGCCGCCTACATCCACATGTTCCGCGGCATGTATTACGGCTCCTACAAGGAGCCGCGCGAGGTGCTGTGGATCCTCGGCGTCATCTTGTTGCTGCTCATGATCATGACCGGCTTCATGGGCTACGTGCTGCCCTGGGGCCAGATGAGCTTCTGGGCGGCGACCGTCATCACCAACCTGTTCTCGGCGATTCCGTTAGTGGGGGAATCGATCGTCAGCTGGCTGTGGGGCGGCTACGCCGTCGGCAATCCTACGCTCAATCGGTTCTACTCGTTGCACTATCTGCTGCCGTTCGTAATCGCAGGCGTGGTCGTTCTCCACATCTGGGCGCTGCACGTGGCGGGGCAGAACAATCCGACGGGGATCGAGCCGAAGACGGAGCACGACACCGTCGCATTCACCCCCTATGCGACGATCAAGGACTCCTTCCTGCTCGCCGTGTTCTTGATCCTGTTCGCCTGGTTCGTGTTCTACATTCCCAATTTCCTCGGTCATCCCGACAACTACATCCCGGCCAATCCGGCGGTGACGCCGATGCACATCGTGCCAGAATGGTATTACCTGCCGTTCTACGCGATCCTGCGCGCCATTCCGAACAAGCTCCTTGGCGTGATGGCGCTCGGTGCCTCGATCCTCATTCTCGCGTTCCTGCCGTGGCTCGACACCTCGAAAGTGCGCTCGGCGCGCTATCGCCCGCTATACCGCCAGTTCTTCTGGGTGTTCGTGATCGTCTGCGTCGGTCTCGGCTGGCTCGGCTCCAAGCCGCCGGAAGGCAACTACGTGCTGTTCGCGCGCATCTTCACCGCCTACTACTTCGCCTTTTTCCTGGTGATCCTGCCGGTGCTCGGCAAGATCGAGCGAACCAAGCCGTTGCCCAAGTCGATTTCTGAATCGGTGCTGGGCGAGGGCGAGCCGATCGGGGCGCCCGCGCCGCCTCCTGCGAAGGCTTGAGCGGTCATGGCCTACGCGAGCGCCGTCCTCGCTGTTGCCATCTCGCTTGCCGCCCTTGCTCTACCCGCGCGGGCGCAAGAGCACGAACCACCGCCGCCGCCCGCCAACAAATGGTCGTTCGCCGGGCCGTTCGGTAAATTCGACCGCGCGCAGCTACAGCGCGGGTTCAAGGTCTATCGCGAAGTCTGCCAGACCTGCCACGGCCTGAAACTGGTCGCCTTCCGCACGCTTGCGGAGCCCGGCGGGCCAGGTTTTACGACCGCGCAAGCAACCGCCATCGCGGCCGAATATCAGGTCAAGGGCGAGCCCGACGATCAGGGCGAGGTCAAGGATCGCCCCGGCCGGCTGGCCGATACTTTCCCGCCGCCGTTTCCCAACGACCAGGCGGCGCGCGCGCGCTACAACGCGGTGCCGCCCGATATGTCGGTGATCGCCAAGGCGCGCGGCTATGAGCGCGGCTTCCCCCGCTGGGTCGGCGATATCTTCACGCAATACCAGGAGCAGGGCGTCGACTACATGACCGCACTGATGCAGGGCTACAAAGACGCCCCGCCTGCCGGGGTCACCCTTCCGCCCGGCAACTTCTACAATGAGTATTTCCCCGGCCACGCCATCGCGATGCCGCCGCCGCTCACTAACGACCGCGTCGAATATACCGACGGCGCGCCGATGACGGTCGAGCAATACGCCAAGGACATTTCGGCCTTCCTGATGTGGACCGCCGAGCCGCACCTCGAGGCCAGGAAGCGCGTCGGCATGCAGGTGTTCATTTTCCTGATGGTGTTGGCCGTGCTCCTCTACTTCACCAAGAAGAAGGTGTGGCACGCGGTGGAATTGCATCCGGAAGAGCTCAAGCCGCGTCCGCCGAGCGAATACCCGCGCGCGTGAAAGAGCCATAGATGTGACGCGAGGACCGCGCACTCGGTGCGCTCCCTCTCCCCTGCGGGGAGAGGGGTGGGGTGAGGGGGATCGGATCTCACGATAGGCCTTAACCCCTCACCCCATCCCTCTCCCTATGGGAGAGGGAGCATACCGAACTCGCCGCTCGGTCGTGGGCCAATCGCGCCATTGCGACATCGGCGCTGACGGGAGTCCGCATGACCAAGGCCGTGCTCGGCGTCATCGGCGGCTCCGGCATCTATGAGCTGCCGGGGCTCGAGAAGGTGCGGCAAAGGACGATCAGGAGCCCATGGGGCGAGCCCTCGGCGCCGCCGCGCATCGGCGAGATCGCCGGCACGCCGGTCGTCTTTCTCTCGCGTCATGGCGAGGGACACCGCCTCTCGCCCTCCGACATCAACTACCGTGCCAATATCGACGTGCTCAAGCGCGCCGGCGTGACCGACCTCGTCTCGCTCTCCGCCTGCGGCTCGTACAAGCAGGAATTGCCGCCCGGCACCTTCGTGCTGGTCGATCAATTCGTCGACCGCACCTTCAACCGGCGGAGCTCCTTCTTCGGCGAGGGCTGCGTCGCCCACGTGTCGATGGCGCATCCGGTGTCGCCGCTGTTACAGGACCGCATCGCCGCCGCCGCCGAGCGCGAAGGAATCAAGATCGTGCGCGGCGGCACCTACGTGTGCATCGAAGGACCGCAGTTTTCGACCTACGCCGAGAGCATGACCTACAAAGGGCTCGGATATTCCGTCGTCGGCATGACCAATCTGCCGGAGGCTAAGCTCGCACGCGAGGCCGAGCTCTGCTACGCGACCGTCGCCATGGTCACCGACTTCGACTGCTGGCATCCCGACCACGACGCGGTGACGGTGCAGGACATCATCGCCGTGCTCAGCGCCAACGCCGACAAGGCGAAGGCGCTGGTGGCGCGGCTCGCCCGCGATTTTCCGCATGAGCACGAGCCGTGTCCGATCGGCTCGGACCGCGCGCTCGACACCGCGCTAATCACCGCGCCCGGGGCGCGCGACAAGAGCCTGTTGCGCAAGCTCGACGCCGTGGCAGGCCGCGTGCTGAAGACAAAGCGCTAGTGGTTCGCAGCCCGGATGAGCGTCAGCGAAATCCGGGGTCCCGCATATCGCTTCGCTCATGCGGGCTACTCGATGATCATTCGACAATAATGAATCGAACCGTGTTCACGACGGGGCGACGATCTCGCCCGCCAGCCGCTTGGCAATCTGCCGCGCGGCAATCGCCCCGCTCCCGAGCGCGGTCGCAATGCTCGGATGCGCCGGATTGGCCACATCGCCCGCCGCGAAGACGCTGCGACAGGATGTTTCCATGTTGCCATCGACCACGAGATAGCCGAGCGGGTCGGTCGCGGGCGCGAGCTCGGCGAGCCAGGCTTCGTTCGTATTCGGCCGGTAGCCGAACAGCAACACCACGTGGTTGGCGTCGATCGCGCGGCCGTCGTCGAGCCGCAGGCGCACGCCGCAAGAGACATCCTCGAGCGCCTCGACCGTGCGCTCCGCCACCACATTCGCCAATCCGGATGCCTGATGCCGGCGCAGGCGCTCGATGAGGAGCGGCTGCGCCTTCGGCGACTTCGAGCGCATGATCACGGTCACGCGCACGCCCTTCTCGGCCAGGATGCGCGAGACGTCGAAGGCGTTATCGCCGCCGCCGATCACCGCGACGTGCGAGCCCAAGTCGGCGTTCGGCTCGCCGATTGCGCTCGCACCGAGATGGAGGCGGCCCGCCGCTGCAACGCGCCGCGCATTCGCAACCTCGTCGAGCCACTCCTCGCCCGCAAATTGCGTGCCGGTCGCGATTACGACCGCCGCCCCCGACAATGGGCGCGGGTCCCCGGAGAGGTCGAGCCGCCATTGCTGCTTCTCGCGGGTGAGGCGCTGCGGCGCGGCGCCGAGCCACGTGTCGATCCCAAGCTCGCGGACGTGGGCGGCGAACTCGGCCGCGTTCTCGCGCGCGCTCTTGCCACGCTGGCCGAGCAGCCACTCGTTCGGATAGGGGCTCAGGCGCGCCATCCCGCCAAGCGCATTCTCCTTCTCGATGATCACCGGGTGCAGGCCGTAATTGTGCAGCCAGAGCGCACAGGACATGCCGGCCGGGCCGCCTCCGATGATCGGCACCACCGGCGCCTCGGTTGATCGCGGCATATCCCGTCTCCGGTTGCGCGCCGCCCCATGGTTCGCCAGAGTGAGCCCGCCTGCAAGTCTCTAGCCCGTGACACCGCGAGACGCCCATGGTCAGCATGCAATTCGAGCACGACCTCAAGGACGCAATCCGCTCCATCCCGGACTATCCCAAGCCCGGGATCGTGTTCCGCGACATCACCACATTGCTCGGCAATGCACGCGCGTTCCGCCGTGCGGTCGACGAACTGGTCCAGCCCTGGGCTGGGATGAAGATCGACAAGGTTGCCGGCGTCGAGGCGCGCGGCTTCATTCTCGGCGGGGCGGTCGCGCACCAGGTCTCGGCCGGCTTCGTGCCGATCCGCAAGAAGGGCAAGCTGCCGCACAAGCGCGTGTCGATCGCCTATTCGTTGGAATACGGTCTCGACGAGATGGAAATGCACGAGGATGCGGTGGAGAAGAACGACCGCGTCATCCTGGTGGACGACCTCATCGCCACCGGCGGCACGGCGGAGGGCGCGGTCAAGCTGTTGCGCCAGTTGGACGCGCAGGTGCTCGCCGCCTGCTTCATCATCGACCTTCCTGATCTCGGCGGCGCGGCCAAGCTGCGCGGGCTCGACGTGCCGGTGCGCACGCTCATCAGCTTCGAAGGGCACTGAACTGATCGTGTCCCGGGCGCGGCGCAGCGTGAAGCCATAAGCGCGCGTCTTTCGACGCGCTATGGCGGAACGCTGCGCTGCAGATCCGGGACCGTAACGGAGCGTGGCGGTCCCGGATCAGCGGTGCACCGCTAACGCGCTGCACCGCATCCGGGACGCGGGGAAGATCACCAGCAAACTGTGGCACTACCCGACCGCCGGCTATTTCCGGTGCGGTCCCCACGGGCCGGGCTCGCTGTCGGGAGCCGGCGAGGAGCCGAGCTCGATCGGGGGTCGGGACGGCAGGAACGGCTCGCCGCTCCTTTCGTCTTGCGTTCCGCCCCATGGCCCGCTGGCGGGGGCGCGATCGCCACTCTCTGTTTCCGCGCCCGCATCCGCTTCGCCTGGTGCGGGCAGTGCCAGCGGGCCTGGGTCATGCCCGCCGGCGAAGTTCACCAGCGCCGCCACGCGCGCATCGATCGGCGGATGCGTGTCGAAAATATTGGAAAACCCCTCGCGCGGGTTGTCGATGCACATTTCCATCACCGCCGAGGTCGCGCGCGGAAGCTCGCCGCGGCCCTCGATCTTGCGCAGCGCCGAGATCATGGCGTCCGGATTCTTGGTGAGCTCGACCGAGCCGGCGTCGGCCAGATATTCGCGCCTGCGCGAGAGTGCAAAGCGGATGACGATCGACAGGATCCAGGCGACGGCGATGAGCACGACGGCGATGAGGATCGCCACTCCCGCGCCCTTGCGGTCGCCGCTCTCGCGTCCGCCGCGCCAGCGCAAGCCACCTTGGAACATGAGACGGAAGATGAGTTCGGCGAAGAACGCGATCACCCCGGCGATGATCACGGCAATCACCAGCATGCGAACGTCGCCATTGCGGATGTGGGTCAATTCGTGGCCGAGCACCGACTCGATTTCCGCATCGTTGAGCGAATTGAGGAGGCCGGTGGTGACCGTGATCGAATATTGCTTCTCGTTCATGCCGGTGGCGAAGGCGTTGAGGCTGTCATCCTCGATTACCTTGAGCTTCGGCATGGTAATGCCGCGCGAGATGGAGAGATTCTCGAGAAGATTATAGAGGCGCGGCTCCTCCTGCCGCGTCACCTCGCGGCCGCCGGTCACCGCATCGATCATGCTCTGGTGGAATTTGTAGGCGATGAGGATCCAGAGCGCGGTGCCGAGCGTCGCCCACGGCGCGGCATAGAGCGCATCGCTCAGCGCGCGGCGCAACAGCTCGTCGGGCGGCGCATCGATGGTCAGCGCCTCACCGACGAGCGCGCCAGCATAGACCAGAAGGTAGACGAGGAAGAACAGGCCGATGAGCAGCGCGATCGAGCGCCGCTTGTTCGATTGGATGTGGGTGTAGAGTCCGTAGGCGGCCATACAAACGATTCGCTATCAGATAACGCGTCCCGGATGCGGTGCAGCGCGAAGCGCACGGAAACTGGTGCTACCCACTTGGATACGCTTGAGCGCAGTGCGCGCAGCGGTGCACCGCTGATCCGGGACCGTTCCAGGTTCGGAGTCCGCGACGGTCCCGGGTCTGCAGCGCATCGCTCCGCTTCGCTGCGCGCTGCACTGCGCCCGGGACACGAAATCGCAATACCTCAAAACTTCACCTGCGGCGCCTGCTCGAGCACCTTGCGCTCCTCAACGCCGACGTCGAAGAAATCCTTCGGCGTAAATCCGAGCGGGCCGGCCAGCAGCACCGCGGGAAACTGTTGGATGCCGGTGTTGTATTCCTGCACCGCGTTGTTGAAGAAGCGGCGCGCAGCGGCGATCTTGTTCTCGATGTCGGAAAGCTGGACCTGGAGCTGCTGGAAGTTCTGGCTCGCCTTGAGATCGGGATAGGCTTCGCTCAACGCGAAGAGTTGCCGCAGCGCTCCGCTGAGCGCGTTTTCCGCCGCCGCCTGCGCGGCAACACCTCCCGACTGCGCCGCGATTGCGGTGTTGCGCGCCTGCACCACGGCTTCCAGGGTGCCGCGTTCGTGGCCGGCGTATCCCTTCACGGTCTCGACCAGATTGGGAACGAGATCGTGGCGCTGTTTGGTCTGCACGTCGATGTCGGAGAACGCCTGGTTGACCCGCTGGCGCATGGCAACAAGGCCGTTGTAGATCGTGATGATCCACAGCACGAGCACGACGATCACGCCGATGACGATCCAGGTGACGGCGGTGGAGGACATGAAGGGCTCCTCGGCAGGTTATCGCCGGCGCCAATCTATGGCGCCGCAGGGACGAAGGGAAGCGGCGCGCGGCGCGCGGAACGTCGGGGCGCACAAATCGTTGGCTTGAGTGAAACCTTGCCGGTGTCATGCGCGCTCAGTTAACCACGTGTCCCGGATGCGGCGCAGCGCAAAACGAAGTGGAGCGGTGCACCGCTGATCCGGGACCGCCACAGAGCGGAACGGTCCCGGGTCTGCAGCGCACCACTTCGCTTCACTCGTGCTGCGCTGCGCCCGGGACATGTGCGCTGACTTGCGCATGTCCGCGCGGCGCGGCGTGAACGAGGCGATCATGGCAGTGAGCATTCCGGTCACGGCGCAGGCGCCCGCGCAGTCAGGCGCGGCGATCGTCGCGACCGATATCCCGGCACGGCTCGATCGCCTGCGCTGGGGCCGTTTCCACACGCTGGTCGTGGTCGCACTCGGCATCACCTGGATCCTCGATGGTCTCGAGGTGACGCTGGCGGGTGCGATCTCGCCCGCGCTCAAAGAAAGCCCGCAGCTGCGTTTCTCCAATGCCGACGTCGGGTTTGCCAGCAGCGCCTATCTTGTGGGCGCAGTGCTCGGCGCGCTGTTCTTCGGCTGGCTCACCGATCGGCTCGGGCGCAAGCGGCTGTTCTTCATCACGCTTGCGGTCTATCTCGTCGCCACCGCCGCGACCGCGCTGTCGTGGAATCTGGCGAGCTTCGCGCTGTTTCGCTTCTTCACCGGCGCCGGCATCGGCGGCGAATACACCGCGATCAATTCGAGCATCCAGGAGCTGGTGCCGGCGCGCTACCGCGGCTGGACCGATCTCGTCATCAACGGGAGCTTCTGGATCGGCACGGCGCTCGGCGCGGCAGGCTCGCTCGTGCTGCTCGATCCCAACCTGCTGGCGCCGGATTTGGGATGGCGCTTGGCCTTTCTGATCGGTGCGGTGCTCGGCCTCGTCATCTTCCTCATGCGCCTGTGGCTGCCGGAATCGCCGCGCTGGCTGATGACGCACGGACGCGTCGAGGAGGCAAACGCGGTGATGGACAAGATCGAAGCCGGGTTCCGCGCCCGCGGTCACCGCATCCCCGACGAGGCGCTGCCCGTCATTCGTCTGCGGTTGCGTCACTCCACGCCGCTGGGGGAAGTCGCCGACACGCTGTTTCGGGTCGAGCGCCGGCGTACCCTGGTGGGCTTGAGCCTGATGACGGCGCAGGCGTTCTTCTACAACGCGATCTTCTTCACCTATGCGCTGGTGCTGACCGACTTCTATGCCATCCCCGCCGATCATATCGGCTGGTACCTGTTGCCGTTCGCGCTCGGAAACTTCCTCGGCCCGGCGCTGCTCGGCCGGCTGTTCGATACCGTGGGACGCCGCCCGATGATTGCGATCACCTATGCCGTATCGGGAGTCTTGCTCGCCGGTGCCGGCTATCTCTTTGCCATCGGCGCGCTCTCCGCGACCGGGCAGACGATCGCCTGGATGGTGATCTTCTTTTTCGCCTCGGCGGCGGCAAGCTCGTCGTACCTCACGGTGAGCGAAATCTTCCCGCTCGAAGTACGCGCGCTGGCCATCGCCTTCTTCTATGCCGTTGGCACCGGAATCGGCGGCGTCGCGGGGCCGTGGTTGTTCGGCGCGCTGATCGATACCGGCTCGCGCTGGAGTCTCTTCGTCGGTTATCTCCTCGGCTCCGTGCTCATGCTCGCGGCCGCGTTCATTGCGGCGCGCTATGGCGTCGCCGCCGAGCGCAGGTCCCTGGAGAGCATCAGCAGGCCGCTCGCCGCCGCCGAGTGAGGGGGGCAAAGCGGCTCACCCTCGTATTTTCAGCGCAAGAATTCCGGCGAGATCAGCCGCGGCAGGAACAACGGAATTTGCGGCCAGGTGATGATCGCAGCCAGCACCAGCAGCATCGGCACGAGCATGATCATCGTGTCCTTTAGCGCGTAGCGCAGCCGCACCCGGGCGACTGCGCAGGAGATCATCAGGCAGAGCCCGTAAGGCGGCGTCACCAGCCCGAAGGCGAGCGAGACGATGCCGATGATGGCGAATTGCACGGGATGCATGTTGACGGAGCGGGTGAGCGGTTCGAGCGTCGTGCCGACGATGATGATCGCCGGGATCGCGTCGAGGAAGCAGCCGACCACCAGGAACACGAGCGCGATGAAGAAGCCGACTTCCGTGATGCCCATGTCCCACGCGGTGACGTTGGCGAGCAGCGCGCGCGGGATCTGGTAATAGGCGAGCATCCAGCCGAACGCAGAGGCGGTGCCGACGCAGAACAGCGCGACGGCGGAAAGCCGGCCGGTTTCGGCGAGCGCCCGGTAGAGCTGTTTTGCGTCCATCTCCCGGTAGACGAAGATCGACAACACCGCCGCATAGATCACGGCGACGCATGCCGATTCGGTGGCGGTGAACCAGCCCAGCAGGATGCCGCCGACGATGATGAACGGCGTCATCAGCGCCGGCACTGACTGCGCCGCCGAGCAGAAGAACTCGCGCAAAGTAGCGCGCGGATAGACCGGATAGCGGTAAAGCTTGGCGTAGACGTGCACCGTCGCCATCTGCGCGGCGGCGATCAAGAGGCCGGGCAGAATGCCCGCGAGGTAGAGTGCGCCGATCGAGACCGAGAGCACGCCGCCCCAGACGATCATCAGGATCGAGGGCGGAATGATCACGGCAAGCACCGCCGATACCGCGGTGATCGCGATCGAGAACGACAGGTCGTAGCCTTCCTTCGTCTGTGCCTCGATGAAGATTTTGCTCTGGCTCGCCGCGTCGGCGGTGGACGAGCCCGAAATGCCGGCGAAGAACACCGACAGCAGCACATTGATCTGCGCGAGCGATCCCGGCCAATTGCCGACCATGGTACGCGAGAGATGCACGAGACGGTCGGTGATGCCGCCGATATTCATGAGATTGGCGGTCAACAGGAAGAAGGGCACCGCCAGCAGGATGAAGGAATTGTAGGACTTGAACGTTTCGTTGAAGAGCACCATCGGGGAGAGCCGCAGCTCGAAGATGAGCGGCGGCAGGCACGCGAGGCCGAGCGCGAACGCCACCGGCACCCGCAGCACGATGAGAAAGAAAAACGAACCGAACAGCACCAGCGCGGCCATGCCCGGCGACATCGCGGCCTGCGTCATAGGGCGGCCTTCCCGGCCAGGATGCGAATATTGTCGAGGAAGATTTCACCGAGGAAGATCACCCAGGTCGCGCCGGCGAGCGGCCAGGCGACGAAAATGAACGGCATCGGCAGTTCGGCGAGTTCGGATTCCTGATACCACCCGAACTCCACGAATTTCATCCCCCAATAGAGGTAGACGAGCGCGAAGATCAGCACGAACAGGTTCGACACGATCCTCAGCATCGCGTTGGCGCGCCGGCCCAGCTCGGGCCAAATGTCGACCTCGAAATGGGTGCCTTCCTTGATGCCGACCATCGCGCCGAGCATGATCATCCAGATGAAGAGGAAGCGTGAGAGCTCCTCGGTCCAGATGTAGCTCGGGATCAGGTGCGTGTAGCGCGAGACGATCTGCAGCGAGACCGGAACGACCAGGATCGCGACGGTCGCCACCATCAACCAAGTCAGCAGTCGGCAATAGCCGTCGATCAGCTTTCTCATGCGCGCGAGGTTATCCGATTTATCAACTGATATGCCGTCGTCCGCGCGAGGGGCACCCCGCGACGCTCGCGTCGCGGGGACCCATAATCACCGCCTCTGGAATATGGGTCCCCAGCATAAGCGCGTTTACGCGCGTCTTCGACGCGCTATGCGCGGGGACGACGCGGGCGGATTGTCTATAGGCGCTGCTACTTGATCGCGTTGATCTGGTTGAAGATCGCGTCTGCCCCGATTTCCTTCGCGTAAGCCGCCATCACCGGATCGACCAGCTTCTTCATCTCCGCGCGGTCCGTGAACGCAATGCGCTTGAGCTTGCCGGCCTTCTCCAGCGCGTCGAGCTTGGCGCTGTCTTCCGACGACTCGATCTGCCGGCCATAGCCGCCGGCTTCCTTACCGGCCTTGATGATGGCGGCTTGCAGGTCGGGTGAAAGTTTCTTGAAAGTCTTGGCCGAGAAGCAGATCGGCCGGATGGTGATGGCGTGCTCGGTCATCGCCAGATTGGGGCCGACCTCGTAGAACTTCATCTGCTCGACGCCGGCTGCCTCGTTCTCGCCCGCCGCGATGACGCCGTTCTGGATCGCGTTGTAGATCTCGTTATACGCGATCACGGTCGGCGACATGCCGGTCGCCGCGAAGGTGCGGCTCCAGATCGGTGCCCCCTGCACGCGCACCTTGAGCCCCTTCATCTCGGTGAGATTGCGCACCGGCCTATTGGCGAAGATGTTGCGCACGCCGCCGCCGGCATAGCCGATAAGCATGACATCCGCCTTCTGTGCGATTTCATCCGCGATCGGCTTGAGCAAGTCGGCGTCGAGCACCTTGTTCCAGTGGTCGAGATCGCGGAACAGGAACGGCGCGTCGATGAAGGGGGCGGCCTTGGAGAAGGTCGACATATGCGCCGGCGACACGATGCCGTAGTCGACCGAGATGCCCTGATTCATATAGGCGAAGTAGTCCTTCTCCAGCCCCAGCTCGCTGTTGCGGTGAAGCACGAAGTTGATCGGCTTGCCGTAATATTGTTTGACCAGCGCTTCGAACCGCAGCAGCGCCTTGTTGAAGGCGTGATCGTCATTGAACTGAACCGCGCCGTGGAGCGTCACCGCGTCCTGCGTGCGTGCCGCCGGCGCAATGAGGGAAACGGCAGCAATGGCCATGACGAATAGGGCCGTCCGTAGCATGCGGGACATTGCATCCTCCCCGGATCGCGTGTTCTCGTTGAGGACCCGATAGTACGCCCGCACCAATCCTTGTCCACGGCATTGTGATGAAGCGCGCCGATCAACTCGCGGATCACCGCAGCATCTGGGAGCGCAAGCCGGTGCTGCGCCTCGTCTACGACGATTTCTACGATCGCATTGCGGCGGCCTGCCGTCCTGGCCTGACGATCGAAATCGGCGGCGGCATCGGCAACCTCAAGCGGCGGCTGACTGAGGTAGTCGCGACCGACATTCAGAGGGCGCCTTGGCTCGATTGCGTGGCGGACGCGCAACGGCTCCCGTTCGCGGATGGCTGCGCCGCCAATATCGTCATGGTCGACGTGCTGCATCATCTCGAATTCCCGGTCGTCTTCTTCCGTGAGGCCGCGCGGGTGCTGCGGCCGGGCGGGCGCGTCCTCATGGTCGAGCCCGCGATCACCTGGGGCAGCAGCTTGTTCTACCGGCTCTTTCATCACGAGCCGGTGCGGACCTCGGCCGACGCGCTCGCCGATGGCAGTCCCGATCCGCGCCGCGATCCCTATGCGTCCAATCAGGCCATCCCGACGCTGCTCGCCACCCGCGACCGCGCCCGGTTCCATCGCCTTTTTCCCGCGCTGCGCGTCGCGTCCGTGCAATGGTTCTCACTTGCGGCCTACCCGCTCAGCGGCGGCTTTAAGCCTTGGAGCCTGGTCGGCGACGGCGTCGCCCGTCGCCTGCTGCGCATCGAGCGCGCGCTTGAGCCGGCGCTCGGCCGCTTCGCGGGGTTCCGAATGTTGCTGTTGGTCGAGAAGGCGACCGACAGCCCGTAGGGTGGGCAAAATCGCTTGCAGGACTATTCCCGCGTGGGCACGGCGCGCCCTTGCGATTTTGCCCACGCGGACAAACAGAGCGGCGCGCCGTTGCCCACCCTACGCGTTGCTGCTGATTGTCGAGAAGGCGACAGACCGAGAGTGAATTCGGATCGGCAATCGACTGAAAGATCGCTCGCGGTCTTGCAATTGGCTTGCTGCGGCCTAGGCTGCCCGCGTTGCCGGTTCCGGGAGAGGTGCTCCCGCTGATCCGCGCACAGGCACCCAATGGATGCGCGCTTTCCAATCGTCGGCGTCGGCGCCTCCGCCGGAGGCGTGGAAGCGCTCGAACATCTCTTCAAGGCCATGCCGGCCGAACCTGGCATGGCCTTTATCATCATCACCCACCTCGCCCCCAAGCGGGAAAGCATGCTGCCGGAAATACTGGCGCGCGATACGCGCATGACGGTGCTGGTCGCGGAACACGACCAGCTTGTCCGCTCCGATCATATCTATGTGGTGCCGGCCGATAGCGTCCTCCAAATCGCGAAGGGGCGACTGCGCGTTCGCGCCATCGCCGACGGCCGCGAGCGCACGCCGATCGACTCGTTCTTTGCCTGCCTTGCCGGCGACCAGACCGAATATGCCATCGGCATCGTGCTCTCGGGCGCCGGCAGCGACGGCACGCTCGGCATCAAGGCGATCAAGGAGCATGGCGGCCTGACGCTCGCGCAGGCCACCGACCATTCCGGCCCGCGGCATTCCAGCATGCCCGAGAGCGCCATTGCCTCCGGTCTCGTCGACTTGGCGGTGCCGGTCGAGAGCATGCCGGAAAAGCTCGTCGCCTACGCGCGCAGCTTCGAGATGCTGAAGGCGGCGGCCAAGGACGAGCAGGCGGAGACGACCCGCCGGGCGGTCTGCGCGGTTCTGCTGGAGCAGACCGGGCACGACTTCAGCGGCTACAAAGGCCGCACCTTCTATCGCCGGATCGAACGCCGCATGCAGGTGCTGCAGATTCCCTCGCTCGCCGCCTACGCCGACCGGCTGCGCCAGGACGCCGGCGAGGCCAATACTCTCTTTCGCGATCTGCTGATCGGCGTCACCAATTTTTTCCGCGACGCGCAGGCGTTCGAGGCGCTGGAACAGCTGGTGATGCCGCGCCTGTTCGAAGGCAAGGGTGCGTCGGACACGATCCGCGTCTGGGTGCCCGGCTGTGCCACCGGCGAAGAGGTCTATTCGCTGGCAATCATACTCCGCGAGCACGCCGAGCAAAACCGCTCGCGGGCCAAAGTACAGATCTTCGCCACCGATATCGACGAAGCGGCACTGGCGGTCGCGCGCACCGCCCGCTATCCCGATGCGCTCCTGCACAGTGTTTCGAAGGAGCGGCTCGAGCGCTTCTTCACTTCCGAAGGCACCAGCTACATCATCAATAAGCCGATCCGCGACATATGCGTATTCTCTTCGCACAGCGTGGTGCGCGATCCGCCGTTCTCGCGCATGGAGCTGATCTCCTGCCGCAATCTGCTCATCTATCTCAACAGCCAGCTGCAAAGCTACGTCATCCCCGTTTTCCATTATGCGCTCAAGCCCGATGGCTTCTTGTTCCTCGGCACATCCGAGAACATCTCCCAGCACGGCGATCTGTTCATCTCGCTCGACAAGAAGAACCGCGTATTCCAGCGGCGCGAGGACGGCGCGGCGATCCCGCATCTGCCGGTGCTGTTTCGCCGCCACGGCGTCGCGGGCGGCGGCTTGCCCGAGACCAAGGAGCGGACCGGACGCTCGCTGCGGCAATCCGTCGAAGCGCGCGTGCTGGAGCGCTATGCACCGGTCCACGTCGTGGTGAGCCGCGAGGGCGATATCATCAATTATTCCGCGGGGACCGGAAAATATCTGGAGGCTCCGCCCGGACGGCCGAATCGGGCGCTGATGGCAATGGCGCGCAAGGGCCTACGCCTGGCGCTGCGTTCCGCGCTGCATGAGGCGATGCAATCGCAGCGGCCGGCGGTGCGCGACAACGTCGAACTTGAAGGCGACGAAGGCAACGAATTCGTCAGGATCACGGTCGAGCCGCTGAGCGACGACGACAACGAATCGCTCTACCTCGTCGTGTTCGGGGATTTGCGCGCGCCGACCGCGCAAGAAAAAGCACCGGCCAAACACCGTAGAGGAAAGATCCGCGATCCAAATCTCGAGCAGCTCGAGCGCGAGCTGCGGGACACGCGGGAGCGGCTGCAGTCGATGGCGGAGGAATACGAGACCGCAATCGAGGAGCTCAAATCCGGCAACGAGGAGATGGTCTCGGTCAACGAGGAATTGCAGTCCACCAATGAGGAGCTGGAGACGTCGAAGGAGGAGCTGCAGTCGGTCAACGAGGAGCTGCAGACCGTCAATCATGAGCTGACGGTCAAGATCGATGAGCTCGATCGTGCCAATTCCGATCTTCGGAACCTGTTCGAGAGCACGCAAATCGCGACGGTCTTTCTCGACCGCGACATGATCATCCGCAGTTTCACGCCGGCGGTGACCCACATCTTCAGCCTCGTTCCGACCGATCGCGGGCGTCCGCTGACCGACATCGCCCATCATCTCGATTACGCCGAACTTCCCCAGGACATCCAACAGGTCTTCGCGACGCGCCAGCCGATCGAGCGGCGCGTCAACCGGCGCGACGGCGCCGCGCACTACATCATGCGCGCATTGCCCTATTGGACCGGCAGCAACAGGATCGAAGGCGCCACCGTGACGTTCATCGACGTGACCAGCCTGGCGCAGGCCGAAGAGCAGTTGCGCGTTATGGTGGCCGAGCTTAACCATCGCGTGAAAAACATGCTGACCGTGATCGTCAGCATCGCCGCCCAGACCTTGAAACGTTCGAGCGATGCGGAATCCTTCGCCAAGACGTTCCTCGATCGTCTGCACGCCATGGCGCGTTCCCATGATCTGCTCTCGCGCGAGCAGTGGAGCGCGATCTCGCTTCGCGATGTAGTGACGCAGGAGATGGAGCCCTATCGGCTCGATCGCGGCGATCGCGTGGTTGTCGAAGGGCCGCGGGTGCCGCTCACTCCGAAACGCGCGCTCTCGCTCGGGATGATCATCCACGAACTTGGAACCAATTCATTGAAGTACGGCTCTTTATCCGCGGCCGACGGATCGCTGGAAGTCACCTGGGCACTCGAGAGACGCAAAGAGAATTACCTCGTGTTGGACTGGCTCGAGCGCGGCGGTCCGCCGGTTGCTACGTCGCCGCCGCATGGATTCGGCCTAAGGTTGATCGAGCGCGAAGTCAGCCAAGGCCTCGGGGGAAGGGCGCGGATCGAATTCGCAGGGGACGGTCTGCGGGTCAATTTGCGCATCCCGCTGGAGTCGGGATAGCGGACCGTCAAGGGAATTGTGGACGGGGCCGTCCTCGCAACCTTCGCGTCTCCAATCGAAGCAGTTTGGGCCGTCATTGCGCCGTGGATCGAACCGGCTTGGGTCCTGGCCGTGCGCGCTTGCCGGTTCCCGTTGCAAAGAATAATGCCGGGAGTGTCAGGAACCTGACACACGCGCTACGCGTTAGTCAGGCGGACGTCCGGCCCTTTGCCCGCCATGCCGCTTGGTCCGGTCCTGGCGTTGGCACGGCCATTTCGAACCCTAACCGGCCATCAGCTTTTAGCGGGCGGCCCCGCAAATGGAAGGGAGCGCTCCCATGCTGACGAGGGCAAAGTCGAGCGGGCAGGTACGGCAGGTGGGCAAGACATCAGGCCCTGCTCTTAAGCGTTACCTCGGCGCCACGGTCCGCACGGCCGACCGGATCGATTACTGGATCCGCCAGCGCGTGATCGAATGCCCGCTTGGGTTTGCCGCCCCTGTCGAGGTCGCCCGCGTCGCGAATGAACCGCGGTCTGCTGAGGCGCAAACGAGCGCGCCGTCGGCGCGCCATGCCATCCCCGCGCCGCGCGCCAAGCTTCCGAGCAAGCTCATGCTTGCCTGCGATCGACGCGCTTGGCTCTCCGCGCTCGGGCAGTCGCTTAAGACCCAATACGACGCGCTCGCGGCTCCAGTCCCCCCGCGCTTGGCCGCGCTCGTGCGGCAACTCGAGGCGCAGGACTAAACGACCTCAGTCTCATCCCTCGACACTTGTGTTTGATTCCCTCGGAAGCGCGCTATTGGCGATCCGTAGCCTGGATTGAGCGCAGCGAAATCCGGGTCGATACGTCTAGCCCCGATGAGTGAAGCGACATCCGGAGTCCTCCACGGATAGTCCCGGATTTCGCTGCGCTCAATGCGGGCTACTTGCTCCGCAAACAAGCTGCTAGAACGACCGCGATCCGGCGCGCGATCGCGAAATCGGTGCATGCGATTGCGCCGGCGGTGCGCGCAATCTGGCGCGGCGAACGCAGCGAGTTCTCAACGGAGCCAAGTCGATGTGGACCTTGATCATCATCACGCTTCTTCTGCCGAACAATGCGGGCAGCACCGGCGCGAGCGGCGCCGGCGTCACCACCACGATGCTCAGCTTTGCGGACCAGCAAAAATGTCTGGCCGCGGCAGAGGCCGTCGGCGTGCCGGATTTTGCGCAGATCCCGGCCGGCGCAACGGCCCCGGTATCCGGGATCTACCGGATCGTCACGCGATGCGTGGCGCGCGACCGCGGCGCCCTGTTGCGGCCGGCCGACGGCAGCTTCCGGCCAGACGGGTTCATGGGAAGATGAGACCTGATCGCCTCGTTGTCGTTCCCGCGAAAGCGTATAGGCGCTAAGTTAAGGAACGTGTCCCGGGCGCAGCGCAGCACAAGCGAAGCGAAGTGGTGCGCTGCAGACCCGGGACCGTCAGGGTCCGTGGCGGTCCCGGATCAGCGGCGCACCGCTCCACTTCGTTTCGCGCTGCACCGCATCCGGGACACCTGGCTAATTTTAGCGCTTATGCGCGAAAGCGGGGACCTATGACCACCGTCTCTGGAATATGGGTATGGGTCCCCGGCATAAGCGCGCTTACGCGCGTCTTCGACGCGCTATGCGCGGGGACGACAGCTGATCGGTCGGATCCGGTGGGACGCGGGTTGCTGATTCCGCGCTCTATCCCGCCTTCTTCTGCCGGGCGGACGAGCGGCCGGCGCGTTTGGCCGTGCGGCGCTGGGCACTGGCACGGGACGGCTTGCGTCGCGCGCCGCTCCCGCGCTCCGCGCTCACGCTCCGGCGCAACGCGTCCATGAGATTGATGACTTTCGCCGGTTCGCGCTCCTTCGGCGCCTCGATCTTCTCGCCGGCGCGCTTCTTCTTCAGCAATTCCTTCAATGCCTCTTCGTAATGATCTTCGAACTTGTCCGGATTGAAATGTCCGGATTTGGTCTCGACGATGTGGGAAGCCAGCTCCAGCATGTCCTTGGGAATCTTCTCGTCCTCGATCTCGTCGAAATACTGGTCCTCCTTGCGAATCTCGTACGGGTATCGCAGCGTCACCCCGAGCAGGCCTTTGCCGCGCGGCTCGAGCGCGATGACATGCTCGCGCGAGGTGAAAACGACTCGCCCGAGCGCCACCATGCCTTCGTTGCGGATCGCCTCGCGAATAACCGCGAACGCCTGCTGGCCGACCTCGCCGTCGGGTACCACGTAGTAGGGATTGTTGAGATAGAGGTCGTCGATCTCCTTCCTCGGCACGAACTCGTCGATCTCGATGGTGCGCGTGCTCTCGATCGCGACCGCTTCGAGCTCCTCGGGCTCGAGCTCGATGTACTCGCCTTTGCCGACTTCGTAGCCCTTGACGATGTCGGAGGCGTCGACCTCGTCTTCGGTCTCCGCGTCCACTTTGCGGTATTTGATGCGGTTGCCGCTCTTCTTGTTGATCTGGTGAAACCTAATTTTCTCTCGCTCGCTGCTGGCCGGAAACAGTGCGACCGGACACGAAACGAGCGAGAGCTTGAGGTAGCCTTTCCAATACGCACGCGGGGCCACGGGGCTGCTCCTGTCAATGAGCGGACGCTACGTCAACGGTAGCTAACGCTATCCCGTTCCGCCTCCGCCATGGAGGCATTTCTCGCCATGGCAGACTTGCGTTGCTGATTTGTTCGCGTCCGCGAGGCGAGCTAGACTCCGCTCCACAGGTGATTCGTCCCGGAGCAACCCATGGCTGTTGCCGCTCTCAAACAAAGGCCCGAACGCAGGCCCGCGCTGAAGACTTACCACGCCACCGTCCACGTCACGCGCACCGAGCAATGGTGCGTCGAAGCTCACTCCGCCGAAGAGGCACACGAGCTGCTCGCCGCTGGTGCCGGTTATCGCTGCGAGATCGGCGAGTGCATCAATGTGGAGGTCGAGCGCGTCGACGAGTAAGCCCAGCCTAGAGGCTGTCGTCCCAACGAAATTCCAGAGACGGTGGACATTGGGTCCCCAGCATAAGCGCGCTTACGCGCATCTTCGACGCGCTACGCGCGGAGACAGAGCTTCGCGGGGCTGCGGATGTCGCTGCGCTCCGTCCGGGCTACATGGTCGACGGGAACAGGCGGGGTTCCCGCGCGTTTTTGCAGCATGAATTCTCAGCGCGTCATCGAAGCTGCCGTCAGGGCGGCGCAGGAGTGCCTCTGGCAAAACGCGCCACCGATGTACTACGTGGCCGACGACGTGACGGTCGCGCGCTTGCGCGATCTCGTGCGTTCGCCCCCAATCCAGGCGGCATTGCTGCAAAGCAGCGACACGTTTCTCGTCTTCGCGTTGCGCGCGGTCGAGCTTGTGGTTTCGGATCATTCGCAGAACGACCGCGCGATCATCGGCCGGCTCTGGGACGTTCTCGACGAGCCGCACCTGAACCAGGCGCTGGGCATCCCGCAGAACTCCCGCATCTCGTTCGGGCCCTACCCCCGCCGACGCTGACCCCTGCAAGGCTGTCGCCATGGCGACCCTTTGGGGTAAGCAAATTAAGCACGCCATACGAATTCCGGGTTCCAGAGTCGCGAATCGGACTGACCGCCGTTCCCGTTGGTGACATGATCGCGCCAGTTTGGCCCGATCGAAGGTAGACCCTCCCTTCCGCGTACGGGCCGCAATCACCCCGCCGTGGTGCTCCCCCGGCGGGGTTTTGTTTGCGCGATGGCCTCTCGCCTGATCAGTTTGAATGCTTGTGCCTACGCCTGCGCTTCTCGCGATCGTGCCTCGGCAAGCGCCCGACTGCGACAAAATGCGAGTTACTTCCGCGGCGCGGAACCGAACGCGCGACGATGAGGTTGGGCGTACATCCCGCGACCTTTGGAACGAGACTCTCATGGCCTGGGGCCCTCGCCATGCACTTGTGTGTCTACTGCGCGGTGGCGGCATGTTTCGCGCTCGCGCTGTACTACCTAATGCAGCCATCGCGGCTGCCGAACCCGGGGATGGCTGCACATAACCCTTCGCCCCGTACCGTAACTTACGTCGAATGGCTGCGGACGGAGCGCGAAGCCGCCAAACGTAATGTCGGTCTCAGCGGGAGCCGGAAACGACCGGCGCATCGCCGCCGCAGCTTCCCGAGGTGACTCCCGACGTGAAGAAAGCACGAGCCGAAAGCACGGCGCAGAAGCCGAGTCGAAGGCAGTCCGTGCGTCGATCGGAGCCGGCCGAGCCGCCGGCGTCTGCGGAGCAGCCGTCCTTCGGCGGTTATCGGCCGATGTATTGATGTTTGTGCTTGTGGCGTGGCTAGGCGCTATAGCGCGTTCTTAAGGGCGTTCACGCCCGGCTTCGACGCGAGGACCCCGGCCAGAAAGCCGATCAGAATGATCCAGAGGATGCTGATGGTTGGCTCCTATTGAGATCGTTGAGTGAGCGACATTCAGCTCGTCGCGCTGAACCGAGGCCATCGGTTCAAGTTCGGAGGCTAGCGAGCAGCGGCGCAAGACATGTGAATTGGAAAAATTGCGCGGAACGAATGCGCGTCAACGCGATTGGCCGCGGCTCACGCCGCGCCGAGCCGCTCCGCCAGCGTGCTCGTGAGCCCTTCGCTCGGACGCTTATGCCATGCGCCCGTGCCAAGTTCGGGCGCGAAGGAGGGGGGCGGGTTTATGCGCTTGCCGGCGGCGCCCGCGCCGGCGGACTGATAGCGGTTAGCGGCATCGATCCACCAATTGCGAAATCGGATGAAAAGCTCACGCGTCTCCTTATCGGTGGCTTCCTCGGCGCGCGTCGCGCATTCCGCCGCTTTGTGCCAGCAGTATCCGATCTGTTCTCGCATTGCTGTCCGCACCCGTTGAAGGGATTGTGGGGAACCAACCGATAAGACGCCTAGCATGGTAAATCGTCGACGGGCGGTTAAGTTCCGTCGCAACAGGAAACCGAAAGCGCTGCCGCGCGTTCTATTTTGCCGGGGGAAAACCGGCCAGTGTGCGTATGAAAGACGAACTAACGACAATTCTCGAGGCGATAGGCGCGGCTCAAGCCGAACTTGCCGATTATCTCACATCCAGCGACCGCAACGCCGAACTGACGATTGCCAAGCTCATCGGGATTCTCGACCGCCGCGACGTCGTCAAGGCCGCGCGATTGCTGCGCCTCTCCCACGGCGCAACCGCCGTGCCGCAGGCAGCGCTCGCCAAAGCGAGTTGATCCTCGCGCCTTGTGGAAGCGGCATCGAGAAGAAGACCCCGCGGAGAGGCCACTCTGGCGGGGTTCGACATCCGGCGCCACGGGCCTGCGCCGATGTCCTAACGCGTCTCGCAGCGGGCAGCCGGCGCCGTCTGCTCGATCGGTGACCCAGAGCGTGTGGAAAAGATTGGCAAATTGGGCTGGCAGTTCGGAACCCGCGACCCGCTGCCGCGTTGCAACAGATCAGCGCGGGGCTACCGGATGGGGCGATCACAGTAAATGGGGCGATCAGACGAGTATCGGCGCTACGCCGCGGAGTGCTTGGAAATAGCGGGCGCCAGCCATGATCCCAAATCGCGAGCCGCCTTGTTGCAAATGGCGCAGGTGTGGCTGCGTCTCGCGACCGAAAGGGAGCTCCACAAGCAGAAAGAGGACTGCCGTCAGGACGAAGCGTGAGAGCTTTCCAAATCGGCCTCCTTGGCGAGCTTCTGCCAGGCCTGCGCCATGTCCTCCAAAATCTTGCGGTGCCGCTCGGTCTTGGCCTCGCGCGCCATGCGGCGGCATTCCTCGGCAAATCGCCGGTATTCGATTGATGTTTCCATGCCTGAACAACCAACCGTTCAACCCGGCCGTTCCGAACGCATAGCGCGCTATGCCCATGGAACCGGTTCTACGAACGAAGCCGGTTCCGCGCTTGCGAGTGCGGCGCTCCGGCGTTGGCCAGCGCAAACAAAAAACCCCGCCGAGTGGCCGGGGCGGGGTCCTTGGACCCTAGCCACTCCGGGCGAGCAGACGTGGCTGAGGTGCCGCCTCTCAATTCGCCCGCGCGCCCTAAGTTCCGTCCGCGCCTGACCGCATTGCACGAAGATTTCTTATCGGGGGGCGGGCGCAACTACCTTAGGGGCAGGCGTAAACACCTTATCGGTATTCCGCCGCAACACGGCGTAGCATTCGCAGGCGATCTCCTCCAGCGCCGCGCGATCCACGATCTGGATAAGGCCACGGCGGTAACGGATCAGCCCGGCGCTCTGCAGCAGGCGCGCGGCGATGGTCACGGTGGTGCGGCGCACGCCAAGCATCTGCCCGAGAAACTCCTGGGTCAGCGGGATGGCGTCGCCGTCGATGCAATCATGGGTTTGCAGCAACCAGCGGCAAAGCCTGGCCTCCAGGGCATGAAGCGCGTTGCACGCGACCGATTGTTGGACCTGGGCCAGCAACAGGTCGTTGTAGCGCACGACGAGATCGCGAATGGCTCGGCTTTCATTGGCAGCCGCATGAAATTGGGACGCTGAAATCCACGCCGCCGCGCCCGGCAATTGAACGACCGCTCTTCCGAATGTCCGCCGTGCTCCGAGGCCGGCGCTCGCACCGACCACGCCGCCGCGGCCGATGGTTGCGGTTTCGACCGTCGCCCCGCTCTGCATGACCGCGACCAGCGAGACCATGCCGGTATGCGGGAAGTAAACATGGTCGGTCTCTTCCCCCATGTCGTGCAGCATCACGCCGCGCTCGAGCGCGATCGTGCGCAGATGCGGCGCCAGCAGCGAAAAGTCATGCGGCGGCAAGGTCGCCAAGAAGCGATTGAATTTTCCGTGCTCGAGCTGCCGGACACGGGGAGGCGTGCCGTACGGCATCGTGGGTCGCTCCTGTATCAACACGGCAACAAGTCGGGCGAGAATTCGTGTTTGCCGATCGCGCCCCTCATGGGGGTATCGATCCAATGATCCAAGCGATCGAACGCGAGAAAGGCTCCCAACCGTTGCGCGGAGATCCTAGCATCTGTGCGGCGGCACGACCAGACGGTGTGGAGAACCCATCACGGCTGGATTGCTCGGCAAGGCTTATTTATCGCGTCCCCACAAGCTGGGCTAAGGCCAGGGTGCGTCGAGCGTGAAGCCGGATGTTTTCGCTGGCGAGATAGAGCGATGAAAGCTCCGCCCGCAGTCGCCGATTGTCTTCCATCAACTGCGCGGTGCGCTGTCTGATCGCCCCTATCTGCTGGACAAGGGCCCGTCGGGTTGTCGGGCCGGCGCTCTGCTGGGCGAGCCTCGCGGCCGGGTTCGGTCTTATCCGGCGTTCTTCAACGTCTAGCTCCTGCCCATCCGCGGTCACGATCTCCAGCGCGGGGTAGCCCACCGGCGTACGGAAGAATTGGCCCTCGTCGTCGACCACCTGCAAGAACCAGCTCGCCCAGCGCCTTGCGTTGCCGCCGACCTCGGGATTGGCCAGCTCCCGCACGACGGCGAGCGCCTCATCGCGCGCCGCCAACCGGTTCGGCAACTCGACCCCTTCCTCGTCCGCTACGAGGCGCTGGCCGAAGCTGAGATGGAAAAAATAGCGCGGCATGACCTTCTCTCCCAGTGTACAACCAGCAAGCCGCCGGGCGCAGTTTCGTTCCACATAGGGTCGGTGCGCAAGCGCAAATAGGCAGGAGAAAAATAGTTCCCGATGAGTCGCTGATCGAACAGACGCCGACCGCGACAGGCATATCATCATCTGTTGAGGTTACGGGCAAACAGAAGGCAACTCATGCGATCCAAGTCCGACCACGCGTGGCGGATGGCCGCTGAATGCGCCAAGCTTGCGCAGGAGGCCGATCAGAAAGACGAGCGCGATTTCTACATCAGGATGCGCGATTCCTGGATCACGGTGGCAAATCGGTTCGCGTTCCTGGACGTCCTCGACGAGCACGGCCTACCGGCCCAACGGCCGCTTCCCCCGGGGCGTTACGTCCCTTACCCCGTGAGCCGCAGCCTGGAGCGACGCCGGGGGAGCCGTCCGGCTCCGCGCCGCTGAGGCGATAAGCTGCGCAGCTGAATAGGGGATGCGCCGCCGATTGATAGTGTCGGCGCGGGCCGTAATGTACCCATGACACCGGCTCTGGACTGTGCGTCCCCGCCTTGCGCGGGGACGACCGGCGAGTGATGTCGGGCTGTTCGGCCGGATGGCGGGTTACACTGCCTCGCGCAGCTTGACCGCGCCTTCAAGATCGACCGAGACGAGCTGGGAAACGCCGCGTTCCGCCATGGTGACGCCGTAGAGGCGATTCATGCGCGCCATGGTGATCGGGTTGTGCGTGATGATGATGAAGCGCGTCTCCGTCGAGCGCGTCATCTCGTCGAGCAGGTCGCAGAAGCGCTCGATGTTGTGATCGTCGAGCGGCGCGTCGACCTCGTC
>WNGF01002913.1_pt1 | contig 43740 bp, 34 predicted proteins | sample 5400641 | NCBI WGS metagenome assembly WNGF01 (sample SAMN13153371, study PRJNA577476) | soil metagenome | isolation source: 80 cm soil or saprolite under grassland replicate 2 | place: USA:California | collected 2016-06-15 | reverse complement strand
AAGCGGCCTTGGCTGAGCCGGAAGTTCTCGTCGGCGGACTCGACGGCCTTGGTCGCCGAGCCTATCGCCTCCTCGCTCTGTACGACCGTGTTGTAGGCCTGCTCGACCTGCGTCCAGATAGTGAGCTCGGTATCGCGCACGCGGGCCTGCGCGGCGTCCCGCTGGGCCTTGGCCTGCTTGTAGAGCGCGATCTTGCCGCCGCCGTCGAATATGGTCCAGTTGAGCTGGACACCGTAGTTGTAGATCTCGTTCATGTCGGCCCGCGCGGAGCCGTAGGTGCCGCTGGCCGTGATGCTCGGAAAGAAGTTGCGGAACTGCACCCTGACCGTCTCGTCGGCCTGCTCGAAGCGGGCCTTGATCTGGCGGTACTCGGGTCGCCGGGCGAAGGCTTCGGGCAGGAGCGTCTTCGGCTCGAAGCCCACGTGCTGATAGGCCAGGAGATCCTTGACGCGGGTCGGCGTGTTGACCGGGATGCCCATGAGCGTATTGAGCGTCGTGCGCGAGATCACAACGTCGTTGAGCGCGCCGATGAGGTTGACCTGGGCGTTCGCCACGTCCACCTCGGCCCGGGTCACCGTCGACTTGGGCTGGGTGCCGACGTCGAAGAAGCCCCTGGCGCTCCGCAGGTTGACGAGCGCCCGCTCGAGGGCCGCCTGGCTGACGCTCACGAGGCGCTCGTTCAGCAGCAGGTTGAAGTAGGCCTCCTTGACGAGGCGAACCGTCTCGTCCTTCTGGATCTCGACGTCCTCCGCCGAGGACTTGGCCCCGGCCCGCGCGACCGCGACGGCGGCCAGGGTCTTGCCGAAGTCCCAGAGGAGCTGGGAGGCGGTCACGGTGGCTGTGGTCGACAGCGAGGTCGACGACACGGTTACGCTGCGGGTCGGCGAGAGCTGGCCCGACGGGCTTTGGACTGAGGAGGCGATCTTCTGCTCGAAGCCGCTCCACTGGCCCGTGAGCTGCGGTAGCTGCGGCGCCAGCGCGATGTAGATGCTCTGGATGGTGGCCTGGTAATCCCCGATACGCGCCACGATGAGCGGCTGGTTGTCGATCGCGATCTTGATGGCTTCATCGACTCCGATCTCCTTGCCCTTGAGCTCGTCGGGAGTCGGGAAGGGGCGGATGCCCGGGGGGGCCGGGAGCATCTCGCGGATCGGGATGGTCGAGGGGGCCAGGCCTGGAATGTCGACCGTGCCCGTGGGCGGCCGCTCCGCGGCGCCGGGAGGCGTGATGGTCAGGGGTGGCTGGGTGACGGGCGCAAGCGGTGTGCCGGGCGGGGGAGCGGCGGGTGGCGTCTGCGGCGTGCCGGGGAGGGTCTGGATCGTGCCCGGCGGCGTCTGGGTCGCGCCCGGAGGGAGCTGGGATCCGCCCGGTGGTATCACCTGAGATCCGCCGGGCGCCGGCTGCGTCTGCGCCGTCGCGACCGTGGGGTAGAGCAGGGGGCAGAGCATGGGGCAGAGCGCCACGGCCCACAGGCTCAGCGCCACGAGCTTGCTCAGCGCGGGGTAACTCACGCGGGCTCTCCGTGCAGGGGCAGGCCGTCCTCGGTCTCGACCATGCGCCGCGGAAAGCGCTCTTCCAGCATCACGTACAGCGTGGGGATGAAAAGCAGCGTCAGCGCGGTGGACACCGCCAGGCCGCCGATGACGGCGCGCGCCAGCGGGGCATTGGCCTCGCTGCCGGTGCCGATCCCGAGCGCCATCGGCAGCAGGCCGACCAGTGTCGTCAGGCTCGTCATCAGAATGGGCCGCAGCCGGGTCCGGCCGCCCTGGATCACGGCCTCGCGGAGCGACAGGCCGTGCCGTCTCAGCTCGTTCATGTACTCGACGAGCAGGACGCCGTTCGACACCACGATGCCCACCATCATGATGATGCCCATGAACGACGTCACGTTGAGCGTCGTGTGCGTGAGGAAGAGCGCCCAGATGACGCCGATCATGCCGAGCGGCACCGAGAACATGATGATGAAGGGGTCGAGGAGCGAGCGGAACTGGGACGCCATCACCATGTACACGAGGATGATGGCCAGGAGCGAGGTGAATTTGAGGCTGCCGAAGGCCTCGCGCTGCTGCTGGACCTGGCCGCCCATCTGGAAGTTGAAGCCGGGCGGGATGGGCAAGGCCTTGAGCTTGTCCTCGATGTCCTGGGCGATCGCGCCCAGATCACGGTTCGGGCCCGGCTGCGCGTTGATCTTGATCAGCCGCTGCTGGTACTTCCGCTCGATCATGACGGGGCCGACGCCTTGCCTGACCTCCGCCACCGCCCCCAGGAGGACCGGCCGGCCCCCTTCACCCATGACGAAGAGGCGCGAGAGATCCTCCGGCGTCGTGCGGTAGGGCTCGTCGAGCTGCACGACGACATTGTATTGGTTGCCCGTCCTGGGGTCGGTGAAAATAGACGGGTTGAGGCTGACATTGCTGTTCAGCGAGATGAGGGCCGCCTGGGCGATGTCCCGCTGGCTGAGCCCGACCATGGCCGCCTTTTCCCTGTCCACCACGATGTCGAACTGCGGATAGTTCTCCTCGCGGCTTATGAAGGGAAAGGTGACCCCCGGGATGTCCTGGATGCTCCGGACGACCTGCCGGGCGGTGTCCCGGGCGTCCCGCAGGTCATACCCGAGCTGCTCGATCTCGATGGGCTGTTGCGCGCCCGAATTGATGACGCGGCTGACGATGCCGCCGAACTGAACGGTGAAGGTCGTGCCAGGAGACTTGCCTCCGAGCTTGGGCCCGATGTCGGCGAAGATTTGCGTATCCTTCCGGCTTCTTTTGTCTGGGTCGCTCAGATAGACCTGGAGCTGCGCCGCGTGCGGCCCCGTGTTCTGAGAAAAGAGTCCAGACCGGCCGCCGGGTACCCCGATGGATGCGACGATGGTCTTGATCTCCCCCGGCCTGGCCGAGGAGCGAATGACATCCTCCATCCGCGTGACGATCCGCTCGGTCTCCTCCACGCGGGTCCCCACCGGAGCCCTCACCTGTATCCGGAACTGGCTTTCGTCCGAGGCCGGGAAGAACTCGGTTCCGACGGCATTGGGCACGAGGTAGATGATGACCGCCGACGCCGCCATCATCAGGATGGTGCCGATCAGTGCCCGCCGGTGGTCGAGGGACCACTCGAGACACCGCTGGTACCAGCCATCGAGCTTCCCGAAGATCTTGCCACTCCACACGAACAGTCGATCGAGCCGTCCCCTGAGGGCCCCATGCTGAGCCGTCTCGTGCCCGCTCCTGAGCCACTGGAGGCAGAGGAGGGGCGTGACCGTCCGGGACACGAGGAAGGACGCGAAGAGCGAGAAGGAGATGGTGAAGGTCAGCGGGATGAAGAGCAGCCTCGCCTGGCCTTCGAGGAAGACCGTCGGCAGGAAGACGACGATGGTGGTGATGGTGGACACGAAGATCGGCATGGCCACCTCGCGCGCGGCGTCGAGCACAGCCTTGCGGCGCGGCGTGCCCGGCATGTCGAGGTGACGGTTGATGTTCTCGAGCTCCACGATCGAGTCGTCCACGAGCCGACCGACGGCGAGGGCCAAGCCGCCCAGCGTGAAGATATTGAGCGTCTGGCCCAGGAAATACATGGCGATCATGGTCAGCAGCAGGGACAGCGGGATCGCGATCGAGATGATGATGGTCGAAACGAAGGAGCGCAGGAACACCAGGATGACCAGGAAGGCCAGGATGGACCCGAGCGCCGCCTCGTGCCAGAGGCTCTCGAGGGACTGCCGGATGTAGGTCGACTGATCGAAGCTCAGATTGACGTTGACGCCCGGGGGCACGCCGAGGAGCTTCGGCAGCGTCGCCTTGACCGCGTCCACGACCTCGACGGTATTGGCTCCAGGCTGCTTGTTCACGCGCAGAAACACCGAGCGCTCGCCGTTGACGCGGACGATCGAGACCTGGGTCTCCGCCGAGTCCTCGACACGCCCCACGTCGCGCAGGCGGATCGGGGTCGTACCCGTGCGGCGGACGATGATGTCCTCCATGGGTTCGACCACCGAGAACTGGTTGTTGGTGAACACGTTGTAGTCGAAGGAGCCGACCTTGACGTCGCCCGAGGGAAGGAGGAAGTTGGCGTCGTTGACCGACTTCGTGACCTCGTTGACCGCGAGGCCCTTCGAGTACAGACGGTCGCGATCGAGATTGATCGTGATCTGCCGGATCTTGCCGCCGTCCACGCTCGCCGAGGCGACCCCGGGCAGGCGCTCGAACTGCGGCTCGATGGTGTTGTAGGCCAGGTCGTAGAGCGCGCGCTCGTCGAGGCCGCCGCCGGAGACCGTCACGACGCAGACCGGGATGTTCGACAGGTCGGACTTGACGATGAACGGCTGCTGCACGCCCGGTGGCAGCGTGTTGATGATCTGGTTGATCCGCTGGACCACCTCGGTCAGGGCCGCGTCGATGTCGGCACCCCACAGGAACTGCACGATGACCAGCGAGAAGCCCTGGCGCGAGCGCGACTCGACGTGCTTGACGTTGGCGACGGCCGAGACCGCCTTCTCCAGCGGATAGGTGACGCTGCGCTCGATGTCCTGGGCCGAGGCGCCCTTGTACACCGTGCCGATCTGGATCTGGGGGAAGTTGATGTTGGGAAAGAGATCGATCGAGATTCGATTGAGGGAGGTCAGCCCCAGCAGGACAACGGCCAGGGACGCCATCAGCACGGCGATAGCGTTCCGCATGGCCGCGAGCGTCAGCCACATGCGCTACTGGCCCGTCGCCGGTATCGTGCGAACCTTCTGCCCCTGACGCACCAGGTCCTTGCCCTGGAGGATGACCTGCTCTCGCTCAGCCAGGCCCTTGACGACCTCGATGCCCTTGGCGTCCCCGGCCCCGAGCTCGAGGGCGACCGTCTCGACGGTTCCGTTGCGGACCACCATGACCGTGGGCCGCCCGTCGCCCACGCGCAGGGCCTCGCTCGGGATCGTGAGCACGCCCTTGCGCGCGTCGACGACGGCCTCCACGCGGGCGAACATGCCCGGTTTGAGCCGCGCGTCCTTGTTCGGGATGTCCACCTCCACGCTCATGGTTCGCGACCGGGGATCGAGGTTGTTGACGATCCGCGCGATGGACCCGGCGAACACCTCGCCCTTGTACGGATCCACGGTCACGCGCACCGGGGCTCCCACGGCGACGCGCGAGATGTCGCGCTCCGGGACGTCGAGCTGCACCTTGACCTCCGCGAGGTCCTGCACCTGGAGGATGCCGACCGACGTGTTGGTCGTGCCGGAGGACTGGGCGCTGACGGCCGCGCCGGGATCGAGGTTGCGCTGGGCGACGTAGCCGGCGAAGGGCGCCACGAGCCGCGTGTTGCTGAGATTCGCCTGCGCCAGGGCGAGCGCGGCGCGGAAGGTCTCGACCTGGGCCTGAGCCAGGCGCACCTGGCTCTCCTGCGTCGTGATCTGCACCTGGGCAAGCCTCAGCTGCGCCTCCGCGGAATCCGTCGACGCCGCCGACGAGTCGGCGTTCGTGCGGGCATTGTCCCAGTCGGCCGCCGCGACCATGCCCTTCTGGAAGAGGGTCTTCATCCGCTCGGCTTGCCTTGCGTCGTTCGCGGCGACGGCGCGAGCCTTGGCCAGGTTCGCCCGCTGGGTCTCCAGGTTGGCGCGCTGGCCCTCGAGCGTCGACCGCGCGACCTCGAGACCCGCCTGGGCCGAGAGCAGGGCGGCACGAGCCTGCTCGGCTGACGCCCGCAGCTCCTGGTCGTCGATCTCGGCCAGAAGCTGGCCCTCCTTGACGAAGTCCCCGCGCTCGACGTGGATCTTCCGGATATACCCGGACACCTTGGAGAAGATCGAGGCCTGCTTGGCGGCGACGATGTCGGCGGTGAAGGACAGCTTGACCTCGATGTCGCGGCGCTCCGGTGCGACGACTCCGACGAGCGGGTCGGGCCGGCTCCGGGCAACCGACCGTCCCTGCGAGTCCTTGAGACGGAACGCGACCAGGCCGGCCACGACGAGCAGGAGGGCAACCAGGACGACACCGACGCGGTATCGCCTCAGGATCGGCATCGGGGCTCGATTGACGGGATGGGCGAGGTCATCGTGGCTCTGGCTGCCCCTATTCTAAGGATGCGGGGCAAAGAGTCAAGCCCGCGATTCTCCTGTGTTAAGATCGTGTGCATGACAGTCGAGGTCAGACCCACGAAGATGGGACGGTGGTCCCAGCCGGCCCTGCGGGTGCTGCGTGAGCGCTATCTCGTCCGCCGGGACGGGGAGGTCGTTGAGACCCCCGAGGAGATGTGCTGGCGCGTGGCACGGGCCATAGCCCGGGCGGAGGGGCGCTTCGGACAGAGCGGGGCCGCCGTGCAGGAGATCGCCAGAGCCTTCTACGACATGATGGTCGAGGGCCAGTTCCTGCCCAACTCGCCGACGTTGATGAATGCGGGCAAGGACAACGAGCTTCAGTACTCCGCCTGCTACGTGCTGCCGGTGGGCGACTCGATGGAGGAGATCTTCGACTCGGTCAAGGCCGCCGCCATCATCCACCAGTCGGGCGGGGGCACTGGCTTCGCCTTCTCGCGACTCCGCCCGAAAAGCGACTTCGTGCGGTCGACGGGCGGCCGGGCCTCAGGACCGGTCTCCTTCCTGCGAGTGTTCAACAGCGCGACCGAAGCAGTCAAGCAGGGGGGCACGCGTCGGGGGGCCAATATGGGCGTCCTGCGCGTCGACCACCCCGACATCCTCGAGTTCGTCGAGTGCAAGCTCGACGGCGGCATGACCAATTTCAACATCTCCGTGGCCGTGACCGACGGCTTCATGGCAGCCCTCGAGGCCGGACAGGACTATGACCTGATCAATCCGCGGACGGCCGAGGCCGTCGGGCGCCTCTCGGCGCAGGAAGTCTTCGACCGCATCGTGCGCGCGGCCTGGTTGACGGGCGACCCCGGGCTCGTCTTCATCGACCGCATCAACGCGAGCCCGGCCAACCCCACGCCCGAGGTCGGCCAGGTGGAGGCGACCAATCCGTGCGGCGAGCAGCCGCTCCTCCCGAACGAGGCGTGCAACCTCGGCTCGCTCAATGTCGCACGATTCGCTCGAGAGCGCGACGGGCGGTGGACCGTGGACTGGGAGGAGCTCGAGCGCGTCGCGCGGCTGGCGGTGCGCTTCCTCGACGACGTGATCGAGGTCAACCCGTACCCGCTCCCCGCGATCGACCAGATGGTCAAGGCCACCCGGCGGATCGGTCTCGGTGTCATGGGTTGGGCCGATCTGCTCTTCGCCCTCGGCATCGCATACGACAGCGAGGAGGCGCTGGACCTGGCCTCGCGGCTGATGGCCTTCATCGCGGAGACGGGGCACGACCAGTCCGCCCGGCTGGCCGAGGAGCGCGGGGCCTTCCCGACCTGGGACCGCTCGATCTACCGGCATGCGCGCCCGCTCAGAAACTCGACGGTGACGACCATCGCGCCGACGGGCACCATCTCCATGATCGCGGGATGCTCGTCGGGCATCGAGCCGGTCTTCGCGCTGGCCTTCGAGCACCGGGTCAAGGGCGCTGACGGCGAGCGCGTGCTGCCTTTCGTGAGCGATAGCTTCGAGCGCCTCGGTCGCGAGCGGGGCTTCTACTCGGACGCCCTCATGAGCGAGGTCGCGCGCCGCGGCAGTCTCGCGGGCGTCCCCGGCGTCCCCGAACCGGTCCGCGCCGTGTTCAAGACCGCGCACGAGATCCACTGGACCTGGCACGTCCGTCATCAGGCGACCTTCCAGAAGCACACTGACAACGGCGTGTCGAAGACCATCAACCTGCCGGCCGAGGCGAGCCTGGCCGATGTCGCGCAGGCCTATCTCCTCGCATGGAACGAGGGGTGCCTCGGCATCACGGTCTTTCGGGACGGCTGCAAGGGCGGGCAGGTCCTTCACGCGGGCGTCGGTGGCGAGAGCGGCCTGGCCCAGGTCGATGACGGCGGATTCGGCGAGCGCGTGGTCAAGCCCCGGCCTCACAGCCTCGCCGGCTCGACCTATCGCATGGAAACGCCGATCGGCACCGCCTTCATCACCGTCAACGAGACACCGAGCGGCGATCCTTTCGAGGTCTTCGTCCAGGTCGGCAAGGCCGGCTCTGACACGATGGCGCTGGCCGAGGCGCTGGGGCGGCTGATCTCGCTCGTGCTGCGGCTGCCCTCGCCCCTGTCGGCGCGCCGGCGCCTCGAGGAGGTCATCAGCCAGCTCTCGTGGATAGGCGGCGGCCAGCCGACGGGCTTCGGCGCGGCCAAGGTGCTCTCGCTTCCAGATGCCCTGGCCCGCACGCTGGGCGAACATATCGGCGTCGTCCGCGGGCCTGCGCCCGAGGCTTCCGACTCGGCCCAAGGGGAAGGCCGGCGGGTCGGGGACCTTTGCAAGGAGTGTGGGCAAGCCACCTTCGTCTACGAGGAGGGCTGCAAGAAGTGTCTGTCCTGCGGCTTCAACGAATGCTAGGGGAAGCGCATGTTCAGCGGCGGTGACTACCGTGAGGTCGCGCGCTGGCTCGAGAACTTCGCGACCTCCCACGCCAAGCGGGAGAACCTCCGTGCCGAGGCTCTGCTCGACACCGAGGGCCCGCGGGAAGGGAAGAGCTACGGGCTTCGCGTGAGGCTCGGGGAGCGGCTCTCGCCCGAGATCGAGCTCGACTTCACCGAAGTCAGGGATTGCCGGGGCGGGTTAGCCTGGTGCCAGACCCTGGCCGACAGAGTCCGCGCGCTCGTTCGAGAGACCGCGGGGCAGATGGCCGACTTCCTCCGACCCGCCTGACGTGCCGGCCGCGCGCCGCGGCCCGCGCTGGCTTGGCCCCGGAGACTGGAACGCCTTCTTCGGGCTGGCACTCGACAATACGACCCAGCTCGTCATCCTCTCCAGCCTGCTCATCGGCCTGTTCAAGTTCCCGGCGGGGTTGGTGCTCGAACGCATGGTTCCGGGAACCGCGGCAGGAGTTCTTGTCGGCGACCTCGTCTACACGTGGCTCGCCGTACGGCTCGCACGCGCCTCGGGCCGCGACGACGTCACGGCCATGCCGTTCGGCATCGATACGCCGTCGCTCTTCGGCATCGTCTTTGGCGTCCTGGGCCCGGTGATGTTGATCACGGGTGATCCGGTTCTCGCGTGGAAGATCGGCATGGGCGTCACGGTGGCCATGGGCGCCCTCAAGCTCGTGCTGGCCTTCTTCGGCGATCTGGTCCGGCGCCTGGTCCCGCGGGCGGCCCTGCTGGGCTCCATCGCGGGCGTGGCCATCCTGCTGATCGCCTTCCTGCCGGCTCTCAAGGTCTTCGCGGACCCGCTGGTGGGGCTGGTCTCGCTAACCCTTGTCCTGGTCTCGCTGACCGGGCGGGTGCGCCTACCCGGAGGCCTCCCCGGAGCCTTCGCCGCGGTGCTGGCGGGCGCGGCCGTCTTCTGGCTGCGCGCGGCTGCAGGATGGCGTGGAGCATCCATCCAGCCCCTGCAAGGCCTCGGGCTGGCAATCCCGTGGCCAACCCTGGCCTGGATTGACAGCCTTGCCGCGGTGCTGCCGTACCTTCCGCTGGCCTTGCCCTTCGCCGTGGCCACCGTCATCGGCGGCATCGACAATACCGAGTCCGCCATTGCAGCGGGAGACGGTTATCGCACGCGCGATATCCTGCTCACCGAGGCCGCGGCGACCATGGTCGCCGGGCTCTGCGGCGGCGTGATCCAGAACACGCCCTATATCGGGCACCCCGCCTATAAGGCCATGGGCGCGCGCGCGGGATACACGCTGGCAACGGCCCTCGCGATCGGATTGGGTGCGGCGCTCGGCTTCATCGGCATCCTCGTGACCGTGCTTCCCGAGGCCGCCGTAGCGCCCATCCTGGTCTTCGTCGGCCTCGAGATCACGGCTCAGGCCTTCGTCGCCTCCCCCGCCCGCCACGCGGCGGCTGTCGCCATCTCGTTCATCCCCGCGGTCGCCGCCCTCGTGCTCATCCAGGTCAACAGGCTCCTCGCAGCCGTGGGGAAGAGCGCGGCCGATCTGACGGGCGACGGGCGGCTCGGCTACCAGCACCTTCTCGTGCTCGGCAATGGCTTCATCGTGACGGCGCTGCTGTGGGGGTGGGCGCTGGCGTCCATCATCGATGGCCGGCTGCGGCGGGCCGCCGCGGTCTTCGCGGTGGCGGCGGCGGCGACGCTCTTCGGCCTCATGCACTCGCCGTTGCCGAGCGGCGCGCTCTTCTGGCCGTGGTCGATGGGTAGTGCGGAGCCGCTCGCGCTGGCCGCGGCCTACGGTGTGGCCGCGGCGATCCTGACCGGGCTCGCGTCGATCGGGAGCGGGGCGGGCGACCTGGACTAGCGCGCGACGAGTTCCAGCATCTCGGCGTCGCTGGCGAACTTGAGCTCCTCGACCCCGGCCCGCGCGGCCCGCGCGCGCTCCTCGGTCTCGATGCGCAAGACGTCGGCATACGTCACTGGCTGGGCGCCCGCCTTGCGGAGGCTGTCGATCACCGTGCTCACCAGCCCCTCCGCCTCTGCCGCGGGACGGGGGGACTTCTCGGCGAGCGTCGCCGTCACATGCTTGATGCCGGTCTCGGCGTCGAGTCGCGCCCGGCCGACCACGCCATCACTCGCCCGTCTGGCCCATCCGACGACGAAGACATCGGCGAGCGGCTCTTCCGAGGCCGGATCCCAGACTTGATAGGCGGCGGCCGGATTCTCCTCGACCCCTGGCGCGGTGATGTAGAGCCCGTCCTTGTACGGCAGGCCCACGTGCTCGTCCACACGGTCGCCCACTGCGAAGACCACGGTGTCGCAGGTCACACGGGAAATCTCGCCAGTCCCCACCGCGTTCATGCGCTCGCCCTTGCGCTCGAGCCTCGTTTCTTCCACCTCGAGGCCGACCACGCGCCCGCCCTCCGCCACGACGCGCCGAGGAGAGGCCAGGAATCGGAAGGACAAGCGCCCGCGACTGCGCGTCGGGCATGCCCCGCGCGCGGCCAGCGCCTGCAACAGCTCGTCGGCGTTCTGCCCGACGGCCTCAAGGCGTGGACGGATACGCTCGATCTCCCTCTGGTACGCGTCGCGGTCGAAGGCATCTTCGATGTCCTCGAACTCCTTGTCTTCGTACGCCTTCTCGTACGGGCCGCGTCGCGCGACGGCAATGATCTCCTCGCAGTCGCAGAAGTGGGCGCAGTAGTTGGCGATGTCGACCATGACATTACCCACCCCCACGATCGCCACGCGGCGGCCCATCGGGAAGCCGCGCTCGGCAAAGGGGGGCAGGCGGTTGTAGTGGTAAACGAGATCCTTCGCGTGGTACACCCCGGGCAGCCGCTCGCCCTCGAGCCCGAGATACTTGGTGCCCTGGGCGCCGATGGCGAAGACGACGGCGTCGAATCCGGCCGCGCGCAGGGCGGGAACAGTGAGGGGTCCGCCTTCCCCGACAGCGACGTGGCCGAGATAGGTCACGCGCGGATCCGACAGGATCTTGTGGAACTGCTTCCGCAGCCCGCCCTTCATCTTGTATTTGTTGAGGAAGATGCCGTATTCGGCGAGGCCTCCGGGCTTGACGTCGCGGTTGAGCAGAAGGACGCGGCATCCGGCAGCGGCCAGCGCGCGGGTCGCAAAGAGTCCCGCGGGCCCCGCACCCACGACCGCTACGACGCGCGTCGTCTCTCCGGCCATTGGTCGAGACCATAGCACACGACCCCGCCTGCCGTGAGCGGAGTCTGAATTCGCGATTCGGCTTGACCGTCGTATAGGCAGAATGCTAAATGATATGCGACTTGTGAATTGCGTCACGATACGGCCCACGGGGGGCGAGACCGAACTGACGTGGAAGGGGGAGCGATGAGTGTGAGAAGTGCGACGGTAACAACGGCTATGGCCATCGGATTGGCCGCGGTGTTCGGGCTGGCCGCGCTTGCGGCGGCGCAGGCTCCGTGGACGGCGCCGGCCAGCGAGAAGGGAAAGAAGAACCCGCTTCCGGCCGATGCGAAGACCGTAGCGGAGGGACAAAAGGTGGCGCAGGTCAATTGCGTCTCGTGTCACGGAGTCAAGGGCAGGGGCGACGGAGCAGCCGCTGCGGCGCTCAATCCCAAGCCGGCTGACTGGACGTCGCAAAAGGTCCAGGAGGAGTCGGACGGCGAGATCTTCTGGAAGATCAGCACGGGTCGCGGCGCCATGCCCTCGTGGAAGCATCTCCCCGAGCGCGATCGCTGGGCCCTGATCCGCTATATCCGATCACTCGCAGCGAAGTAAACCGTCGCATCTGACCCGGCCGTCGAGGTTGACGGACGACTCCCGCGACCGGCCGAGTAAGTTTGTCCGGCACGGCGGGGGCCGCCGAAGTAAGATCGGGGCGGATCGGTCATGAGCGACGAGCAGGCGTCCCCCGATACGGTGCCGCAGGGCCTCCGCGATGCGCTCGGCGAGATTCGCCGGAGCATCGAGTCGCTGGCCGACCGCCTCAACAGGCTAGAAACTCCCTCCGCCACAGCCGCCGTCCCGCGCGCCGAGGAGCGGGACGCGCTCGCCGCCGGCCAGGAGATCCTCGCCATCCCCTCGGGCGATCTCGATGCGTCGCAGGTCTTCTCGCTCGCCATGGACAAGGTCGGGCGACTCCTCACCGCCGACCGCGCCATGCTCTTCACCTGGGAGGGCGAGAGCTCGCGCCTCGTGCCGCGCGCCGGCCGCGGCTTCCGCCGGGATGACCTCGACACGATCTCGGTCAAGGCCGGTGAAGGGCTCGTCGGCCAGGCCTTCCAGGACGAGCGACTCTCGCGCTTCAGCGGCGGGGCCGCGAACATCGTCGAAGATCCCTTCCTCTCCCTGTTCCCGGTGCACGACGCCATCGCGGTGCCGATCCGCGCGGCCGGGACGTCGACGGGCATCCTCTACGCCGGCCGCCAGGCGCCGCGGCCCGCATTCTCCGAGCGGGACATCCTCCTCTTGCTCGTCATCGCGGACAGGGTCGGCACCGCGCTCGCGCATCGCGACGCGGTCTCGGCCACGCGCGGGCACGTCGCGCGGATGCGGGAGCTCGAGGTTTTCCTCGGCCACGCGCTGGTCGGCCAGGACATGCATGCGGTATTTTCACGCGCCTGCGAGGTCGCCTGTCGCCTCGTCGAGGCGCGCGTGGCGACCGTCGGTGTGCCGAACGGAAAGGAGGGGCTCGCGCTCGCCGCCGCGGCCGGCCTGGCCGGGGAGCATCTCCACGCTTCGCGCGCCGACACGAACAGCGGGCTGACCGGCGCGATGTTTACGACGCAGCGCCCGGTCGCCTGCCGCGACATCCACGCCCGAGCCGGCTGTGAGGACGATTTCCTCCGTGCGGCTGGACTCCGCGCGTGCCTCGTGGTGCCTGTGCGGCTGACGCACCAGATCGTGGGCGCTCTCTACGTCGGCGACTTGGAGCCTCGCGACTACACGGCCGACCAGATCGAAACCGTCCAGGTGCTGGCGTCGATGCTCGCGCTCTGCATGGAGAACAACCGCCTCTTTGGCGAGGTTCGCACGGCGCTCGAGGGCACGACGGGTGCGCAGGAGCATATCCTCCAGACCGAGAAGGCGCGCGCCGTCGGGGCCATGGCGGGCGGCATCGCCAACGAGTTCAACAATATCCTGGCGATCGTGCTGGGCAAGACGCAGCTCATGCTCTCGCGTGTGCAGGAAGGGCCCCTGCGGGAAGGCCTGGCGGCCATCGACGAGGCCGGCTGGCGCGCGGCCGACATCGTGCGGCGCCTGCAGGGCTTCGCCGCCACGAGCATGGACGACGCCGTGGGCCCGGTGGATCTCACGGCCGTGGTGCAGGACGCGATCGCGCTCACGCGCGTTCTCTGGAAGGACGAAGCCGAGGCGCGCGGCGTCGCGATCGACGTGGTGACGGACCTCGACCGCATCCCACCGGTGGACGGGCAGGCCGCGGCGCTCCGCGAGTGCGTGATGAACCTGATCTTGAATGCCGTCGACGCCATGCCCGAGGGCGGGCGTCTCAGCCTCGCGGCGCGCCGCGTGGACACGGGGGCGGAGCTCCAGGTTTCGGACACGGGCGAAGGCATGGCCGATGACGTCCGCCGGCGGATCTTCGACCCGTTCTTCACGACGCGAGCCTCTCGGCGGACCGGTCTTGGGCTTTCGGTGGTGCATGGCGTGGTGAACCGCCACCGCGGCAGCATCCGCGTGCGGAGCGAGCCCGGTGGAGGCACCACGGTGACGCTCTGGTTTCCGCCCGCTCACGGTCATGCCATGGACAGCCACCCGCCGGCGATCGAGGAGCCGAGCGCGCCGCGCGAGCCCGGGGCCGCGTCGATACTGATCGTCGAGGACGAGGACCAGATCCGGACCATGCTGGTCGACGCCCTGACGGCCGAAGGGCACCACGTCGAGTCGGCCATCGACGGCTTGACGGGGCTGGCGCGCTTCGAGAACGGCGCGTTCGACCTTGTGCTGACCGATCTCTCGCTGCCCGAGTGCTCAGGCCTCGACATTGCGCGCTCCGTGAAGCGCTTGCGCCCGGCGATTCCCGTGGTACTGATCACGGGCTGGGGCCACCTCCTCGACCCCCAGCGACTGCGCGAGAGCGGCGTGGACCTGATGCTCGTCAAACCCTTCCGGCTCGAGCGGCTGATGGCCGTGCTCGGGGATGCCCTCCGCCTCCGTCCCTCCGTCTAGCGCCACCCTCTCGAGGCTCGCGACGATAGACCTCGGGACCAATACCGTCCGGCTGCTGGTCGTCGAAGCCCAGGGGAGAGAGTGGCGGCCCCTCCTCGAGGCGCAGCGCGTGACGCGTCTGGGCGAGGGCCAGGCGGCCAGCGGGATGCTCGGAGAGGCGCCGATGGGCCGCACCGCTTCGGTCGTCGCCGAGTTCGTCCGGCAGGCGGAGGCCCTGGGGGCGCTGGAGATCCGCATCGTGGGGACCAGCGCGGTGAGGGAGGCACCGAACCGCTCCGACTTCGTCGCGCGGGTGCGCTCTGTCTCCGGTAGGTCCGTCGAGGTCATCTCGGGACATGATGAGGCGCGGTTGACCCTCGCGGGCGTCGCTGCGGGGTTGCCCGCGCTCGGAGGCTCGTTGCTCCTCGTCGACATCGGCGGCGGGAGCACCGAATTCGTGCTCGCGGAGGCTGGTCGCGCGACGGAGGCCGTGAGCCTGAGACTGGGCGTCGTCGCGCTGGCCGAGCGCCACATGGATGCCGGCCCCGTGGATCCGGACCGCTATCTCGCGATGGACGCTGTGATTCGGGAAGCGCTCGCGGCGGGGCTCGAAGCGGACATCGTCAGGTCGCGCGCTCCAGCTCTCGTCGGCAGCGCGGGAACGATGACGACGCTCGCCGCCCTCGACCTCGGGCTTCACGCCTATGATGCGGGCCGCGTTCACGGCCACCGGCTGACCCGTCAGTCCGTCGAGGCGCTCCTGGGGCGCCTCTGCGGCCTCAGCGTCGCCGAGCGCGCGGCCCTGCCCTGCCTCGAGCCCGGGAGAGCCGACCTGATCGTCCCGGGAACGGCCATCTGCCTCGCGATCTTCGAGCACCTGGGCTTCGACGCCCTCACGGTCAGCGACCGTGGTCTTCGCGAGGGTATGCTGTGTGAGATACTGATCGGGACATGACGCGCGCCCTACTTTTCGTTCACAAGCCCTTGGCTCGTTGACAGGGAGGGGGCCATGGCCAATCGGTCCGGGCAATTCAGCGAAAAGCAAGAGCGCCAGGTGGCCGTTCATCTCGGGGCGCGGCCCGCTAGCATCGTGTGGCTCGAGTGGATGCTACCGGTCTTCGCGGCCGGACTCCTACTGGTGATCTTCCGGCCCAACTATATCCCACGCGTGCTCACCGAGCCGGCCTCCTCGCCGCTGGCCTGGGCCGCGTGGGGCGTCATCGGGGCGCTCGGGGGGGTGGTGGCCTTCTCCGGACTCCTCGTGATCTTTTTTCTCGTCTATTCGCCGATCTATCTCGCGGGCAAGATGCCGATGCTGGTGGGCAAGGGCGGCTGGACGGACCAGCGGGAGATCCGCTTCTACGCTCTCTGCTTTCTCCTGCTGTGCGTGATGCTGGCCCTGGCGGTCGTCTGGCTGGTCACGGGCGACTGGCGCTGGCTCGTATCAGTCTTTCTCGCGCTCACCGGCTTCGCCCCGGTTGTCTGGCGGGCGTTCGTCTGAGCGGGTACAGGGCCAAGTTGCGAGCCAGACGAGGCCCGAGGGAGGCAGCAGCCCGAGGCGGCGTACGTGGGTGTACGTTGAGGGCTGCTGCCGACCGAGAACGAAGTATGGCGAAGCAAATTGGCCCAGTACCTCTGAGCCCCAGGAGTTGACAGCCTCGGGACCGCTGATTATCCTTGACGGACGGACATGGATGACATAGCGGTCCTGGTGCTCAACTACACGTACGAGCCGTTGCATTTCACCAACGCGAAGCGCGCCGTCACCCTGCTGCTAGCGGGCAAGGCTGAGAGCGTCGAGGGATCGCCCCGCGTGATCCGCTCTCCCTCCCGGGCGTTTCCGCTGCCATCGGTCATCCGGCTGGGCGCCTATATACGGAAGCCCTTCCTCGAACGGGTGGCATTCAACAAGAAGAACATCCTGCGCCGCGACGGCTACACCTGCCAGTACTGCGCTCGCCGCGGCGAGAAGCTGACCGTGGACCACGTGATGCCGCGCTCGCGAGGCGGCCAGACGACGTGGACCAACGTGGTCGCCGCCTGTCTGAAATGTAACCTCTTCAAGGGCAACCGGACGCTCGACGAGGCGCGGATACGCCTCATCCGGGAGCCAGTGCATCCGCAGTTCCTCTTCTCGGTCCACCTCATGCGGCACCCCCACGCCACGAGCTTCCTCGACTCGTGGCGGAAGTACCTGGTGGCGGTTCCGACCGCCCCCTGAGCGTGCTCTTCAGGCTGTCCTCGGAGTATTCGCCCGCGGGCGACCAACCCGCAGCCATCGAGCGCCTCGGCGCGCTCCTGCGCCAAGGACACCCGCATGCGGTGCTGCTCGGCATCACCGGCAGTGGGAAGACCTTCACGCTCGCCAACGTGATCAGCCGGCTCGGGCGGCCGGCGCTCGTCATCTCCCCGAACAAGACCCTGGCCGCGCAGCTCTACGGCGAATTCAAGGCCTTCTTCCCGGACAACGCCGTCGAATACTTCGTGTCGTACTACGACTACTACCAGCCCGAGGCGTACATCCCGCAATCGGACACGTATATCGAGAAGGACGCCCTGGTCAACGACGAGATCGACCGCATGCGGCACTCGGCCACCACGTCCCTCTTCGAGCGCCGGGACGTGATTGTGGTCGCCTCCGTCTCCTGCATCTACGGGATCGGGGCGCCGGAGACGTACCAGGGGATGCACGTCGGGCTCGAGCGGGGGCAGACCCTCGAGCGCGACGCACTGATCCGCAGCCTCGTCGCCATCCAGTACGAGCGCAACGACGTCGACTTTCGCCGGGGCACGTTCCGGGTCCGCGGCGACGTGGTCGAGATCTTCCCGGCCGCGGCCGAGGCCGAGGCGCTGCGCGTGGAGCTCTGGGGCGACACGGTCGAGAAGCTCTCGACCCTCGACCCCCTGCGCGGGATTGCGACGGGCGCGGTCGAGCGGGTGCGCATCTACCCGGCCAGCCACTACGTCACGCCCGCGGACCAGATGGAGCGCGCCATCGCGGGCATCCTCGAGGAGCTGGGCGAGCGGCTGTGCTTTCTCAAGGGCCGGGGTAGGCTCCTCGAGGCCCAGCGGCTGGAGCAGCGCACGCTGTTCGACATGGAGATGCTGCGCGAGATCGGCTACTGCCACGGCATCGAGAACTACTCGCGGCACCTGTCGGGCAGGAAGCCCGGTCAGAATCCGCCCACCCTCATGGACTATCTGCCAAAGGACGCCCTCGTCATCATCGACGAGTCCCACGTCACGGTGCCTCAGATCCGGGGCATGTATCCGGGCGACCGGTCGCGAAAAGAAGCGCTGGTCGAGTACGGATTCCGCCTGCCGTCGGCCTTCGACAACCGGCCCCTCACCTTCCAGGAGTTCACGACGCTCGTGCCGCAGACACTCTACGTGTCGGCCACGCCGGGACCCTACGAGCTCGGGTGGGCCGGCGGGCGACGGACGGCGCCCGGCAAGCCGTGGGAGGGCGGGGCGGTGGCGGAGCAGATCATCCGCCCGACGGGGCTGATGGACCCGAAGATCACGGTCCGTCCCGCCGGGGTCCAGGTCGATGATCTCATGGCCGAGGTGCGGGCTCGCGCCGAGCGGGGCGAGCGGGTTCTCATCACGACGCTGACCAAGCGGATGGCGGAGGACCTGACCGAGTACTACCAGCAGAACGGAATGCGCGTGCGGTACCTCCACTCGGACATCGACACGCTCGATCGCGTGGCGGTGATCCGCGAGCTTCGCCTCGGCAAGTATGACGCGCTCATCGGCATCAACCTCCTGCGGGAGGGTCTGGACCTGCCCGAGGTGGCGCTCGTGGCCATCCTCGATGCCGACAAGGAGGGCTATCTCCGCTCGGCGACCTCTCTCATCCAGACTGCCGGGCGCGCGGCCCGGCACGTCAACGGCGAGGTGATCATGTACGCGGACACGGTGACGGGCTCCATGCAGGAGGCCATCGCCGAGACCGAGCGGCGGCGCCTCGTGCAGGCCCGCTACAACCAGGAGCACGGCATCACCCCCGAATCGGTGAAGCGGTCGCTCCACGACCTCCTGGACAGCGTGCCCGAGCGCGACTACTACACGGTCGACGTCCCGGCGGTGTCGGAGGCGGCCTGGGAGAGCCCCGAGGCCTTGCACGCCCGCATCGCCGGCCTCGAGGCGGCGATGCGGGAAGCGGCCCGACGGCTCGATTTTGAGCGTGCGGCCGAGCTCCGCGACCGGATCAAGGCGCTGCGGAAAGTCGAGCTGGGCGTACGCTGAGGGTATGTCCGTGTTCGTGATCAAGTGGACGCTCGTGTTCTTCGCCGCCCTGGCGGTGACGCTCGTGGTGCTGTCCAAGCTCCTCTCATTCCTCAACCCGCCTCGGCCGGGCCGTCTCGGCCCCGTCGCGCTCAGGCGTTGGGGCGAGGCGTTGATCTGGACGGTGCTGGTGCCGGCGGTGGTCGGGCTGGCCCTCCTCGCGGTGACGCTGTGGCTGGGCGCGTAGAGGCGCCGGAGCTCCGGAACAAGCTCGACCGGCTGCCAGACCGGCCAGGCGTCTATCTCTACAAGGACGCCAAGAGCCAGATCATCTACGTGGGCAAGGCGGCGTCGCTCCGGGGCCGCATTCGCTCGTACTTCCAGGAGTCCCGCGTCCACGATGCCAAGACCGATGCCCTGGTCGAGCAGATCCGGGACCTGGAGTTCATCGTTACCGGCAATGAGCTCGAGGCGCTCATCCTCGAGTCGAACCTCGTCAAGAAGCACCGCCCCAGGTACAACATCATCCTGCGAGATGACAAGCACTACCCGTTCCTCAGGCTGACGACCAACGAGGAGTACCCGCGACTCGTCGTCGCCCGGCGGGTGCAGCAGGACGGCGCCGCCTATTTCGGGCCGTTCTACCCGGCGACCGCCATGCGCGAGACGCTCAGGCTCGTGCGGCAGCTCTTCCCGTTGCGCACGTGCCGGATCACGATCGACGGGAAGAAGTCCCGGCCCTGCCTGCAGTACTACATCCACCGCTGCAACGCGCCGTGCACGGGCTGGGAGACGCGCGAGGGGTACGCCGGCACCGTGGCGGACGTGCAACGGTTCCTCGAGGGCAAGAACGATGGCCTGGCGCAGGACCTGACCGTCCAGATGGAGTCGGCCGCGGAGGAGCTCAAGTTCGAGCAGGCCGCGCGACTGCGGGATCGTGTCCAGGCGCTCAACACGGTGCGCGAGCGCCAGAAGATCATCTCGACCGAGGACAGCGACCAGGACATCGTCGGGTGCGTGCGGCAGGGGGGCGATGCCTGCATCCAGCTCTTCTTCGTGCGGCGCGGCCGGCTCCTCGGACGGGAGTCGTTCTTCTTCGAGCGGCTGGGCGGGGCGACCGAGGGCGACGTGCTCTCCGCGTTTCTCAAACAGTTCTATGCACGCGAGGTGACGCCCCCGCCGGAGATCCTGCTGTCGACGGATATCCCGGAGGCGGAGCTCACGAGGGAGTGGCTGGAGGGGCGGCGCGCAGGGCGCGTGGACATCCTTGCGCCGCAGCGCGGGCGGCGTCGTGACCTGGTCGCGATGGCGGAGGAGAACGCAGCGCTCGCGCTCCAGACACATCTCCTGTCCCGCGGCAACCGGGTCCAGGCCGTGCTGGATGAGCTCCGGCGCGCGCTCAACCTGCCCGAGGCGCCCCACCGGATCGAGGCGTTCGATATCTCGACCTTCCAGGGCGGGGAGACGGTCGCCTCGATGGTGGTGTGGCAGGAGGGCGACATGAAGAAAGACGAGTACAAGCGCTTCCGCATCCGGACAGTGACGGGCACTGATGATGTCGCCGCCATGCACGAGGTCGTGACGCGGCGGTACGGCAAGGCTCTCGAGACCAGCGGCGTGCTCCCCGATCTCGTGCTCCTGGACGGGGGCAGAGGCCAGCTCGGCGCGGGGCTCAAGGCGCTGGAGGCGCTCGGACTCGACTACGTGCCCATGGTCGCGCTCGCCAAGCGGGCCGAGGAAGTGTATACGCCGGACCGTCTCGATCCGCTCGTCCTCGATCTCACCTCGCCGGCGCTCCAGGCGCTTCAGCGGATACGTGATGAGGCGCATCGCTTCGCCATCACGTACCACAAGAAGCTCCGCACCCGGCGGACCATTAGCTCGGTGCTCGACCAGATACCCGGCGTTGGACCGACTCTCCGGACCAGCCTTCTGCGAACACTCGGCTCGGCCCGCGCGGTGCGGGAGGCATCGGTCGCCCAGCTGGCGTCCGTGCCCAAGGTCTCGCCGAAGCTCGCCCAGCGCATCCATGAGTTCTTTCATCCCGCGCCCTCCGCGCCAGATCTCACGGAATGGGAACCCCCGGGGCCAGAAAGCGGTTAGAATTGCTGAACCCTAAGGAAAGGAGGTGAACCCATGAAGAAAATCCTGATGGCTCTGGCCCTGGTGGTTGCGACTGCCGGGGCGGCGCTGGCCAACCAGTGCCCGCTCTTGATCAAGCAGATCGAGGACGCGACCGCCGGCAAGACCGACGACGCATCGAAGAAGGCCCAGGCGCTGGCCAAGGAGGCCAAGACGCTCCACGACGCTGGCAAGCATGCCGAGTCCGTGGCCAAGGCCGACGAGGCCGCAGCGGCAATCAAGTTGACCCTGAAGAAGAAGTAACTCTCCGCCCACCCCCGGGGGCCACGGCCCCCGGGGGGCTTTCTTGCGTCCCCTCGGCTAAGTGTGGTAAAAATCAGCCAGAATATGGCCGCTGACGACCGTCCAGAGCGCTATCCTTTCCGGGACATCGAGACCAAGTGGCAGCGGGTCTGGGAGGACGGCAAGCAGTTCCGGGTGACGGAGGACACCACCCGGCCGAAGTACTACTGCCTCGAGATGTTCCCGTACCCGTCCGGCCGCATCCACATGGGCCATGTCCGCGTCTACGCCATCGGCGACCTTCTCGCCCGCTTCAAGTGGATGCGCGGCTTCAATGTCCTGCACCCCATGGGCTGGGACGCCTTCGGGCTCCCGGCCGAGAACGCCGCGATCGACAACGGGGTGCATCCGGCCGTGTGGACCTACGAGAACATCGCCAACATGCGCACGCAGCTCAAGCGCATGGGCATCTCGTACGACTGGGACCGCGAGTTCGCGACGTGCGACCCGTCCTACTACCGCTGGGAGCAGCTGATCTTCCTTCGCATGTTCGAGCGCGGGCTGGCGTACAAGCGCCGTTCCACCGTCAACTGGTGCCCGTCGTGCCAGACCGTCCTCGCCAACGAGCAGGTAGAGTCGGGACGCTGCTGGCGTTGCGACTCCGAGGTCACGACCAAGGAGATCGAGGGGTGGTTCTTCAAGATCACCAGCTACGCCGACGAGCTCCTGGCCTGGTGCGACCGGCTGCCGGGCTGGCCCGAGCGCGTGATGACGATGCAGAAGAACTGGATAGGTCGGAGCGAGGGCGCCGAGTTCGACCTGCCCGTCGCCGGGCGCCCCGATCTCGCCATCACGATCTTCACGACCCGCGCCGACACGGCGTTCGGGATGACGTACGCAGTGCTCGCTCCCGAGCACCCGCTCGTGACGCAGCTCGTGACGGATGCGGAGGAGCGGGTGCGGGTCGCGGCCTTCCGGCGTGATGTCGCCCTGGAGTCCGAGATCGAGCGGGTGGCTGCCGACAGGCCCAAGCGTGGGCTCAGGCTGAGCGCGTGCGCGATCAATCCGTTCACCGGCCGGGCGATCCCGCTCTTCCTGGCGGACTATGTCCTCATGGGCTATGGCACGGGCGCCATCATGGCCGTCCCCGGCGAGGACCAGCGGGACTGGGATTTCGCCATCCAGCACGGCCTCGACATCATCCCGACCGTGAAGCGGCCCGATGGCTGGCAGGAGACCCAGGCCTATACCGGCGACGGCGTGAAGATCAACTCGGGCTTCCTCGACGGCCTCCCGGTGGAAGAGGCCAAGCGCAAGGCCATCGACTGGCTGGTCGCCAAGGGCATCGGTCGGTCGAAGATCAACTATCGCCTCCGCGACTGGGGCATCAGCCGCCAGCGCTACTGGGGCGCGCCCATCCCCATTCTCTACTGCGAGCGGTGCGGGATGGTACCGGAACGCGAGGAGAACCTCCCCGTTGTGCTACCTCAGGACGTGCAGATCAGCGGCAAGGGCGGCTCGCCGCTCGCCGAGGTCGCGAGCTTCGTCAACGCCACGTGTCCCAGGTGCGGCGGCAAGGCCCGGCGAGACACCGATACCATGGACACATTCGTCGAGTCCTCGTGGTATTTCCTGCGCTACTGCTCGCCCCGGTATGGGCAGGGGATGGTCGACCGCGCGGCGGCGGAGTACTGGATGCCGGTGGACCAGTATATCGGCGGCATCGAGCACGCCGTGCTTCACCTCCTGTACGCACGATTCTTCACCAAGGTCTTGCGCGATCTGGGCCTCATCGCAGTGGACGAGCCCTTCACGGCGCTGCTCTCGCAGGGCATGGTCATCAAGGACGGCGCCAAGATGTCCAAGTCCAAGGGCAACGTCGTGGACCCGGACGAGCTTATCCGGCGCTTCGGCGCCGACACCGCGCGCCTCTTCTCGCTCTTCGCAGCGCCGCCGGAGAAGGATCTCGACTGGAAGGAGAGCGGCGTCGAGGGCGCCTCGCGCTTCCTCAACCGGCTCTGGCGCTTCGTGCACGCGAACCTCGACACGCTGCGCGACACGGGCCCGGTGCCAGCCGGTCCCGGCGAGGCCGGGCGGCGCTTCCGGCGCGTCATCCACGAGACGATACAGCGCGTCACGACGGACATCGAGAAGGACTTCCACTTCAACACGGCCATCAGCGCCGTGATGGAGCTCGTCAACGCGTTGCACGACTTCGAGCGCGACTCCCTCGATCTCGTGGCCCGGGAAGAGCGCGGCACGCTCCTGCGGGAGGCCGTCGAGACGACCTTGCTGCTCCTGGGCCCCGTGTGCCCGCATCTCACCGAGGAGCTCTGGCAAGCGCTCGGACCATCCGGGAGATGGCGCTGGCTGAGGATAAGGTGCGCCCCTGGATCGGCGGGCGACAGGTGGCCAAGGTCGTGGTGGTCCCCGGGCGGCTTGTCAACATCGTGACCAGCGCATGAGACGGCGCGCGGCATGCTGCGCGGCCCTCGCCGCCGCGCTCTACCTGGGCGGCTGCGGCTACTCGCTCCAGGGCAACCTTCCCGATCACATCAAGAGCGTGGCGGTGCCGGTCTTCCGCAACCGCACGACCGAGCCTGGTGTCGAGGGCACGATCAGCAGCGCCGTGGCCAACGCGTTCACCACGAGCGGGAAGCTCCGCGTGGTCTCGCTCGACGAGGCGGATTCGGTGCTGGAAGGAGAGATCGTCGGCTTCGAGGTGCAGTCGCTGGCCTTCGACAGCCGCCTCAATCTGCGCTCCTACCGTCTGTCCGTCACAATGAACGTCGGGTTCCGCGACCTCCGGAAGAGCGCCACGCTCTGGCAGCAGCAGGGGCTGCGCGAGGTCGTGGACTTCCAGGTCGCCGGCCAGGTCTCCGATACCGTCAGCCGCGAGGAAGGGGCCGTCAAGCAGGCGGCTGTGGAGATCGGTCGCAAAGTGGTCAATCACGCGGTCGACCGCTTCTAGTGCAGTACGCGGCCTGGCTCCGGATGGCCGACGCTGGGCAGGTGCCGCCGGTGAGCCTGCTTCACGGACCCGAGCCCTTCCTGATCGAGGAAGCCGTCGGTCGAGCCACGCGTGCACTCATTCCCGACGCGGCCGGGCTCGCGATGTCCCGCGACGTCCTCGAGGCCCGCGAGGCCGGCGCCGAAGGCATCGTGCGCGCGGCGCAGACCTTTCCGTGGGGTGCGGGGCGGCGCGTGGTCATCGCCCGCGGCGTCGAGGTCCTCGGCACCAGGCAGGCCGAATCGCTCGTCGAATACCTGCACGCGCCCAATCCCACGACGGCGCTCCTGCTGGGCGTGCCCCAGGCGCTCGCCTCCTCGCACTGGCTGGTCAGAGCCGTGGCCGTAGGGTCCTCTCCCGCTCTGCCGACGCCTGCGATCGTCGAGCTGCCGCGGCTCTCGGGCCGGGCGCTGCTGGGATGGCTCCAGGCCCGCGCCGCGGGCGATGGCTTCGAGCTCGCGCCTGAGGCGGCGCAGCTGCTCGTGACCCTCGTGGGCGAGGACCCGGCAGCCCTGGCGGGAGAAATCGAGAAGGCGGCGCTCGCGGGTGGGCCGGACAATCGCCGCGTCGGCGTGGAGGAGGTGCTGGCCGTGGTCGGCGAGCATCGATCGCGCGACGTCTTCGAGCTCACGCGGGCCGTCGAGGTTCGCGACACGGGAACAGCGCTGTCGCTTCTCGACCGGCTCCTGTCCGGCGGCGAGGAGCCGCTCCGGATCCTGGCCATGCTGGCGAACCAGTCGCGCCGGCCGCCATCCATGACGGCGGCCGGACGGTGGAAGCGCTGCTGGGAAGTGGAGCGGCGACTCAAGTCTGGCGGCGCGCCGCGGCCCGAGCTCTGCCTGCTCGTCGCTGATCTGTGCGCCGGCTGACGGCGGCCGCGCTCTTCCTCTCGATTGCGCTGTCTCCGCTCGGGGCAGCAGCGCTCGAGGCTGGCGCGGCGTCAGTGATAGTGACGGTGCCGCCCGGCGTGCCGCTGGCCGGATACGGGGGCTTCCCGCGGCGAGCGTGGATTCCCGACTTCCTCGGTAACCGACGATATGCCTTCTGGTTCAGGCCCTCGATGGGGGTGCACGATCCCCTGCGCGTACGCGCGCTGTGGATGGCCGCCGGCGCGACGCGCGTCCTGTGGCTCTCCGTGGACCTGGTCGGGATGGACCCGAGTCTTGTCTCGGAGCTCCGGACGCGGCTCGGTTCGGTGGGCGCACCGCCCACGCTCCTCGTATCGGCCTCGCACACGCACTCGGGCCCCGGCGCCTATGGCGACTCGGCGCTCTTCGCCTTCCTCGCGCTCGACAGGCAGGCGCCGGACGTGCGGACACGTCTTCTCGAGGGGATGGAAGCGGCCGCGCATGAGGCCGAGCGGCGGCGCGTCCAGGCTCGCGTGGCCGTGGGGCGGTTGGCGGCGCCCGGCCTCGGACGGAGCCGACTGGGACAGCCCCTCGATCCCGAGCTCGGGCTCCTGAAGGTGACCAGCGTCGACGGTCGGCCCATCGCGCTCGTGTGGAACTACGCCGTGCACGGCACGGCGCTCGGGCGGAGCAACCTGCTGCTCTCGGGCGACCTCATGGCGGAGGCCTCGGCGCGCCTCGAGCGCGCCACCGGCTCCACCGCGCTCTTCGTCAACGGCGCAGCGGGCGACGTGAGCCCGCTCAGGCACGGCTGGCCCGGCGTCGAGTGGGCGGGCTCGACATTGGCGGAGGCCGCGCTCGCGCTCTGGCGGAGCCTGGGCCCAGGGCGCGACGGGCCGCTAGACGTGCGGCTCCTGAGCGTGAGCCTGCCCAAGCCCACCCTGTCGGTGCGGAACTGCTCCGGAGGGTGGGTGCCGGCAGCGCTGCATGTCGGCCTCGGACGGGCGCTGTCGTCCTCCGTCGAGCTCCTGGCCGTGCGCATCGGGGACAGCGCGTGGGTGACCGTGCCGGGCGAACTGCAGACGCGACTCGGGTTGGACATCAAGGCCGCCGGTCGTCGGCGCTTCGCCGAGGTCTTTGTCGCGGGCTATAGCAACGACTACCTGGGCTACTTCCTCACGCGCGAGGCCTATGGACGGCCGAGCTATATCGCCTGCGGAAGTCTTTACGGGGAGCGAGGCGGGGAGATCGTGCGCGACGCCGCTGTGGACGTGCTGGAGCGCCTCGCGGGGCAGGGGCCCCGCGGCTGATGAAGCGCCTAGCGGGCGAGCGCCCGGGCCAGGGCCGACTTCTTGCGGGCCGCCGTGTTGCGGTGGATGATTCCCCGGCTCACGGCTCGGTCGAGGAGACGGATGGCCTCGAGGACGGTGTCCTTGGCCTGCGCTGTCTTCTCGCTGGCAGAAGTCCGCGCAGTCTTGACCGCGGACCGGATGCTGCTGCGCACCGCGCGATTGCGCAGGCGCCGCTTCTCGTTCTGCTTGATCCGCTTCGTCGCGGAACGGGTATTGGCCACAGGCACCATCCTCCTTGGATCAGTGAGGCCCCGCGCATTGCTGGGGCGTGGGTCGATCGCGTCACGCGCGACAGTAGACGGTACCGTCCATCTCCGCGACTGTCAAGGACAACGGGCACTGGGTCAATTTACTTCGCCATTACTTTGTTGCCAGCGGGCCGGCAACTCTCAACGTACACCCATGTACGCCTCGGGCTGCCGGCCCGCTCGCGCCTCGTCTGGCTCGCAACTTGTCCCAGTGCCAGTGCCTAAACTGATCCATTCCCGGTCCCGGGCCATGTCCACATGAGTGACGCGCAGCGAGATATGCAGCGCGGCGTGCTGCGAGCCGTCGGATCGATCGGGCTCGCGACGCTCGCGAGTCGCATTCTGGGATTCGCGCGGGACATGGTCGTGGCGCGCGCCTTCGGGGCAGGACCTGTCACCGATGCCTTCTTCGTGGCCTTCCGGATCCCGAATCTTCTCCGCCGTCTTCTGGCGGAGGGCGCGCTGGCGACGGCCATCCTCCCGGTCTTCGCGCAGTACCTGGCGCGGGACAGTCGGGAAGGCTTTGTGCGCATGGTTCGCGCGGTGACCGGCGCTGCGATGGTCACCCTGTGCTTGGTCTCTGCGCTCGGCATGCTCCTCGCCCCCTGGATAGTCAAGGTAATGGCGCCGGGCTGGGCCGCCGACGCGGGTCAGATCGGGCTCGCCTCCGGCCTTACCCGCGTCATGTTCCCGTACCTCGTGATGGTGGGTCTGGCGGCGCTGGCGATGGGGGTGCTGAACGCGCATCATCGCTTCTTCACGGCGGCGCTGGGCCCCGCCGTCCTCAATGTGGCCATGATCCTGGCGGTGCTGTTTCTCGCGGGCACGATGGCACCACCCATCCTGTCGCTGGCCGTCGGTGTGCTCGTGGGTGGCGCGGGACAGCTCCTGGTCCAGCTTCCGGAGCTGCGGCGACTGGGAGTGCCGCTCCGGTCCTCGGCCGAATGGACCCACCCGGCGGTCCGCATGATCGCCACCCGGCTCTGGCCCGCGGCGTTCGCGCTCGCCGCCGTGCAGGTCACGGTGCTCGTGAACACGCTCCTCGCCTCGCTCTTGCCCGAAGGCAGCGTCTCGTATCTCTACTACGCGGACCGGGTCATGGAATTCCCGCTGGGCATCTTCGGGATCGCGCTGGCGACGGCCTCGTTGCCGAGCATGGCGGCCCAGGCCGCGCGCGGCGAGCAGGCCGCCCTACGGGAGACTGTGAGCTTTTCCCTCAGAATCTCGGCCTTCGTCTCGGTGCCCGCCGCGGTTGGCTTGGTGGCGCTGGGCCATCCGATCGTCACCCTGCTCTTCCGCCGCGGCGAGTTCTCGGCTCCGGACGCCATCCTGACCACGCAGGCGCTTCTGGGCTACGCCGTGGGGCTTCCGGCCTTCTCGGCGACGCGGCTCTGCGCGCAGACCTTCTATGCTCTTGGCGATACTCGCACGCCCGTCTGGGCTGGGCTCGTCTCCGTGGCCGCCAATATCGTGCTGGCGCTGGCCCTCATGTCTCCGCTGCGTCACGCCGGTCTCGCCCTCGCGTCCTCACTGTCGTCATACCTGAACCTCATCCTGCTCTACTGGCTCCTGCGGCGGCGGCTCGGCAGGCTCGGCAGTCGCGAGACGGCCGTCTCGCTCGGGCGGACGGGTCTGGCCTCGATGCCTCTCCTGTTGTGGTGCCTCTGGGCGGGGAGTCGCCTGGGCGCCGCCTGGTCAGGAGCGTGGTGGACGCTCGGCGCGCTTGGAGTGGGTATCGTCATCTACGCCGCCGTCGCCGCCGCGCTCCGGGCGCCTGAGCTCTCCGCGCTTCTCGGCATGCTTCGACGCCGCGGGCAATCCTTGCCCGCGGCGGGCGACGGGTGCTAGACTTCATCATGCTTCAGCGGTGGGCTGGGCCCGCCCCGGTCATGGCCTTGGGAGTATCGATGGGCCGCCGCTGGGGCGTCGCTGTTTCCGGGCTCCGGAGATCCTGCCACAGCTCCTTCCGGAGGCCTTGATGGACGCGGTGCACGAGTTTCTCGCCGCTCTGCAGACCGAGCGGGGCGCGTCACTCCATACGCTTGCGGCCTATCGGCGGGACCTCGCCGGCTTCACGGCCGCTCTCAGGCGCGCAGGCCGATCGGTGCACACGGCGCGCGTGGGCGATCTCACGGAGTACCTGGCGGGCCTCAGGCGTCGAGGACTCGGGGCGCGCAGCACCGCGCGGCATCTCTCGGCGGTGCGCGGTCTGTATCGATTCCTCGTCGGGACCGGCGAGATCCGCCGCGACCCGACGGAGCATCTGGAGGCGCCACGCCCGCCGCGGCGGCTGCCGCGCACCCTCTCGGTGGAAGATGCCGCAGCGCTCGTGGAGTCGCCAGACCTGTCGGCGACCGAGGGCCTGAGGGACCGAGCCATGCTCGAGCTTCTCTACGCCTCGGGCCTCCGGGCCTCGGAGTGCCTGACGCTCCGGATGGACGACCTCAACGTCACGGCCGGCTATGTCATGGCCACGGGCAAGGGCAGCCGCCAGCGGCTTGTCCCGGTGGGGGTGCACGCGCTCCGCTGGGTCCAGCGCTACGTCGCGACCTCGCGCCCCGGCTTCGTGAGGCGCGGCGAGCCCGGTGTCCTGTTCCTCAACCGCTCTGGCCGGCCGCTGTCCCGCCAGGGCCTCTGGGTCATCATCAAGCGCGCCGCGCGCCGGGCGGGCATCCGCTCGTCGGTGTCTCCGCACACGCTGCGCCATTCCTTCGCCAGCCATCTCCTCGAGCGCGGCGCGGATCTGCGATCCGTCCAAGCCATGCTGGGCCACGCCGACATCTCGACGACGCAGATCTACACGCATCTGTCGTCCTCTGCCGTGCGCGCCATGTATCGCAAGTTCCACCCGCGCGCCGTGCGACAGGCGAGCTAGCGTGATGGCGAAGGCCGGCCATGCCTATCCGCAGGCAGCGCCGCGCGCGGCCGACCTCATGGATTCTCGCGTGATCACGGTCTCGCGCAGGAGGACCGTCTCTCGCGCGCTCGAGGCCGCGCGCACCGCGGGGGCGCGCGTCGTGGTGCTCGGCTCGCACACGGCAGCCTTCAGCAAGGACCTCGAGCGTGCTTCCTCGTGGCAGCTCGGGCATCTCGGATGGCTCGACCTTGCCCATACGGGTCTGCCCTCCATCCACGCGGGCGGCGGTGAGATCGCGGTGCGACGGCTGCTGGACTGCGGCGCGCCGACGGTGCTGGTGCGCGCGCGCCGGCGTATCGTCGGCGCGGTCGAGGCTGCCCGGACGACAAGGCCGACGCCGACCATCGCGGCGCGGCTCGAGCGCCTGCGTGGGCCGGATGCCGAGGGACGCCTCTGGGTGCTGCGTACCGCCGGAAAGCTCGGAGAGGCACAGGGCCGGTCGGCGTTCGTCGCCGGCGGATTCGTTCGTGATCTCTTCCTGGGCGGCAGCGGCGGTCGTGGCGGCAGCGGCGCGGCCGACCTCGACCTCGTGGTCGAGGGCGATGGGCTCGCCTTCGGGCGGCGGCTGGCCGAGGAGACGGGCGGCCATCTGGTCGTGCACCCCTCCTTCGGAACGGCTTCGCTCGAGGGCGGGGCGTCGCCCGATGGCACACGGCTTGGACGGATCGACATCGCCAGCGCACGCCGCGAGCTGTACCTCTGGCCGGGCGCGCTCCCCGAGGTCAGCCAGGCGGAAATAGAGGACGATCTCGGCCGGCGGGACTTCTCCGTCAACGCCATGGCGGTGGAGCTCTCTCCCTCGGCCTGGGGACGGCTCATCGATCCTTTCCAGGGCGAGCAAGACATGGCGGCGCGGCGCCTCCGGCTCCTGAGCCCACTCTCGCTCGTGGAGGACCCGACGCGCATCTTTCGCGCTGCCCGCTATGCGATCCGCCTTGGCCTCAGACCCGATGCCGGTTTTCGCCGGGGGCTCGCCTTGGCGCTCCGCGTCGGCCGCTACCCGGCTCTGTCGGGCGAGCGGCTCCAGAGCGAGATCGAGCTGATCATGAGCGAGCTCGATCCGTGGCGGGTGCTGACCCTGCTCCTCGGCTGGGGGGCCTTCAGGCTCTGGGATCCGGCCTATCGGGTGACCAGCCGGAGCGCAGCCAGGATCGGCACCGCGCGGAGCCTGGCGCGCTGGGCCCACGGCGCCGGACTGGCCCTCGATGCGACCGAGCTGGCGATTCTCGCGCTGCTCTTCGACCAGTCACCGCCGGTGGCCGACCGATGCGTGAGGCGGCTCGCCATTCCCGGGACGCTTGCGCGCGCTGTCGATGCGGGCCCGGCGCGGGCACTGGCCAGGCGCCTGGGTCGCGCGGGGCCCTGGCGGCCGAGCCGGGTCGCCGAGGCGCTGAGGCCCGCGCATCAAGCGGCGGTGCTGGGGGCGTGGCTCTGCGGTGAGCGTGGCGTGCGGCGGCGCATCGAGTGGTTTCTGAGGCAGGGTCGCGGCGCGCGGCCCTTGTCCTCGGGCGACGACGTGATGGCTGCCGGCGTGGCGCGGGGCCCGCTGGTCGCTCAGGCGCTCGGTATGCTGAGAGACCTGAAGCTCGATGGGCGCGTGCGGACCATGGAGGATGAGCGAGCGGCCCTCGCCGCCTGGAAGGATGCCGTGATGACGAAAGGAGATCTCCGGTGACCCCGAAATTCATCTTCGTGACCGGCGGCGTCGTGTCGTCTCTGGGCAAGGGACTGGCGGCCGCCTCCATCGGGTCGATGCTCGAGGCCCGCGGCTTCCGTGTCACGCTGCTCAAGATGGATCCCTACCTCAACGTGGACGCCGGCACGATGAGCCCCTACCAGCACGGCGAGGTCTACGTCACCGACGACGGCGGCGAGACGGACCTCGATTTGGGGCACTACGAGCGCTTCACGAGCGCGCGGATGACCCGGGACAACAACATCACGACAGGCAAGGTGTACGGCACCGTCATCGAGAAGGAGCGGCGGGGCGACTTTCTCGGGCGCACCGTCCAGGTCATCCCACACATCACCGACCAAATCAAGGCGGGGATCCGCAGGGTCGCCTCGGGCATGGACGTGGTCATCGTCGAAATCGGCGGTACGGTGGGCGACATCGAGGGGCTGCCATTTCTCGAGGCCGTCCGGCAGTTCAAGAAGGACGTGGGCAAGGACAACGTCATCTATGTCCACCTGACTCTCGTGCCCTTCATCCACGCCGCCGGGGAGCTCAAGACCAAGGCGACCCAGCACTCGGTCAAGGAGCTCCGCGCCATCGGCATCCAGCCCGACGTGCTGCTCTGCCGCACCGACAAGGAGCACCCGCTCACGCCCGGGACCAAGTCCAAGATCGCCCTCTTCTGCGACGTCGAGGAAGAAGCAGTCATCGCCGCCCGGGACGTCGACACCATCTACGAGGTACCGCTCGCCTTTCACGAGCAGGGGCTCGACGAGAGCATCCTCAGGATGCTCGGGTTGCCGCTGCGGCCGGCCGATCTGTCCCGCTGGGAGGAGATCGTGCGGCGGGTCAAGGCGCCGCGCATCCGGGTGCGCCTTGGCGTCGTGGGCAAGTACATCGAGGTGAAGGACTCCTACAAGAGCCTGTACGAGGCCCTGGCCCACGGCGGCATCGCCCACGAGGCTGCCGTCGACCTGGCGTGGGTGGACGCCGAGCGGCTCGAGCGCGAGGGCCTCGCAGGCCATGTCGAAGGGCTCGACGGTATCCTGGTCCCGGGCGGCTTCGGCGACCGGGGCATCGAGGGAAAGATCCAGGCGATCCGATACGCCCGCGAGAACAAGGTGCCGTACTTCGGGATCTGCCTCGGCATGCAGTGCGCGGTGATCGAGTTTGCCCGCCACGTCTGCGGCCTCGAGGGCGCCAACTCGACGGAGTTCAACCTGACGCCCGCGCACAACGTCATCGATCTCCTGCCCGAGCAGCGGCACATCACCGACAAGGGCGGCACCATGCGGCTCGGGCTGTACCCGGTGGTCCTGGCCGAGGGCAGCGCTGCCTCCCGCGTCTATGGGCAGGGGGCGATCCAGGAGCGCCACCGCCACCGCTACGAGGTCAACAACGACTACCTGCAGGCGCTCGAAAAGGGGGGCTTGAGGATCTCGGGCATCTGGCCGGAGAAGCAGCTCGTCGAGATCGTCGAGCTGCCCGATCATCCATGGTTCGTGGCGGGGCAGTTCCACCCGGAGTTCCGCTCCAAGCCGTGGGCGCCGCACCCGCTCTTCGCGGCCTTCATCCGGGCCGCCATGGACTACCAGGCGCGGGGATGAGGCAGGGCGAGACGCAGGACGTCGCGGGGCTGGGGCCCCGCCGTCCGAGGCGAGCGAGATAAATGACCGAGACCCGTATCCGTCCTGTCGAGATCGCGGAGGTGACGATCGGTGGCGGGGCGCCGCTCTGCCTCATCGGCGGTCCGTGCGCCATCGAGGACGAGCGTCACGCGCTCATGATGGCGGAGCGTTTGCAACGCATGACCGGCGACGCGCGGATGCCCTTCATCTACAAGTCCTCCTACGACAAGGCCAACCGGTCGTCGGTCCACTCCTATCGCGGGCCGGGACTCAAGGAGGGGCTGCGCATCCTCGCCCGCGTCAAGGAGGCCACGGGGCTGCCCGTCCTCTCCGACGTACACGACGTCTCCGAGGTCGAGCCCGCCGCCGAGATCCTGGACGTCCTGCAGGTGCCGGCCTTCCTCTGCCGCCAGACGGACCTGCTCCTGGCCTGCGGCCGAACGCGCCGGCCCGTGAACGTCAAGAAGGGGCAGTTCCTGGCGCCGCGCGACATGGCCAACGTGGTCGAGAAGATACGATCGACGGGGAACGAGGCCATCCTCCTGACCGAGCGCGGGACGTCCTTCGGCTATAACAACCTCGTCGTGGACTTCCGCGGCCTGCCCATCATGCGAAGCTTCGGCTTCCCGGTGATCTTCGACGCCACACACTCGGTCCAGCTCCCGGGCGGTGTAGGCGACCGATCGGGCGGCGAGCGGCAGTACGTCCAGGCGCTGGCGCGGGCCGCTGTCGCGGTCGGCGTGGATGCGCTGTTCATGGAGATCCACGAGGATCCCGACCGCACCCTGCCGGACGGGCGGCCCCTGTCGGACGGCCCGAACATGCTGCGCCTCGACGAGCTGCCGCGTCTGCTCGGGGAGATCGGCGCCATCCGCTCGGGGCTGGGAAAGGCCGGCCCGTGATCGACCGCGCCCGCCTCCTGGCCATGGCGGACCGCGTGCTGCGGCTCGAGGCCGAGAGCGTGGCCACCCTCCGGGGGCGGCTCGACGACGGCTTCGTGCGGGCCGTCGAGCTGATGCACGCGTGCCGGGGCCGCGTGGTCGTCACGGGCATAGGGAAGAGCGGGATCGTCGGGCGCAAGATCGCGGCCACGCTCGCGAGCACGGGCACGCCCGCGTACTTTCTCCATCCCGCGGAGGGCGTCCATGGCGACATCGGCATGATGGCCAGGGACGACATGGTGCTGGCGCTGTCGAACTCGGGCGAGACCGACGAGGTACTGGCGGTGCTGCCGGCTATCAAGCGCCTGGGGGCGCCGCTGGTCGTCCTCACGGGAAGCCTCGCCTCGACCCTCGCGCGCCAGGCCGACGTGGCGCTTGACGTGGGCGTCGCGGAAGAAGCCTGTCCGATGAATCTCGCGCCCACATCCAGCACGACGGCCGCGCTGGCCATGGGCGATGCCCTCGCCATGGCGCTCCTCGACCTGCGTGGGCTCCGACCCGAGGACTACGCCGCGCTGCACCCGCGTGGAGCGCTGGGCTGGAAATCGCTCTTCCGGGTGCGCGATCTGATGCACACGGGCGAGGCCGTGCCGGTCGTCGCCGAGACCGCGACGATGAAGGAAGCGATCCAGGAGATGAGCGCGAAGCGGCTGGGCATGACCACGGTCGTGGACGCCTCGGGACGCCTGGTCGGCGTCATCACGGATGGGGACCTGCGGCGCCAGCAGCTGGCCCACGGCGCGCTCCTCGACCGCCGGGCGGGCGAATGCATGACGGCCGGCGGCAGGGGCATCGGCGCCGACGAGCTGGCTGCCCGGGCGCTGGCACTCATGGAGGGGACGATCACGAGCCTCGTCATCAGCGACGAGGCGGGACGCCCCGTCGGCGTGCTACACATCCATGATATTCTCCGCGCCAAGATCGTGTGAAGGCGAAGGTCCCCGCCAGGGCCGCGCGCATCCGGCTGCTGGTCCTCGATGTGGACGGCGTGCTGACCGATGGAGTTCTCGTGTACGGCCCGTCAGGAGAAGAGACGAAGCGCTTTCACGTGCGCGACGGCCTCGCCATCCAGGCGGCCCGGCGCGCGGGCCTCGAAGTTGCGGTGATCTCCGGGCGGGCCTCGGCGGCCGTCACCCGGCGAATGGCCGAGCTCGGCGTGGTCGAGGTCCATCAGGGCGTCGGCGACAAGGAGGGGGCGCTCCGCGGCATCCTCTCCCGGCTGCGTGTCGAAGCGACGGCCGCGGCCGTGATGGGTGATGACCTTCCGGATCTGGCCCTCATGCGCCTGGCAGGCATGGCCCTGGCTCCAGCGGATGCGGCGCCAGAAGTTCGGCGTGCCGCCCACTGGGTCTCGACTGCCAAAGGCGGCCGCGGCGCGGCGCGTGAAGCTGTCGAGATGCTGCTCCGAGCCCGCAAGGGATGGCCGCCCAGCACCTAAGCCCGGAGGTCTGTCGTCAGCCCTTTCTTGTTTACCTCGCTTTGACCTCTGTGCTACCGTGGTACCGAAATTGCATATGCAAAGAGCTGCTGCCGGCATTCTGCTGGGTGTTGTACTTTTCGTGACGCTCGTGGTGGGTGTCCTGATCGTGAAGGGGCACCGCACCGCCGCGCCGCCGTCCGACGTCGTCCCCGCGCAGTCCGATCAGCAGATTAAAGAGATCCATCTGCAGGAAGAAGCGAAGGGTGGCTATCGCTGGACCCTCGATGCCGAGCAGGCCGACTCCTATGACATTGCCGGCAAGACCCTGCTCCGGAAGGTCGCGATAGGCATCGAGGAGCCCGGCCGGAAGTGGCAGGTCACCAGCGACGAGGGCGAGCTCGCTCAGCAGACGCGAAACCTGGAGCTCCGTGGGCATGTCGTCCTGGTCTCGAGCGACGGTCTCAAGATCGAGACCAGCAGCCTTCACTGGAGCGGCGCCGATGGCCGGGCATGGACCGATGAGCCCGTCACTCTCTACCGCTCGGGCGCTGTCGTCGAGGGCAGCGGGCTCGACGCGCGGCCGGCCGAGGAAGTCACCTCGATCCGCGGCCGCGTGCGCGCGACCTTTGCCGGAGTCAACGATGGAACCAGGCAGGCTACCGTCGCGCCGGCCAGGCGGAGCAAGCCATGAGGCTGCGCGGACGGGCGCTGGCTGCAGGCGCTGCCTTGGTCCTCGCCATCCTGCTCGCCGCCGCGGGAGAAGCGCAGCAAGGACCGGCCAAGGCGCGTCCGGGCGCACCACCCTCCAGGCCGTCGGCAGCCGGAGACAAAGCCAGCGACGACAAGAACGCGCCCGTGACGGTGGATGCCGACTCGCTCGAAAGCCTGCAGAAGGAAGGCCTGGCGGTGTTCAAGGGCAACGTGGTGGCGCGTCAGAACAACTCGGTCCAGTACGCCGAGCGCATGGAGGTGTACACGGACGCCAAGACCAGTCGCGTGGAGCGGGTCATCTCCACCGGCAATGTGCGGATCATCACGCGCGACTGCCGGATGGGGTCGGCCGCCCGTGCCGAGTACTATGACGCCGAGCAGCGGGTGGTGCTCATCGGCAACGCGCGGGTCTGGCGCGAGGACAACGTGGTCACGGGTGAGCGGATCACGATCTATCTGGCCGAGGACCGCAGCCTGGTCGAGGGCGGCAAGCAGGACAGGGTCAAGGCGATCTTTTATCCGTCGAGCCAGGACCGCCCCAGGGCCGATATCAAGACGGGTCCTGGCGGTCCCAACTGCCCATGACCGCGGGGCAACGGGAAATCGGTGGGATGGCTGGCGGTGCGCGCCCGGTCGATGGGGCGCTCCCGCGAGATGGGGGGACCGCGGGGCCATCTCGAGGCTCCCGCAAGCGAATGCTGGATCATCCGGAACCATCCAGGAGCCCTTGACTTGGAGGGCCTAATCGCTCAGAACTTGAGGAAACGCTTTAGGAGCCGGCTCGTCGTGGACAGGGTCAGCCTCGACATCCAGCGGGGCGAGGTCGTCGGGCTCCTGGGCCCGAATGGGGCGGGAAAGACCACATCCTTCTATATGATTGTGGGGCTGCTCCAGGCCGACGGAGGCCGGATCTTTCTTGAAGGTCGCGAGGTCACGAATTTGCCAATGTACAAGCGATGCCGGCTCGGGATGGGGTACTTGCCGCAGGAGTCGTCCGTCTTTCGCAAGTTGACGGTGGAGGAGAACCTGCTTGCCATCCTGGAGACCCTCGACCTGAGCCACGACGAGCGGAGCGCGCGGCTCAAGGAGCTCCTGGCCGAGCTCGATCTGACCGACCTCGCCCGGCACAAGGCCTACACGCTGTCGGGCGGCGAGCGGCGCCGGCTCGAGATCACGCGCGCGCTCGTGACCAATCCGAGCTACCTGCTGCTGGACGAGCCGTTCACGGGGATAGATCCGATCGCCATCGGCGATATCCAGGAGATCGTGGGCCGGCTCAAGGAGCGTGGCATCGGTGTCCTGATCACGGATCACAACGTGCGCGAGACGCTGGCCATCACGGATCGCGCCTATATCCTCCACAACGGCAAGATCTTGGTATCGGGGAGCGCGGCCGAGCTGGCGCAGAACCCCACAGCCCGCGAGATCTACCTCGGCGAGAAATTCTCCCTCTGATGCGGCCCACGCGAGACTGACCCATGCGCCTCTCTCTCCGCACCTCTCAGCGCGTCGTGATGACCCCACTGCTGCAGCAGGCGATCCAGCTCCTGCAGCTGTCCACGCTGGAGCTCGAGCAGGTCGTTCGGAAAGAGCTCGAGGAGAATCCGCTCCTCGAGGAGATGCCGGAGGAGAAGCAGGAGGTCGACGGCGAGGCGCCCGCGGCGGCCACCGGAGAGGCGGCCGACACCGCGCCCACGCCCGCGCCGGAAGAGCCGCAGTCCAAGGAGACGTCTTCCGTCGACGGCGAGCGCGCCGATGAACTGCCGTTCGACCTGACGTCGACCGTCTTCGACCAGTCGGACGAGCGGACGCCGGTGTCCATGGAGGAGCGCGAGGACCTGCCCTTCGAGAACCTGGGGCGGACCGCCACGTCGCTCGCCGAGTACCTCGAGGAGCAGCTGCGGCTGGCCACGGACGACCCCCGGACGGTCGCCATCGGCGAGGCGATCATCGGCAATATCGACGAGGACGGCTACCTCCGGGCCGACATCGACGAGATCGTGAAAGGCATGGGCGCATCGGCCGAGGATGTCGAGACCGTGCTCCGGCTCGTGCAGAGCTTCGATCCGACCGGCGTGGCGGCCCGCAGCGTCCAGGAGTGCCTGCTCCTGCAGCTCACGGCCGACGCCGAGCCCGACCCCGTCTCGGTCGAGATCATCGAGAAGCACTTCGAGGACCTCGAGCGGCGGCGCTACGCCGACATCGCGCGTGTGCTCAAGCTGCCCCTGGACCGGATCATGGAATCCATCGAGGAGATCCAGGGGCTCGAGCCCAAGCCGGGCCGGCGCTTCTCGCCCTCCGAGCAGCGGTACATCGCGCCCGACGTCTCGATCCACAAGGTCGGCGACGACTACGTGGTGGTGCTCAACGAGGAAGGCATCCCGCGGCTGCGCGTCAACGCGCTCTACCGTTCCCTGCTGCGGCGCTCCGGCGACGAGGCCAAGCAGTACGTCGAGCAGAAGCTGCGCTCGGCCGTCTGGCTGATCAAGAGCGTCGAGCAGCGCCAGCGCACGCTCCGGAAAGTGACGCAGAGCCTCGTCAAGTTCCAGCGCGACTTCCTGGACAGAGGCGTCGCCCACCTTCGGCCGCTGGCGCTTCGTGACGTGGGCGAAGACATCGGTATGCACGAGTCCACCATCAGCCGTGTGACGACCAACAAGTACGTCGAGACGCCGCAGGGGCTGTTCGAGCTCAAGTATTTCTTCCACAGCGGCATTGCCTCGAACACGGGCGAGATGGTCTCCTCGGTCTCGGTCAAGAAGAAGATCCGAGACCTGGTCGCCGTCGAGGACGGTGGCAAGCCGCTGTCCGATCAGGAGATCGCCCAGGTGCTGCGCGGGCAGGGGTTGAACATCGCACGGCGAACGGTGGCCAAATACCGGGAGGAGCTCGGCATTCTCCCGTCGCACCAGCGACGGCTCCAGCCCAAGAAGCGCTGACGGGTTCATGAGCGCCGAGCAGCCGGTCGCGACCCTCCCGGCTCCCCGCTTCGTCATCATCACCGGCATGTCAGGCGCCGGTCGCAGCTTCGCCATCAAGTGCCTCGAGGACCTGGGCTATTTCTGCGTCGACAACCTGCCGACGACCCTGATCCCCACCTTCGCCGAGCTCTGCGCCCACTCGAGCCGCGACATCCGGATGATCGCCCTGGGCGTGGACATCCGAGAGGGCGAGTACCTCGCGCACCTGATGGAGACGCTCGAGCAGCTCCGTGCCCACGGACACAAGCCCGAGGTGCTCTTCCTCGAGGCGGGGGAGGAGACGCTCGTCCGCCGCTACCAGGAGACGCGCCGTCGCCATCCCCTGGCCGGGGAGGGCGGCGTGCTCGAGGGCATCCGCGCTGAGCGGAAGGCGCTCGCGGACCTCCGTGGCGTCGCGGACCGGATCCTCGACACCACGGGCCTGTCGGTCCACCAGCTCAAGGACCGGCTCGTCGAGGCGTATGGGCCCCACGGCGCGCGGGACGGGCTGACCGTGTCGCTGATGTCGTTCGGGTTCAAGCACGGGGCGCCCTACGACGCCGATCTCGTCTTCGACGTCCGCTTCCTGCCGAACCCGCACTTCGTCGCGTCGCTCAAGCCGCTCGACGGCCGGAGCGTGCCCGTGGCCGAATACGTGCTGTCTTTCGAGGAGGCACGCCAGCTCCTGGCCAAGCTCGAGGATCTGCTCCGGTTCCTGGTCCCGCTGTACCGCCGGGAAGGCAAGGCCTACCTGACAGTCGCCATCGGGTGCACCGGGGGTCGCCACCGCTCGGTCACGCTCGTCGAGTCCCTGCGACGCGCGCTCGAGGCCACCGGCGTCGGGCCTGTGGTGCGTCACCGGGACATCGACCGTGAGTGAGCCGCTCCGCTTCCTCTTCGGCGTTCACAACCACCAGCCCGTCGGCAACTTCGATTCGGTCGTCCTCGAGGCCGCAGCCCGCGCCTACCATCCGTTGCTCGAGACGGCGCGCGAGACCGGGGGCGTCGTGCTCTCGGTTCACTGTTCGGGCGGCCTGCTCGCCTTCCTCCGCGAGCGCGCGACCGCGACGTTCGATCTGCTGGGCCGCCTTGCCGCGGAGGGACGCGTCGAGCTCCTGACCGGGGGCTTCTACGAGCCGATCCTTCCCATGCTCCCGGACGACGACAAGGTCGGGCAGATCCAGGCGTTGTCCGAGTTCCTGCGCACGAACTTCGGAGTCCGGGCCAGAGGCATGTGGCTGGCCGAGCGCGTGTGGGAGCCCCAGCTGCCGCGCGTGCTGCGCCGGGCCGGGGTGGAGTTCGTCGTCCTGGACGACGCCCACTTCCATCTGGCAGGTCTCGAGCCGGAGGCGCTCGGCGGCTATTACCTGACGGAGGAGCAGGGCGACACGCTCGCGGTGTTCCCGATCAGCCAGCGGCTCCGCTACCTCGTACCCTTTGCAGCGCCGGAGGAATCGCTGCGCTACCTCGAGGAGCGGCGCGAGGCGGGCGCGATTACACTCTTCGACGACGGCGAGAAGTTCGGTATCTGGCCCGGCACCCATCGGCTGTCGTACGAGGAGCGGTGGCTCCACCGCTTCTTCGAGGCGCTGGGGTCGGCCTCGTGGCTCCGGGTATCCACGTTCTCGGCGTGGCTGGACGCGGCGCCGCCGGCCGGGCGCGTCTATCTGCCCACCACTTCCTATAGCGAGATGGGCGAGTGGGCGCTGCCCGCCGCCGCCGGGCAAGAGCTGGAGGAGGCGCGCCGCCGGCTCGAGATGCTGCCCGACGGCCCGCGTATCGCGCGGATGCTCCGTGGCGGCTTCTGGCGCAACTTCCTCGTCAAGTACCCAGAGATGGGCGACGCGTACTGGACGATGCTGCGGGTGTCCCGCCGCCTGTACCAGGAGCTCCGCTCGCGCCCGGACGATCCGCGTCTGCATGCGGCGCGCGAGGATCTCTGGCGCGGGCAGGCCAATGACGGCTACTGGCACGGAGTCTTCGGCGGCTGCTACCTGCCGCATCTCCGACGCGCCGTCAAGAGCGCGATCGCGGCCGCCGAGCGCCGGCTCGACGAAGCGACGGGAGCAGCGGCGCTCGAGTGGTCCCGGGAGGACGTGAACGGCGATGGACGCGCGGAGATCCGCGTCCGCACGCGCGAGCTCACGATGACGCTGCGCCCGGAAGCCGGTGGCACGATCAGCGAGCTCACCTTTCGCCCTCTCGACCTGGACCTGGCCGGCGTCTTCACGCGCCGCCCGGAGATGTATCACGGCCGTGTGAAGGAGAGATCCCAGCATCACGAGTCGGAGGCCAGGACGATTCACTCGACGGCCGCCGCCAAAGAGTTCGGGCTCGAGGCGCTTCTGGACTATGACCCATGGCGCCGTGCCTCGCTGCTCGATGGGCTGTTCGGTCCGGGCAGGCCACCCGAGCCGCTCAATCCCTGGGCCGGGGCGCGGCTCGCCCTCGGCGAGAGGCCGTTCCGTGCCCGCGCCGCCGCAAGCCCGGCGGGGCTCGAGGCCGTCCTCGACCTGGCCGACCCGGAGGGACTGTCGCTCCATCTGGAGAAGCGCATCGCCGTGAGCGCCGAGCGCTCCGAGGTGCGCGCCCTCTATCGCCTCGAGTGGCATGGCGAGGAGCCGCTGGTGGGGCGCTGGGGCGTTCAGCTCAACCTGACCCTCAGCGCGGGGGATGCTGAAGGACGCTATTTTCGGGTGCCCGGAAACCCCTCACTGGGATCGCGGGGGGAACTCGACGACGCGCTGGGACTGGCTCTCGTCGACGAGTGGATCGGCGGCGAGATCGCCCTCGCCTGGTCGCCGGGCGGGCATGCCGGCTGGGCGCCGATCGAGACCGTGTCGCTGCCGGAAACCGGGTTCGAGCGCATTTACCAGGGTTCGGCGGTGCTCCTGAGCTGGCCCGTGCTCCTCGCCCCCGGCGCAGTGTGGACCGCGACCATCTCGATGTCGCCTCGCATTCTGCCGCAGAGGCATTTCGCTTGAGCCGTGCGGGGGGCCGTGCTAACCTCGCGTGAGCGTGTCCGATTCCGGCGCGCGGCGCAGTGACTCGATGCAGGGGAGAACCATGATGGCGCGTGAGGAGCATCTGTTCACGTCGGAGTCGGTGACCGAGGGACATCCGGACAAGATCGCCGACCAGATCTCTGACGCCGTGCTGGACGCGATCCTGCTCCAGGATCCCACCGGCCGCGTGGCATGCGAGACCCTGCTGACCACCGGCCTGGTGGTGGTGGCGGGCGAGATCACGACCTCCTGCTACGTGGACATCCCGAAGATCGCCCGCGACACCATCAAGGGCGTCGGGTACACGCGCGCCAAGTACGGCTTCGACTACGAGACCTGCGGCGTCATCACCGCCATCGACGAGCAGTCGGGCGACATCGCCATGGGCGTGGACAAGCTGGGCGCGGGCGACCAGGGGCTGATGTTCGGCTACGCGTGCACCGAGACCGAGGAGCTGATGCCGCTGCCGATCATGCTGTCCCACAAGCTGGTGCAGCGGCTCTCACAGGTCCGCCGCAACGGGACGCTCGACTATCTCCGGCCCGACGGCAAGAGCCAGGTCTCGGTTCGCTACGCCGACGGCAAGCCCGTGGGCGTCGAGACCGTGGTGATCTCCACCCAGCACGGACCGGACGTGACGCTCGAGAAGATTCGCCAGGACATCATCGAGCACGTCGTTCTGCCGACCATCCCCACGCACCTGATCGACCCCACCAAGGTGACGTACCACATCAACCCGACAGGCCGTTTCGTCACGGGCGGGCCCATGGGCGATACGGGGCTGACGGGCCGCAAGATCATCGTGGACACCTACGGCGGCTCCTGCCCCCACGGGGGCGGCGCCTTCTCGGGCAAGGACCCGACGAAGGTCGATCGCTCCGCGTGCTACATGGCGCGGCACGTGGCCAAGAACATCGTGGCGGCGGGCCTCGCGGCTCGCGCCCAGGTGCAGGTCGCCTATGCCATCGGGGTCGCGGAGCCGGTGTCGATCATGGTCGAGACGTTCGGCACGGGCAAGGTGCCAAATGCCAAGCTCGAGGAGATGATCCGGCGCCACTTCGACTTCACGCCGATCGGGATCATCAAGTATCTCGACCTGCGCCGGCCCATCTACCGGAAGACGGCAGCCTTCGGCCATTTCGGACGGAATGAGCCCGAGTTCAGCTGGGAGCACACCAACCGGGTCAAAGACCTCCGCGACGACGCGGGCATCTGACCTCGCGCCGCCGCCTCAGCGATCGGGCTCCGCGGTAAATACCGGCCGGCGCGGCCGGGGCCCGGTCCCCGCAATCGACTGGACGAAAGGACAACCGGATGACCGAGCACGACGTCAAGGATCTCTCGCTGGCCGCGGCCGGCAAGCTCAAGATCGAATGGGCCGAGCAGTCGATGCCGGTGCTTCGCCAGGTGCGGGAGCGCTTCGCCAAGGAGCAGCCGCTGAAGGGCATCCGCCTGGGGGCGTGCCTGCACGTCACCACGGAGACCGCGGTGCTGATGATGACGCTCAAGGCGGGCGGCGCCCAGGTCGCGCTCTGCGCCTCCAACCCGCTCTCGACCCAGGACGATACGGCGGCCGCCCTCGTCAAGGAGTACGGGATCCCGGTCTTCGCGCAGAAGGGCGAGGACAACACGCGCTACTACAGACACCTCGAGGCAGTGCTCAGGACCGGCCCGCAGGTAACCATGGACGATGGCGCGGACCTCATCTCCCAGCTCCACGGCGAGAACAACGTCGGCACGAGCCTGGTCAAGGACGTGATCGGCGGCACCGAAGAGACCACGACCGGTGTGATCAGGCTGCGGGCCATGGAGAAGGAGGGGGTGCTCGCCTTCCCGGTCATCGCGGTCAACGACGCCGACACCAAGCATCT
>WNGF01000931.1_pt1 | contig 43765 bp, 33 predicted proteins | sample 5400641 | NCBI WGS metagenome assembly WNGF01 (sample SAMN13153371, study PRJNA577476) | soil metagenome | isolation source: 80 cm soil or saprolite under grassland replicate 2 | place: USA:California | collected 2016-06-15 | reverse complement strand
CACGTGCACGATCCCCGCGACCGCCGCAGCCGGCGGAAGAGCGAGGTAATCCATCAACGCCCGCCCGGCTTCAGGGCGGATTCCGTCGGCTTGTCCTCGAAATAGGGCAGTCTTATTGGCTCTCCATGACTGACAAAGGTTTATGCTAGCAAGAAACGGAAGAGGGCTACGGAAGGGAGAATCCGCATGCGCCGCCCATCGTCTCGAATCTTTTGGATCTCTGTTCTCGTCCTCCTCGCGCTCTCGCCGGCAGGGGCAGCGTCGGCACAAGCGGCGAGGCTCGCTCCTCGAGCCCACCCGCGACTGCTCACCGCGCTCGAGAACGGCAGCGATGATCTGTCGGTCATCGTCGCCCTGAAGGAAGTCACCAAGTACGCCCCGGCGACCGAATCCGCATCACCCGGGGATGCCGACCGGGAGGCCCGGACTCGGCGACTCGCGGCGCAGTGGCGGCTGGCGGCGCAGATGTCAGGAAGCGATTTTCAAGCGACGCTCGACACCGGAGTCGACTTCACCGTGTCGGAGCTCGGCGGCGCGGCGTTCCCCAACGACAAAGTCGTGGGCGGCACGAACACCGGCGACCAGACGAGCGACCCGCAAGACTGCGAGGGTCACGGCACCTCGGTGGCCGCGATCATCGCCGGCACGGCGGGCGTCGCCCCCGACGCGAAGATCGTGGCCGTCAAGGTCTTCCCGGAGTGCTTCCCGTTCGCGTCGGACTCGGCCATCCTCGCCGGAATCGACTTCGCGATCGAGAACCGGTCGCGGTTCTCGATCGGTGCCATCAACATGAGCCTGGGCGCTCCGGCGTCGGACGGCTCCGACGTCGGCTTCTGCGACTCCCAGGAGCCGCAGTTCGCGACGGCCATCGATGCCGCCACGGCGGCCGGCATGGTGGTCCTGGTTTCCTCGGGCAACGAGGGCACCTCGACTGCCCTTTCCTCGCCGGCCTGCATCTCGAGCGCGGTCTCGGTGGGCGCCGTCTACTCGACCCAGATCGGCAACGTCGACTGGGGCATCTGCGTGGACGACCAGATCCAACCCGACCAGCCGACCTGCTTCTCGAACTCGAACGAGAATCTCACGCTCTTAGCGCCCGGCGCTTTCTGGAGCGTCGTCACGGTCGGCGGCGATCTGAATAGCTTCACCGGCACGTCCGCCGCCGCTCCGGCCGCGGCCGGCACCGTGGCACTCCTAAAGGAGGCGCGTCCGACGCTGACCCCCTCCGCCATCGTCGGTTTGCTCGAGGCGACGGGCAGGCCCGTGCGCACTCCCTCAAGCGGCGTCTTGACGCCGCGGGTCGACGCCTTTGCCGCGGTTCAGCTCGCTTCGGCGGCATCCTTTTCCTTCAGCGGCGGCGCGGTCGAAATCCCGGATGGCTCCGGCTCCGCGGAGGTTTCGGTGACGGTCTCGGGATTCACCGGGCCGCTCGGCAGCGTCCAGGCATGGGTCCAGATCGACCACGGCGACCCGACGCAACTCAGAGTGACACTCGCCGGACCGGACGGGACTTCCGCCGTTCTGCACGACCACACCGGCGCACCCCAGCATCCCATCAACACGACCTTCGGGCTCACCGGCGCGTCGGCGACGGCGCTCTTGGTCTTCGAGGGCAAGCTCGCCAACGGCGTTTGGACACTGACGGTCGAGGACACGGTGAGCGGCGTCTCAGGCCGCATCCGGAACTTCGCGCTCTCTCTCGTGCCGGGCCAGCCGCACGTGGCCGTGCCGGCGTTGACGGATGGTTTCGTGATTCCGGCCGTGTCCCGCTCGGACATCGACCAGCTGTCGTCCGACGACCTGCGCCTCTACAACCCCGGCGCCGTGCCCAAGACTCTGGAGATCTTCTTCGTGCCCAAAGGCCAGACGGGAGAGCTCGCCGTGCGCTCGACGCGGACGGTGGGCGCGGGCCAGGTCCTCGCGTTGAACGACGTGCTCTTTTCCGAGTTCGGTTACACCCAGGCCTCCGGTCAGCTCACGATCATTTCGGACGACACGAATTTCTTCGCCACGAGCCGCTCGTTTACCGATTCGCTCGCGGGCTTCTACGGCTCTCTGCAGCCCGGACAGCAAGTCTCGAGCGCGACCGCGCCGGGCGCGGGGGCAGCCACGCTGCCGGCGTTGACTCGCCAGACCTTCGCGCACTCGGACGTCGGTTTTACCGAGGTTTCCGGGGCGCCTGCGACGGTGCTCTTCGCCGTCAAGGACACGGACGGGTTCCCGCTCGGATCGACTCAGCAGACCGCGCTCCCGAACCAGACCGCCCATCTCGCCGACCCCATCCGGTACCTCGGCCTGGCGCTGACACCCGAATACCGCGTCGATGCGCTCGTCGTCAGCGGGACCGGCCGCGTCCTTCCTTTCGCGACCACGACGGACGACCTCACCGGGGATACCACCTTCGAGGCCGCCGTTCCGGCAGCCCCGGCCTCCTCGGACGATTGGATTGTGCCGTACGCCGTGTCGGATTCGAGCGGCGTCGACCAGACGGACCTGACGATCGTCAACGTCGGTACCGCTCCAATCGACGTCACGGTTTCCGTGACGCCGCCCGTGATTCCGGACATCGTCTTTCCTTCGGGTCCGCGAACCTATGCCGTGGGACCCGGCGAGATGCTGACGCGGGCCAACATCCTTCTGGAGGACTTCGACTTCTCGGCACCCTTGCCGGCTTCCCTTCGGATCCATACGGACTCTCCGTCGCGGCTCGTCGTGGCGGCGCGACGCGCTCGTGTGCTCGGTTCGGGCAGTTACGCCCTGATCGAGCAGGCGGTGCCGGCGGCGTCGGCTCTGGCGGCTGGATTGACGGCCACGGCCATCCACATGGACCAGAATAGCGAGACGCTCTCGGCCTTCGGGTTCGTCGAAGTCTCCGGAAATGACGCCGTTGTGCGCGTCTCGGTCGTCGACGGTTCGAACGGAGTCGAGCTCGGCGCCAAGGACTACCCCGTGTCGGCTGGTAACGAGGTCTTTGCGGGCGCCGAGGACATCCTGGGCACGGCCACGGCGAGCAACATCTATTTTCGCTTCTCGGTGTCCTCCGGGGAGGGCCACGTCGTCGCTTACGGCCTTGCGACCGACATCCGTTCCGGAGATGCGATCCTGGTCCTGGCGCGGAAGGACCCGCCTGCCGCGCCACAGCCCGGGCCGTAGAGGGAACTAAAGGGCGACGAGCGTGGTCGAGCCGTCGTCGCTCACTTCCATCCACCGGCGTTCGTCGACGAACGCTGGCAGGATCTCTACGCGGCCGGAATCGACGGATTCCGTCCAGGACTTGTGGAAGTGGCCCAGCAGCAGGACGTCGAAGCCTTCGCGGAACCGGCGGGCGGCGAACTTGCGGATCATCTCGACCGGCACCCTGGTCTTGTGCTTGAAGTTCGAACGATAGAGCCGGGCCTCGACTTTCCAGACAAGCCGATTGCCGGCTTTCTTCGGGACGATACCGACGGCCGCGCGCGAGACCGGGTTCTTCGACAGGAAGCGCCAGAACCGGTACGGCCAGTCGGCCTCGTTCAAGAGGTCTCCGTGTGTCAGGAGGAACCGCCGCCCCCCCGCCTCGAAGGTCTCCTCGTCCACGACCGCGCGGAAATATCGCTCGGCGTACGAGCCGCGCAGGAAGAAATCCCGGTTGCCCTCGACGTAAGTCGCCGGAACGCCGTGGCCGGCCAGGCGTTCGACGGTATCCAGAAAACTCCGGATGGCCGGCGTCTCGAACTTCGGATGCGCGATGAAGTAGTGAAAGGTGTCGCCCAAGAGCGAGATGGCCTTTGCGCCCCGCTCCCGCGCCTTCTCGAGCGCTTGGAGAAACGGCGCTTCGTCGCCGGGACGTCTCCCGACGTGGCAATCCGCGAAGACGGCACGCATGCGACTCAAAGATAAGCCCACTTGCTCCACGGGACCGGGAGGGCGCTAAAATCGGCCTGATGAGCGCCCCTCCGCCTTCCGGTGTCTTGAGGCCCTGGCAGCGGCGGCTCTACCGTCTCCTGCTCATTCCGCTGGGACTGATCGCCGCAAACGCCATCTATCTGGTCGCGTTCACGCGCGACACGACGTTCTTCTACGCGATGCTCCTGATGCACCTCGTGCTGGGCCTCGCGATTGCGATTCCCTTCTTCACTTTCGCCCTCACGCACGCGAAACGCATGATTCGGATGTGGAACAAGCGGGCCAAGTACGCCGGCCTCGGGATTTTCACACTCGCCGTGATCTGCGTCTCTTCCGGCGTCTTCATGATCTTTCGGGGTGCCACGCTCAACAACCGGGCGATCTGGATTGCGCACGTGGCCTCGGCCCCGCTGGCCCTCGTGGCATTCATCCTCCACCGCCGCGCGCACACGCACAAGCTCCAGTTCCGCCGGCTCTACGCGTGGGGCGGGGCCGTCGCCGTCTTCCTGGGCGCGATGACGATCGCGGCCAAGCTCGAGAAGCCGCCTAAACGGATCGCGAACGTCAACGGCGACACGGTCTTCTTCCCGTCCTCCTCAGAGACCTTCGACCAGGGCCTCCTCGACGCCAAGAAGCTCGCCGCCAACGACTACTGCCAGTCGTGCCACCCCGATTCGTTCCACGAGTGGGAGCGCTCGGCGCACCGCTTTTCGTCGTTCAACAACCCCTTCTACCGCAAGAGCGTCGAGCTCATGGCCGATCGAGTGGGCCGCGAGCGCACCAAGTGGTGCTCGGGCTGCCACGACCCGGTGGTGCTCTTCACCGGCCAGATGGGCGCGGCCACCCAGGCGAAGTTTTCCTACGACGCCTTCGAGGCGCAGCAGGGCCTGACCTGCATGTCCTGCCACTCGATCGTCGAGGTCAAGGACGTCAAGGGCAACGGCGGATACGTGATCGAAGAGGCCAAGCAGTATCCGTTCGCTTTCTCGAACAACAAGGTCTTGAAGGAAATCAACAAGCTGTTGATCCGCATGGAACCCTCCCTCCACCGCAAGACGTTCTTGAAGCCGGTCCACCGCACGCCCGAGTTTTGTTCCTCCTGCCACAAGGTGGCGCTGATTCCGGCCTTGAACGACTACCGCTGGATGCGCGGCCAGAATCACTACGACACCTGGTACGACTCGGGCGTGTCGGGCCGAGCCGTCCGCTCGTTCTACGATCCGCCGCAGGTCAAGGCCTGCCGCGACTGTCACCTGCCCCCTTACCGCTCGGACGAGTTCGGCAACCGCGGGGGGCAGCTTCACGACCACCTCTTCCCGGCCGCCAACACCGCCCTCCCCTTCATCCGCAACGACCGGGCGACCGAGAAGAGAATCCGCGAGTTCCTGCAGAACAAGGTCCTGACCGTGGACATCTTCGCCGTCAAGCGCGGCGACGGGCTGGCCGTCCTGGGCGACAAGCTCCCGACGGTCACGCCCGGAGAGACGCTCGACGTCGAAGTGGTGGTGCGCACGCGCGGCGTGGGCCACCCGTACACCAACGGCACCGCCGACTCGAACGAGACCTGGGTTTCGCTGGAAGGCCAGACGGGCGAGGGCAAGTTCTTCCGGAGCGGCGTCCTCGACGCGGCCGGACGCCTCGATCCGGCGTGCGACCGGCTCGAGCTCTACGCGATCGACCACGACGGGCAGCACATGGACCGCCGCCAGCCCCAGGACATCCACGGGCCGCTCTACAACAACGGGATCGGGCCGGGTGCCGCCCGCGTCGTGCACTATCGGGTGCAGATCCCGAAGGACGCGCGGGGCTCAATGGAGCTTTCGGCCGGCGTCCACTACCGGAAGTTCTCCCGCGACTACACGACCTTCTCGCTCGGCGCGGTGTCGCCTTCTCTACCCGTCACCACGCTCGCCAGCGATACCGTTCGGCTGCCGGTTGCACCCTCCTCCGGCGCTCCGGAAGCCAAACGCGGGAATCCCGACAAGCCCTGGCTGCGCTGGAACGACTACGGCATCGGTCTGTTCCTGCAGGGCGACTTGAAGGGTGCCGCCGCAGCGTGGACGAAGGTGGCCGAGCTCGCGCCCGACAAGCCGGACGGGCCCCTGAATCGGGCTCGCGCCGAGATCGCGGAGGGCCGCCTGGCCGACGCGTCCGCATCTCTCGCCGAGGCCGAACGGCGCCGTCCGGGCTGGGGCAAGACCGCTTTCTTCCGGGCGACTGTCGAAAAGGACGAGGGCCGTCTCGAGGAGGCCGAAAAGGACCTCCAAGCCGTTCTGGCGAAATTCCCGGTGGACCGCGTCGCCCTGAACAACCTGGGCTCGGTCTACTGGCTTGCCGGCCGCTATGCCGAGGCCGTCGCGACGTACGAGAAAACCCTCGCGATCGACAGCGAGGACCTGACGGCTCACTACAACCTGATGCGCGTTTACCGCGCGACTGGAGACAAACAGAAGGCTGCCCGGCACGAGAAGGCCTGGCTCAAGCACAAGGACGACGAGACAGGCCGAGCCGTGGCGGCCGACCTGCGCCGCGAAAACCCGTGGGCAAACCGAGAGTCCCAACCAATCCACGTCCACGCCGAGCCCGTGCCTCCGGCCGCGCCCGAGCCCGCCTGGATCGCCACGATCGGCAAGAAGGGCTACGAGACGGACGGCGGCTACCTGACGCGAGCTCACCCTCCGATCCGCCGCGACCTGAACGAATCGAGCGCCTACCACAAGCCGTTCGCGGCCAAACCGGCCGGCTCCGGCGGCGGCAAGCCGTACTCCGCGCCCTGACCGAATCCGACTGAGGACTGCGGACCGAGGACTGAGGACTCAAGAGGCCTGCGCCACAAGATGGATATCCAGGCGATTGCCCCGTGAGTCCTCAGTCCCGAGTCCTCAGTCCTCAGTCAACGAGGGCCTCGATCGGCGTATGCCTCCTGCTCGCGACGGCCTGCCGCAAACCCGAGGCGCCCAAGCCCCCTTCCGCTCCGCCGCCGACCCCGACTCCCGCGGCCTCGGTGCGCTTCGAAGAGAAGGCCGCCGCGATGGGCATCGACTTCACGCACGTCAACGGCGCGCGCGGCGACAAATGGATGCCCGAGACGATGGGCGGTGGCGTGGCCGTCCTCGACTACGACGGCGACGGCAAACCCGACCTGCTCTTCGTCTCGAGCGCCTATTGGCCGGGCGATCCGCGCGCCGCGCAGCAGAAATCCTCGCTCACGCTCTACCGGAACGCGGGGCCCGATGCGTCGGGTCTGCCGCACTTCTTGAATGTGACGCGAGAGGCCGGCCTCCAGAAGGTCTTCTACGGGATGGGGGCCGCCGTCGGCGACTACGACAATGACGGCCGGCCGGATGTCTACGTCACCGCGCTCGGGCGCAACTACCTCTTTCACAATCTGGGCGGCCGCTTCGAAGAGGTCGGCCAAAAGGCCGGCGTCGCCGACTCGGGCTGGGGAACTTCGGCCGCCTGGCTCGATGAAGACGGTGACGGCCGGCTCGATCTCTTCGTCTGCCGCTACGTGGACTGGACTCCGAAAAAAGACCTTTTCTGCACCCTCGACGGCAAGACAAAGTCCTACTGCACGCCGGAGCGGTACCCGGGAACGTCCTCCCACCTCTACCGAAACCTCGGCTCGGGGCGCTTCGAGGATGTGACGAAGAAGGCCGGCGTTTGGAACACGAACCAAAAGGCCCTCGGCGTGGCCCCGTGGGATTTCAACGGCGACGGCAAAATCGACTTCTTGGTCTCGAACGACACGGCGCCCAACAATCTCTACCGCAACAAGGGAGACGGAACGTTCGAAGACGTGGCGACCGAGGAGGGCGTCGCCGTCGACGAGAACGGCCGCGCGCGAGGAGCGATGGGGGTGGCCTGGGGCGACACGAAAAACGGCAAGGGCGTGACGCTCGCGATCGGCAACTTCTCCAACGAGCTGAAGTCGTTGTACTGGACGGAGGGCGGCGAGGTGTTTCTCGACGAGTCGCCCCGGAGCGGAGTCGGGCCGACGTCCTTTCTTTCGCTCACCTTCGGCCTGTTCTTCTTCGACGCCGACCTCGACGGCCGGCTCGACCTTTTCCTCGCCAACGGCCACGTGGAGCCGACCGTGCAGGAGGTCCAGAAGAACGTAGCCTACAAGCAGCCGCCCATCCTCTACTGGAACCGCGGCGACAACGCCTTCGTTCCCCTGGCCGAGCGCGCGGGCGACGTGGCACAGCCGCTGGTCGCGCGCGGCGCCGCGTTCGCCGACCTCGACGGCGACGGCGATCTGGACCTGATCGTCGTCGAGAACGGCGGGCCGGCGCGCGTCTATTTGAATCGGGTCGACCGGCCGCAGCAGAGCGTCCGCGTCACTCTCGTCGGAACCGGGAAGTCCAACCGTGACGCCATCGGCGCCCGCGTCACGGCGACGATCGACAATCGCAAGCTGACTCAGGAGGTGCCGGGCGGGCTCTCGTATCTCTCCTCCCCCGAGAGGACTCTCACGTTCGGCCTGGGCGGCGCCACGAAGATCGACGCGCTCGAGATCCGCTGGCCCGACGGCTCGACCGAGACGGCGCGCAACGTCCCGGGCGGCAGCCGACTCCGGCTCGAAGAAGGGCACCGAGGCCGAAACGACTAGGCGTGTCTCCCGATCGGCAATGGCGCGCGACCTTCGGCCAACGTGTAGAGTCGTCCGGTGGTCCGGAAGGAACGCCGTCCGCGAAAGCGCCGGCGGTGGCTGCCTCGCCTGCGGCCGCTTGCCGGACGTCGGCTGCCGAAAGAGCTGCGCGCGGAGAACGTCGGCCGCCTGGCGGCGGCGCTTCCGGACGGCCTTCGCGATCCGGGTTTCGAAGCGCTCCTCACGCGGATCGAAACATCTCCCGTCCTCTCCGGCAACCGGGTGACGGTCTTCACCGACGGCACCGAAGCCTTCGCGTCGATGCTCGAGGCGATCGACGGGACCGCCACCGAGGTCCTGCTGGAGGCCTACATCCTTCGCGACGACGAAACAGGCCAGGCTTTCCGGGATGCTCTGGGCCGCGCCGCCGAGCGCGGCGCCGCGGTCCGAGTGCTGACCGACGGATTTGGCTCCTCCGAGACGAGCGAGGCGTTCTGGGACTCGCTGCGGGTTCGAGGCGCTGACGCGCGGATCTTTCACCCGCTGCTGGCGCGGTTCTGGGACTTCGCGTTCAGGGACCACCGGAAACTCCTCGTCGTGGATCGCCGGATCGGCTTCACCGGCGGGATGAACATCGGCGTGGAGTACGGCTCCTCACGCCGATCCGCCCGCCGGGCGAAGGGACACGCCTGGCGCGACACGCAGGTGCGTGTCGAGGGCCCGACCGCGTGGGAGATGGCGGTGGTTTTCGGCGAGGGCTGGGAAAGGTCGGACGGTCCTCCCCTCGACCTTGGGCCGCTCACGGCGGTCGAGGCACCGGGGGCCCGCATCGTGACGCTGGACACGCGGCCCGGCCGCGGGACGGACGAGATGGTTTCGACCCTGACGGCCATCGTCGCCGCCGCTCGGAAGCGTGTATGGATCACGAGTGCCTATTTCGCTCCGAGGGCGTCCGCGATCGAACGACTCCACGCGGCTGTCCGGCGCGGCGTGGACGTGCGGCTGCTCCTGCCCGGAATCAGCGACGTCACGCTCATGCGCCGCGCGGGGCGCGGATACTACGCGGCGCTGCTGGAGTCCGGCGTCCGGGTCTTCGAGTACCGCACCGCGGTCCTGCACGCCAAGTCGCTCCTCGCCGACGATCTCGTCGCCGTGGTTGGCTCGGCGAACCTCGACTACCGCTCCCTGCACTTCAACGCCGAATGCAATCTCGTCATGCTCTGCCCGAAGACGAATGCGGCGCTCGCCGAAGCCTTCGAGGAGGACCTCGCCCACTCGACCGAGATCCGGCTCGCCGAGTGGAAGCGCCGCCCTCTGCTCGATCGGCTGGGCAACCGCCTCGCTCGCTGCCTCGCTCCGGTGCTGTAGCTCGAAGCGGTCACCTAGGAGCCTGTCCGACTAAGTCATGTCAGAGAGAGGTCGACAGATCCGAGGAGAGCAGTTCCAACTCGGCCCCGGCGCGCAGCGCGAGGAGCCTCCCAGAGGGGAGGAGCCTCGCGCTGCGGGAGCGAGAGTGCGGCTCGGGACCAGGCGAGCGATCGAGGCCGCACCCGGCCGAGTCGATCGCTGGTGCGCCAGCAGGCGCAGGTCCCGAGCAAGCGAGAGCGACGGCTAGGAACCGGCATCCCGGACCTGTTCGGGCCGCAGAAGGCGAGTGATCCGCTCGTCGTTCTCGGGGAGGACGTCGAGCAGGCCGCGGAACTCCTCGAGCAGGCGCCCGTCCCACCATCCCTTCCGGACCTCCTCGGCCATGATCGCCAGCGCCTCCGTCCGCGAGAGCGCCCCCCGGTAGACCCGCGCGCTCGTCAAAGCGTCGAACACGTCCGCGATCGTAGACACGCGGGCCGTGATCGGGATCGATTCACCCGAGAGGCCGTCGGGATAACCCGAGCCGTCCATCCGCTCGTGATGGTGGTGGACGACCTCGAGGGCATAGGCCAGAGTCTTCATGGTCTGGAGCAGCTCGCGCCCCTTGTCCGGATGCCGCTTGATCTCCGAGTACTCTTCGGCCGTGAGTTTTCCCGGCTTCAAGAGCACGCGGTCCCGGACCGCGATCTTGCCGAAGTCGTGAAAGAGCGCCCCTCGGCGCACCGAGGCGAGAGACCCTTCGTCCAGTCCGATGCGCTCGCCGAGCAGGCCCGCGTAGACCGAGACGCGCGCGCTGTGGCCCCACGTGTACGAATCTCGGGCATCGATCGTCTGCGCCAGCGCGACGATCACCTGCTCGGCATTTTCGAGAGCGTCGGTGGCGAACTTGAGCTCGAGCAACGATCGCACGCGCGCCGCCAGCTCCGCGTGCGAGAATGGCTTGGCCAGAAAATCCGTCGCTCCTGCCTCGATGGCCCTGACCTTACGCGTCTGAGTGGCCGCGCCCGTGATCATGACGACCGGCGTCGAACGCAGGCGCGCGTCGGCCCGGATCTCCTCGAGGAGATCCTGACCGCTCTTGCCCGGTAGCTGCATGTCGAGCAGGATGAGGTCGGGCGAGCTCCGCTCGAGCTTCTCCGCCGCCTCCTCCGCAGACCCGGCCTCTTCCACCGTGTATCCGGTGACCCGAAGCAGATGCGCCAGGAGCCCGCGCACCTGTTCGTCGTCATCCACGACGAGCAAGTGTCCCCGCGACCCTCCGAGAGGACGCCGCTCCTGTTTCACGGTTTGCGGTCGAGAACCTCGCGCACCTTGAGGGCGAGACCCTCGGGAGCGAACGGCTTCTGGAGAAAGTGCCCCCCTTCCGCGACGAGGCCTTGACGGACGATGGCGTCGTCCGTGTAGCCCGACATGAAGAGCACCTTCAAATCTGGTTGGCGCTTGGCCAGGCGCGAGGCCAGCTCCGGGCCGCTCATCTCGGGCATGACGACGTCGGTCAAGAGCAGGTGGATCGGGCCTTCGTGGTGGCGGGTCGCCTCCAGGGCCTGCTCGGGGCCGCTCGCCTCGATCACCGTGTAGCCGTTGCTTTGCAGAATCCTCCGCGCAAGGGACCGCACCGACTGCTCGTCCTCAACGAGTAGGACGGTCTCCGATCCAGCAGTCGGGCGTTTCGAAGGCCGGCGTGTTCCTGCGGCTCGGGCGGCTCCTTCCACACGGGGCAGGTAGATCTTGAAGGTCGTGCCCCGGCCGGGCTCGCTGTAGACCCAGATGTAGCCCCCGCTCTGCTTGACGATTCCATAGACCGTGGCGAGGCCCAGCCCCGTTCCCTTTCCCTTCCCCTTTGTCGTGAAGAACGGCTCGAAAATGTGGGATTTTGTCTCCGCGCTCATGCCGACCCCGGTGTCGCTGACGGCCAGCATCACGTAGCTCCCGGCTGGCCCAACCACCAGGTGCTCCCGCGCATAAGCCTCGTCCAACTGGACATCCTTCGTCTCTATCGTGAGCGTTCCTCCTTTGGGCATGGCGTCGCGGGCGTTGATCGCCAGGTTCATGACTACCTGCTCGGTCTGGCCCGCATCCGCCCGCACGCGACCAACGTCCGGATCGAGCGCCGTCACCAGCTCGATGTCCTCCCCGATCAGACGCCGCAGCATTCTCTGGAGGTTCTCGACGAGCTCGTTCAAGTCGAGCACTTTCGGCTCGAGCACCTGCCGGCGGCTGAAGGCGAGAAGCTGTCGCGTCAGGGAAGCGGCTCGCTCCCCGGCCTTTCGAATCTCCCCGATCGACTCGGACAAAGGACTCTCCTTTCCCGCGTCGGTCGCCAACAGATCCGCGTAACCGAGAATCGCCGTCAAAAGATTGTTGAAGTCATGGGCGATGCCGCCGGCGAGCTGGCCGACCGCCTCCATCTTCTGCGACTGGCGAAGCTGCATCTCGAGCTGGCGGTGCTCGGTGACATCCGCGGCAAGCACGAGCTGGGCGTCGCGTCTGTCGAAGAGGAGCGGGTTCGAGGTGATCTCGACTTGGATGATCGTCCCGTCTTTTTTTCGGTGTCTCCAGACACCGGAGTCCTGGTACTCGCTTTGCTCCGCGGCGATCTGGCGCAAGAGAGAAGGGACTTCCGGCGGCCGGATGTCCCGAATTGTCATCCCGAGAAACTCCTCGCGCGAGTAGCCGTAGTGGCGGCAGGCGGCCTCGTTGACGGCCAGGAATGCAAGGGTCTCCTCGTCGAAAACCCACATGGGCTGCGGGCTGCTTTGAAAGAGCAGTTGGTACTGCTCTTCCGCCTTCCGACTCGCCCGCCGCTGTTCTGCCTGGTCGAGCTCCCGCCGGACGGCCGGGATCAGCCGCTTCAGGTTCCCCTTGAGTAGGTAGTCGTGGGCCCCGGCCTTCATCACCTCGACGACGACTTCCTCCCCGACGTTCCCCGAGACGACGATGAAGGGCAGATCGAGCTCTGTGGCCTGGAGCAGCGCCAGAGCGGCCGGCGCGCTGAAGTGTGGCATGTTGTAGTCGGAAATAACGAGATCCCACTCCCGCGTCTTAAGCGCCGACCGCATCGCCTCGGCCGTCTCGACGCGCTCACAGACTGCATCGTAGCCGGCACGCTTGAGTTCGAGGGCGAAAAGCCGCGCATCGTCCTCCGAGTCCTCGACGACGAGAACGCGTAGTAGCGGGACCGTCATCAGCTTCGTCTCTTCGCGGGTGGCGCCTCGTTCAACACGAGCCAGTAGAGGCCGAGCTGTCGGGTCGCCTCCAGGAACTGTTCGAAATCCACCGGCTTGCGGACGTAACTGTTCGCGCCGAGGGCATAGCCTTTGACGAGATCCTGCTCCTCCTTCGAAGAGGTCAAGATGACGACCGGCAGCAGCTTCGTTCCTTCCTCCGCGCGCAGACGCCGCAGCACCTCCAAACCGTCGATGCGAGGAAGCTTCAGATCGAGGAGGATCAGAGCAGGCATGTCGGTGACGTCTCGCCCCGCATGGCTTCCCGTCCCGAACAGATAGTCGAGCGCCTCCACGCCGTCGCCCGCCACGACGATGGGATTTGCGAAGTTGTTCTTCTGGAAGGCGCGGACGGTCAGAGCAACATCATCCGGATTGTCCTCGACGAGCAGGATCGTCTTCGCCGCCATGTCTCCCCCTTTCCGCTACAGGGTGAACTGAAAAGTCGCTCCCTCGCCCGGCGCTCCTTGCGCCCAAACGTGCCCGCCATGCCTGTGGACGATGCGCTGCACCGTTGCAAGACCGATGCCGGTTCCCGGGAACTCGGTCACGGAGTGAAGCCGCTGAAAGGCGCCGAAGAGCCTCTCGGCATAAGCCATGTCGAACCCGGCGCCATTGTCGCGGACGTAGTAGACCGGCCCACCGTTCTGTCGCTCCATTCCGAACTCCACGCGCGCATCGACTCGCTTCGACGTGAACTTGAAAGCGTTGCCCATCAGGTTCTCCAGGACGAGCCTCAGGAGAGCAGCGTCTCCCTCGGCCGTGACGCCTTCGGCGATGCACACCTCGACTCGTCGGTCAGGCTCCCGGCGGGAAAGCTCCGACGCCGCGGCACGGGCAATTTCGCTCAGGTCCACCTTTTCCCTATGCAGCTCCGCTCGCGTGACGCGCGAGAGCTTGAGCAGATCGTCGATGAGCTGTCCCATCCGGGCGGCGGCTGCCCGGACGCGTCCGAGCGCGTCCCTCCCGGACTCATCCAGCCTCTCTCCCTGGTCCCCCAGGAGAACCTGGCTGAAGCCGTCGATCGACCGCAGCGGCGCGCGCAGGTCGTGGGAGACGGAGTAGCTGAACGCCTCCAGCTCGGAATTGAGATGCTTCAAGTCCTCGACCCGATGTCCGAGCTCCCGGTTCAACTGCTGGATCTCTTCCTGAGCCCGTTTGCGATCCGAAACATCGGTGACGAGCCCCATCATCCGGATCGGATCTCCATTCTCATTGCGGTAGACGAGGCCTTGCGCGGCGATCCAATGGAGGGATTGGTCTGGCCAGAGAATGCGGCACTCCATATCAAAGTGCCCGCTGGCGAAAGCCTCTTGAAACCTTCCCTTGACGAGCTCTCGGTCCTCAGGGAGGACATGGCTCAAGAAGATCTGCGAGCCCCATTGGGGTTGAAGGGATTGATAGCCGAAGATCTGATCGTGCCTCAAAGACCGAACGGCCGTGTCACGGACCAGATCGAGGTCCCATGCGCCCATCCGAGCCGATTCCAAGGCGAGACTCAGCCTTTCCTCGCTTTCCTTGAGCGCCTCCTGGTCGCGTTTGCGCTGCGTGATGTCGGTGGAGATGCTGCCAATCTCGTCGTCGCTTCCCGTGGGGCCGTGGATGACGAACTTGCTCGACAGGTATGTGTGGACGCCGTCCGCCTCGAGAACCGTCTCCTCGAGCTCCACAGTGTCGGCCCCGGCTGGCTCAAGGGCCGTCGCCCGGTAGGCTTCAGGGACCGCGGCGGGAAAGACCTCCTCGTTGGTGCGGCCGATCAACTCGTCCTTCTTGCGGGCAAAGACGCTCTCGAAGCGGCGGTTGACGAAAAGGTACCGACGGGCGGCGTCCTTCAGATAGATGACGGCGGGAGCATTCTCCAGAATCGAGTGCAGGCGGCGCTCGCTTCTCTGCAGGGCCTCTTCCGCGCGCCGGCGTTCCGTGTCGCGGCGCTCCAGCTCCGCCACCATCCGGTTGAAGGCGTCGGCGATCCGGGCCGGCTCATCGTGCCCCTCGAGCGGGACCCGCGCAAACCCGCCGCGCTCGGCCGCGGAGATGCCGGCAAAGAGGACGCCGACACGCCGGCCGAAGAGGCGGAAGAGGTGAACCGCGCCGGCCAGCATCAGCAGACAGGACCCGAGCGCCGCTCCCCAGAGCAGGCGCGAGAGGTTCGCGCTGGCGCGGGCGTCCTCCGCCAGCTCCTTCTCGAGCCGACCGCGCTGCGCCCGGGCGAGTGCATCGAAGAGCGCGCGCAGCGCATCCATCTCTCGCTTGCCCGCATTCGCGTCGAGCTGTTCGGGAAGGGCGGGCAGCAGCAGACCCCGTTCGGTCACGAACGGTGGGGACGCGCGGATCGCGGCGATCCGCGGCTCGACCCAATCCGTGCGCCAGACCTCGACCTCTTTGCGGATATCGGTCGCGATCCTGCGTTCGCTCTCGGAGCCGAGGAGCGCGTCCAGCCTGGAGAAGACCGGGCCATACTGCGCGACCGCCATGTTGTAGGGCTCGAGAAAGGCTTCCCGCCCATTGACCCGGAAGCCGCGCACGCCGGTCTCCATGTCGATGACCAGGCGCTCGAGCAGGGCCGTCAGCTCCTGCGCCTCTTGGGTCACGAGCACGTCCTGCCGCTCCCGCGCCTCCACGCGACGGCTGGCAAAGATCACTGCCGCGAACACAAGGGGGACCAGGCTCGCCGCCGCGGCACCAATCGCGATCCGCCACGCGAACGTCATCCCGTAAGCCTCCGCCTTCGGGGCATTCAACGACTGGGTCGGCAGCACAACCGCCGGGCCCTGGCAGCCGCGTGTCCTTCTCGAGACTCCATCGTTTTCGTCAGATCGGAAGTATTATCGTGCATTTCTCGCGCACCGTGAGGGTTCGAGACACCCGAGGATCGGCGCGCAGACCGGTGGAAGAGATCAGCGGGGGTTCGCCGGAGCCTCCGTCGAAGGCCCGACCCGAGGGGCCGGCTCGAGCGGTCCGCCGCGCTCGAGGCGATAGATCCGGCGGGCCGGCACGTCGCGAAAGGCCTGCGTCTCTCCGCCCGGCCAGCGGATCTCGATCGAATCCACCTTCTCCGCGTCGCCGAGGCCGAAGTGCAGATCCGTGAGCGTGCCTGAGGCGTAAGAAGGGGAAACGGAGAACACCTGGACCTGGGACCGCCCGCCTGCGGTCACGGTGACCCGGGTCCCGAGAACGGTCTTGCCGTCGGGCCCGACGCGGGGCTCGATGCGAATCCAGCTCTTTCGGCTGCCGATGACATTCTCGAAGAGGCGCGAGGGGCCGTCGATGTTCACGACGAAGAGGTCGAGGTCCCCGTCATTGTCGATGTCGGCGACGGCACTGCCACGTCCGGACATGCGCTGGCGCGCGAGGTCGCCCGACGCCCAGTCCTCGAAGCGCTTCCCCTCCCGGTTGTGCAGGAGGACCGTCGGCTGATCGAAGGCCGAGTCGCCCGCTTCGACGTAGTCCGCTCCGCCGCTCTTGTAGTGGCCGACGAGGCGCGCCAGGCGCGGCGCCAGGTGCCCGCCCACCGCATAGAGGTCGGGCCATCCGTCGTTGTCGAGGTCGGCGAAGTGTGTTCCCCACTTCACGTTGGGCAGGCCGATCCGGCCGGCGCCTGTCGAGAGGGAGGCATCTTCGAAAAGCTCCCCCTCGACGTTGCGGTAGAGGCTCACGGGCTCGGCGCCGAAGTTCGTCACGAAAAGGCTCGGCCGGCCGCCGCCGAAGGGATCGCCCACGGCGACACCCATGCCGGCGCGCGGGTGGTTACCCAGGACTCCCGCCCCGGTTTCCGCGGTGGTCTCCTCGAAGGTCCCGTCTCCCCTGTTGCGGAAGAGGCGGTTGCTGACCCTGTCATTGACAAAGTAGAGGTCCGGCCGGCCGTCCCCGTCGTAGTCGAGCACCGCGATTCCGAGCGTCTTCGTGTCGGCCGGCGGCACGGCCAGGCCGGCCTGTTTGGTGACGTCGCGCCACTTCCGATTTCCCTCATTGTGAAAGAGGTGCGAGGGCTGGCCGACGTAGTCCTCCGGGATGCGGAGCTCGAACTGTGGCTGCGCGGCCTCCCACTCGGGCGTCGTGTCGAGGTAGTTGGCGACGGCGACGTCCACGCGGCCGTCACCGTCGTAATCGAGGAAGGCTGCGCCGACGGAGAAGAGTGGGTCTTCGAGACCGGTGTCTTTGCCCTCCTCGAAGGTGCCATCTCCTCGGTTCCAGTAGACGACGTTGGGACCGACGTTCGTCAGGTACAGGTCGAGCTTCCCGTCGCCGTCGAGGTCAACCCAGAAGGCGCCCATCCCGAGCCCGCACGCATGGAGGCCCGCCTTCTTCGTCACGTCCTCGAACCGTCCGCCGCCGAGGTTCTTGTACAGGCGCCCGCAGGACTTCGTGTTCGGTTTGCCCCAGCGGGGGATGGAATTGGTGACGTAGAGGTCGGGCAGTCCGTCACCGTCGAAGTCGCCGAACGCGCAGCCCCCGTTCATCGTCGAGATCATCTTCAGCCGCTGGAGATCGGATTGAAACCGGAAGCGGATTCCCGAGCTGTTCGTGATTTCGCGGAACACGCCCGGCTCCGGCGCCGCCCAGACGGCCGCCGCCACACACCCTGCCAGAACGAGCGCTCCGGCGAGCGCCCAGGAGCCTCTCTTGCCCACCCTACCGCCCTCCGCCTTCCGCCTTCTGACTTTTCACGGCCTCCCGGAATTCTTCCGGGCCTCCCCGCCGCGTCAGGTACTCCCGCACGAAGGCGTCATGCTCGTCGGATTCCGGAAAGGGCTCGGATCCGTAGAGCGCGTCGTCCATTCCGTGGAACGGCAGCGGCTCGACGGTCTGGCCCGCCACGGTGTTCTTGTCGCCGTCCTTGTCCCAGCCGTCGAGCACGACGAGCCAGTCGCGCACCCAGCCCTCGGGCAGCGGAGGCAGTTGCGAGGCATCGAACGCGAGACGCACGCAGTCGCCTCCCTTCATGACGACGTAACGGTCGTCGGCGACTTCGAGAAGCTCCTTCACGTCGCCGAGCCGCGTGTACAGGCCTGCCAGGTCCGCCCAGCGCGGAGCGGTCTCGACGTCGTCGTGAACGAACACCTGCGGCCCGTCGTCCGCTTCGCGAGTCATGCGCGAGAAGCCGCGGAAGAAGAGGTCGGCCGAGGCGAGCCGCGCCGGCGTCAAGCGGTGAGGCGCCGTCGGCTCGTCGACCGTGTAGGAGATCCGGTCCCAGAAGATCGCCAGATTCGTGCGGATGCGCACCCGCGGATCGTTCCGGTCGAGGACGTCCGACAAGTCGACGGGCATCGTCTTGGTCTTGCCGGCCGGATAGCCCAGGGCCGGGATCGCCGTTTTCCAGCCGCCCTTCCCGTCCGGCACCTCGAGAACCGGCCCGAACGGCTTGAGGTCCCTCCTCTGCGAGAGGGAGACGTTGATCGAAGTGTCGGCGTAGAAGATCCAGCCGGTCAAGAAGAGCATCACCCGCTTCGCACCGCGTGCCTCGGGCAGCTCGAGCACCAGGTCGTGCGGCTCGACGATCCCCTGATAGGCAGTCGGCTCGAAGCCCGCGAGGTGACGGCCGTCCTCGGCGGCGATGTCCGCCGTCCGGTCGCGACCGCGCTCGTCGGCGGCCCTGGGAACCAGCGGCCGCGACACCGTGAAGAGCGCCTTGGGCGGAAAGGGCGGCGGCACCATCTTCTCGTTGGAAACAATCTCGACGCCCTCCGGATGGTCCAGCGCCGCGAGCCTGGCGAGGTCGAGATACGCGGTCTCCCAGAGCTCCTCGGTGAAGTCGAGCAGCAGCTTCCCGTCCTTCGGCTTCAAGAGCTCGCCCTTCACGACGAGCCACTCCCGCGTGTCGGCGGCGGCCTGGTGCACGCCGTCGTACAGAAGGCCGGCGGGACTGCGCCCGAGCGCGTCGGTGACGAAGCGCCAGCGCTCGCCGTCGTAGGCGTAGAGGAAGGGACAGGAGCCCTTGAGCTGCTGAACCTCCTTGAGCACCGTCCGGACGGGAGGATCGAGGGCGTTCTGGGGCACGCCGTTTGTCCAGACGACGCGCACGACGTCCGCCTTCCGGCGTGCTCCCAGGCCGACGTGGGTCACGGGTCCGGCCGCGACGCGGTAGGCGTAGAGTTCGTGCGCCTTGACCTCGATCTCCGAGCCGAAGCCCAGGCGGTTGACTTTGGCGGAACCGGTCGGAAGTCCCTCGAGAGCCACGTCGATCCAGCCGTTGGCATTTCCGCCTCGGTTCTCGAGGAGCGCGAGGCCGCCCGCGGGCGTCACGAGCGCCAGGTCGAGGTCGCCGTCCTTGTCGAAGTCGAGGGCGGTTGCGTCGAGAGCGGCGGGCAGAGCCCCGACGTTGGCCGGAGCGAACCCGCCCGCGCCGTCGCCGCGCCAGAGGCCGGACGGGCCGACGAGGTTCGCGACGAAGAGGTCGAGGAACCCGTCGTTGTCGAAATCGAAGAGCAGGGGCGTGCCGCCTGGGCCGCCTAGCGTCCGGGCAGGCAGGAACGTGCCGTCGCCGCGGTTCAACGCCACGAAGGCTCCCTCCTCCGTCGTCCAGACGAGGTCGAGGCGCCCGTCGGCGTTTAAATCTCCCGCAACCGCCGCGCGGATCGCGCCCGTCTTCGGCAGGCCCGCTTCTTTCTCGACGAAGCGGCCGCCGCGCAGGTTGTCCAGAAGCGCCAGACCGCCGCCGGCCCGCACGAGGAGGAGGTCCACGTCGCCGTCACGGTCGAAGTCGCCCGCGACGGCCATCTTGGAGGCGAGTCCGGACGGGATGCCGGAGGCGGCGGTCACGTCGGTCCAGGTCCCGTCCAGGTTGTTGCGAACGAGCTGGTCTCCGGACTTCGACGAGACGTAGACATCCAGATCGCCGTCGGAGTCGAAGTCGAAAGCGATCACGTGCTCGCCGGCAGGCAGCGCCGTCCTGCGACAGCCCTCGGCGCTTTTCACCCAGAGGGCGCCCGGCGCGACGAGGTCGAGCTCGCCCGAGTTGGTCACATCCGCGACCGCGACGTCCGGCGAAGCCGAGCCGGCTAAGGCCGGAGCCAGCCGGTATGGGCCGGAGCCCGCGGACGCGATGCGCAGTCCCGCTTCGCCGGCCAGGACCAGGTCCCGCCCGTCCCTGCCGCCGGCCCGCAGGGCCGACACGCCCGAAGCTGTCGCGAGACCCGCGTCCGCGCGCGGGGCGAACGTCACCGGGATGCCCTGGACGGAGCGCGCGCGCACTTTCGCGGCCAGCGGCGCCGTCCAGTCCTCGAGGGGGATGCCGGTCACGCCCGGCTCCACGTCGTGTCGCGCCTGCTGGTAGCGCGGCGTGGCGCGGAGCAGGTTCTCGGCGATCCGGTACTTGAGCGACGCGGCTTTGCTGTCGCCCGCCGCAAGCGCACTCTTCGCTTCGGAGAGCGCCCTGTCGAGCTTCACGTCGGCCGCGGAGAGTCGCGCGATCCGCTCGTGGACGGAGGCGGCCTTGCCGGGATCGTTGTCCTCGCGTGCGTACTCGGAGAGCCGAAACAGCAGAAAGAGGTTGGCAGGCGCTTCCGCGAGCGCGGCCTCGACACCGCGAAGCGCGCGCCGGCGACCCTCGGGGCCCGTCTCCGCGGACAGGCGCGCCGCGCTCCAGCGGGATGCCAGGTCTTTGGGCTGCGCCGCCGCGGCCTTCTCGAAGGCCTCGACGGCGCCCGCCGAATCGCCGGAGAGCTCGCGGCGCACGCCCTCCAGAGCGAGGACGCGCGCATCGCCCGGCGCGAGCTTCGCCGCTTCGACGAGCAGCTTCCGGGCCGCGGCGAGGTCTTTGCCGCGCATCGCCGCGACGGCTCCGTTTGCCCACCCGAGCGGCTCGGCCGGGGCGAGCTTTCGGACGGCTTCGAAGCGCTTGCTCGCCTCAGGAAGTCTGTCCTCCTCCAGGGCCGCCAGCCCCACGTTCTTGGCCGCCTCGAGAGCCGCGTAGTCGGTCGGTGAGAGAGCCGTGGCGACGGAAAGGGCCAGGGCAAGTGGAGCAAGCGGCATCAAGCCGCGATGATAAGGGATTGCCCCGCTACTTCGCGCCGAGAGCGCGCTCGAAGGCGGCCAGCGCCGTCTCGTCGTAGAGGCAGAAGACGATCCGCTCCACGGTGTGGGCACTCCGGGCGAACTCCTGCGCGGCGCCGACCGAGATCTTTGCCGCGTCCGGCAGCGGAAAGCCGTAGATCCCGGTCGAGATCGCGGGCAGAGCGACGGATTTCGCGCCGAGCTCCTCGGCGCGCTCGAGCGCGCTGCGCACGGCCGAGGCGAGCAGATCTTCTTCGTTCTCGCTGCCACCGCGCCAGACCGGGCCGACGGCATGCAGGACCCACCGCGCCGGCAGATCCCCCCCGCGGGTCGCGACCGCGCCGCCCGTGGGACAGTGCCCGATCCGGTCGCATTCCTCCTGAATCGAAGGGCCGCCCCGCCGGCGGATTGCGCCCGCCACGCCCGCGCCCAACTGCAAGTCTTCGTTCGCCGCGTTCACGACGGCATCGACCGCGAGCGCCGCGATGTCGCCTTGAACCAACTCGATCGTGGCCGGCATGGCGGACGAGAGGACTGAGGACTAGGGACTGAGGACTCGCGAGGCAAGCGCCTGAGAATCCATCGGCAGCGAGCCAGAAGCCGCTTGAGCCCTCAGTCCTCGGTCCTCTGTCTTCAGTCTGGAGGACCGAATCATGCGTCCAACGCCTTCTTGATCGTCTCGGCGATCTGGAGGTAGGACTCCGTCACGGGCGACTTGGGCTCGCCGGCGACGATGGGGCGACCGGAGTCGCCGCCGATGGCCACCTTGGGATCGAGCGGGATCTCGCCCAAGAACGGGACGTTCAAGTTCTCCGCCGTGCGCTTCCCGCCGCCGTGCTTGAAGATCTCCTCGCGGTTTCCGCACTTCGGGCAGATGTAGTACGACATGTTCTCGACGATGCCGAGAACCGGCACGTTCACCTTCTGGAACATCGCCAGCCCCTTGCGCGCGTCGATTAAGGAAACATCCTGCGGCGTCGTCACGATGATGGCGCCCGACAGGTGGATCTTCTGAGTCAGCGTGAGCTGCGCGTCGCCGGTGCCGGGCGGCAAGTCGATGAGCAGGAAGTCGAGGCTTCCCCAGGCCACGTCCTGGAGGAACTGCTCGACGGCCTTCATGACCATCGGGCCCCGCCAGATGACGGGCTGGTCCACGTCCATCAGGAAACCCAGTGAGATGACCTTGACGCCGTAGCGCGTGATGGGAACGATCTGGTTCTCGTCGTTGACGAACGGCTTTTCGTCGATGCCCATCATCATCTGCTGCGACGGGCCGTAGATGTCGGAGTCCATGAGACCCACCCGGTAGCCGAGACGCTCGAGCGCCAGGGCAAGATTGGCCGTGACGGTGGACTTGCCCACGCCGCCCTTGCCGGAGGCAACAGCGACCTTGAACCGCACGTCCTTTAAGAGACCGGCCTCGGGCGGAGGCACGCCGACGGCTCCGCGGGGCGGAGCCTGGGACGGCGATTTCGTGTCGAGGCGAATGGTGACGGCGTTCACTCCGGGCAACGACCGGAGTTTCTCGGTCGCATCCCGCTGGATCTCTTCGGCGGCGCGCGGCGATTCGGTCACGATCTCGAGGCGGAAGGAGACGTTGCCCCCGCCGACGGTCAAGTCCTTGACGAACCCGAAGGACACGATGTCGCGCGAAAGGCCGGGAAACCGGACCGTCTTCAAGACTTCGAGGACTTTTTCCTCGGTGAGCTCCGCCGTGGTGGACATGTCGCCTCCGGTGACCAAAATACCACTCGTCTGTCCCTAGTCCTTTGTCCTTTGTCCTTGGTCAGGCTCCGGACGAGGGACTAGGGACTACGGACCAAGGACTCTCAAGGCTTCTTCGCGCAAATCTTCGATCGCCTCGCGCGCCAGGCGCGTGAGAGCGGCGCGGTCGGCCACGCTGCGGCCGGCGGTCTCGATCGGGTCGCCGACGTTGAGAATCACCGTGCCGGGCGAGGACTCGAGCGTGCCCCGGGGAAGCACGCGGAAGGTGCCCACGATTCCGACCGGGACCATCGGCAGCGCCGCCCGAACGGCGAGCAGCGCGGCGCCCTTCTTGAACGGCAGCAGCGAGCCATCGCGGCTGCGCGTCTCCTCGGGAAAGATCACCACCGAACGGCCGCCGTGCAGGCGCTTCAAAGCCACGTCCACCGCCTCGTGGCCGCGCCGCCAGTCGCCGCGGTCCACGGGGATGAAGCCCGCCGCGGCGATGCCCCAGCCGAGGAACGGGACGCGAAAGACGCTGCGCTTGGCCATGAAGCGTACCTGGACCGGCAACCCGGCGAAGAGCACGAGGATGTCCGCCATGCTGGCGTGGTTGGCCACGATCACGGAGCTCTCGCCCGGGCGCAGGCGCTCCGCGTGGAGGACGCGCAGCCTGACGCCGGTCACGAAAAGGATGGTCCGCGCCCATCCCCGCGCGAACAAGGTGAACCAGTCTCCGCGCGGCGGGGCGAGGGCCGCGAACATCGCCGGCAAGCCGAAGAAGACCGTCGCCACGACGATCGTGATCCAGACCGCGACGTTGTGCAGGAGGCGCACGAACCGGGACACGCGGCCAGATTAGCAAAGGCTGTCGGCCGCAGACTTCGGCTTCGCCGACGGCGGCCGAGAGGTCCTATACAATTCTCGCCTCGATGCCCCTCGGCCCGCAGCAGTCGGCGACGTCTCTCTTTTACCGGAACATCCGGTGGCTGCGTTTTGTCGACAAGTTCGGACGCCGGGGCCAGGCCATTCTCGAGTACTTGGGCGGCCTCGCGCAGCTCATCGGCCAGACGCTCGCCGCCTGCTTCTCCCGCCCGTTCTACGGCGCCGAGACCTTGAAGCAAATGGACGAGATCGGCGTCAAGTCGGTTTCGATCACCGGCATCACGGCGCTCTTCACCGGAATGGTCCTCGCCCTGCAGACCGCGTATTCGCTCTCGGCCTTCGGGGGCAAGACCTTCGTGGGCCGGGTCGTCTCCCTTTCCCTCGTGCGGGAGCTCGGGCCCGTGCTGACCGCGCTGATGGTCGGCGGCCGCGTCGGCTCGGGAATCACGGCGGAGCTCGGCTCCATGACGGTCACCGAGCAGGTCGACGCGCTGCGCTCGATGGCCATCTCGCCCATTCGGCGCCTCGTCGTGCCGCGCGTCCTCGCCACGGTTCTCATGATGCCGGTCTTGGCCGCCCTCGCCGACTTGTTGGGCATCTTGGGCGGCCTCGGAATCGCCCTCCTCGAGCTCAACACGACCACCCAGGACTACCTGGGAAGCATCTGGTCGCAGCTCCAGATCTCCGACATCATGAGCGGGCTCTCGAAGACGTTCTTCTTCGGCCTCGAGATCGGCGCGATCGGTTGTTACAACGGCTTGCAAGTCCAGGGAGGCGCGGCTGCCGTCGGAGTCGCGACGACGCGCACGGTCGTCCTGGCCTCGATCTGCGTGCTCGTCTCGGACTTCTTCCTGACGAAGTTGTTTCTCTCGCTATGAGCCCGCGCATCACGACGACCTCCCAGCGACACAGCGGCATGGTGCCGCGCGGCGACACCATCGTCGAGTTCAAGGACGTCTGGAAGCGGTACGGCAACCGCGAGGTGCTGGCGGGCGCCACGATCAAGGTCCGCCGCGGAGAGGTGCTCTGCATCCTCGGCCCGTCGGGCACCGGCAAGAGCGTGGCGCTGCGGCACATCAACGGCCTGACCAAGCCGGACGAGGGCGATGTTCTGGTCTTCGGCGAGTCGGTCGTGCCCCTTTCCGAGGAGGAGCTTGCCCCGGTCCGCAAACGGGTCGCCATGCTCTTCCAGGGCGGGGCGCTCTTCGACTCGATGAACGTGGAACGGAACGTCGCTTTCCCGCTCACCGAGCACACCGACAAGTCTCCGGCCGAGATCGCGGACGTTGTGGCCGAGAAACTCGACGTGGTGGGCCTTCCGGGAACGCAGAGGAAGATGCCTTCGGAGCTGTCCGGAGGCATGAAGAAGCGCGTCGCGCTCGCCCGCTCGATCGCGCTCGAGCCGGACATGATCCTCTACGACGAGCCGACGACGGGCCTCGACCCGGTCACCTCGGAGAAGATCGCCCAGCTCATCGCGGACATCAATCAACGCCTCCGGACAACGTCGATCGTCGTGACGCACGACATCGTCACCGCCCGCACGGTGGCCGACCGGCTCGCGTTCCTACATCAGGGCCGATTCCAGTTCCTGGGCACGTTCGACGAGGCCGCGCGCGGCGGGCATCCCGTCTTGCAGGATTACTTCCGGGCGATGGGATTCCCGTGCGGCACGGGAGCGTCCTCCTCTCCCCCGCGGCCGGCCAGCTAGCATGGCCGAACCACAGGTTGGCCGCCGGTTTCGCGTCGGGCTCGTCGTGCTCGTCGCTCTCTTTGCCGTGATGATCGGTATCTTCATGGTCGGGCAGCGCACGAACCTCTGGCAGAAGAAGCTGCCCTACGAGACGCGCTTCGACAAGGCGGCCGGACTCGTGGCCGGAAACCCCGTGCGCTTGAACGGCGTCACCGTGGGCAACGTGCTGGAGGTCGTCCTCTCCGGCAATCCGGGCGATCGCAGTGTCAAGGTCGTTTACAACGTGGACCGAAGAGCCGCGCCGCGCCTGCGCAAGGGAACCCACGCCTCGATCAAGACGATCGGCCTGCTGGGCGACAAGTACGTCGACCTCGAAGGCGGGACGGCCCAGGAGGCCGAGGTCCCCGTCGGGGGCGAGATCCCGCAGGCGCCCGGCGCCGGCATCGAGAAGCTGCTCGAAGGGGGCGGCGACCTCCTGCCGGACCTCTCGGCCATCGCGGTCTCCTTGAAGAACATCCTCGGCCGCACCGAGAGGGGCGAAGGGTTCCTCGGGGCGATCACGACGAACAGCGAAGAGTCGAAGCGGCTCGGCAACAACCTGAACGAGACCTTGCACTCCTTGAACACGATGTTGAAGAGGATCGAGTCGGGCAGGGGGTTGGCCGGCAAGCTTCTCTTCGATGAGAAGTACGGCAAAGACACGACCGAGTCGCTCCAGGCGGCGATCCGCTCGGTCCAGTCGGTCTTCGGCAAGATCGACGAGGACTTGCGGACGAACTCCGGGGCCATCCCGGCTTTGCTCGCCGACCCGGAGGGCAAGAAGAAGGTCTACGCGCTCATCGACAACCTGGGAGCGGCTTCCGTCTCGCTCGCGAAGGTGACCCAGAACCTCGAGAAGGGCAACGGCGCCCTGCCGATCCTGCTGCGGGACGAGGAGTTCGGCCGGGAGTTCACGCAGAACCTCCGGAGCTTCGCCGAGCGGCTCGATTCGATCGGGCGCAAGCTCGACGAAGGCCACGGCTCGGCCGGCAAGCTCATCAACGACCCGTCGCTTTTCGACGCCGCGAACCGTCTCGTCGTGGGCGTGGACGAGTCGGCGCTATTGCGCTGGCTCGTGCGAGACCGCCAGAAGGCCGGCATCCGGAAGGAGTACAGGGACGCGAAGAAGGCGGCCCGGACTCCGACGCCCACGCCGGCACCCCCTGCGAAAACCGCTTCGTGAGGCTGCTCATCACAGGCGGAGCCGGCTTCATCGGCTCGCACCTCGCCGACCGGCGTCGCGCGCGCGGAGACCGGGTCGTCGTTCTCGACGACTTCAACGACTTCTACGATCCGGCGGTCAAGCGCGCCAACGTCGCGACGCTCGTGGGCGATCCGGGCTATCGCCTCGTCGAGGGCGACATCCGCGACCGCGACCTGGTCGAAAGCCTCTTCGAGGACGAGCGGTTCGACGCCGTCCTGCATCTGGCCGCCCGGGCGGGCGTGCGGCCTTCGATCCAGCAGCCGGTTCTCTACGAGGAGGTCAACTGCGTGGGGACGCTCCGCCTGCTCGAGGCGGCCGCCATGCACGGCAAACCGCAATTCGTCTTTGCGTCGTCCTCGTCGGTCTACGGCATCAACTCCAAGCTCCCTTTCTCCGAGGACGACCCGATCGACAAGCCCATCTCGCCCTACGCGACGACGAAGCGGTCGGGCGAGCTTCTCGTCTACAACTACCACCACCTCCACGGTCTGCGGGCTGTCTGCCTGCGCTTCTTCACCGTTTACGGGCCTCGGCAACGACCGGAGATGGCAATCGCCCGCTTCGTCCGCTCGATCGACGCCGGGATCCCGATTCCTTTCTACGGCGATGGGACCTCGCGGCGCGACTACACCTACATCGACGACATCGCCGACGGCGTCGAGGCGGCTCTCGAATCCGATCTCGGGTTTGACGTCATCAATCTCGGCGGGGCGCAGCCGGTGGCCTTGAACGACCTCGTTTCGGCGATCGAAGAAGCCACCGGCCGGACCGCGAAGCGCGACCGCCAGCCTGATCAGCCGGGCGACGTTCCCGTCACCTACGCCTCGACCGAGAAGGCGGAGCGGCTCCTGGGCTTTCGCGCGCGCGTGCCGCTCCAGGAAGGACTGCGGCGCTCGGTGGAATGGCATCGGAGCCAGAATCGGAGTGAAAGCGCATGAACATCTGCATGGTGGGAACCGGATACGTGGGGCTCGTGACGGGCGCCGGCCTGGCCGACCTCGGCATGAACGTCATCTGCGTGGACAAGGACGAGGCGAAGATCTCGGCGCTCCAGGAGGGCGTCATCCCGATTTACGAGCCCGGCCTCGAGGAGCTCATCGAGCGCAACGAGCGCAAGGGGCGCCTGCGCTTCACGACGGACCTGAAGACCGGCATCGAGAGCGCTCTCGCCATATTCATCGCCGTGGGCACCCCGCCCAAGCCCGACGGCTCGCCCGACCTGACGTTCGTGCGGCAGGTGGCCGAGGCCGTCGCGGAGCACATGAACGACTACAAAGTCGTCGTGACCAAATCCACCGTTCCCACCGGAACGGGCAAGATGATCGAGGACATCCTGCGCGCCAAGAACGGCCGTTTCGAGTTTTCTGTCGTCTCGAACCCCGAGTTTCTCCGCGAAGGCTCCGCGGTGAGCGACTTCCTCGGGCCCGACCGCATCGTGATCGGAGCCTCCGACACGCGCGCGATCGAGATCATGAAGGAGATCTACAAGCCGCTGTTCCTACGCGAGACGCCTTTTGTCATCACGGACGTGGCGTCCGCGGAGCTCATCAAATACGCCTCGAATGGCTTCCTCGCCGTCAAGATCTCGTTCATCAACGAGATCGCCCAGCTCTGCGAGCTGATGGGCGCCAGCGTGGAAGACGTGGCGACCGGGATGGGCCTCGATCCTCGCATCGGCCCCCGGTTCCTGCTGCCGGGCCCGGGCTTCGGAGGCTCCTGTTTCCCGAAGGACACCTGGGCCGCCGCCGACATCGCGCGGCAGAACGGTTACACGTTTGAGCTCATCGAGGCGACGATCCGAGTCAATGCGCGGACGAAGGCGCGCATGATCGAGAAGATCCGGGGTGCCGTCGGGCCGCTCCAAGGCAAGACCGCGGCTGTTCTCGGCCTCTCCTTCAAGCCCGAGACCGACGACATTCGAGAGTCGCCGGCCCTGGCCGTCGTGGGCGACCTGCTCGGCGCCGGAGCCGCCGTGCGGGCGTTTGACCCGGCGGCCATGGAGAACGCGAAAGCGATCTACCCGCAGCTTCACTACGCGAACGACGCGTACGACTGCGCCGCTGGAGCAGACTGCGTCGTCCTCTTGACCGAATGGAACGAGTTCCGGGCGCTCGATCTGGCCGTGCTCGCCCGGGCCGTTCGATCGAAAACGATGATCGACCTGCGCAACGTCTACGACTCGAAAGAGCTGCGGGCTGCCGGCTGGAGCTACACCGGGGTCGGACGGCCATGAGGATTCTCGTCACCGGCGGCGCGGGGTTCCTGGGCAGCCATCTCTGCGACCGGCTGCTCGCCGAGAGCCACGAAGTCGTGGCCATGGACAACCTCCTGACCGGCAACAAGCGCAACATCGCTCATCTCCAGGGCCGTCCGGGTTTCTCCTTCATCTTTCACGACGTCACCAAGTACATTGCGGTGGACGGCCCGCTCGACGCCGTGCTGCACTTCGCCTCGCCGGCCTCGCCGATCGACTACCTGGAGCTGCCGATACAGACCCTGAAGGTGGGCTCTTTGGGAACGCACAATGCTCTGGGCCTCGCGCAGGCCAAGGGAGCGAGGTTCCTTCTCGCCTCGACCTCGGAGGTCTACGGGGATCCCCAGGTTCATCCGCAGCCGGAGACCTACTGGGGCAACGTCAATCCCATAGGGCCGCGCGGAGTCTACGACGAGGCCAAGCGCTTTGCCGAGGCGATGACGATGGCCTACCAGCGCGCCAACGGCGTGGACACGCGGATAGTACGGATTTTCAATACTTTTGGAGAGCGGATGAGGCCGCGCGACGGGCGCGTGGTCCCGGCCTTGATCGGCCAGGCACTCGCGGGAGAACCGATGACCGTCTTTGGCGACGGCTCGCAGACTCGCTCCTTTTGCTACGTCTCGGACTTGATCGACGGGATCCACCGGCTGCTGCTGTCGGGCGAGAAAGAGCCCGTCAACATCGGCAACCCGGCCGAGCTCTCCGTCCTCGACTTCGCGAAGAGGATTCAGAGATTGACGGGCACGAAGGCGCCCATCGTCTTTAAGCCTCTTCCCGTCGACGACCCGAAGGTGCGCCAGCCCGACATCACGAAGGCGAAGGCGCGTCTGGGGTGGGAACCAAAGGTGCCATTAGAAGAAGGACTGAAGAGAACGATCGAATACTTCCGCTCTCTGGGCTGATCCGTCCGCGTCATCCGTCGTCCCCGATCGCTTCGACCGGGCAGCAGTCCTTGGCCTCCTGGCACTGGGCTTCCTCCTCGGGATTCACCGGCTGGCGGAAGACATAAGAAAAACCCTTGTCTTCCTCGCGACGGAAGTTCGCGGGCGCCGTCACGCGGCACACGTCGCAGTCGATGCACTGTGAGTCCACGTAGTACTTGCCGGACACGTTCTCGGCGTAGCGATTCTTCGGGTCTGCCACGCGCGGACGTTAGCATGCCCCGGGCCGGCCACATCAAGGATTGCTAACCCGTGCCCCGCTCGCCGCGTCGGAGGTTAGACTTCGCGCCGTGCTCCGACCCCGCGTGATTCCGATCCTCGTTGTCGCTCTGCTCGCACCCGGCTTCGCGGCATGCCGCGATCGGCGGTTGCCCGAAGTGGACACGTCCACGCAGAGCCTCGCCGCCGGCCGCCGTATCTTTGAGAGGCGCTGCGCCTCGTGTCACAATTCGAACGGCGACGGCAAGACGATCACGGCGAGCCGGTTTCCGTATGCGAACCTGATCGACGGCGTTTGGCGCGGGAACGGCAGCCTGGCGTCGATCGAAAAGCAGATCCGCGAGGGGCACGACCCGATGCCGAAGTTCGAGGGCAAGCTGACAGCCGAGGAGATCCGGCAGACCGCAGCCTATGTTCTCACCCTCGCCGAGAAGAAGGGCCGGCCGTGACCGCGCGACGCCTGCCACTCTTCCCCCTTCCCGGCGTCGTGCTTCTTCCGGGAACGCTCCTACCCCTCCATATCTTCGAGCCCCGCTACCGCACCATGGTCTCGGACGCGCTCGAGAGCGACCGCATGATCGGCATGGCGCTCTTGAAGCCCGGCTGGGAACAGGCGGACGAACCCCCGCCGATTTACCCGATCGGAGGCGCGGGAGAGATCGTCGAGTCGGAGGACCTCGAGGACGGCCGCTACAACATCCTGCTCGAGGGTCGCTTCCGCTACCGCATCCTGGACGAGACAAGGCCTGGACCGTACCGTCTGGCGCGTGTCGAGGAGATCCCCGCGACGCCGTTTGCCGCCCGGGGCGAGAGGGACAAGGCACTCCAGGCGGCCGTCACGCTCTTCACCGAGATCGCCAAGGATCTGGAGCTGCCCCCGCTGCCCACCGGAGCGCTGTCGGCCGAGCGGCTGGCCTCGGAGATTGCGCTGCGCTTGCGCTACGGCCCGCCGGAGCTCCAGGCCTTCCTGGAGAGAGACTCGCTGTCGTCCCGCTTCGAAACCCTGTTCGGCCGGATGCTCGAATGGCGCAACCGCATCCGCTTCCTCGCGCCTTACCGGCCCAAGGACCTCGATGCGATGAGGAACTGACAAGTTCAAAGTTCAAGGTTCAACGTTCAAAGTGGACTGACAGCTTCACTCCCTTGAACCTTGAACTTTGAACTTTGAACCCTTACGGGCTTCAGTTCTTCGAGGCGTTCAAGGCGCGGTCGTGCGCCCAGCTCCTGATCGCCTTGATCTGCTCTTCCATCGTCACGGCGAGGGGCACGGTGGCCGCGAGGACTCGGTGGAGGTCTTCCTCGGTGAGCGAACGCTTCTCGGAGTAGGCGTCCACCGCCCCTGAAATGACCGCCTGCTCGATCTCGGCGCCGTTCCAGCCCTTCGTGGCCTTCGCGAGGAAGACGAGGTCGAACTTGCCCACGTCGCACCGGCTCTTCCTCAGGTGGATCGCGAAGATCGACTTGCGCTCCTCCTCGTTGGGCAGGTCTACGAAAAAGACCTGGTCGAAGCGGCCCTTGCGGATGATCTCGGCCGGCAGCAGATGGATGCGGTTGGCCGTCGCGGCCACGAAGACGAGCGCGCTCTTCTCCTGCATCCAGGTCAGAAAACCGGAGAAGATGCGCGACATGGAGGCGTCGCCCCCCTCCTTGTAGCCGCCGACGCCCATTTCGATCTCGTCGATCCAGAGCACGGCCGGCGCGACCGCCTCGACCGAGCGCAGGGCCTTCAAAAAAGTGGCCTCGGGGTTGTCGGTGCCGAAGACGGCGTTCATGTCGAGCCGGAAGAGGGGCAGGTTCCAGAGCGTCGAGATCGTCTTGACGGCGAGGCTCTTGCCGCAGCCGGAGATGCCCATCAGAAGCAGACCCTTGGGGATCGGGATGCCGGCGTCCAGCGCCTCCTTCGAGAAGAGCGCCTGCCGCCTCTTGAGCCATGCCTTCAACGTTTCGTAGCCGCCGATGTCTTCGAGGGAGAAGCGCGGGGGCACGAACTCGAGCACGCCCTCCTTTTTCGACATCTGCTCCTTCTCGGCGAGAATCTCCTGGAACGCATCGTCGCCGAGAGACGTGCGCTGCGAGAGCACTTTGGCGATCACGTGGCCGATCTCGTCGGCCGTCAGACCCCGCAGCGCGAGCGCCAGCTTCCTGGCGGTGGTCTCGTCCAGGGCCTGCACCCCGGAGCGTTTTTTCAAGTGCGCCTCGAGGATCCGCAGGATCTCGCCATCGTCCGGCAGCTCGTACTCGACGACGAAGATCTCCTTCTTTGCGTCTTCGGGCAGCAACAGGCGCGGCGAAACGAGAAAGACGTGCCGGCCGCGATCCTTCAGCCCGCGATAGAGGTCGCGCAGGCGACGGGTGATCTCCGGCCGGGCGCCGTTGGCTGTCGGAAAGTCTTTCAGCACGAAGAACCCTTTTCCCTGCGCCTGCAGGATGGCTTCCAGCACCTTGACGGGGTCCCGCGTGTCCGGCGTCGGGATGCCGTCCACCACGAGACCGTCCACGACCGACCAGATGCCGAGCGGCACCGGCGCGCCGTAGATCGTCCTGGCCAGATGCTGCGCCAGACGCTCGACGCGGGACTCCTCCCAGGACTGGACGTAGAGCAGGGGGTGGCCGCCCAGGACGGCGCGGCGGATCTTCTCCGTCGCCTTGGGAGGCGCCGCGATACCCACCGGGGTGGCCGTGCTCATGAGTTGGACCATTGTAGCGCGGTCGCCCAAACCTGTCTTCCCATACAATCCGGCCGATGCCGAACCCCGATCACATCACGCTGCTCGTTTCGTCGGCATGGAACGACTGGCGGGCCCAAAACGCCAACGTCACACCCGACCTGACGGATGCCGATCTCTCCGGTCGCGACCTGTCCGGCAAGGACTTGAAGCGCGCCGACCTGTCGCGAGCCGACCTCTCGCGCGCGACACTCGCCGGAACCGACTTCTCGCGGGCGACCCTCGCCCAGACACGCTTCACGGGCGCTTCCGCTCCCGGAGCGATCTTCGAGCACTGCAAGCTCGACCAGCTCAATTTCTCCAAGGTGTTTCTGGCGGGCGCCCGGTTTCGGCAGGCCTCGATGCAAGGCTGCCCTCTCTCCGGGGCGGACCTGGCCGGCGCCGATCTGACGTTCACGAAGCTCGAGGGTTCGGATCTCTCGGGCGCGAACCTCGCCGGGGCGACGCTCGTCGAGGTCGCTTTTCGCGGCGTCAAGACAGCCGGCGCGCACTTCGACGGCGCCGACCTCTCGCGCTCCCTGTTCGAGGGCGTCTCGTGCGTCCGCGGCTCGTTTCCGAACTGCAACTTCACGAAGGCGAACCTCAAGTCCGCCGACTTCTCCGGGGCCGACCTGCGGCGGGCAAGATTCCAGGGCGCGATTCTCCGCCAGGCGGGTCTCAACTCGGCCGACTGCGAGCGCGCCGACTTCACAGAAGCAGACATGGAGCTCGCCTCCTGCGTGGAGGCCAACTTCACGGGCGCGCGTTTCGACAAGGCCAAGGTTCGCAAGGCGGAGCTGCGACGGGCGATCTTCCTGGACGCCGTCGGCGAGGACGCCAGCTTCGCAGATGCCAAGCTCGTCGAAGTCGACCTGCGCGGGGCGAAGTTCACGACCGCCAATCTGCAATCGGCGGACCTCTCGAAGGCGAACCTCTCGCGCATGGTCTTGAAGCCTTACAGCTTCGCCGGAGCCCGCTTCCAGAACGCGGACGTCTCGGAAGCCCAGGGCGAGGGCGCCAATTTCTTCAAGGCCGACCTGTCGCTCGGCAACTTCCGCCAGGCGATCTTGAAACGCGCCAACTTCAAGGAAGCCCGCGGCTTCGACGTGGACCTCTCGGGCGCGATGCTCGTCGGAGCCGACTTCACAGGAGCCAATCTCCAGGAGGCGGACCTGCGCTTCGCGCGGGCCATCGGCGCCAACTTCACGCGGGCGCAGCTCACCGGCGCCGACCTGGCAAACGCCGACTTCTCGGAAGCCATCTTCAAGAAGACGAAGGTCTGGGGCGTGACGGCGCGGCGCACGGTCGCGCCGAGCGGCCGGGGCCTGATCTTCGCCCTTTCGACCTTCTTTTCGAAGAAGAAACAAAAGAAAGAAAAGGCGGTCACCGATAGAGAGAAAGCGCGCCAGAAGCGGATCGCCCACCTCGAGGCCGAAGCCGACAGACGGCCGCCGCACGCCACGGGGCGGCGCTGACGCGCCAGTTGTTCAAGGTTCAATGTTCAAGGTTCAAAGTAGCCCCACCGACCGCAGCGACCTTGAACTTTGAACCTTGAACTTTGAACTGCGAGTCCTACTTCTTTTTCTGCGTTGGGGGCGTCGTAGGCGCGGGGACCGGCGTGGGCACGCTCGTTGCCGCCTTCTTGAAAGCGTCCTGGAGCTTGCCGACCGCGTCCGGCGGCACGGAGAAGGCGCCGGGCCGGCGGCTCACCGTGGCCTTTACGTCGGTCTTGGCGATGAAGAAGCGGACCTCCCACGGCTCGGGAGCCAGGGCGATCTTCACGGTCGCGAAAGGCGTCTGGGACTTCAGGGCGCTGGCATCGCTTTCGTCGAGAAACGACTTGCTCTTCACGTCGAGGACAGCCGTCAACAGGCTGTCCCCCGCCGCGGCGACGATCGGCTTGTCGTTCGCGGTCCAGCCGCGCTCGCCCCGCGCGATGGCGAACTTGTTGTCACCAAAAACGCCCTCGAGGAGCGTCACGCCGGAACGGTCCAGCGTCACCAGGTGCGCCTCCCGGAAGGCCGTCGTCTCCTTGGAAAGCTCCTCGCTGATCGTGTTGGGCACGGTCAAGACCTGGCTCTCGCGCTTCGCGTACAGCGAGTTCCCGTCCGACCGCGTCGAGCCGAAGTCCACCGTGGATCGCGCGCCTTTGCTGTCCACGAGCGTCACCCGGAAGAGCGGGGGGTTCAAGCCCTGGGTGGCCAGGTTCTCCTTGTCGGCTGAGCCGACGAACTCGATCGCTCGCAAGGCCACGAGCTCTTCGGCGAGCCGCGCGGCGGTGCTCGGGTCTGCCAGATCGACAACCGGCTGCTGCAGCCACCAGGACCCGCCTTTCTTCGCCAGGACGAGGTGGCCTCTTCCCCGCTCGACGTCGAGGCTGGCGACGTCCGCTGCCGACCCGCCGAAAACCTCGTGGCTCTTGAATTCGTTCACGCCCTTCTTCACCGATGCCAGCACGGAGGCGGGAACGAAGATCACGGTCTCGGTGCCCGAGAGGCGCGCCGCAGCGATTTCGGTTCCGGGGATCTCGATGCCGAATTCGACGGTGCGCGTCTTCTTTTTTTGCGGGGCCGGCTCCTCCGTCCACACGAACGTGGCCTTGACCGCGGGCGGCTTCAAGCCGTAGTCCTCGGGCCGCGCCCCTGCCGTGGCCCCCCCGGCACGTTTCAGGCTCGCGAGCTCTTTGGCCAGATCCAGGGCCGCAAAGGCGTCGGCCGGATAGCTCTCGGGCTTGACCAGGCGCCAGGCGCCTCCATCGCTCTTCTTGAGCTCCACCACCGGCAAGTCCTGCCGCTCCAGACGCACCGACTCCACGCGGTCCCCCGGCAACTCCCAATGCAGATCGCCTTTGCGCTGCCGCTCCTCCGTCGTCGGCATGCGCCGCTCGAAGAGGACGATGAAGGCGAAAAGCGCAAGGACGACGCCGGTCAGGACGAGGAGCTTGCGCGGCTTCATGGCTCGAGCCCTAGTCGCGCCGGCGGTACCAGACCCAGACACCCAGGGCGATCGCGAAGGCGGGCAAGCCGAGGATGGCAAAGAGGCTGATCCGACGCACCTGCGTCTGCGTCATCGCGAGAGAGGCCTGCTCGGGAGTCTTGGGCGCGATGCCCACCAGCTTCTCCTGGCCCACGAGCCAGTGAATGGCGTTCAAGAAGAGATTGGCGTTGCCCGCGTTCGCGAGCGAGCCGTTCGCCGCAAAGCGGGAATTGCCCACGACGATCAGGCGCGTCGATTTGCCTCCCGCCTTCTTCTCGTCCGCCGGTGCGACGCCGGCGACGATCGTGACCGGCCCCTTCGTGTCCTTGTCGTCTTTTCGGACACCCTCGGTCTCAAGCTTCGAAAGCGACGTTTCGCCCCAGCCATCCGCCGTCGTCTCGACGAGCGACGTAAAGGAGAACGCCGCCGGGACCGGATCCGTCTTTTGGACCGACCGCGCGAGGGGGAAGACCGTGGGCAGCGCCTCTCCCGCGAGCGAACGGACGACCGGGTGCGTGCCATAGCGGTTGGCGATCAGCGTCTCCGGACCGACCATCGGCACCGCGTTGGCGGGGTCGATGACGATGTCGCTGCCCAAACGGACGCCCCGGTCGGCGAGCAGCTTGCCGAGGCCGAAGTCCGAGGGAGGCGCCCCGGCGCCCGGCAGAATGGGGTCGGCGAGGACGAGCACGTGGCCGCCGCCCGCCAGGTATTTGTCGAGGGCGGCCGTCTCGGGCTCGAGCCATCCGGTCCGCGGGCCGGCGACGATGATCGCGCCCGCGTCGGCCGGAAGGTCCGCCTTGCCGAGGCAGTTCCACGTTCCGACCGCGAGGTTGTCCCGCTCGAGCAGCTGCTTGGCCTCGGCAAAGCCGCGCCCTCGCTCCCGTGTGTCGACGGACGGCTCGCCGTGGCCCGCCGTGAAATAGACCTTCGTCACCTGGTCCTCGGTGACGGCCAGGATGGCGGAGGTGAACTGCTCTTCGCCCTTGAAGGCCTTGATCTCCGGCGACCCGCCCATCCCCGAAGCCGAGAAGTCGAAATCGGCGATCTTGTCCTCTTCCACGTACTTCTTTTTTTCGCCCGACCGGAAGACCACGGTGCTCTGGCGAATGCCGAACTCCTTGACGAGCTGGTCGGCGCGCGCCGGATTGCGCTCCGGGTCGAGCTCCTCGACCTGGATGTTCGACGAGAGACTCTTGTAGCGTGAGAGCAGCTCGCGCACCGGCACGAAGAGCCGCGAGCTGCGCGTCATGAAAACTGTGACGCGGACCGGCTTCTTCAAGCCCGTCACGATCTTCTTCGTCGTCTCGGACAACGAATAGATCCTGGCTTTGGTCCAGTCGCCACGGACCCAATGGCGCGTTCCGAGGTAGTTGGCGCCGACCAGGAGCGCGGCACCGAGAGCGATCGCTGCCGCGGAAGTGCCGACGCGGACCGTCCGGGCGCTCGTCACGGCGTCTCCTTCTTCGCCGAGATCGAGACCCTGGCGAGGAAGAGAAAGAAAGCCGTCGCCGACAGGTAGTACACGAGGCGCCGCGAGTCCACGACACCGCGCGCAAACTCGTCCATGTGATCCCAGAGGTTGAAGTAGCCGACCAGGCTCTTGGCAGCGGGGCTGTTCAACATTTGCTCGAGAAGTCCGGCCGAGAAGATCGGGATCAGCATCGCAAACGTGAAGATGGCCGCGACGATCTGGTTCTTGGTCAGCGTCGAGGCGAACGTCCCCACCGCGAGGAAGTAACCGCCGAGCAGCACGATCGCCAGGTAGCCCGCCGCCACCGGCCCGAAATCGATCGGCGTTTGAGCGCGCAGGATGAAGACGTAGATCAAAGTCGGCGCCCAGAGCGTCAAGAAGAACCCGAGGCCGCCCGTGAACTTGGCCAGAACGACCTCTGTTTCAGAGACCGGCGAAGTCAGGAGAACTTCGAGCGTGCCGCTCTTGCGTTCGTCGGCGAACAGGCGCATGGCGATGACGGGCACCACGAAGAGGTTGAAGAGCCAGAAGTAAGTGTTCGTGAAAAGCAGGTTCAAGGCCTGGCCCTTCGGAGCGCCCGGCTGGTTCATGTACGTGACGATCGCGGCAAAGATGATGCCGTTCATGAGCAGGAAACCGGCCAGGATCACGTACCCGAGCGGCGAGAAGAAGTACGCCCGCCACTCGCGCCCGACGATCGCAAAGAAGCGTTTCATGACTCGTCCGCCGCCTTGTCCTCCGTACCCTTGGCGAAGGAGGAAACCTTGTCGGAGGCGGAGGTGGCCTCCGGCTTGTCCGCGGCCTCGCTCTCCGGCTGGGCCTCCGGCTCCTCCGCCGGAGCTTCCGCGGACGTGTCCGCCGGAGCTTCAGCGGAGGCGGCAGGCAAATCCTGGCGCTGCGTCAGCCGCACGAAGACCTCCTCCAGCGAAAGCTCGTCGCGCGTCAGCTCCCGCAGGACCCAGCCCCGCGACACGGCCGTCTGAAAGACCGCCTCGGACGGGTCGGCGTCTTGAGCGCACTCGAGCCGCACGCGCGTCTCTTTTTCGCCCGACTGCTCCTCGACGGCGGTCACCCCGGCCAGATCCGCCAACGCCTCGCGCGCCGCGACGTCGCCCTTGAACGTCGCGCGGAAGACCGGCCGCGACGAGAACTTCTGCCTGAGCTGCGCGGCCGTGCCCTCCGCCACGATCCTTCCCTCCGCAATGATGAGGATGCGGTCGCAGACCGCGTCCACCTCGGGCAGGATGTGCGTCGAAAGCAGCACGGCGCGCTCCTTGCTGAGCGCCCGGATCATCTCGCGGATCTTGATGATCTGCATCGGGTCGAGACCGACCGTCGGCTCGTCGAGAACCAGGACGGGCGGCTGGTGCACGAGCGCTCCCGCGAGCGACGTGCGCTGACGGAAGCCCTTCGACAAGTTCTCGATCCGGCGGTCGGCGACCTCCGCGAGAAGGCAGCGCTCGATCGCTTCCCCGACGCGCTGCCGGACGGCGGCGCCCGAAACGCCCTCCAGGCGCGCCCGAAAGGTCAGATACTCGCGCACCCGCATCTCCGGGTAGAGCGCCGCGGTTTCCGGCAGGTATCCCACGGCCGCCCGGGCCGCACGCGATTGCGTGACGACGTCATGCCCCGCGATTCGGGCCGAGCCCGAGCTGGGCGGCAAAAAACCGGTCAGCACCCGCATCGTCGTGGTCTTGCCCGCGCCGTTGGGTCCGAGGAAGCCCACGATCTCTCCCGACTGAACGGAAAACGTGACGTCTTCGACGGCGACCCGGGTGGGGTATCTCTTGGTGAGGCTCTGAACTTCGATCATGCGTTCGGCGTCGTAAAAAAGCGCGGAAGTCTAACATCTATTCCCGTCTGGTATCGTCTTCGGCGGATGATCGTCGTCGAGGGCGTCTCGAAAACCTACGGTCGTTTCGGCCGCGCGACCCGCGCGCTCGAGTCCGTGTCGCTCAAGGTGGAGCAGGGCGAGACGCTCGGCCTGATCGGCCCCAACGGCGCGGGCAAGACGACCCTCCTCTCCTGCCTCCTGGGATTTCTCCGGCCCGATGCGGGCCGCATCAGCGTGGATGGAAAAGCGGTGGACGACCTCTCGGTGCGCGCCCGCACGGGATACATGCCCGAGCGCCTCGGCTTCGATCGCGACTTGACGGGCGCGGCGTTTCTGGCCCACCACTGGCGCCTCGCCGGCGGAGATCCGGCCCGCACCGCGGAGGAGGTTCGGGCGGCGGTGGGTCGGGTCGGCCTGGAGCCGTCCGTTCTGACCAAACGCCTGAAGACCTATTCCCGGGGCATGCTGCAGCGCATCGGCGTCGCTCAGGCCACGCTCGGCGAGCCGGACCTTCTCTTTCTCGACGAGCCCGCCTCCGGCACCGATCCCGTGGGCGTCGCCATCGTGCGCGAACGCATTCTGGAAGCCAAGAAGCGCGGCGCGACGATCGTCTTGAACTCGCACCAGCTCGCGGAAGTCGAGAGGGTCTGCGACCGCGTCGTCTACATCGACCACGGCCGCCTCATCCAGACGGAGATCCTCCGCGGAGAGGCCGTGTCGCGCCGCCGCACGCTCCTGCGCGTGCCGCCCACTCGCGCCGCCGAGGCCTTGGCCGCCCTGGCTGTGGCCGGCTTCCGGGCCGAGGCCGGCCCCGACGGCGGCGTGCACGTGCACGACGCGCCGGACGAGGACGTCGCGCGGGCCGTCAAGACACTCGCCCTCGCCGACCTGCCGGTCTACGAGGTCCGCTCCTCGGCCGACCTCGAGGAGCTCTTCCGAAGGCCCGCGTCGTGATCGAGATGGTTCGCCGGTACCTCCGGCAGAAGCTCGGCAGTCCCGTCATCCTGATCGTGATGGTGGCGTTTGCTCTGCTGTCCATGATCCCGCTCGTCGCCTCCGGCGGACGCGCCGAGTCGGGCGCGTCGATCGTCGTTCTCTTCGTGCTGGCGGCAGGCTCGATCTCGCGCGACGCATCGAGCGGCGCTCTGCAGATGATCCTGGCGCGGCCCATCCGCCGATCGGAATATCTGTTCGGCCGCTACCTCGGCATCGCCGCCGCGTTCGCGATTTTCCTCTTCGCCACGTTCGGCCTCGCCCTGCTGACGCCGAAGATCTTTCCCTTCCTCGCCTCGACCGACGTCAACGCGGGAGCCACGGCTCGCGCGCTGGCCGGCTCCTTCCTGCAGGGCCTGCTCGTCGCGGCGACGCTCGTCTTCTTCTCGACCTTTCTGCCGGGCTACGCTGACGTTCTCGCCTTTTTCTTGCTCGGGCTGTTCCTGGGCGTACCGCCGACTCTCGCCCAGTGGCTGAGGGCGCCCTGGATCGCCCGCCTCGGTACCACGCTTCACGAGAACATCACTCCCACCGTGCCGTGGGACGAGGTGCTGCGTGGCGAAAACCCGCTGCGAGCCGTAACCGGCCGCTTCGTGCTCGCCCTCGCTGTGTTTCTCGCTGGCGCTCTCGTCGTCTTTTCCCGCAGGGAGTTCGCCTATGGACAGGACTGAGAAGACACCGCCCTCCGGCTCGCAGTCGAAGCTCACCCCCATCCTGTTCTGGGTGTTGTTGGCCGCAGTCGTCTTCCGGCTCGTCACGACCGTGACGGACAAGGAGAAGAAGGCTGGCGGCGAAGGTCTGGTGAAGTGGGAGCAGCACGAAAAGGCCCCGTCGCTCTCGGCGCGGACAGGCAAACCGGTGCTCTACGACTTCACCGCCGCCTGGTGCGTGCCCTGCCACCGGCTCGACAAGGAAGCCTGGGGCGATGACACGATCGCCGACAAGGTGAATGCCGGTTTCGTGGCGGCCCGCGTCGTGGACCGCCAGCGGGAGGACGGCAAGAACTCGCAGGCCGTCCAGGACCTTCAGAGGCGGTATCAGATCCAGGCCTTTCCCACGCTCGTCGTCGCGGACTCTTCCGGGCGCGAGATCGCCCGCTCCGAGGGGTTCCGCGACCGGGATTCCGTCGCGAAGTTCTTGGACGAGACCCGCTCCGCCCGGCCGCCGGCCGGCAACGCCCCCGGAGACTGACCCGGCAGAACTTTTCCGCCCGCTTTCCGTCTGAATCAGGAGAAACAGAGGGAGGCGCGTATGTTCAAGGCCCTGGTCCCGACGGCAGCAATCCTGCTGGCGGCGCCCCTGGCGCTGTCCGGAGAGTCGGCCTCCAAGGAGATCCGGCGCACGGTCGCGCTCGACAAGGACGGCCGGGTGGCGATCGAGACCTTCAAGGGCACGGTCAAAGTTGCGGCCTGGAACCGGCCGCAGGTCGACGTGACGGCCCGGATCGAAGCCGACGATGCCTGCGGCGACTTGAAATACCAGGCCGAGATGGTCCGTGACACCGAGGTCTCGATCCAGGGCGCGGGAGGCTCGCTCTCCATCCGCAGCGACTACGACCGGGTCAAGGACCGCCACGCCTGGCCCGTCTGGCCTTTCTCGAACTGCTCGGCTCTCCCTTTCGTCCACTACACGATCTCGATGCCCGTGAGCGCGCGGCTCGACGTGAAGGACCACAAGTCGCGCATCGAGGTGGCCGACCTGGCCGCGGACGTGACGGTCTCGACGCACAAGGGCGACGTGCGCCTGACCGGCGTGGCCGGCCGCGTGAACCTCGATACGCACAAGGGCGACGTGCGCGTCGTCTTCGCGAAAATGGCCGGAGACAGCCGGTTCGAGACGCATAAGGGTGAGATCGAGATCACGGTCCCGAGAGACGCCCACTTCGCGGTGTCCGCCGATGTCGGCCGCCGCGGCCGTCTGCACTCGGACTTCCCCGTGACGACGACCTCGAGCGGGCGCCGCCACCACCGCGCAGAGCGCCTCGAGGCGGCCGTCAACGGCGGCGGCCCGGCGCTTCACCTCGCCACCCACAGCGGCACCTTCCGGCTCAAGAGCTCTTAGCGCACTGCAACGGGTCGAGCCGCCCCGGCCCGGAGGCATTGCCCGCGAGACCACGCGGCGGCCCTCCCACGCCTTGAGGGAAAGATTTCCTAAGCCGCCGCTCGAACGAAACCGGTGCAAGGGAAGCCCTGGCACTGGCCCCTCCCCCTCGGCGCACACCAACGCGGTTTCGACGGGTCCCGCGGACAACGCCTCCGTGCCGGGGCTCCCATCGTGGCAGCTGCACGAGTCCAAGCCCGGACTGGCGGGGCTGCCCTGCGGGACCGTCGAAACCGCGTGAGTGTGCCAGGCTGGGTCAGACCGAAGTCGATGAAGTTCTTGCACCGGTTTCGTTCGAGCGGCGGCAGGCATGGGATCGACTGCAGCCTGGGTGAGCCGCCGCGTGTCCCGCAGGGCAGTCACGGCGGTCCGGGGCGCCTTGATCAGGCAGCCATTAACACCCCAGCACGAGCCATTCCAAAGTTACGATCCACTAGAAGGCCGAGGTATCGGCAATGCTGGCCAACCGGCCGTCCGGGTTGAAATAGCTCCGGATCACGCCGGTTTCCGTGTCGGAGACGGTGATCGTGTACTCGACGTTCGAAAGCGCGCCGTAAAAGACCCAGAAGCGGCCGTTGATCGCGCGCCCGTCGAGGACTTTCACCATGAGCTCCAGATTCCCGGCGTCGAAGAACCAGAATGCTCCCGTCTGCGCGACAATCGGGACCGCGGCTGCGATTCGCTCTCCCGGATACGACGGCGCCGTCCATGTCACGCGCACGTCGAAGCGGCCGGAGGAGAGGCACAGGTTCTGGCCGCTCGACACACACCCGAAGCTCGAACCCGTCCAGGTCGCGCCCCCGTCGCTGCTCCGGTAGACCTGAAATGGAACCGACGGCGTGCCCAACGGGCCCGGGCCGATCCCGACGAACACTGTCGCTCGGTCCATCAGAAGGGTCGAGATCGCCGTCTGCGGGCTGCCGGGAAGAGGCATCCAGGTGACGGCGCCGTTCGTGCTTCGGAAAACACCATGGTTCGTCGCGAGGTAGAGCACGGAAGGATCGGCGGGGTCGATCGCAAGCGCCGAGGAATCGCCGACGAGCTGCTGCCCGATTTCGATCCGGGCCCAGGTCGCACCGGCGTCGGCGCTCTTGAAGATGATCCCGATGAACCAGGACGCATAGACGTTCGCAGGGTTTTGAGGATCGACAGCGAGGGAACGGAAGGCGGGTCCACCGCCGACAGGATTGTCGATCGGCGACCACGTCGCCCCGCCGTCGGCGCTCTTCACGATGCCTCGGCCCGCGTTCGCCGTAAAGACCGGCCAGACATAGGGCGCCGCATACAGCACTTGCGGATTGGTCGGATCGACGGTGACTGCCGCGACAGCAAGACCGCTCAATCCCGTGGCCCGCCACGTCGCTCCCCGGTCAGCACTCTTGTAGAGTCCGAGGGGCCCCGGCGTCCCCGGAAGTGGCGGGGTCACCCCGGCGTAAACCACCGCACTGGCCGCGTCGACGGCGATGCAAAGGACACTCGCGCCCTCGAGGCCGCCGCCCATCCGCGACCAGCTCGCTCCGCCATCTGTACTGCGGAAGAAGCCGCCGGGCGCGCCGGCATAGAGGGTCCCGGTCTGCGACGCGTCCACGGCGACGGTCCACGTGAACGAAGAAAGAGAGGTCGGCGACCAGTGGGCTCCACGATCGGAGCTCTTGAAGACTCCTACATCCGTCGCTGCGTA
>WNGF01002968.1_pt1 | contig 43772 bp, 39 predicted proteins | sample 5400641 | NCBI WGS metagenome assembly WNGF01 (sample SAMN13153371, study PRJNA577476) | soil metagenome | isolation source: 80 cm soil or saprolite under grassland replicate 2 | place: USA:California | collected 2016-06-15 | reverse complement strand
TCGTGCGACAAGACACCGACACTCGCCGAGCACGGGCAGGTCATTCGCGCCGGTTATGCGTGTGCGAACGGATCGGAGGTCGTTTTCTTCACAATCAGGAACGGAGCGCACGGTTGGCCGGGTGGCGGGCGCGGATGGATTTTCAGTCCGCACCCGCCGAACGACATGGTCGCGTCCGACACGATCGCCGCGTTTTTCCTACGACACAGAATCGGCGAACCGTCGCCGCGCTGAAAAGCGTCACAGGCCGAAGCGCGCGCGAAGCAACGTCCAGCGCAGGCGAGGTATCGTCGTTCGCGTATCGATCTTGATCCGGCGGAGCGCATAGGCGTCCGCTGACGCGCGATTCACGCCGCCCTTTCCGATGACCGCCGACCGATAGCCTGCCCGGCGCGTCAGGTCGCGCACCGCCTGATTCTGTTTTGCGTAAGGGTAACAGAGCGTCGTGACGTGCCGACCCAGCATCGCTTCGAGCTCGTTGCGTGAATCTTCCAGCTCGCTCTTTGCGAGCGCCGGCGGAATCTTCGTCAGCGCGGCGTGTGTGCGCGTGTGGGATCCGAAGATCATGCCGCCCTTTTGCATTTCCAGAATCTCGTCCAGGGGAAGAAGGGGCTCCTGAATCTCATCCGTATCCCATGTGTTGGTCTTTCCGATGAGACCGGACACAAGAAAAACGGTCGCGGAGAAACCATGACTGCGGAGCAGTGGCCAGGCAATGTCGTGTGTAGAGCGGTACCCGTCGTCGAAAGTGATTATCAACGGGCGTTTCGGCAGATCGGCGCTGCCATCGCGGAAGCCCAGCCAGTCATCGAAAGTGACCGACTCGTAGCCCCAGCTCTTGAGGGCAGCCAGCTGGGCGTCAAACGCTTCCGGGAGTACGTAGTTACCCTGATGTCTCGCCTTCGGCGGAAGCAGGTTCACCTTGTGGTACATCAGAATGGTCAAGCTCGTAGAGAAACGCATACTTGAGGAAGGCGGAGTAGGCGGTGAGCGTTGACGAGAGGAGACCGTAACTTCCGTCGAGGAAGTTACCGTACGCGAGGTAGTCGCGCAGGAATCGCCAGACGGGGCGGCCGAAAAGTCCGAACGCGCTAATGTGCAGTCCTTTCGCGTGCAGATCCATGGCGCCCCAGCGCGCATACGTGATCATCTTCGTCAGCTGATGCGAAAGATCACGATATGGAGTATGCAGCACGGGGCCGCGCAGCGTTCCGATATCGGCGACATGCTCGAGACCCTCGTGCACCCGCGACTCACAGTAGCGAAGCTCCCGCCGATACACGCGCACGTGCCAGTCTCTTCCCCAGCGGCCGCGCTTGCGCTCCCGGCCGAGGTAGATGTTCTTCATGCGCACGCGGTACGCGCGATGCTTCGGCGTCGCAAGAACTCTCGCGAGCTGAGCGCGAAGCTCGTCGCTCACGCGCTCATCGGTGTCGAGCGCGAAAACCCAGGGATTGCGCGCGTTCGAGGCGCCGAGGTTTCGCTGGGCGCCGATGGTTTTTCCGGAGAGTGACAACACCCTGATTCCGGCCGACAGCGCGGCGGACACCGTTTCGTCCGTCGAGCCGCCGTCGACAACGATGACTTCATCCGCCCATGCCGAAGCAGAGCAAGCGGCTTCGCGAATTCGATCCTGTTCGTTAAAGGTCGGAATTACAGCGGTGACAGGAAGACGAGGGGCGTTCACTTCCTGAGAATCCCCGTCAGCCCGCCGCCGATGAGCGTCGCGATGTTAGCCAGAACAACCGGCCGCAGCCTGCCCCCCGGAGCGACGAGAAAGCGCGGCTCCCATTCGGGATAGAACCACTCCTTGAACTCCCGCACTCCCTGAAAATTATAGTAGCGCTCTCCGTACCCTCTGATGGCCGTTCCGAGCTGGTGCCAGATCGGCGCGTCCGCGGACGTTCGCAGTCCGGAGAGCGGCGCCATTCCCATGTTGAACCAACGGTATCCCGCCGTGCTTCCCCAGAGCATCACTTCGGCGAGCAGGTAGCGCATGATGCCCGGAGGCGCCTCCGGGAGATAGCGCATCAGGTCGACCTCAAGCTCTTCCTGCGAGCCGGATCTCCAAATCGTCGCGAACGCGATCATGCGTCCATTCTGTCGCACAATTGCGGTCGGAAATCCGGTCACGTACTGGTCCTTGAAAAATCCGAGAGAGAATCCCTTTTCGGCAGCGTGCTTGTTGGCGAGCCATGCATCGGACACCACGCCCATTTCCGCGACATGCGGGGCCACTCCCTCCGGCTCGACGATCTCGACGCAGCATCCTGCGTCGACGGCTTTGCGCCACACGCGCCGGATGTTGCGCCGCTGCGCACCTTCGAGAGTGAACCCGCTAAGCGGAACGCGAGCCTCTTCGCCGAGCTTCACGACGGTGAGACCATAATCGAGGTAAAAATGAAGAAGGAGCGGGCCTACCTTATAGAAGACGGCTATCCCGCCATGTTGATCGGCGAGTGAGACAAACGATGCAATGAGGTCCGGGGTCTCGCGCGCGGACGCAACAGGATCGCCGAGTGAGACCCAGCTGCGGCCGGAGATTCCGTACATGATGAATCCGGCTCGCTTCTCGTTGAACAGAAAGCGTTTGTCGCCGAGCGTCGCCAGCTGTGCGGCGGCCTCCGCCGACTGCGAAGCGATGCGGTTTGCGTCGAGATTGTCTTCCACACTCGGCACCGGCGGAAGGATGTGCGCGGGGCGGAGCAGCCGCATAATCGCGAAAACGATGAGAACACCCATCGTGCCAGCGGTGGTGCGGACGAAGCGGCCTTCCTCATAGTTGAAGTTGAAGAAGCCGGTCGGGACGTGTCGCACGCGGTAGGAGATGACACCGAGCAGGAGTGACGCGGCGAGCACGATGACGATCGACGCAATCCACTGTGACGTGAACCGCTCCTCGACGAGCGACGTCTTCCGGTAGAAATATTTCCGGCTCGGCACGAACGCGATCGCGAGCATGGTGAGGAAGAGGGCTTCCTCGTAGTCGAGCGCGCGCGCCAGCGAGAACGCGATCGCGGCGATGAGTGCAGTCAGCGTGAGATGATAAGCGGCATCGAGCCGCCGCTCGACGCCGCGGGCGAGGAGCAGCAACCCGGCGCCGGCTAGGTTGTCGGCGAAATGCGAGAGCTCGATCAGCGGCAACGGGACGAGCTTGCCAAGAAAATGAAGACGTCCGGCGACCGCGGGTGTCGCGCCGGAAAAGAGCAGCATGGCGCCAGCGACGAAAGTGAGAATCGCGAGACCGCGAGGCACTATCGCGGCTGCCCAATCGCCGCCCAGTGTACGCAGATGCCGGATCGGCGCGGTGTGCTGAAAGAGAGCGAGACCGAGCGAAGCCGCGGCCGTGACGATGCTCAGCACCAGAACGAAATGGTGATGAGGCGTGGGTTGGCTGACTGCTGCTGTGAAGGGCATAGGCTCGCTGGTGCAACCCAAAGGTTCACCGTTAGCGAAGGTACGCAAGAAGTGTATGCGATCAGGAAGGTTGCGTCAGGATGCGGGCGGCTTCAGGTTTGGCGTCTCCCCTACCCCACCGCATTGTTCCGTCGCTCACTCGCCGCTTCCGGCCTGGCCATCTTCCTTCTCGGGACGCGGCCAATTCAGGCACAACGGTGCGACTCGGCGGTTTCGCGTCAAGTGGTGATTTCGCGCACCGGTTTGGCCGAGATGACCGGCCGGAGAATTGATTCGGTCGGCATCGAGACGAAGGCTCCTCCGCCACTGCCGGGGCTCGCGGGAATCGCCGGGAAAGTGCACGTTACGACGCGGAAGTTCGTCATCCGCCGCGATCTCCTTTTTTCGAGCGGCGACACGGTCGACACGACGCGCGTCGCCGAATCCATCCGGCGCCTCAGGCACCGACCGTATCTCGCCCACGCGGTTATCGAGGGCCATTCCTGCGGAGCCGGTCAACCCGTTACGCTGATTGTGCGCACGGAAGACCGCTGGACTACGAAGCCGAATCTCACCGTGCAGTCGACATCGTCATTCATCGGGATCCAGGAAGACGATCTGTTCGGCACCGGCAGATCGGGGAGCCTGTCATTCGCACTTCGTGAAGGGCGCGCCGGCATTGCGGCCGGCTACGAGGACTTCTGGTTTTTCGGACAGTCACTCTCGGCAAAGCTTCGCGGCGCGCTGTACGCCGACGGCAATTATTTCCGGGGAAGATTCAGAAACCAGGAGCAAAGCGTCTATGACAAGTGGCGCTCGCAGCTGATCGTTTCCCAGTATATGCGCGATTCGCGCGACACGCCGGACAAACTCTTTCAATCATTTGAACGGCGGACAGCGCTCGCATTCGTCGGACGTCGGATCTCGGCGACGCCGATGCACGTTGACGACATCCTGTTCGGCGCCGAAGCGGAGAGGGCGGAGCTAAACGCGCCGGACCGCGCAATGCTCGTCGGGCCGCATCTCGCGAAGCGGCGATACGCCGGAGGCAAGATCGGGCTCGCGAGGCGAGCGGCGGCGTTCGACACACTCACGTGGCTGATCGAAAAACAGATTCTGATAGACGTGCCGCGTGGGTCGGAATGGGAAGTATTCGCCGGTGCGGGACACGACGCGGTCACCAAAGAGCCGGGATTGTTCCTCAACGGCTGGGCGGGACACATGTGGTCGCCGGACGAGCGCACTCTCTCGCAGATCGATCTCTGGGGCAGCGGGTATCGAATCGCTCATCGCGGAAACTGGGATGACGCCAGCGTTCGCGGCGCTTTTTCCTCGTATCGGCGAACGCTGAACGGCGTGTTTTCCGGGTATCTGCTGGCCGAAAAGCTGGTGAATCCTGATCCGGACGTGCGGGCGCTTTCGAACCTCGACATCACGAGCTATGCGATCAAGCGCGCATACCGGTTTGCGGAGGAGGCATACGCCGGGGGCGTTCAGCAATCGGTGCACATTCACGATCTGAGCAAGTCAGTGGCGCTCGACGGCGCGTTCTTCACGGCTGCGTCGTTGCGGCGAAAATCCCCGTTCTCGCAATCAGACCACGTGACGGTCGCCGTGATCGGCGCCGGACTCCGTCTGGTACCGACCACACCCGGAAGCGGCGCGCTCCGATTGGACGTCATGTATCCGGTGGCCGGCTCCCGCGGCGCGGAAAACCACGCTGTCATCGCTCTTTCGCTGTCGCCCTGGCTCGAAGCGAGCCGGCACCGCGAAGACCCTCGCCTGAGGCAATAAACAGGTCGTTATTTGATAATCATTTGATGATTGAAAAGGTGGGGATTTGATGGCAAAAAATCCCTTATTGACCGGCGCGGGGCAGGTGCCCTACGTTTGTTTGCCGGATTTTTCACGTCGCCCATCACTGAAGGAAACTGCAAGTTCATGGTCATAACGCGTGCAGCAATCGTCGCCGCCCTGTCGACGATTGCAATCGGAATTGCAGCCTGTAACAGCGACCGCGCGTATGCCCCACCCGACACCGTTCTCACCGACCGTCAGGTGAGCACCGACGTGGTCGTCAGCGAAGGCGAGGCAGTTGCGGCGGATCTCGTTTCGCTCGACGAATCCGCGAACATCAGCGGCGGAGTTTTCTCGGTCAATAGCGGCGACGATGCGCCGAGTGTCCGCAACAACATGGCGCCGTCTTCAACTGCATCATCGACCAGCTGCACATATGCATCCGGCCGGTGGTCGTGCATGCCAGCCGCCCAGAACGGCGTTACGATCGTCCGCTCCTACACGTACTTCGATGGGTCGGGGCAGCCGATGTATAGGTACGATGCGCTCAAAACAGCGTCCATCAATCACCAGCTGACGATGAATGGCACTATTGCGCGAGACACCACCTTCTCCGGGGTCGTGCATCGCGCGCGCAGCGTCACCGTCAGCGGACTGCTCGGGGCGGAAACAACGCGGCGCTGGGACGGCGCAGGCACGAGCGCCGACACCAACACTCACCGCGACTCGCGCGGCACCAGGCGGTATGCGGGTAATTCCGCGGACTCCCTGAAGGCAGTGGTGTATCTACAGCCGAGGACACCCGGCAGTTATCCTCTAAGCGGAAGCACCGTGCGCATCGTGAGCTACACGGTCACATTAAGCGGCAAGTCGAGTGAGATCCGCTCGGTCGATCGGCGAGTTGTCGCGACATACAACGGAACCGCTCTCGCGAAAATCCAGACTGGCACGGTCACCTGCACGCTCCACCTCGACACGCATCGCGTCGACGGCTGCAGCGGCTGACGCGTCGCGGATCATTCGCTTTTGTTGACGGCGTCCCTTTCGGACGCTGTTTTTTTATCCGCGATCTTCACACTCTTGATGTTTACGAACTCATGGATTCCGAAGTCGGAGAGCTCGCGGCCGTAGCCCGAGCGTTTGACGCCGCCGAACGGGAGACGTGGATCCGACGCCACCATCTCGTTGATGAAGACGACTCCAGACTCGATGCCGGCGACGAAGCGCTGCTGCTCCCACGGGTCGGATGTCCACGCGGAAGCGCCAAGGCCGAACCGCGTCGAGTTGGCTATGGCGATTGCGTCGTCGACATCCCTGGCGGTGAAGACTGAAGCGACCGGCCCGAACAGCTCCTCGCGCGCCGCCGGTGAGTTGGACGGAATTCGATCGAGAACCGTCGGCTCATAGAAGAATCCCGCGCCGGAACGTGGATTCCCCCCGCAAACGACACGCGCGCCGCCGGCGACTGACTCCATCACCTGCCTGTGCAGCTCGTCACGGATTGCGGCAGTCGCCAGCGGTCCAAGCTCGGTGGCTTCGTCCATCGGATCGCCGATTCGAATCTTCTTTACGCCGGCAACGAAGGCTTCGAGAAAATTTTCGCAGATCGCGGAGTGCACGATGAATCTCTTCGCCGCGATGCAGCTCTGGCCGTTGTTGATCATTCGCGCGGTGACTGCGGTGGACACTGCGCGCTCGAGATCGGCGCTCGGCATTACGATGAATGGATCGCTGCCGCCAAGCTCGAGAACCGATTTCTTCAGATGAGTGCCGGCGGCGGCAGCCACCGACCGGCCGGCGCCTTCACTTCCGGTGAGAGTTACAGCGGCGATTCGCGCATCCGCTATCAGCGGTGCGACCGCATCGGAAGCGAGCAGCAAAGTCTGGAAGACACCTTCCGCAAAACCGGCGCGCAGGAATATCTCTTCGATTGCAAGAGCGCACTGGGGAACGTTGGAAGCGTGCTTGAGAAGACCGACGTTGCCGGCCATCAAGGCGGGCGCGGCGAAACGAAAGACCTGCCAGAAGGGAAAATTCCACGGCATGACCGCGAGCACCGCGCCGATCGGCTGAAAGGCGACGAAGCTCTTACCACTGCCCGTGTCGGCAGGCCGATCCGCCAAGAACGTTTCGGCATTGTCGGCATAGTAGCGGCAGGCAGTCGCGCATTTTGCCGCTTCGGCAATGGCAGCCTTGATGGGCTTGCCCATCTCCAGAGTCATCAGCTCTCCGAAACGTCTCTTCTCCTTTTCGAGAATGGACGCAGCCTCGCGCATCACCTCCGCCCTCGCGGATATAGAGCTTCGGCGATGCGTCGCGAACGCGGAGACGGACATGCCCAGCCGGCGCTCGAGCTCGGCTGCGGTGATGGCTTCGAATTCCCTGACGAGCTCGCCGGTTGCCGGGTTGACAGTCGCGATCGTCAAGGTACGCTCCACTCCGGGTTCAACAGCAGCTCCTCGATACGGTAGGCGTGCAGCATGTCATGCATGGCGAGATGGCGGAACATAATGAAGACCGAATAACGGGCATACTGCGGGTGCGCGGCTTCGCGCTGCCACTGCTGCTGGGTCAGCGTGCGCAGCAGTCCGACGAGGCGGGCGCGATCGCGCTCGAATCGGTCGAGCGACTCTTCGAGGTCCGCGGCGAGCAGCGCGTCTTCGGGCTCGTCATCCGCGGGGTTGTACGGCTTAATCGCAGGGCGGTCGAGGTGCAGCATCGAGTCCAGGCGACGGAAGAAAAGCGGGTGAACTTCCGCCAGGTGAACGAGATGCTCGTGCGCGGACCAGCGTCCGGAAGAGGGCCGCCGCCTGCGATGGTCCACGGGGATCTCGAGCGCGAGCGGGATTATCAGCTCGGGCGCGCGCTCGAGTGAGTCGAGAACTGCTTTTACCGTGTTCAGGGAGAATCCTCCGTCGAAATGGCGTCTGATGCTTGCCGCCGATGTTTCGGTCAACGGATTAGAATCGCCAGCCGCTCCAGATGCATCCATACGTATCCTGACGTAGAGGCCGAGCGTGCGAAACCCAGGCCGTCACATCGAACGGCGCAGCACGCCGGGCCGTTACCCGTAGATTCTCCCTGTGCGAAAAATAGCATTTGCGAGCGTTTCGCTTTCGGCGTCGATTCTCCTGTTCGCGAGCGTCCTGCAATCACAGGATCGTTACGCGCACATATTCACCGCTCCGCCGACCATCGTTCGCGAATTTCGCGGGGTGTGGGTCGCGACGGTCGCGAACATCGACTGGCCGTCCAAGCCGGGCCTCTCGACAACCGCCCAGCAGGCCGAACTGCTTGCGATCCTCGATCGCGCCGCCGAGCTGAACCTGAACGCGGTGGTACTTCAGGTGCGACCGGCGGCGGACGCGATGTATGCCTCGCGCTACGAGCCGTGGGCGGAGTATCTGACAGGAGAGATGGGGAAAGCTCCGGACCCGTTATGGGATCCTCTCGCATTCGCGGTCTCCGAAGCGCACAAGCGTGGACTCGAGCTGCATGCGTGGTTCAATCCATATCGCGCGCTTCATCCGTCGGCTAAATCGCCGGTTTCACCGACGCATGTGAGCGTCACGCATCCCGAGCTTGTCCGAAGATATGGCACGCACCTGTGGCTGGATCCGGGCGAGGACTTGGTGCGGGCCCATTCGATTAAAGTCATACTCGATGTCGTTCATCGATATGACGTCGATGGCATCCACATCGACGATTACTTCTATCCGTACAAGGAGCGGGATTCCACCGGAGCGCTGATCGATTTTCCTGATTCGGCGAGCTTCACTCGCTACCTCACCGGCGGTGGACAGTTGTCACGCGACGACTGGCGCCGCAACAACGTCGACCGCTTCGTGTGCGACCTGTATTCCGGAATAAAGTCGCTCAAGCCGCGCGTGAAGTTCGGCGTCAGTCCGTTTGGAATCTGGCGGCCCGGATATCCGGAGCAGACGCGCGGCTTCGACGCATTCCAGGAGATCTACGCCGACTCGAGAAAATGGCTGATGAACGGATGCGTGGACTATTTCGTTCCACAGCTCTACTGGAAACTGGGGCGTCCGACTCTGAGCTTCACCGCGCTGCTCGACTGGTGGGTCTCGCAGAACACGAAGTCGCGTCAGATATACGCGGGACTCGATCCCAACAAGATCACGCCCTCACCGGACGGGTGGCCTTCTCAGGAAATTCTCGATCAGATCGCATTCACGCGACTTCAGCAGGGGACGGGCGGCACCGTCCTGTTCAGCATGCGCACATTGATGCGCTCGCCCGACAGTCTTGCGGAGCGCCTGATCGAGCGAGTGTATTCCGAGCGAACGGTTCCTCCGCCGTCATCGTGGCTGGACAGCTCGCCGCCAGCCATTCCCTTCGCGATCGTGAGCAGGGAGAAATCGGGAGCGCTTGGATTGCGAATGAAACCGCGCGGGCGGGAGAGGCCATGGCTGTGGCTGGTCCGCACCCGGAGCGCGGGCAAATGGTCACATGTAATTCTGCCGGGATGGATGCGTGAGTATCGCCTGTCGTCCGGCAGCGGAACAGCAACCAATCCCGACCTGGTTCTTGTTTCCGCCTTCGACCGCATGGCGAACGAAGGCTGGCGCGCGATCCTCTGGATCGACTGAGCCGCTACTTCGTCTTGTCCTCGCGCTCGAGGGCAGCGGAATTGATGCAGAAGCGCTGACCGGTCGGACCGGGACCGTCAGGAAAGACATGACCGAGGTGCGCGTTGCATTTCGCGCAGACCACCTCCGTGCGCCGCATGCCGTGACTCGTGTCCTCCTCGGTACGCACATTCGCTGCCGAAACAGGCTCGGTAAAACTTGGCCAGCCAGTGCGTGAATCGAACTTCGCATCCGAATCGAAGAGGGGCATTCCGCAGCAGACACACTTGTAGATGCCAGGCTCGTTGCTCGCGTGATACCTACCGGTGAACGCGCGCTCGGTACCCATCTCGCGCGTGATGCGATACTGCTCAGGCGTCAGCTTCGCGCGCCACTCGTCGTCTGATTTCCCGCCGTTGTCCGTCATGAGAAGCTCGAAGAAGGTTTTGGACGCTCAAAATCGAATATATACACCGCATTTCGAATTGAAAACGTTGCGGCGTGGTGTCCTCGACCTAGCTTGTGATCATGGGGATACTGCGAGCGATTAGTCGTATCGCACTTAGCGCGCTGCCGGTGATGACAGGTGTTGTGAGCGTCGGGTGCGCGCCCGAGGCGACCCAACTGCCTGCGCCGAGGCATTCGGATTTTTGGGGCGCGTTGTCGGAGCTTCGTCCGGATGCCGCCGCACAATTTGCGCGCACACCATCACAGCGCCTATTCGCACAGTCCGTCGAGCGCATGATGGCGGGAAACGTCAGCCAGGCGGGCGAGGGATTTGCCGATCTCTCGGCGCAGTCGGAGGACTCCCTGCTCAGAAACGCGGCTCGCATCGCATACTCGGCCGCGCTTCAGTACGAGGAGAACTGGCGGCTGCTCGCCAGTCTTCCATCATCGAGCGTCGCTGGTGGAGCGGATGACCGCGCGGCGGTCAAGCGATGGGCATCGTCCTTCGCATCGATCGGCCCGAAGGTTTTCGAGTTCCCGCGGCATTCTGTCGTCGAGCCGCTCTCATTTTCATACGCGGGGACACCGATGGTGCCGGTCCGCATCAACGGACACGATTACCATTTCTGGCTCGATACCGGCTCGAGCATGACGATCATTCCGTCGGATGTCGCGGCTGTATTGGGCGTAGTGCCAGTCAGCGCAGACACGCTCGAGATCGTGACGAACACGGGAAGGGTTGCCGCGCTTCCCACCGTTCTCGACAGAATCGAGATCGGTGAGCTGGTGATCAAGAACGCGACGGCGATGATCGTCGACGAAGGTCTGATGGAATTGCGAGAGCGTCCGCGGCTCGAAACCGGAGAGCGGACAAAAATCTACGGGATCATCGGCTTCGACATCATCCATCGTCTCGACATCGAGATCGATCACGATCAGTCGCGGATCCGGATCCGAAATCCTTCGCCGACGGCGATCGCATCGCTGGCGGGAAGAAATTTCTTCTGGCTCGGAATTCCCGTCGTCGCGCTGGCCGCTGCCGATGGCACACCGCTGAACTTCGGCCTCGACACCGGAGCCGAGCTCACGTTCGGCACCAAAACACTTATGGACAAGCTGACTTTGCGTGCCAACCGCCGCGATGTGCGACGTGTCGGCGGACTGGGCAGGGCGACAGCACTTCAGACCGGAATCGTTCACGAGCTGAGAGTGAAGGTTCGCGATCGTCCATTTTTTCTGCGCGAGATGATCATCTATCCACCTGTCTACAGAACGCTCGTGTCCCTCGACGGTATTCTTGGTGCCGACGTGACACGCGCCGGGGTCGTCCGGCTGGACGCGACGAACGGAATTTTCTCGATCAACGCGGGAGCTACCGGCGAGAGACGTCCAGTCAACTAAGCCACAGCTGCAGGGACGTGCACGCGGGTAGAGCGAGCAAAAGAAACACCGCCGGCGTTGTCCGCATTGTTGGTTGCCTGGAGAAATGGGCCGATACCGCATGGCGAGGGTCGCTGCGAAGAAGGTAAGTTGTGGCGAGCACGGTCCGGGACGCCAGAACGTTCCCGCCAACGAGGTGAGAGAATGGCTGATGTATTTCGCGCCGGGCTGCTTTCCGGCAAGATGGCGGTCGTCACAGGCGGCGGCAGCGGAATCAACTTGGCGATTGCAAAACGCTTCGCGGAATTCGGGGCGAAAGTCGCGCTCATCGGCCGCACCCAGGAAAAGCTGGATACCGCGGCGGCAGAGATAAGAGAGATGCCTGACAGCGCCAGCGCGGCCGGATACGCCGCTGACGTTCGCGATTACGACGCGCTCGCGGCAGCCATCGCCGCAGCCGCGAGAGATCTCGGTCCGATCGACATCGTTGTCTGCGGCGCAGCGGGCAATTTTCCCGCTCCCGTGCTCGGCATGTCGGCGAACGGCTTCAAGGCAGTGGTGGACATCGATCTCCTTGGAACGTTCAACACGTGCCGCGCCGCGTTCGAGCATCTGCGTCGACCGGGCGCGTCGATCATCAACATTTCGGCGATGCAGGCCTTCACTCCCGCGCCAATGCAGGCCCACGTCTGCGCTGCGAAAGCCGGGGTGGACATGCTCACCAAGTGCCTGGCGATCGAGTGGGGTAGCGAGGGCGTGCGGGTTAACTCGATCGCTCCCGGCGCCGTGAATGACACCGAGGGAATGAAGCGCCTCGCCCCGACGCCGGAACTGCGGACGAAATATTCCGACGCGACGCCTCTTCGCCGCTTCGCGGAGAAATCCGAGATCGCCGATCTCGCGCTATTTCTTGTGAGCGATGCATCGCAGTTCATTACCGGTGCGGTTCTCGTTTGCGACGGCGGTCAGTCGCTTGCCGGATTCGGCTCGCGCATTCCTCCGGCCATGTCGAAGGCGAAATAGTGGCCGAGCTGAGGCGGATCGCCGTCTTCTGCGGCTCGAACATCGGCGCGCGCCCGGAATATGTAGCTGCGGCAAAGGCGTTGGGCCGGGCGCTCGCCGACCGGGGCATCGGTCTCGTCTACGGCGGCTCGAACGTCGGGCTGATGGCGGTGCTCGCTGATGAGATGCTCGATGAGCTCGGCGACGTCATCGGTGTAATTCCGCGCACGCTCGTCGAGCGCGAAGTGGCGAACACGCAGCTCAGTGATTTGCGGATCGTGGACTCGATGCACGAGCGGAAGGCGCTGATGGCGGAGCTCGCCGACGGGTTCATCGCGCTTCCCGGCGGCATCGGCACATTGGAGGAATTTTTTGAAACCTGGACGTGGGCACAGCTCGGAATGCATCAGAAGCCGTGCGGGCTGCTGAATGCGGCGGGTTATTTCGATTCGCTCCTCACATTTCTCGATCGAACGGTGGAAGAAAAATTCGTTCGTGGGATTCACCGCCAGATGGTGATCGTCGAGGACGCTGCCGGGGCATTGCTCGATCGCTTCGCGGCGTACGAGGCGCCGCAGGTCGTCAAGTGGGTAAACGCCGGCACGATCTGAGCAGTCCGCGCGCTAAATGATCTCGTCGATCGATTTCGGCCAATCCAGTTTTAGAAGACGCGACAGCGCACGATCCGCGAGAAGCTTCCCTTCGGTCTGACAGCGCGGGCAGTAGTTGGTTTCGTTGTCCGCATAGCGGATTCGCTGAACTATTGACCCGCACGCCGGACAGGGCTTTCCGAATCTTCCGTGAACGGCCATCTCCTCGCGAAACGCAGTGACCTTCTCGGGAAATCCGTTTCCAGTTTCGGCACGCAGGCGTTCCGTCCATTCGGTCAGAACATTTCTCGTGGCGTGGAACAGGCGCTCCATTTCATCATCCGAGAGGCGTGCGGTGTGCTTCACCGGTGAGAGGCGTGCGCGGTGCAGGATTTCGTCCGAGTAGGCGTTGCCGATTCCGCTGAAGAGACGCGGATCGGTGAGGGCCCTCTTGAGAGTGTGATTCTCGGATCGCAGGCGAGCGGCGAACTGGTCCAGATCGCTGTCGAAGATCTCGAGACCGCCCCGGTCCAATTCGGCAAGCTTCGCCTCTCCGCTGACGAGGGTAATCGAGGCGCGTCGTTTCGTTCCTGCTTCAGTCAGCACGAGCGTTCCGTTCTCGAAGTCGAATGCCGCGAGGCCGATCTTCCCGGGCGGTTTTCCTCCGGCGGCCAGCCAGCGGATCCGGCCGGCGATCATCAGGTGAATGACGATGAAGAGGCCTCCTTCGAGGGCGATCACCAGGCGCTTGCCGATCCGCCGCACTCCGATGACTTCGCGGCCATGCGCCGCGCTGATGGGCGGATCGAACGAGCGAAGCACGAACGGTTTGATGATGCGAATCTTCTCGAGTGTAAGGCCGGCGATGTTTCGCTCCAAAGCTTCGACGTAAACGGTTATGTCGGGGAGCTCAGGCATGATCTGTCACATCTACCGGGGCGGCAGTGCCGGCGCGGTGCGCGAACTGCCGAAGCCGTCGCTCGAGCCAAGCGGCAGCGTGCGATCGGTCCTCTGAAGTGATGTAGTCGTTCCCGAGGGCGTGTGCACCTTCGAGTGAAAGATCGACGAGCTTCGCCGCGCGCGATCTAATCTCCGGGTTCGTCAAGCCCGCGCGTCCGGCACGCTCGAGGAGAGCTTCATCCGGCGCGCCGGCGATTGCGATCGCTGCCCTCGCGCTTGGCGCGTGGTAAACGAGACCGGTGATGAACACGAGCGGTGCCGCGACATCGGAAGGATCGATAGTATCCGCTGAGCGCAGCTCGAAATACTCCTTGGGTCTGACTTCGGGGAATAGTGTGGACAGGTGAAAATTCCAATCGTCCATTACGGCGTCGTGTAAATCCAGATGCGATCTGAAGGTGTGAAACTCGCCCGCGTCCGCCCAACCGCGAAGTGATCCCGCATTCAGCGCAAATTCAGCGTACCGTCTCGGAGGATCTTTTCCATCGAATGGAATTCCCGTCCGGCTCCGATCGAGCGTGCGCCACAGGTGCGCACGATAGCTCTGGTGGTCCGTATCGGCGTCCCGGTAGCGCGACGAATTCGCGAACAGCGCGACGACGAAGGGCGCAAGCGCGTTGAGAAGCTGCCATCGCGCGAGAGGACGCATGCCATGATCGACGCTGATCTGCAGGGCAGCGGTCTGACGCATCATCCGCGTTCCCGAATCGCCGCGGGCCTCGAAGTATCGTGTCATGCGAACGTATCGGTCGCTGTGCAGCTGAAGCGGAACGGATGCAACGTCGTTGTACGGGTCGATGCCGATGGAAAGAAGCTCTATTCCCTCGCGTTTCGCGGCTGTTGAAAGGCGATCCGCTGTTTCATTCAAAAACGCGATGAGCGCCGAACAGGATGTGTATGCACGGCTGCTGATCTCGATCTGCCCGCCCGGCTCGAATGAGATGCGCGTCGCATCGGGCAGATTCCAGGACGGCGCGCCTGAATCGGTCATTACCTCGTGCCACTCGCCGGCGGGCAGCGCGCGGCGAATGCAATCGGCAAGCGATGGACCCTTTCCGCCGTGTATGAGCGGCGGCTCGTGCGTTCGCCCGATCATCGGAAGGAGCTCGAGCTCGGCGCCGACCGTGAGCGCATTTGGATTGGCAGAAGACGCGAACAGGCGCGACGCCACGTCGAGAACCAACGACGCCTCGTCGAGGCTCACTCTATCGGCGCGGCGCGCGCGACGGCGAGGGAGAAGGCGCGATCGTCATCCGTGATCCAGCGCTCCAAGTGCATGCCCGAATCGCGGAGAATTCCGTCGATCGCATCGCGGTCGTACTTGTAGCTGACTTCGGTGCGAATCGTTTCCCCTTTCGCCATCGTCACCGTTTCCATCCCCGGGATTATTATTTCGAGGTCGCGCGCAGCAACGACGTGCATCTCGATTCGGCTGTTCTCACTACTATAGTATGCGTGGTGTGCGAAATCGTGGACGGGGAAATCCGCGCCGAGCTCCCGGTTCAGCCGCCGCAGCAGGTTCAGATTGAATTCAGCAGTGACGCCACGCGCGTCGTTGTAGGCAGCGTTGAGAACTTCCGGATCCTTTTTCAGATCGGCGCCGAGCAGGAACGCGTCGGCCGGCTCCATCAGGCGGCGTACGTGAGATAGAAAGACGGACGCCTGGCGCCGTGAAAAATTCCCGATCGTGCTGCCGAGAAATGCGAAGAGCACCGGGGGTGAAAGGCCGGGCAGCTCGAATGCCGCAGTGATATCGGAAACGACCGGAGTTATGCGGGTGTCCGGGTACTCCTTTCGGAGCAGGGTCGCCGCGGACTCGAGAAACTCGGCGCTGACGTCGATGGGGATGTAGAAGTCCGCAGCTCCACGACTCCGCATCGCGTCAAGAATGATTCTGGTTTTGCTCGCGCTGCCTGCTCCGAGCTCGACGAGCGAACGCGGCCGCAGCTCGCCAATAAGCTCCGGAATGTGCCGCTCGAGGAGCGCCCGCTCGACACGTGTGAGATAGTACTCGGGAACCCGGGTGATCTCTTCGAAGAGCTCGGATCCGCGCTCGTCGTAAAAATATTTCGGGGAAAGCTGCTTGGGCGTTCGCCTCAGGCCTTCACGAACGTCGTTCAACATCTGTTCGTGTGGAGGTGTGACGACGTAAAGCGGAGACGAATCGATGGTGCGTTTGGTCAATCGTCCGCCGCGCAGCGGAAGCCGCTGAAAATCTGGCGGCGGATCGGGTAATCCCAGTTCCGGAAAGTGTTTCGTATCACGTTTGGGCGCGTCGCCCATGACCCGCCACGCAGGACTCGATAGTCGGGGCCAAAAAACTCCTCGGAGTATTCACGATACGGGAAACCCCGAAAACCCGGATATCCGCGAAACTCGCTCGATGTCCACTCCCAAACGTCGCCGATCATTCCGTAGCAGCCGAGCGGCGAGACGTTGCGCTCGTAAGCATCGACGCGGGCCGTTTCGAAAGAGAGCTGGTCGACGTTTGCATCGCCTGGTGACGGAACGTCGTCGCCCCAGGGAAACGCGCGCGGCGCCAAGTCCGCAGACCATGATGCAGCGACTTCCCATTCGAGCTCCGAGGGGAGGCGTTTTACCGCCCATCGTGCGAAAGCTTCGGCCTCGTAGTAGCACACGTGACAAACCGGCTTGTGCGCGTCGACAGTCTGTACCAGGTCCATCGTCCGCTCGAGCCACGCATCACCGTCGCGTGTCCAGAAGAGCGGCGCGTGGACGCCCGACGAGAGAAGCCACTTTCGCCCCGGAGCCGACCATAATTCCGGATGGTCGTACCCACCGGCGTTGACGAACTCGAGGTAGTCGCCGTTCGTGACCGGAGTGCGATCGATCTGGAACGGAGGCAGCACGACCTCGTGCCGCGGACGCTCGTTGTCGTACGACCAGCGGCGGTCATCGGTGCCGATGGTCACGCTGCCTCCCGGAAAGCGAACCATGCCATCGCCGTGCGCGGAGCCGCGTGGAACGATGTAGCGTCGAGGCGCGTGATACGGCTCGCCAAGCTTGAGCTGAAGCGTCTGAAGGATCGTCTCGTTGTGCTGGTACTCGTGCTGAAGGACCAGATGATAGACGTATCCGTCCCTGAGCAGCGGATTCGAATCATCGAGCTCGACTTTCTCGAGGCGCTCGAGAACGCGATCGCGAATCGCATTCATGCGCGACGTCATTTCGCCGAGGGAAGGCAGCTTCAGGGATGCGCGCTCGGCACGCGGATGCTCGAACGGATTGTACAAGCCGGGCATCTCGGTGAACTCGATCGCGCCGTCGAGGTTTCTGGTGAGCCAAAGCTCTTCGAAGTGCGCGATATGCCCGATGTCCCAGATGATCGGACTCATCAGCGGGCTGTGCTGCCGGTGAAGATCGTCCTCCTCGAGATGCGATACGAGAAGAAGCGTCCGCGCGCGCGCCTCTTCGAGGAGCCGCGTTATCCGCTCTTTTTCGGAGGAGAAATTCTGGGGAGCCGCCGGCACAGGCAGGATTAATCGAAGCGAGGGAATCCACCGTAAAATCGGCGGCGTAACGCGAATCATAGCGGACGGCCCCGCACCTTGCCAGGACGCACCGCCGGCCTACGTTTTATCGATTCAATCGCGGCCATGACAGAGAGGGGACAATCGGATGGTGAGACACGTTTTGAAGTGGGCGGGAATCGCAATGGGCGTTGTTCTGGGGCTGATCATCGTCTCGATCGCGGCGACGTACGCCGTAACTTCGGTCCACATGAACCGGCAGTACGCGCGTACGGATTCACTCGTCATTCCAACTGACCCGGTATCCGTCGCCCGTGGAAGGCATGTGGTCGAGGCGATCGGAAAATGCGCCGCGTGTCATGGCGACGATTATTCGGATCGCGCTGTTTCGGACGATCCGGCGTTCGCAGTTCTCTATTCGGCCAACCTGACGGTAGGGACGGGGGGCATCGGCGCTTCGTACACGGACGCCGATTACGTGCGTACCATCCGTCACGGCGTAAAGCGCGACGGCCGTCCGGCGCTGTTCATGCCGTCCGAGGCGTATGCGGCGATGAGCGATGCAGATCTGTCGTCGGCTATCGGATATCTCAAGACACTGCCACCGGTCGATGCGGTGCATCCGGCGCCGCGCATCGGACCGATCGCGCGGATTCTTTATCTCGCCGGCGCGTTCCCCTTGCTTCCGGTCGAGCGGATAACGTCCGAGCAGGCATCGCTTCGCACGACCCCGCCGGGGGAAACCGTTGCGTACGGGAAATATCTCGCTACTGCCGGCGGCTGCAGGTCATGTCACAATTATTCGCTGTCCGGCGGCGCCAAGATCGAAGGCAAGGTGGTGGCGGCGAATTTGACGCCGACGGGACTCGGCAAGTGGACCGACGCCGATTTTTTCAAGGCGATCAGACAGGGCGTTCGGCCCGACGGGGGGGTGCTTAGCGCGGTGATGCCTTGGCCGTATGCGAGAAGGATGACCGACAGCGAGCTCAGGGCGCTGTGGCTGTATCTCCTTTCAGTTCCGCCGAAAACGACCGGACAGCAATGACCTCCAGCGGTAATTGGATGGAAGGAAGCAGGCTGGAGCCGGTCGCCAGAAAAATTCCCTACATCGCGGCATCGATCGTCGGCGTTCTGGCGATCGCCGTTCTCGGGTCGTGGTCGATGGGGACGCAGCACACGCTGGTAATCGTCCCGGAAACGATGCCGATGCTTCCTGCGGCCGCAGTCTGCTTCCTGATTCTCGCGGTCTCCCTCGGCCTCGCGGAGGCGGCGTCCAAGAGCGATTTGACGCGCTGGCTACAGCAGCTGCTCGCGTTAACTGTCGCTCTCATCGCGATCACGGAATTCGTCGAGTACGCGCTTGAGCGTGATGTCGGACTCGACCTGCTCCTTTTTCGCGACCGCGTGATTGCGGCGCAATTCCGTCCCGCCGGCCGCATCGCCATCAATAGTGCCGCCGCTCTTCTCCTCGAGGCACTCGCGCTTCTCTCTCTGAATCACGACATCCGCAAGCGCGACTGGCGAGCGCAGATGTTCGCTTCACCGGCAATCTTCATCGCCCTGGTCGCGCTGCTCGGCTACGTGTTCGGCGTGAGAGGGCTGTATATGCTCTCACATTCATCGGGGATGGCGTTCATCACGGTGTTTGCGCACATCACGCTGGCGACCGGAATAATGTTCGCGCACCGGCAGCGCGGCCTCAGCGGTCTCATCGTCGACGAAGGCGCGGCAGGCGTGATGACCAGACGGCTGGTGCCTGCGGCGATGATCGTGCCCGTCCTTCTGGGGAGCATCAGGCTGGCGGGAGAGCGCGCCGGTTTCTACGAGACGGAATTCGGCGTTTCGATAATGGCGATCACGAGCATCATTGTCTTCATTGGAGTCGTTGTCTGGGCGGCGCGGGTGCTCCGCGATCTTGACGTTCAGCGTGCCGAGCTCATTCTGCGCGAACAGCGGGCAAGAGCGGCCGCGGAGCGCGCGAAGATCGAGGCGGAAACCGCGCGCACCGAAGCCGAAAGGGCGAACACGATCAAGACCGATTTTCTGGCGGTCATGTCGCACGAGCTGAGAACGCCGCTCACCGCGATCATGGGCTATGAAGAGCTGCTGTCCGACGGGATTACCGGTCCGGTTACCGATCTTCAGCGACAGCAGCTCGGACGGATCAATGCCAGCGCATACCACCTGCTGGGACTCATCGACGAGATTCTGACATTTGCTCGCGTGGACGTCGGACGCGAGAAGGTTCGCCTCGAGCGGGTATCGATCAACACCGCGATCCGCGAAGCGGCAGCGCTCGTCGAGCCGATGGCGGTTCCGAAGAGCATCCGCTTCGTCGTCGTGGAGCTTGCGGAAGATCAGTCGATAGAAACCGATCCGACGAAGTTCAGGCAGATGCTCGTCAATCTGCTGTCGAACGCGCTCAAGTTCACCGACGAGGGAGAAGTGAGGCTGACGGCCGCCATCCGCGAAGGAAACATTCTGGAGATCTGTGTCATCGACACCGGCATTGGCATCGACCCGGGTAACGTCGAGGCGATTTTCGAGCCTTTCTGGCAGGTGGAGCAGGGGGCGACGAGGAAGAGCGGTGGAACCGGACTCGGCCTGAGCGTCACACGAAAGCTCGCGCGCCTTCTCGGCGGCAACGTGACGGTGAAGACGGGGTTTGGACAAGGCAGCATTTTTACGCTGACCCTTCTGCTCGCTGCGTCAGTCGACCTATTTGCGGCGAATTTGACCGGCGGAGCTGCCGCGTGACAGAAATGCCTTCGCAGCAGGACCCCGATTTCGAGAGATACCCGGAAACCGTTCTTCATTTCAACGGAGATTCGCCGTTCGAAGTGGATCTGCGCCGTATTCCGTCCATGCGCGACATCGAGCGGCTGAGGCGGCTTGGCCTCGATGGTTCGTTCGCCGTAGTGACAGCGCACGACCCTGAAGGGCGTGATCTCGATGCCGCTGAAAATGAACGGCGAAACGAGGCACTTGCAAACAGGCTCACCGCTGGCGGCATCAGCTTCGCGGCGGTAGATGCCTGCTCCCCCGACGGGAAGCACCGTGAGTCCAGCGTTGCGATCGAGACGCCGCTCGAGCCTTCAATCGAGCTCGCGCGCGACTTCGGCCAAGTGGCGATTTTCTGGTTCGACGGTTCGCGGTTCTGGATCGAGAGTGTGATCCGCACCGTTCCGGCCATTCTGCTACCGCGCTGAGAAGAAAGGGCGTCAGTCAAAAAAGCGGGGCGCCGATCATCCGGCGCCCCGCCTGACATCAGGCGAAAAAAATTCTCAGGTCAAAGGCTTGTAACGGAATCCGTAAACGCCCCCCTTCGGAATCGTCACCTTGAATTTCTGAGTGGACTTCGGAGCGACGGGTCCCACCGGGACGTCCTGCGAGCCGATGACGCTCCCCGCCTTATCGACGAACTCAACCGACAACGTGTAGCTCTTCGGTGTCGCGGCGATGTTCTCGATTGTGCCGCCGAGCACCGTCTCGGCATCACCGCGCGTGAACTCGGTGATCGTGACCTTGGCCTTCATGTTCTCGTAGCGGCTGTTGTAGAACATGACGGAGTCGCCGTAGAGCTTCTGCGCTTTCTTGTCCTTCGTACCCTTGTACATCCCCTGATACGCAAAAGCGTAGAGCAGGACATTGTCAGGATTGCTCGGATCGACCTCAATCAGTCGATTGATGAGCGGAAAGGCTTTCGTGTAATCATGAAGCTGGATGTAGCTCGCGGCGAGATTGTTGAGCGCATCACGCGAGTACGGATTGAGGGCGATCGTGGACTCGAACAGCTTCGCGGCATCCGCAGCGCGATTGGCGCGGGTTGCCACGACACCGGCGTGAAGGAGCGAGAGCTCGCCGTACTTCGCCGGATTGGCAATCAGTCCTGCGTACAACTTCGGGATCGACGCGGTGTCGCCGGCCGCGGTGTAGAGTCTGGAAAGCCGGTCGATCGCGTCAGAGATGAGGTAATCGCTCGTCGCTAGCGCGAGATAATCCTGCCACGCGCTTATCGCTTCTTTCGCCAGCGCCTTTTTCTCGGCGCCCGTCGCTGCGTCATAAAGATCCGACGCGGCATTCGCGATGTCGAACATCGTTTTCACTCTGACATCCGCATACGTCGTGTCGGTGCCGGCAGCCGCAAGCGCCTTCTTCCAGAACTCGCTTGCCGCGGCGGCGTTCTTCCGCTGCGACGCGACGGAAGCGAGAACTGAATAGGCGTAGGGCGCGTTGGTATCGAGTACCAGCGCGCGATTCGCGAGGTATTCCGCAGAGTCGAGCTTGCCGGCGTTGAGCGCGCCGATCGCGTTGTTGAGCGTCGTCAGCCATGGCTTCTGCTGACGCCATTCACGAATCAGCGAAACGCATTCCGGCTTCGCCGCTTCAACGGCCTTGAACACCGAATCGGTGCTGGCGAAGATGTCGAGCGCTCCGGTCGGATTCGTAGTCAGCCCGATTGCGCCGCGGGTGGTGATCGGCGTGATGCCCGGCTGGGTGAGCAGCAGCACGTATGCTTCGCCGAGCAGATAATTGCGCGCCGGCGTGTTGTCGGTTTTGTTGTCGATGAGCAGGCGAATGGTCTCCTGCAGGTCGCGGAGTGGGTTGCCCTTGGACTGAACGGCCTGAATCGCGCGCGCCATCGAAAATTGCGCCTTTCCGACTACGCCGCTGACGCTTCCCGTCGGATCGCACGAGGATGCAGCCTGCCCGAGCACGGGGGATGCCAGCGCGAACGACGCAACCAGCAGCAGCGCCCGGCTGTTGGAGATGTATTTCATCGAATTGCTCCCGCTATTTATTGAAGAAAAGGATCAAAGAAGGCTTCAAGTAATATACCAATTCCGGCCTGACGTTCCCCCGGATCAGGCCTTTCTTGCGCTCTCTTTTATGAGCTTCCACGCGCGCCGTACGTCGGCTTCCGACGTGTTGAGATTCCCGATCGTGATCCGGAGCGCGTACACGCCTCTGACTCTCGTGTGGGAGATGAACACCTCGCGCGTGGCATTGACGCGCTCCATGATGCGCGCGTTGTGCGCGTCCAGCGTGGACGGCGCGATGGACGTCGGAGCGTGCCGGAAAACGACGGTCGAGAAGGGCGCATCCACGAGGCGCTCGAAGCCGGGCTCTTCGTCGATCCAGCGTGAGAGCTCGCGTGCGATGCGGATGTGCTCGCGAATCACCGACGCGATTCCTTCCACACCGAAAGAGCGAAGGACAAACCAGAGCTTGAGCGCGCGGAATCTTCGCCCGAGCGAAACTCCGTAATCCATCAGGTTCGTCACTCGATGATCTTCCGCGCCTGTCAGATATTCCGGCGTGTAATGGAACGCGCGCCTGAGGAGATCCGGGCGCCGAGTGTAAAGCGTCGAGCAGTCCATCGGCGTCAGCAGCCATTTGTGTGGATTGACGACGAACGAATGCGCCCGCTCGCAGCCGTCGAGGACGTATCTCATCTCGGGAACAACGGCCGCGCTCCCGCCGTACGCAGCATCGACGTGCAGCCAGACATTCTCGCGTTCACAGATAGTTGCGATCGCGGGAACCGGATCGATGGCTGTCGTCGAAGTACTGCCGACGCTCGCGACAACGGCAAGCGGGATCCTCCCTGCTGTCCTGTCCGCTGCCATCGCCTTCGCAAGCGCACGCGGATCCATCGCGAGAGTGGCGGTCGTGGGAACGTGGACGAGTCCTTCCATTCCCAGGCCGAGCGTCATCACCGCCTTGTCGACGCTCGAATGCGCTTCTTCCGATGCGTACACGCGAAGCGCATGCAGGTCAGCGCGTCCCGCCATTCCCTTTTCGCGCAGCTTCAGCTGGGGCGCCAGCTCGCGCGCAGCCGCGAGAGCGTAGAGTGTGCTCGATGAAGCGGTGTCGGTAATCGTGCCGGTGAATTCGGCCGGAAGACCGATCATCTGCCGCAGCCAGTCGAGCGTTCTAAGCTCGAGCTCGGTCGCCGCCGGCCCGGTCTTCCACGTCATCGCGTTCACGTTGAGCGCGGCGGTGAGTGCTTCGCCGAGCACCCCCTCCGCGCTTCCCGTGTTGGCGAAATAGGCGAGAAACGCGGGATGGTTCCAGTGAGCCGTGGCGGGGACGATGATATTTCGGAAATCGGCGAGAATCGCCGACATCGGCTCGCCGACAGCAGGAGGCGAGAGAGGAAGCTTCGCGGCCACGTCGCCCGGCCGGACGTCGGGAAGCACCGGCCATTTTTCCGGAGCTTCGAGGTAATCCGCGATCCAGTCGATCACCTCATGACCGTAGCGCCGGAAGTCGTCCGGGCTGAGGCCCGGCTTCGCTTTCATGCTCTAATATAGGAAACCCAAGGCTGCCTTCGTCGGCCTCCGTCGGCCTCCCGTATATTCTCGCGCGATGGCGTCGAACCCAATCGTGCTCGTTCACGGATACTCGGACTACGGCTCGTCGTTCAACGTCTGGCGCGACATCCTGGAGGATCGCGGCTACGACGTCGCCGCCATCCACGCGTGCAGCTACCGGTCGCTCACGAATGAAGTGACGATTCGCGACATCGCTGAAGGATTCGATCGCGCGCTGAAGCTGCAAGCCGGCCTCGACGGCGATCAGCCTTTTGACGTCATCGTCCATTCGACGGGAATGCTCGTCATACGGTGCTGGCTCACCGCTTACGCGGGGCGACGCGATCGTCTGAAGCATCTCGTTGCACTGGCGCCCGCCACCTTCGGCTCGCCGCTCGCGCACAAGGGACGCAGCTGGCTCGGCGCGGTCTTCAAGGGGAACCGCGAACGCGGACCGGATTTTCTCGAGGCTGGCGACAAGATTCTCGACGGCCTCGAAATGGGCAGCCGCTTCACCTGGGACCTCGCGCACCAGGATTTGCTTGGAGCGGAGACGTTCTATGGTCCGACTCGCCGCACGCCCTACGCATTCGTCTTCTGTGGCAACAAGAGCTACGGCGGATTGCGGCAGCTGATCGCCGAGCCGGGCACCGACGGGACAATCAGATGGGCGAGCTGCCCGCTGAACACGCGGAAGATACAGCTCGACCTGACGACGGATGCGGATCGACCGGGTGTAAAGCGCGTCACCGTTGCCGACTGGAACAACGTCGACATTCCGCTCGTTGCGATCGACGGCAGGAATCACGGAACGATTCTGAGCGATCCCGGAGAGACGCTGATCGAACTGACGACGCGCGCGCTTGCCGTCAACAGCGCCGCTGAATTCTCCGCATGGATCGAGCACGCGATGAGCGCGAGCGCATCCGCCCGCGCGAAGATGGATGAATGGCAGCAGTTCGTTATCAGGGTGGTCGACGAGCGCGGCGATCCCGTTCCGGACTACAATGTGCAGTTGTTCACGCGCGGGCCGTCGGGGAGAGCGGAGGACGTGCGCAACTTCGACGTTGACGTGCACACCTATCGCGGCGACTCCAGCCTGCGTTGTTTTCACGTCAGGCTCGCCGAGCTCGATTACAAGCGCCTCACGAATCTCTGGATTCGCGTCATCGCTTCTTCGGGAACGCGGCTCGTGGGGTATCAGGGTTTCGGCAGCGACCGCTCGCGCGCGGAGCCGGCCGAGGTAATCTCAGAGGGGAAATGGGACGGTGAGCTCGACATCTCGAAACTCGTCGGCGACAAAGGCACGAAGTTCTTCTACCCGTTCACGACGACGCTCGTCGAGCTCAAGCTCAACCGCGAGCCGCTCCCGTTCACCGGCAAAAACGAAGTCTGCTGGTTCTAGGCCGGAACACCGCCAGGCGGTCTCGCACCTCAAGAAATCCGACCCCGTGATGGCCGAAGTGATCGGACGCGTAGGGGGCTGCACGATTGAGCCCCGCGGCGACGGAACTCACTTCGACGCGGTTGCGCGGTCGATCATCTTCCAGCAGCTGTCCGGTCAGGCAGCGGGAACGATTCACCGGCGGTTCAAGGATCTGTACGGCGGCCGAAGCCCGACGGCGGAGGAGCTGGTTCGGACGCCCGATGCGAAGCTTCGCGAGATCGGGCTCTCGAGACAGAAGAGCGCGTATCTGAAGGATCTCGCGGCGCGAGTGATCGCGCGCGAGTGTCCGATCGAGACCCTGCACACGCTGTCGGATGAGGAGATCATTGCTGCGCTCACGTCGGTCAAGGGAATCGGCAGATGGACAGCGCAGATGTTCCTGATGTTCCGGCTTGGTCGGCCCGACGTTCTTCCCGATCTCGATCTCGGAATTCAGAAGGCCGTAAAGCAGGCGTACCGGCTGCGGAAGCATCCGAGTCCGCAGCGAGTGCTCGACATCGGAAAGAAGTGGGCGCCGTATCGGACGATTGCGTCGTGGTATTTGTGGCGTCTGCTCGACACGGCAAAGCCGGTTTCCCGGTCCGGCACGAGTTAAGCGCAGGTGCCTGTATCGATGATGAACGCCGCAAGGACAGCCTTCATCCTGTTCGCGATCGGAGCGCTCGTGGCCGGCTGCGCTACGGGTCCGACCACGCCGGTCACCGCCACTCAGCCGGTTCAGCCCGGATCGGACACGCTCAAGATCCCGGTGAACGATCTCGCGACGCGAACGTACCGCGGATTCCAGGGAGGGTTGTATCCCGGTGGATCGAACTCGGTTCCGGCGGATCACGACGCCGCCGGAATTGCGCACGGTAACGCAATCCGTCCCCTCGACACGAACGGAAATGCGAGCGCGTCAGGCAAATACGTTCTGATCTCCATCGGGATGTCGAACACGACACAGGAGTGGTGCTCGACTGGATCGGGTCCGCCGTGTGACTCCTGGACGTTCACCGGCCGGGCGGTTGCCGATGCGGGCGTGAATCATTCAACACTCGTCATCGTCAACGGCGCGGCCGGGGGCCAGGACGCATCTACGTGGGCGTCGCCCAATGCCCCCAATTATGACCGCATTCGCGACACGAGACTGACGCCGCTCGGACTCAGCGAACGACAGGTGCAGGCGGCGTGGGTGAAGCTCGCCGACGCGCAGCCGAAAGCATCGCTTCCCTCCGGATCCGCGGACGCATACGTGCTTCTTCAGTATCTCGGCAACGTCATTCGCGCGCTCAAGACACGCTATCCGAACATTCAGCAGGTATTTCTGTCGAGCCGCATTTACGGTGGCTATGCAACCACGACACTGAATCCGGAGCCTTACGCATATGAGTCAGGCTTCTCGGTGAAGTGGGCGATCGAGTCCCAAATCGGTCAGATCAGAGGAGCGGCGGCTGAAGCACACGCGAGAGATCTGCGCTACACCAACGGCGCCGCGCCGTGGATCGTCTGGGGCCCGTATCCCTGGGCAGACGGGCTCAATCCGCGATCCGACGGATTGACGTGGGCGCGGCCCGATCTGGAGGCTGACGGCACGCATCCTTCGCAGACAGGTGAGAGCAAGGTTGGCGCAATGCTGCTCGACTTCTTCAAGTCGTCGCCGTACACGCGCTGCTGGTTTCTGGTGGGTCAGACGTGCAGCTGATCCGGTTTGATCCGGTTTGATCCGGGACACGGTTAGCTTTCGAAGCACAGGAGCGTTCATGCCACTCGTACCGTTCGATCAACTTCCCGGCTCGTCGCGCACGTGGGTATTCGCGTCCGACAGAACCCTGTCGTCGTCGCAGTCCGCGCAGCTGTTGAGTGCCGTGGATCAGTTTCTTGCCGAGTGGAAGGCGCATGGCGAACCGCTCACCGTCGGTCGCGACTGGAAGCACAATCGCTTTCTTACAGTCGCCGTCGATCAGTCGACGGCGGGCGCATCCGGGTGTTCGATCGACGGGTTGTTCCGGATTCTCAAGTCGATCGAACACCGCGTCGGCGCGAGTCTCGTGACAAGCGGACTGGTTTTGTATCGGGATCGCAGTGGTGCGATTCGGTCGGTAACGCGCGAAACGTTCGCGAAGCTCGCGCGAGCGGGTGAGGTCGATCGCGGCACGACTGTCTTCGATCCTTCGGTCACCTCTCTCGCCGAATGGCGCTCGAATTTCGAGTCCGACGTGGCGCACTCGTGGCACGCGTCGCTGATCAAAGAGGCGAGCACGCAGCCGGCGTGAAGACACACACGTCGTATCTGACGTTCAATACGAAGAAGCGTCAGGAGATCATCGACATCACGGAAGAGGTGGAGAAATGCCGGGCCGCCGCAGGCATTCGCGAAGGGATGGTGCTCGTCTCGGCGATGCACATTTCAGCTTCCATCTTCGTGAACGATCACGAGCCCGGGCTGTGGAAGGACATTCTCGACTGGCTCGAGACCCGGATCGCACCGTGGAGCCCCGACGATTACCGTCACAACAGCGGCACGGGTGAGGACAACGCCGCCGCGCACCTCAGGTCACTGACGCTCGGCCACGAAGTGATCGTACCGGTGACGAGCGGAAAGCTGGACTTCGGGCCGTGGCAGCGGGTGTTCTACGGAGAGTGGGACGGCCAGCGGCCGAAGCGCGTACTCCTGAAAGCGATGGGCGAGTAGCGCGTTACGTCGGCCATTAATCCCGCATCGAACAGTGTCAGACTCTGAGGTGATCGGCGCGCCAGTTCTTGATCGCGCGCTTGATGTCATTCGCGGTTCTCAGTTCTCCGGAGAGACAACGCCGTGCGAGCTCAGGCACTTCATCGTCGGGCGCGAAGCGCATAGCGGTCAGCTGTCCGGGACGGAACTCGTTCACCCTGCCGCGCAGGTCGGCTGGAAGAATGTTGGCGAGCCTCGTGCGCTCCTCAAGACGAATGACGCGATCCTGCGCGCGCAGCGGCATCACTCGCGAGGCGAGGGCGGCAGCAAGCAAGGCTGCACTGACGATGAACAGCCACCAGTTCCACAGCAAGGGATTGTTGAACGCACGGATGGCGAAAACGACAACATTGATCGCGAGGATAGGCAGAGCGAAGTAATGGTAAAGAGGTAGGAACCGACGGTGTGTTGCGTAGCTCTGCGGTTTGTCGTAGCTCTGCAGTTTGTCGTAGCCCTGAAGTTTGTAGGCCATGGTACCCTCCTGTTCCTGGACGCGGATGAAGGTAGCTACGTCCGCGTTGTTTCGCCCGACGCACTCATCGCTGATGAAGCCGGAGGCGATTTCGCCGCCGCCGGGAACGCACGTGCCTGCTGCGCGAGCAGGGCCACTCCCGCGTCCCGGAATCTCCGAACGATTGCGAGGTTCACCGCTTGCTGCGCATCGAGAAACTCGGCGTAGTCTGAAGTGCGCAGATAATAAACGGTCTCGAACTCGTACGAGCTGTCCGCGATAGTCTTGAAGTGCGACCGCTCGAAGATGGAGCCAGGCTGCTCCTCGATGATGCCGGCGATGATGCCCGGGATGTCTCCGAGGCGCTCATCCGGCGTTTGCGGCGAGACGCGAGTGACGAGCACCGAACGGTGCTGTCCTGTCCGCTCGAAATTCCGAATGCCGCTCTTCAGCAGCTCGCCATTCGAAAGAATGATGTGCTCCCCGGTGACGCTGCGCAGGCGGGTTGACTTGATGCCGACGTGCATCACCGTGCCTGCATAATTGCCGACTTCGATCAGATCGCCGACGGCGAACGGTTTGTCGAACAGAATCGAAAGCGCCGCGAAAACGTCGCCGAGTATGTTCTGGACAGCGAGAGCGACGGCGATACCGCCGATGCCAAGTCCCGCTACGAGTGCCGTCACGCGAATTCCGAACGTCTCGAGTCCGACGAGAACGATCAGGACCCAGAGGATGAGACGGGCTACATAGCCGATCGCTTCGGCGGTCGTGGAGCTCTCGATTCCACCGGCTTTGGTGAGATAGCGCCGGAACAATCCCGCGATCAGCTCTCCACCCCACAGCGCGAGCTGGATCAGAAGCGCCACCTTGCCGACGTCCTCGACGATCAGCCGCGTGCGCGGCGGCATGGCTAGCATCGCCGAGGCGATTGCCGCCGCGAGAAAGACGACGAACAGGAACCTCGTCTTGCGCAGCATTGCCGCGATGAAGTTGTCCACCTCGGTCTCGCTCGACGCCGCGCGCCGCTCGAGCCAGCGGATGAGAACGCGCTGCGCGACCGTAAGCGTGAGCACGACGACGATCCAAACTCCCAGCGCGACCATCATCGCCGCCGGAGAATTGCCGTAAAACCTGGTCTGCGAAAGAACCATGGGCCGAAGAACGGGGGTCGGCAGCGGAGCAACGCTCTGACTCCGCACCTCTGTGTCAGGCCGAAGCGAGCTCCGCGGCGTCGCACGCGTCGCAGTTCCCGCAGCGCCAATCGGGAGCGACCTGCTCGCCGAAGTGCTCGAGAATATATCGCGTCCGACATTCTGTGGTCTGACAGAACTGGATCATCGTGCGAAGTTTCATCTGATCCATTGCCCGGCGCTCCTCGTAATCGGTGAGGTCCGCGCTCAGATCGACTGCGGTGAGATTCCCGGCGAGCCGCTCCCATTTTCCACCGCGATGTTCGCGCACGAAGCCGTGCCGCTTCAGCAGCGCGAAGACGATCTTCGCCTTGCGTGCCGGAACGCCGGTGATTTCCACGATGTCGGCGAGCGCCACCGGCGCCTTCAGCGGATACTTCTCGAGCGCGAGAGCGACATGCGCGGCTTCATGGATCTCCGGATACTTGCCGCCGAGAAAATACGACTGGATGCGCTTGTCCTCGACGCGGTAGAGAACGCGACAGAGCGCCGGTTTTCCGTCGCGCCCCGCCCGGCCCGCCTACTGGTAGTACGACTCGATCGATCCGGGAAAGTGGTAGTGAATGACGAACCGCAGATCGTGCTTGTCGATTCCGAGGCCGAAGGCATTTGTCGCAACGATCGCCTTCAGCTCGCCGGCCATGAACTGCTCCTGCACTTCCCGCCTCTCCGGTGCCGGCCGCTTGCCATGGTAAAGTCCGACCTTGAAATCGTCGCGGAGAAGCTGGTACAGCCGCTCCGCTTCCTTGATCGTCGCGACATAGACGACGCCGCTCCCCTTCATTTGACGCAGCGCCTGTTTGACGGAAGTGTCTTTTATGGCGTCGTTCACCGTTCGCATCACTTCGAAGCGGAGATTCAGGCGCGCGAATCCGCTGATCGTGATGTACGGATCGTTCATCCCGAGCTGGCGGATGATGTCGCTCCTCACCTGATCCGTGGCGGTCGCGGTGAGCGCGAGAATGGGCGGTCTTCCGAGCCGGTTCGCCACGCCCGCCAGGGCGAGGTAATCGGGACGGAAATCGTGACCCCACTGACTGACGCAGTGTGCTTCATCGATGACGAACAGGGAAATCTCCCGGGTCATCAGGTGCGCGAAGAAATCACGGTCCTTGAAGCGCTCGGGTGTCAGGTGGAGGATTTCCCCCTCGCCTTCGCGGATCTGCCGGTGGGCTTCCCGGGATTCTCCGGCCGAAAGGTGGGAATGCATCGCAACAGAATCGACACCCTGTGCCGACAGCTTGTCGTGCTGGTCCTTCATCAGTGAGATAAGCGGGCTCACGACAACAGTGAGCCCGGGGAGCATGACTGCCGGGAGCTGATAAATCAGGGATTTGCCGCTCCCTGTCGGCATCACCACCAGTGCGTCCCGCCCGCCGAGGATCGCCTCGATCGGCTCCCACTGGCCGGGCCGGAAATCGGATAGCCCGAAACGGTCCGTCAACAGAGGGCGGACCGACTCTTTCGAAATCTTTTGAGGCACACTGGCTAGCAGGCACAAACTATTCCCGCCACGCGGGACTCGTTCGGGGGAGGAATCGCCGAATTGGCGATCGTCTCAGCTACTTCGGAGCGCCGCCGTCCCGGAAATACTCACGGATACAGAGCGATACGAGTCCGGGCATGACGTCGTTCTTGTCGTGCAGGCTCGCTGCGCTCCGGGATGCGAACCAGGCAGCCTTCAGCTCAACTACGAGTTTTTCGGCAGGCAGGCCGCGGGCACGAGCCAGCACGCAAAGCGCGGAGATATCACCGTCGATGCCGGTATCAGAAAGCGGTTTCCCCGCTCCGCGGAGAGCGAGCGCTCTTTCCAGCATGCGTGCCGCCAACGCTTCAACCGTGGTCGCGGACGAAGGTCCGTCGACCGCTGGATTCTGGGAGGGAGGGGTCTTCCGAGGCATGGTGGTAAACAGATGTGCAGAATACGATACCAACACCGGGATTGGCCCGCAATCGTTTTTTTCCCTTACAAGAGATGGTAACCCCGCTTATCCTCGGCGGATGCCTCTCAAGCGCCTGGATCTCTTCGCCGTCACCGCACCAGGGATTGAGCAGTTAACGGTAGACGAGCTCAGGCGACTTGGCGTTAAGGGGGAAATCGCCGAGAAAGGACGTGTCCGTTTTGCCGGAAGTGCGTCCGCGATCTACGCGGCGAATCTCCACCTTCGAACGGCGTCCCGGGTCGTCTTGAAAATCGCGCAGTTCCACGCGTCGAGCTTCGCCGAGCTCGAGCGGCGGGCGAAGCACGTGCCGTGGTCGGATCATATCACATCGGGCGGCGCAGTCAGATTCCGCGTCACATGCAAAAAATCGCGGCTGTATCACTCTGACGCTGTTGTCGAACGGCTGATGACTGCGGTTTCGCGGGTCGCCGGTGACATGCGAATCAGCGAGGTGGCTGACGATGACGCATCCTCGGAAATGGCCGACGCCACCCAGCTATTCATCGTCCGGCTTTTGAACGACGAGGTCTCGATCAGCGCCGACACGTCCGGCGCGCTTCTGCACAAGCGGGGTTACCGCGCGGAGATGACGCGGGCTTCGCTTCGCGAAACGCTCGCTGCAGCAATGTTGCTCGCCTCCGAGTGGAAACCCGGTGCGCCGCTGCTCGATCCGTTGTGCGGCTCGGGAACGATTCCCATCGAGGCGGTGATGATAGCGCGGAACATCGCGCCCGGGCTGAATCGAAGCTTCGCGTTCGAGAGGTGGCCGTCATTCGACGCGGAGCTGTGGGCAAGCCTCAAAGAAAAAGCGAGCGAGGGTCGTGATGATTCGGTGATGCCTCCAATCATCGGCGGTGACAGGGATTCCGGCGCGATCGAGGTCTCCCGGCGAAATGCCGAGCGCGCCGGGGTAGCGAAGGCCGTGGAGTTCCAACAGCGGTCGCTGGCGGAATCGCTCGCTGTGTTCGAGACGGCTGCGCCGGCTCGCGGCGCAATCGTGACCAATCCGCCCTACGGAGTTCGAGTGAGCGGCGGCGCGGGACTCAAAAATCTCTATGGTCTACTCGGATCCCGGGTTCGTGAACGCGGATGGTCGCTTGGCATTCTCACATCCGATGAAAAGCTTGCCCGGCAATCCGGGGCCGAGCTCAAACCCGCTTTCCGAACCAGCAACGGTGGAATTCCGGTTAGCTTTTTTACGACGCGCAGCAGCGGCGAATCAGACGAGTGATCAAGGGGCGATGAGCGGAAAATCCGGAAGAGTGGTCTCGATCAACGTGTCCGGCGGAGGAGCTCCGAAGAAGCCGGTGGCGAACGCATGCGTCGGCATACTCGGGCTCGACGGCGATGCCCACCGGTCGCGCGACCATGGCGGGGCGGACCGCGCGATCTGTCTTTATTCGCTGGAGGTGATCATGGCGCTCCGCGAGGAAGGGCACCCGATCGACGTTGGAACGGCGGGTGAAAATCTCACGATTGAAGGAATCGACTGGTCGCTCGTGACTCCCGGCATTTCGATTTTCGTCGGTGACGGAGTGCGTCTCGAGGTCACGTCGTTCACGAACCCGTGCACGACGTGATTCGCGAGTCGTTCACGGATCTGCGTTTTTCGCGGATTTCGCAGAAGCTCTTCCCCGGCTGGAGCAGGGTATACACGAAGGTGCTCAGCACGGGCGAAGTGCATGTCGGAGACGCGCTCACGCTCAGCTGATCGGTGTCCCGCATTGGTGGCCTCATTAAGGGACGCTACCGAGTTTTCGCGCCAATTATCAGCGCGTAGAGGGGGCTAACACCTGCCATTCCTGGCACATTCTCTGCCCCTCCATAGGGGGCGGCCGTGGCATTTAGCGACGGCTTCTTCCCGAGAAGGAGAGGCAAAATGTTTCGAAAAATGATCATGCTGCCAGTCGCGCTTCTGGCATTCGCGTGCTCCAAAGACAAGAAGGTTGACGACGCACTGAACGCCGATTTGACGACCGCGGCCCAGGCGCGTCCCTACACGGCGCTTGACAGCATCACTGCGGCTGAACGCGCGGCAGCGCTGAACGCGCCGGCGGCGGGGACTGTCACGAGACGGACGTCGACCGCCCGTACTTCCTCGGGCACTCGCCGCACTTCGAGCGGCAGCGGCACGAGAACGGTCTATTCTTCGCCGGCTCCGCAGCCGACCGTCGTAAAGCACACAAAGCGTGACGCCACGATCGGTGCCGCAGCCGGTGCAGTGATCGGTGCGACGACGAGCCGCAACAAGGTGAAGGGCGCGATCATCGGTGGAACGGCGGGCGCGATCCTCGGCGCCGTGATCGGAAATAACGTCGACAAAACGAAAAAGTATTAGCAGGTCGTCGTATCGAAAGAAGCCCCGCGCGAGCAGCGTGGGGCTTCTTTTATTTCAGCGCATCTACGCCCGACAGAATGCAGTGTCCGCGTTAAATTAGACGCCATGTCCGGAGAGCCAATCACGAGCGTCTTCAACGACGGATATATCGCCGGGGTCTATGAGGCCTACAAGCGCGATCCGGCGTCCGTCGACGAATCCTGGCGTCAGTTTTTCCGTTTCGCGCAAAACCTGTCCGGCACAGTGGCGCCTGCGGCCGGCGCAGTCAGCGCGGACGCGGACTTCCTGCGAAAGGTTGGCGCGGCGGCAACGCTGAGCGATGCGATACGGGCGTACGGACACCTCGCCGTTCAGATCGATCCGCTCGGGAGTCATCCCGGAGGCACCGACGAGCTGTCGGCGCAATTCCATGGTCTGACCGAGGAAGACCTCGCATCGATACCGGCTGAAGCTCTTTCAGCGGACGCCAGCGGGAAATCTGCGGCCGATGTCGTGAAACGTTTGCGCGAGCTGTACTCATCGAACGTCGGCTTCGAGTTCATCCATCTCGGGGAGGCCGAGGAGCGCGAATGGCTCCGCGCCGAGATCGAAAGTGGGCGTCTGCAGCAGGATCTCACGACGGACGAGAAGAAGGCAATTCTTCGCCGACTCACCGAGGTGGACGGGCTCGAAAGATTTCTCGGACGCACATATCAGGGTTACAAGAGATTCTCCATCGAGGGAACGGATGCGCTCGTGCCGATGCTGGATGCGGCGATTGAGCATGCAGCGGCGAACGGCGCAGACGAAGTCGTGATGGCGATGGCGCACCGGGGGCGGATCAACGTTCTTGCCCATACGATCGGAAAACCCTACGAGACGATATTCGAGGAATTCGAGGGTCACCCGAGCACCGGAGCAGTGAGCGAGACCGGCGATGTCAAATACCATCTCGGCGAGCGCGCCGAGCGAACGACATCCTCAGGGAAGAAGATTCGCGTGCTGCTGACGCCGAATCCGAGTCACCTCGAGTTCGTGAATCCCGTTCTGCAGGGTGTCGCGAGGGCGCACCAGTACGCTTCGGAAGAAGCGGGCAAGTCACGCGACGAAAGGACGGTCGTGCCGATCGTCGTGCATGGCGATGCTGCATTTCCAGGCGAGGGAGTCGTCGCCGAGACTCTCAATCTCTCGCGCCTGCGTGGTTTCCGGACGGGCGGAACGCTGCACATCATAGTCAACAATCAGGTCGGCTTCACCACTGACCCGTGTGACGGCCGCTCGACGCACTACGCGGGTGATCTGGCGAAGGGGTTCGAGGTTCCGATCGTGCACGTAAACGCTGACGATCCCACGGCGTGGCTCCATGCTGTGCGCCTCGGAATCGAGTACCGGGAGCGATTCGGCAAGGACTTCCTGATCGATCTCGTCGGATACAGGCGTCACGGCCACAATGAAACGGACGAGCCCGCATTCACGCAGCCAGTGCTTTATTCGAAGGTGCGCAGCCATCCGACGCCGGTGAAGGTCTGGGCCGCCCGGCTGATCGCTGATGGAACCGTTACCGAGGAAGCGGTCGCGCAAATCGAATCCGAGATCTTCGAGAACTTCGAGCGCATCCAATCGGCGATGAAAGCGACGGAGGAAAACGTCAACGCAGAGCCGGCGAAAAAGAACAGGAGCGCGCAACAATCTCCCGAAGTGGTGCCCGAGACCGGGGTTCGCGGCGAGCTGCTCGCCGCACTAAACGAGCAGCTGCTCTCATGGCCTGCGGACATAAAAGTCAACAGTCGCCTTGCGCGCACGCTTGGCCGGCGGCGTGATGCGCTCGGTGAGCAGGGCGGAATCGACTGGGGTCACGCCGAGGCGCTCGCGTTCGGTTCGCTTCTCACGGAGCGCTATTCGGTTCGCATCACGGGACAGGACGTCGAGCGCGGAACGTTCTCGCATCGGCAGGCGGTTCTTCACGATTCCGAGGGCGGAGCCATCTACATCCCGCTTCAGCATCTGAATCAGAGCTCGACACTCGGGTCGTTCGAGGTGTACAACAGTCCGCTGTCCGAGACGGCGGTGCTCGGCTTCGAGTACGGCTACAGCACGGCCGCCGAGCGAACGCTCGTGCTGTGGGAAGCGCAGTACGGCGATTTCGTGAACGTCGCCCAGCCGGTGATCGATCAATTCATCGCCGCCGACCGCGCAAAGTGGGGGCAGGATTCCGGAATCGTGATGCTGCTTCCGCACGGCTATGAGGGCGGCGGACCCGAGCACTCCAGCGCGCGTCTCGAGCGTTTCCTCCAGCTGTGCGGTGAGGGCAACATACGCGTCGCGTATCCGTCGACTCCCGCGCAGTACTTTCACATTCTTCGCCGCCAGATGCGGCTCGATCCTCGGCGTCCACTCGTGCTCATGCAGCCGAAGAGTCTGCTGCGTCTTCCGGAAGCGGCATCGAAGCTGAGCGATCTAACGAGCGGCCGCTTCCGCGCGGTGATCGATGATTCCGGCGGTGCCGATCGCGCCGAAGTGAAGCGTCTCGTCTTCTGCACCGGGAAGATCTACTACGATTTGCTGCCGATACGCGCCCCGCACATCGCGCTCGTGCGGGTCGAAGAGCTGTATCCGTGGCCGGGAAATGAAGTCGCGGCGATTGTCGACATGTATCCGTCGCTCGAAGAAGTGGTATGGGCGCAGGAAGAGCCGAAGAACATGGGGGCCTGGTCATATGCGGCGCCGAGGCTCCGCGTGTCGACGGGGAACGCGCTCGTGATGCGCTACATCGGCAGGCCGGATCGCGCGAGCCCGGCGGAGGGTTACGCTGAAGCGCACAAGCGCGAGCAGGACCGGATAGTGGCCGAAGTCGGCGCACCGATGCAGCAGCCGACGGGCGTCGGCACGAAGCGGCGCGGCGTTGCCTTGAAGTCCTGAAAATCTTTCACCAAGAAATGACGAAGCCCAAACGGCTCGCGGTAATCTGCGCACTCACGCTGGTCGCTTTTGCCGGCACGGCGAAATCGCAGGAGTCAAGTGAGATTGCGACCGCTGAGCGGATCGCGCAGCTCGCCGTCGGGACGCGTGTGCTCTTCATCGCCGCTCATCCCGACGACGAGGACACGCAGCTCATCACCTGGCTGGCGCGGGAACGTCACGTCAAAACCGCGTACCTCTCGCTGAATCGCGGCGACGGCGGGCAGAACCTCATCGGAAACGAGCTCGGTGAAGCGCTGGGAATCATTCGCACGAATGAGCTGCTGGCCGCGCGTCGGGTGGATCATGCGCATCAGTACTTCACCCGCGCATTCGATTTCGGATTTTCGAAGAATACGACCGACACCTACGCCCACTGGCCGCGCGACTCCGTGCTTGGAGACGTCGTGAAAACGGTGCGCGCCTTCAGGCCTCAGATCATCATCACCACTTTTTCCGGGACACCGCGCGACGGTCACGGTCATCACCAGGTGTCTGCGATACTTGCTAAGGGAGTCTATGATTCCGCCGCCGAGGACACGGTGCGCTTTCCGGTAGCGCAATTCGGAGCGCCGTGGCGGGTGCTGAAATTTTACCGGAACGCGTTCTTTTCGCCGACATCGGCGACGATCGCCGTGAACGTCGGCGAGTATAATCCGCTGCTCGGCGAGTCGTACTCGGAGATTGCCGCACAAAGCCGCTCGCAGCACAAGTCGCAGGGATTCGGAACGCTTCGGCGGAAGGGAGTCATTCTCGACCGGCTCGCCCGCGTCGATGCGCGTGTCGGGCCGGCCGATCCGAAATCGGAGCGGAGCATTTTCGACGGGCTCGATACGACCTCGCTCAACGTTCCGGCGGATTCGGTACGGGCAATCCAGCGTCGCGCGGGCGTCGCGGTCGAAGCGGTATCCGACAGGCAGGCAGTCGCGCAGGGCGAGACGGCGAATGTGCGCGTCACCGTTTTTAACCGCGCAAAGAATCTGATCAGCTTTGTTCAACCTGGATCGCAAAACTTTCAGACTGTGCTGCCGGACTCGGCATATACCTGGAGCACCGGTTTCTCATCGTCTCAGCTGACGCAGCCCTGGTGGCTCGCGATGCCGCGTCATGGAGATCTCTTCTCTGTTCCGCTCGAAGCGCCGACTGCGTTTCACTCGGAGGACGAGAGAGAAGCGCTCGAGACACCGAATGTTCCGGTATGGATCTGGACGGGCGATGGCCCTCCGCCGGCTGTCGTTGATCCGCAGAACGCGGCCGCGCGCGGCGGCGTGACGATGGTGTCCACGCCGATCGTCTTTCACTACGCGGATCCGGTTCGAGGAGACATCCAGCGTCCGCTGATGGTGGCGCCGGGGGTTTCAGTCACGCTCGACAGAACTATCGAAGTCGCGCGAGCGGGATCCCAATTGAATCGCGCGCTCGGCGTGACGCTTCGCTCCGCGCTGAACGACACCACGCCTGTGACTGTTCGATTGAATCTTCCGCCGGGCATGACCTCCGAGCCGGCGTCGCGAACGATAGCGATGTCGACCGCAATGACGTCCCGCGTCACTTTCCGCGTTCGCGGAATGCTGCCGAAGGGGCAATACCGGATTTCCGCCGTCGCGAGTGCTGCCGGCCGCGAGTACACGAACGGATACGTTCCGATCGAGTACGAGCACATCACGCCGACAGTGATGTACCGGCCGTCGACGGTAACGCTCAACGCGATTGACTTCGCGCTCGCGCCGAAGCTGAACGTCGCGTACGTCCCCGGTGTTGGCGACAACGTAGAGCCGATCGTCGAAGAGATGGGTGTGGCGGTGACGGTGCTTCAGCCGGACGAGATTCCCGTCGTAGATCTCTCGAAGTTCACGACTGTCGTCGTCGGCCCGCGCGCGTACCAAGTGAGTCAGATTCTCCGGGACAACAACAGCTATCTGCTCGACTACGTCCGCGCCGGCGGGCGGCTCGTCGTTCAGTACGGTCAATACGAGCTGGTGCAGGGATCGCTCATGCCCTATCCGATCACCATCAGGAGGCCGCACGACCGCGTGACGGAAGAGAACGCGCCGGTGACGATTCTCGACCCCGCGGCGCAGGTAATGAGCAGCCCGAACAGGATTACGCAGGCGGATTTTGCCAGCTGGGTGCAGGAGCGCGCGCTGTATATGCCATATACGTTCGACGCACATTACCATCCGGTGCTTTCGATGAGCGACACCGGGGAAGCCCCGCTCAACGGGGCTATCATCACGACCCAGTACGGAAAGGGGACCTACATGTACGTCCCGCTCGCCCTCTTCCGGCAATTGCCGGCGGGCGTCAGCGGTGGAGTTCGCATATTCGCGAACCTGCTGGGCGGAAAGTGAAAACGGGCCGCACGAGTCCGTGCCCGACGCTCATGGCGGGCCGCCTCCTAGTGCTTATCGCCGCGCTCGTCCTGATTGCGGCGCTGGTTTCCTGCGGCAGCGATAACCGTACAGTGCTGACGGTTTATTCGCCGCACGGCAAGGAGCTCCTCGAGTATCTCGAGAACGGTTTCGAGAAGATCCATCCCGACATCGATGTGCAGTGGGTGGACATGGGCTCGCAGGACATTCTCGACCGCGTCCGCAGTGAAGCGGCAAACCCGCAGGCCGATGTCTGGTTCGGCGCGCCGGCTGAAACCTTCGATCACGGAGCCAACGAGAATCTTCTGGAGCCGTATCGGCCGACCTGGGCGGCGGCGATCGACCCCGACGGACGCGATGCGAAAGACAGGTGGTACGGCACTTACCTGACACCGGAAGTGATCGCGTACAACAGCCAGGCGGTCTCGGCGGCGGACGCGCCGAAGGATTGGGACGAGCTGCTCGATCCGAAGTGGAAGAAAAAAGTGCTGATACGTGATCCGATCGCTTCGGGAACGATGCGCGCGATTTTCGGAGCGATCATGGTGAGATCGCTTCGCGAGACGGGGAAGCCGGATTCCGGGTACGCATGGCTGAAACGCCTCGACGCGAACACGCGCGAGTACGTGCTGAATCCGACGATTCTCTATCAGAAGATCGGGCGCCAGGAAGGAACGGTGACGATGTGGGACATGCCGGACATCGCCACTCTCGAGCAGCGTACGCACATTCCGGTGAAGTACGTGATCCCGTCGAGCGGCACTCCGCTGCTGGTGGACGGAATCGCGATCGTGCGCGGAACTCACCATGCTCGGCAGGCGAAGCTCTACTATGAGTACGTCACACAGCCCGGCGTGCTCATCGAATCGGCGAAGCAGTTCCTGCGAATTCCGGCGCGAAAGGACATCCCGATTGACGAGCTTCCGGAATGGATCCGCGAGGCACAGAGCAGGATCAAGCCGATGCCGGTAGACCGGCAGGTGATGGCGGCGCATCTCGACGAGTGGATGAAGTACTGGGACGCGAACATAAGGAACAGCCGCCACATCCAGTGATGCGCAAGCGGGGTGAATCGCAGTACTTTCCCGCCACGATGGCGACTCCTGTTTCCCCCGCCGCACTCAGTCTCCGGCACATCACCCGCCGCTTCGGCGATTTCGTCGCCGTCGACGACGTATCGCTCGACGTCGCGCCCGGTGAGCTGGTCGCGCTGATCGGAGCATCTGGCTCGGGCAAGACGACCACACTGCGAATGGTTGCCGGCTACGAGTCACCCGACGCCGGAGAGATCCTCCTCGGCGACCGCGACATCACGCGCGATCCACCGCAGCGGCGCGGATTCGGAATGGTGTTTCAGCACTACGCTCTTTTCCCGCAGATGACCGTCGCCGAGAATGTCGCGTTCGGGTTGGAAGCGCGCGGGGTAGCGAAGACGGAGAGATTGAAGCGCGCGGGAGAAATCCTGACTACGGTTGGGTTGGGAGGAGCGGCCGGCCGCGCGGTACAATCACTTTCCGGCGGCGAGCAGCAGCGGGTCGCGCTGGCTCGCGCGCTCGTGATCGAGCCGAAGGCGCTTCTGCTCGACGAGCCGCTCTCCAATCTCGATCCGACTTTGCGGCAGACTACGCGCGAGGATCTGCGTGCGCTGCTGCATCGCGCGGGGGTGCCGGCGCTGTTCGTCACCCACGATCAGGAAGACGCCTTCGCGATCGCTGACAGGATCGCGCTCATCAAGCGCGGCAAGATTCTTCAAGTCGGATCTCCGGTCGATCTCTACAATTCGCCGGCGAATCGCGAAGTCGCGAGCTTCATTGGAAGAGCGGCAATCGTTCCGGCGGAAGTCAGCGGGTCGACGGCGACCATCCGCTCCGGGGGCACCTACATCGCCATTCCATTCGTGCGCACCGCCGATGGAGGGTCGATCGCAAATCCGCATGTAGTGTTGCGTCCGCACTCGCTGAAGCTTGCCGACGGCGATACGCTTGGCCTGCCCGGCGTTATCGCCGACCGGAGATTCGCCGGAGCGTTCGTCGTCTATCGCGTTCGACTGTCGGATGACCGGATCATCGAAGTCGAATCGGAAAACTTCGGGCTTCACGAAAACGACAAAGTCACGCTCGTGCCGACCGGCTCGCCGGTTGCGCTGATAGACGGATGAAAACGAAGCAGGGCAAGGGAGGGGGGACGTGGCTGATCGCGCTGCCGGTCATCGCGCTGCTTTTTTGGGCCGTCGTTTATCCGAATGTCGCAGTCATCGCCGGGAGCTTCGAGAACGGTCTCGAGCACTGGCGTGAGTTCGCCGCGAGCCCCGCCGACCGCGAGGCATTATCGACCAGCATCGTCATCTCGCTCGCATCGGTCGTCGCCGCTCTCGCCGTTGGCGTGCCGCTCGCATTCCTGCTGGGAAGATTCGAGTTCCCGGGACGTCGCGTGTTACGCGCAGTGGCCGCATTGCCGGCAGCGCTGCCGCCGCTTGTTGGCGTAATCTCTTTTCTCTTTTTGTACGGTGAGAGCGGCGTCGTCACTCGCGCCGTACAGCGTGTGCTCGGGATGGCGGAGGCGCCCTGGCGCTTGACCGGAGTGCCCGCGATCGTCTTCGTTCACGCGTACACGATGTACGTCTACGTATTTCTTTTCGTGTCGGCGGGACTCGAGCGCTTCGACTCGACGCTCGATGAAGCCGCGTCCGGCCTCGGCGCAAGCGGCGCGCTTCGTCTGCGGCGGGTGACTCTGCCGCTGCTCATGCCGGCAATCGCAGGATCGGCGCTGCTCGTCTTCATGAATGCGCTCGGCTCATTCTCCGCGCCGTATGTGTTTGGCGGCGGGATCCGCGTTCTGTCGACGCAGATCCTCGTTTCGAAGTTGAACGGGTCAATGGGGCTCGCTTATGTGGAGACGACAGTGCTCGCGATCAGCGCGATTGCGGGCCTGTTGGTATTTCGCTGGCTCGACCGGAAGCGGAAATACACGCTGGCGGCGAAGAGCAGCCGGGTGCGGAGAAGAATCCGCTCGCGTTCGGCGCAGCTGCTCACCGCACTCGCGGCGATGATCGCCGTCGTCATTCTCGTATTGCCGCACCTCATGGTCGTGCTCGTCTCGTTTGCCCGGGACGGTGCGTGGACGACGCAGGTTCTGCCGCCGGAGTACACGCTCGACAATTACCGGCGGCTCTTTTCCGAGGCGGCGCTGTGGAAGCCGATCGTCAACAGCGTATCGATGGCGGTCATCGCGACGGCGGCGAACGTCGTCGTGTGTTTTCTCGCTGCCTATCTGATCGTGATGCGGCGGTTCACCGGTCGCCGGCTGCTCGAGCTGCTCGTCGCGTTGCCGTGGGCGATTCCGGCGACGGCGATCGCGCTTGGACTCGCCGCGACGTTCAATCGCAATGATCTGCTGAGCCTGCGGCTTCTCCTCGTCGGAACGTTCTGGATTCTTCCGCTGGCGTATTTCATTCGTGACGTGCCGCTGGTCGCGTCTGCGGTCGAGAGCTCGCTGCGGCAGATGGATCCGTCACTCGAGGACGCCGCGCGCGGGCTCGGCGCATCGTGGCTCATGACGATGCGGCGGGTGATTCTTCCGGCGGCGAAGCCGGGACTGGTAGCAGGTGCACTCCTCGCGGCGGTAACCGCCGTCGGAGAGTTCGTCGCGAGCGTCGTCCTGTACACGCACGCCAACCGGCCAATCTCGATGGAGATACTCGCGCAGCTGCGCGCGCTCGCCTTCGGAACGGCGGCTGCTTACAGCGTGTTGCTTATTCTGCTCGTATTGGCGATGACGCTCGCGGCCCGCGGATTCGAGGAGCGGACGGCGTAGCGCTCGCTTCGACGGATCGCTCAACCCGCGAAAGGGAACCAATTAGTTGCATCTTCTCAGCGCCCGCTTGGCTTCCGGAGAATTCGGAAGCAGAGCGACGGCGCGGCGCGCATACCTTCGAGACGCCGCGCACTTTCCGCGATTCGCATACAGATCCGCCGTGCGAAGATTGATCCGGTAGCTGCCGGGATCGAGCGCGGCTCCTCTCACCCAGCCAGCAGTGTGTCCACCCTCACCAACGCTTGTCATCGCCATCGTCTGGGTGACGCTTCGGATCGTGGATACCGCGACGATTACTATCGCCGCGACAGATGCAGCGGTTCGGATCCTCGGCGTAACGGAAATCTCGCGGGCGCCCCGCCGATCCGCGCTCGCCGCTCCGAAAACCACCCACGCGAGAAACGCCGGCGCCGCGAGAAGAAGTGACACGTCGAGCGCACCGACGACCATCGTCGCGATGATCGTTCCGGCGAGCGTGAGCTTGAGAAGAACCGCCTCGGCGCTCCCAAACAGCCGCCATCCGCGGAATGCCCCAAAAAAAAGAATGGCGAGCATGGAGAGCAATGCTGCCACCGCGACGAATCCGCGCTCCG
>WNGF01004165.1_pt1 | contig 43775 bp, 34 predicted proteins | sample 5400641 | NCBI WGS metagenome assembly WNGF01 (sample SAMN13153371, study PRJNA577476) | soil metagenome | isolation source: 80 cm soil or saprolite under grassland replicate 2 | place: USA:California | collected 2016-06-15 | reverse complement strand
GTTCTCGTCTTGCTTGCTCTCCTCAAGTGGCGACGTCCTGAGGCGCGCCTGCTGGTTGCTCTCGCGTGTGTCCCGCAAACAATCGATTGGTACGAGACGGTTCCACTGCTTCTCGTCCCCAACACCTACAGGCAGAGCCTCATCTATTCGGCAATCCTGTCTCTCGGCTTTTTCCTCCCCCCCTATGTAATTCCGAAAGGGACCGAGCAGCAGATGGACGCACACGCGGGCATCCTCATGGTCGCTCTGGCGTATCTCCCTGCGACGATCATGGTGCTGCGTCGCCCGAACGAAGGTCCGCTGCCGGCGTGGGCGTGGTGGATTCATCGCGACGGATCGGATCAGCGGTGAGCTGCGACTGATCGCGCCATGAAAGCTTTTTGAGCGGCACGCTCAGCTGGATGGTTGCGCAGTGCTCGCGGTCATGCATTTCCTCTCAATAAGTTTCCGCGCATTCGTTCGCGAATGAGCCCGTGACCCGCTCCGATCCACTGCCTCTCCGACATTGACTCACGTCCAAACGGTGACCCCGTCACGAAGACGACGGATTTATGTCGCGATCGCGATCGGGATTCTTACGGGAGCGATCGCCGCCGTGCGTTTCGCTCGAATAGCGTGGCACCCGAGTGACTTCGGCCAATCATGGTTCGGAGCTATTGCACTTCGGCACGGCGCTGATCCTTATGCACTCGTAGGTCCCGGACTACAATACGACTGGCCGTGGAGACTTTTCTATCCGGTCACCTCGATGGTCATCTCTCTGCCGCTGTCGTACCTGCCCGAGATGCTGGCGACCTTTTTGTTTGTCGCCTTATCGTGTGGCTTGCTCGCCTATGCGCTCACAAAAGACAGCTGGGGTCGACTAGCTGTCTTGCTGTCGTGGCCATTCCTCGTCGCGGTGACCGCCGGCCAATGGTCCCCGATTTTGACAGCAGCAGTACTCCTTCCGTCACTCGGATGGATTTGGGTCGCAAAGCCCAATGTTGGATTGGCCATCCTCGCAGCCACAAGCTCCACGCGACTTCTCAAGATCGCGTTAATCGGTGGCGTTTTCATAACCGCTGTAAGCATCGCGTTTTTCCCAACGTGGCCGAGCGAGTGGTTGGCGTCGCTCGGGCGCGAGCAGCACATGGGCGCTCCGGTCATGCGAGTCGGTGGCATCCTGATCCTGCTCGGACTTCTTCGGTGGCGGCGACCCGAAGCCAGGCTCATAGTTGCACTCGCCTGCGTTCCGCAAACCAACAATTGGTACGAAGGTGTTCCTCTTCTGCTGGCTGCATCGACATTCCGCGAGAGCCTGTTTCTTTCTGTAGTGTCGATGCTTGGTTATTTCATTCCGCCGTACGTAATGACTGCCAGCAACGAAGCCCAGTTCAACGCCCAGGTTGGAGCGCTGATGGTCGCGCTCTGTTACATGCCGGCGACGCTGTTGGTGCTGAGACGTCCGAACGACGGTGAACTGCCGGCGTGGCTGACCGTCTTCCAAAAATGGCGTCGGCGATAGATCAGAGCGCGGCCCCCGATCGGCCGTCGTTGAGGGCGCGCCTTCTCGTCGCCACTGCCGTGGCGACTGCCGCTGCGTTCGTCACCTGGACGGAATTCGCGCGATGGCCAGGCGTTCATCATTCGGATTTCTCTCCGCTCTGGTTCAGCGCCAGAGCTTTCATCCGCGGCGCGAATCCCTACGCGCTGATCGGGCCGGGCAAACCTTTCGACTTCGACTGGCCGGAGTACTACCCAGCCACTGCTTTCGTTGCTGCGCTCCCATTCGCGTGGCTTCCCGAGAAGGCCGCATCGATCGCGTTCATTTGGGTTTCCACCGCTCTTCTCGCATTCGCCGTGGTTCGAAAGGGCTGGTACCGCCTTCCACTGTTTCTATCCGTGTCGTTCGTGATCGCTGCGCGCGCAGCAGAACTGTCGCCGCTTCTGGCCGCCGGCCTTTGCCTGCCCGCTGTTGGATTGGTCTACGCTGCAAAACCGAACCTTGGACTGGCCTTGCTCACTGCCTCCTGGCGCTTACGACCGGCTGTCTTCGCTGCTGCCGGAGGATGCGTATTGCTTGCGATCAGCCTCGTTGTCGCACCCTGGTGGCCAAGGGTGTGGCTCTCGATCGTCACGTCGACGACGCAACACGGCTTTCCCATTGCTCAACCGGGCGGATTTCTAGTGCTTCTCGCACTGTTGCGCTGGAGACGACCCGAGGCGCGGCTGATCGTTGCGCTCGCTTGCGTTCCGCAAACGATTTACTGGTATGAGGGTCTCTATCTGCTGCTCATCCCGGCGACTTTTCGCGAGAGTCTGTTGCTGTCGTTGATCTCCTCGACGGGCTTTCTCGTCGAACGAACGATGGTGGGATGGCGTCCGAATGAGCCTTACGAGCACATCGGACTTTTGATGATTGCGTTTCTCTACCTGCCGGCCACGATAATGGTGTTGAGGAGACCAAATGAACCTGCGCAGCTCTGTTGACCGATCCCTTCGTTAGATCCATGTCGACAGTGTCACTGCGCCCCAGACATTGATCAACACGCTGATAACTACAAGAATCCGAGCAGAGTTGGTGACGGGACGCGGAAATCCGCGTGCCACCAACAACAATAGGAACGGCATGAAATCGAGTGCGTAACGGTAGCCGAATTGAACGAATCCAATTCCGTAATACGTGATGATCGGCACGAGCACGCTCAATGTTGCGAGCCAGCAAGCCTGAACCAGCGGCTCCTTTAGTTTCGCGCGGAAGACATAGACCAACGCCGGTGACGTGAAGAACAGTCCCATTCCCCACGGCGAGGGCTCGATGTACGGAAAGTGCACCACAGGAACGTTCACGCCGCCTACGAGCTGCGGTCCCTGCAACAGCATCACGAACAGATTCTTCGGAACGTGGGCGAGGCTGAACAGCCCTGCGGAACGCGCCTTCTCGAGGAATGGCTCATACATCTCCGCCCTTCCGAACCCCGTGTCAAAGAGGTTGCCGAAGCGCGCGTAGTTGTACAAGCCAACCAAAAGCATCGGCAAGGCAACCCCGCCGAGCAAAAGCGACAGCCGTCGCAGGAGAACGCGGGCACGGGGAGAAGAGACCATCGTTTGGTCTGTCAGGTTTTGAACGTCGAGCGCCACGGAGTCGTAGCGCATAATCCAGATGAAGAATGGCAGCGAGAAAACCGCGGTCAGCCGCGCTGCTCCAGCGAGACCAACAAGAATACCGATGAGCGCCAATCGCCGTCGCCCAAGCATTTCGTACACCGCAAGAAGCAGCAACGCCGTAACGACCACGTGAGCGAAGTAGGTCGAAATACCCACGAGCGTCACCGAGAGGTATACCGTTCCGGCAAAGTAGAGCAGAGTCACCCAGTAGCGACGCTCGTCGGCGACCGCCGCGCGTTCGAGCGCGCGATAGAAAACGAGCACGTTGACAATCGTGAGGCAGAATGCCGCAACGACAATCGGCACGCCGGCCCGTGTTAGAGGGAGAAACGGCACTAGCAGAACGGCGGGGAGTGGACCGAACGGCACGTACTTATGTCCGCGCCAAATCACGTCGTCGCCATAGATGGACGGCAGGTCGTCCACGTTCAGGCTTCCCCTGACGAAATGCCGAGCGAGGTAGACGTAGTGATCACCGTTCAACGACATGTGAACGAACGGCCACGCGATCAGCAATCCGATCACCGCAGCAGCAAGTCCCACCAGAATCAGGTCCCACAACCGGGACCCAGTGACCGAGCCGATCGCTCCCCTGCGAACCGCGTCGTTCATGCAGCCGTCAGGTCGCGGCGAGATTCAGCTCGAATCGACGCCGCTCACCTTGCAGCTTCACCTTCCAGATACGTGTAGCCTTCCAGACCAGCGACGTAATCAGCGATGAATGTATTCGCTTCCTGTCGCGTAATACCGGACGCGGCAGTGACCTTACGGCGGAATGTCTGGAGAAGATCAGACGCGCGGAACTGCACGTACGCGAGCACTTCGGTGACCGTGTCGCCATGGACAAGCTCGGCCACCTCGTAACCCGAGTCTGCGAGGCGGATGTGAACCGCGTTGGTGTCACCGAAAAGATTGTGCAGATCCCCAAGAATCTCTTGATATGCTCCTGTCAGAAAAATCCCAAGTATGTACTGCTCACCTTCCGTGACGGGATGAAGTGCAAGACTTGGCCGAGCGTGGCGCTCGCCGATGAAGCGCTCGATCTTGCCGTCGGAATCGCACGTCACATCCTGCAGCGTCCCCTTTCGCGTCGGCTCTTCATCGAGGCGATGGACCGGCATTACCGGGAATAGCTGGTCGATCGCCCAGCTGTCGGGTAACGACTGGAAAAGCGAGAAATTGCAGAAGTAGCGGTCGGTGAGCGTTGCCTCCAGATCCTCGATGATGTCGCCGTACTCTTCGCGATCCCGCTGGGCCTCCCGCTCGATCCTCGTGATCGTCGCCATGTAGATCTGCTCCGCCAGCGCGCGCTCACGAAGCGTCAGTACTCCGCTCGAGAAGAGATCCTGCGCCCGGTCTTTCGTGTAGGTCGCGTCGTGGTAGACCTCTCTCACCCTGCGGTTGCTGATGGCGTGATAGTCGGCGGCCATCTCGTGCAGAAAGGTATGATCGTCTTCGGTCAGCTCGGGAAGCACCGAATCCGCCTGTGACTCCACGTCAATGACACTCAGCAGGAGGAGCGCGTGGTGCGCCGTGAGCGCGCGACCCGACTCGCTGATGAGGTGGGGCATCGGCAGGTCCTGCTCGCGACACGCCTCGGCAAGAGTGTAAACGACGTCGTTGGCATACTCCTGAAGTGAATAGTTCACGCTCGCCTGCGAAGTGGAGCACGATCCGTCGTAGTCCACTCCAAGACCTCCGCCCACGTCAACGTGCGTGACGTTCACGCCCATTGCTCTCAGCTCCGCGTAATACCGCGATATCTCCTGAAGGCCCGCCTTGATGTAGCGGATGTCGGTGATCTGCGAGCCAAGATGGAAATGGATCAGCTTGATCACATCCAACCGATCGAGTGACCGGAGACGGTCCACCAGCTTGACGAGCTGTGCGGTGCTGAGTCCGAACTTTGACTTCTCCCCACCACTCTTCGCCCAGCGGCCTGATCCCTCCGAATGCAGCTTGATCCGCACACCGGCGGTTGGATTTACTCCCAGCTCGTCTGCCACCTGGAGCAGAACATCGACTTCGCTGAGCTGCTCTAGGACGATGAATACCTGATGCCCGAGCTTTTGTCCCATCAGAGCGAGGCGCATGTACTCCTCGTCCTTGTAACCGTTGCAAACGATCAGATGATCAGTGTGCTCGGCGAGACCGAGCACCGCCTGGAGCTCGGGCTTGCTGCCACACTCGAGGCCGACACTCGAAGACTTGCCGAACTCGACGATCTCTTCGACCACGTGTCGCTGCTGATTGACCTTGATCGGGTAGACGGTGGTATATCGACCCTCGTACCCGTACTCCCGGATCGCGCGAGCAAAGCGAGCGTTCAGTGAATCGATGCGCGATTTGAGAATGTCCGAGAAGCGCAGCAGCAATGGGAGTCCCACTCCCTGCGCCTCGAGGTCGTTCGCGACGTCGAAGAGATCGAGCTCGCGCGATGGGTTGTCGGAGTCCGGACGCACCACGACATGACCGCGGTCATTTATGTCGAAGTATCCGACTCCCCAACCCTCGACGTTGTAGAGCGTGCGGGCGGCATCGATCGTCCAGCCGTCGGCTGACTCGTTCGCGCTCGGCGGCGCGGCGTGGGTGAGCGTCATTCCCAAAGTCTAGAGGATGCGCCGGAGTTCCGGTACCGAGCCTTGGTGGGCAATCGCACTACGGGTAGAGGGTCTCCATCGTCCAGCTTTCACCCGAGCGGGTGTACAAATGCCGCTCGTGCAGGCGGCCGGGCCTGCTCTTCCAGAATTCGATCTTGTCGGGGCGCAGTCGAAACCCGGACCAGAATTCGGGGCGCGGAACGTCAACGCCCTCGAATCGCTTTTCATATTCGGCCACGCGAACGGTGAGATCGTCAGCGCGCTCGATAGGCTGGCTCTGTATTGATGCCCACGCTCCGATCTGGCTCACGCGAGGACGGGTCGCGAAGTACTCGTCAGCTTCCTTATCACTCACCTGCGTCACCGGTCCCTCGGCCCGCACTTGTACTTCGAGCGGCGCCCAGTGAAAGCAGATCGCCGCGAAGGGCCGCGTGCGGAGCTCCCGTCCCTTCCTTCCCTCGAGATTCGTGTAGAAAACGAATCCGCGCTCATCAACCGCCTTCAGCAGAACGACGCGCACTGAAGGATTTCCAGTCATTCCTACCGTCGCGAGCGACATGGCGTTCGGTTCAGGCAGAAGGGCGCGATCAACCGCCTGCGCCTGCGCGTAGAGGCGATTGAACCGGCTCAGTGGATTCTGGACCGGATAGGAGGTCGTCACGCGGAAATGTTCAACGCGCCGGAGACGATGCCGTGTCCTCGCGCCACCTGGAGAAACCTCCGCCAAGGTTCCAGGTCTTTGGATGTCCCGACTCGGCGAGCATTTCGGCGGCGCGTGCGCTCCTGTTGCCTGAATGGCAATAAAAGACCACATCGCGGCCGGAGTCGAACGTGCCCAGCTCCTCTCTGACTCTTCCGAGCGGAACATGCCGCGCTCCAGGAATGAATCCGAGCCGCCATTCGAAATCTTCGCGAACGTCGACGAGGTCGACGTCCTCACCCTGGCGTAGCCGATCATTCAGCTCAGCCGGCGTCATCTCGGCGATGGACCACGCTTGGCCGGCGCACAGCTGATCGTAGTCAATGAGTTTCGGAGTACGTCCCTCGCCGCAAGAAGGACATTCCGGATCGCGCTGAATCCGAATCGTGCGGAAAGACATCGTGAGCGCATCGATCAGCAGCAGTCTTCCGGCGAGAGATTCGCCGACGCCAAGGATCAGCTTCAGAGCTTCTGTAGCCTGAATTGTTCCGACGAGGCCTGGAAGCACGCCAAGCACGCCTGCCTCAGCGCAGTTAGGAATTGCCCCCGGAGGTGGCGGATCGCGGAAAAGACAACGGTAGCACGGGCCTCCCGCCACGCCGAACACCGACGCCTGACCCTCGAACCGGTGAATGCTCCCATAGATATCGGGAATCCCGACGATTACGGCAGCGTCATTCACCAGGTAGCGCGTGGGGAAATTGTCGGAGCCGTCCACTACCATATCGAAACCGCGCATGACCCCGAGTGCGTTGGCGGACGTGAGCCGCTCGCCGAAGAGCTCGACGTGGACATGAGGATTGAGATCACTGATCCGCGACCCGGCCGCCTCCGTCTTGGGCTGCCCGATGTCCGAATCCCCGAACAGCACCTGCCGCTGAAGGTTGGACTCGTCGACGCGGTCAAAATCCACGACTCCGAGTGTTCCGACCCCCGCAGCAGCAAGATAGAGCGCCACCGGCGAGCCGAGCCCCCCTGCTCCTACGACAAGAACGCGCGCCGATTTGAGCTTCGCCTGTCCGACCGGACCAACATCCGGGAGCAACAAGTGTCGGCTGTAACGAACGAGCTCGTCGGCGGAGAGCGATTCGTCCGGCGAATGCCGGCCGGCCTCCAGGGAAGAGTGCGTTGCGGTCATCATCACTAAGGATAACTCGCGCGACCAGTCCTAAAGAGGATGGCCGTGCTGTCACGATACCAGAGGTGCCAGCCTGCGCGACCGGCGAGTGCACGCGCGAGATATGACTTCGGTGGAACCAGCACGACCGCGACGTTCCACTGCGACAGCTCTCGCTCCCAGCCCGGTCGCAGCTCGTAAATCGTAGTGTACGAATCCATCGTCGCCTGCGAGAACTTGAGCGGGTCCACGTGGAGAGGCGCCCCTGGCCAGGCGTACATCAGATAACCGCCCCACACCCAGGGGTGGAACACGCGTCCCGTCACTCCGGCGGCACGCGCAACCTTCACCGCGTTCACGGGGAATGTGTGTGGGTCGAATTCGTCCTTGATCAACGATACTCCGGCGACGTGTCCGCGATTCAAGCCGAGCGTGAGGAGAAGGGCGAGTACCGGGAGCGACCATATACCGGTTACCGCCTGGCGATCCAGCCGGGCCACGTCGCGAAAGAGCGGAGATTTCCGCCCCGCGGGCCACGTGTTGGCTGCGTGCAGTGCGATCAGTGGCCACGCAGTGACGCCGAAGAGAGCGATGTTCCGGTAGGAGCGCAGCGCGAAGAAGAGGCTCAACAAGAGAACAGCAAGCCACGGAAAGCGAATGCGTTTGGGCGTTATCGCCAGCAGTGTGATCGACAGCATGAGCACAAGAAGGAATGGCAGATTCATCAATTCCTGGAAGTTCGGAGCCATGTACTCCGAGATCGAGCCGGCGAGTGACGTGCTCGTGATGGCCGAGAGCACCTCGCGATGCAGCGCTATGCCGTAAGGATTCAGGAGTGTGGCGATTCCTGCCGCAAGAAGCGACATACCATCGCTGCGCGCACGAGAAAGCCAGTTGCGGTCGCGCGTGACAACGAACTCGCCTAGCGCGCCAGCGGCGTAGGCGCCGATCAGAAGCAATCCAAAGAGCCAGCCGCCGTGGAGATTGGCCCACAACGCAAATAGAACGAAGAACTGCCACGCGCGACGACGCTCCGATTCGAGCAGGAGAATCGTTGCGAGCGACCCCATTATCGAGAACATGTGCGGACGCGCGAGCCAATGGGACAGACCGAGTGCGAGGCTGATCAGCGCCGCGGCAAGCGCCCATCTGGCATCAACGCCGCGGCGACGCAGAAACTCGGCGACGAGTGCATGGGTAATTCCAATCGCGCACGCAGTGAACACCGCGATCAGCGGCAGTCCGCCGGCTCTGAAGAGCAACGCGAACAGAAGCTCGCTCAACCAGCCGTGCGCGACGAGCGGCTGCAGCGCAGCCGTGTACGATACGAGACTGTGCGTTGGAATCGCGCCCGTCCGAAGGATTGTATCGCCCATTCGGATGTGGGCGGCCAAGTCACCATCGCTCTGCGTGAGCTTCACCGCGCCATGAATTGCCTTGATCGGCGCAGCTACAATGAAGACGAGATCTGCTACGGATGGTACGCGATAATTGGGCACGAGTGCGCGGAATGTGACAGGTCACTCACACCGTCGCCAGCGTAAGCGCAGCACGTGGGTCCGCGCAATTGTTAGGAACTCATTTTTCCCATTTGAGCCGGGCGAGCTGCTCTGTGGGGAAAGTGGTCAAAACAGGCGAATTATTACACAAGTGTTACGAAAACTGCACAACGCCTATTAGAAACTCCTAAGTTGTTCACTGGTCGAAGGTTAGGATGGGACATATTTGTGTCATACGAAGGCATGATGGGCTCCTCAGCAGTTATCAACGGGGTTCGTTATTGCGCCCCAATTCGTGACCTTCTAGCGTAGGCGGCCTTCGCAGGGCTGAGACAGCTAGACGTTTGTTCGTTGGGATGGTGAACACGCGTGATTCGACGCGATCTCCTTCTGCCTTCGTTCCAAAACGGCCGCGCTTCCATCCCGCGCGAAGACTGCGAAAACGACCCGCTCGAGTGAGATGTTCGGCTCGCGGCGTGTCAGACAAATCTGGGGTCGGCGCGACATTACCTGTCTTCCGATTCCGAACACTTTTGCCCGGAGACGGTAATGCTGCAACATCTGGCGAGATCCACCGATCGGTTCATTCGCGAAGAGGAAGGCGCCGCACTCGTGGAGTATGGCATTCTCATCGCCTTGATCGCGGTGGTCTGCATCATCCTCGTCGCACTCGTGGGTAACAAGATAAGTGCGAAGTTCTCCGAGATTAATGAAAGGATGTTCTAGCTGTCTATTCGTGGCGACTAAGGGGCTGGTGCAGGAAGCGCCGTAGTGGCGTCCCGGCGGGATACATCGTTGACTTGGGCGCTCTCGCGGATTGGATCCGCTATCGAAACACTTCTCTCTTGGAGGAAGAAATGGAACGTCTTATTCGGGCGGCACGAAAGTTTGTCAGGAACGAAGAGGGCGCAGCGCTGGTGGAATACGGGATTCTCATCGCCTTGATCGCGGTGGTGTGCATCATCCTGGTCGCACTGGTGGGTAACAAGATCAGCGCCAAGTTCTCGGAGATCAACGCGAAGCTGACCTGACCGCGCGCCGAGTTCGCGGGGGATCGCTTGAACGTTGCGGCTGGAGTGGTGTATTCGCTCCTTCTGCTGATCGCGGCGGTCGCTGACCTGCGGACACGACGTATTCCAAACGCGCTCGTGGCGCTGCTTGCCGCGATGGGGTTGGTGCTCGCCACGTTCGGCGCCGCCCCGGCTCCCGGACTTCGGGCGAGCGCGCTGGGGTTGGTCACCGGGCTGGCCTGTTGGCTTCCGTTCTACGCCGCAGGCTGGCTCGGGGCAGGTGATGTTAAGATGTTCGCAGCTGCAAGTGCATGGCTCGGCCCTTTGCGCGCGCTGGAAGGAGCAGGAATGGCCGCACTGGCGGGCGGACTGTTGGGGATTACGTGGATGTTCTGGCGATATGGGACAAAGGGAGCGACCAACAGTCTGATGGTTGCAGCGTCTGATCCTTCGCTACTGGCACCCTCGGAAGAGGATCTCGGACGCTCTCGACGCGCTCTGCCTTACGGCGTTGCGCTCGCTATCGGAGCTCTCGCCGCCGGTTGGATGCCGAGGCTGCTGGTTCTTCGATAGGAGGTCGGATGTTGCGTCGGCGGTTGAGAAGCGAGGAAGGAGCTGCGCTCGTGGAATTCGCGATCGCCGTGCCGGTCCTGCTCCTTATCGTCTGGTGCATGGTCGACTTCTCCCGCGCGTTTTACACTTCCAACTCGCTCGCGAGTGCAGTGCGGGAGGGAGCACGGTATGCATCGTCCCGACAGGACTTCGGGTCGGCGAACCTGGACTCCATCAAGACGAGAGTGCGTCACGCCTTCAGTCCGGCGGGCGGTGACACACTGACCAACTCGAAGATTACGATTACCGTGCCGTCACTGGCGACGGCGGGTCAGGTCACCGTTCAAGTAACAGGCTACGAATGGTACAGCACCAGCCCGCTGACACTGTTCGCCGTGCTCAGCAGCGGCAAGCGGGGCATTTCGATGACTCGGCGCGCGACGTTTCGATGGGAGCGCGACTACTCGTCATGACCGACAAAGATTTCTTCATCGGCGCATCACGCGCCTTCATCGTACCGGTTTCATGGGACTGAGCAATGGCTGACACACGTTATAAGCTGGTCTTCTACGGCGCACTACTCGTTGCGGCAGCCGCAACCTTTGGCGCCTATCGTCTGCTCGCTGCAAACAGCGCGAGCTCGAAGATAACGACCACGCCGGTTGTCGTCGCGGCAAAGGATATCGCCGAGGGGGCAGCGATCGATCGCATTGATCTCGTTACGGCGCAGTGGCCGACAACGACGGTTCCCCTGGGCGCTTTCACTTCGGTGGATTCGGTGGCGGGTCGCGTCGCGCGAGTGAGCATCTTCACCGGCGAAGCAATCGTTCCCGGCCGCCTTGCCCCGCTTGGAACCGGGCCGGGCCTCGAGCTCAAGATTCCCCCGGGTCAGCGCGCGATGTCGGTACGCATCAACGACGTCGCCGGAATCGCGGGACTGATCCAGCCAAATAGTCGCGTCGACATTCTCGTAAACATCCAGGATGTCAACTCCAACAAACAGGTCGCGAAGTTGTTCATGGAGAATATGCGCGTGCTTGCGATCGGCACAGAGATTCAGCGCGACGCCTCCGGCAAGCCACTTTCCGCGCCTACGGTCACTCTTAGTGTCACGCCCGACCAAGCTGAGCGGCTTGCCGTGGCCATGAACCAGGGGACAATTCAACTCGTCCTCCGCGGTTACGGTGATCCCGACAGTGTTAGAACGCAGGGAGCATCCTCGATCGACGTCCTCTCGCAGCTTCGGGCAGGACGTACCGTGGCGCCAACCCCCGCCGCGCCGCCTCGAAGAGCAGTAAAAGTCGCTCCGCTGCCAGTCCCGGTGCTTGTCAAGCCTGTTCCGCCGCCGGCGCCACCTGAGTCAGCTCGTGTAGACGTCTATCGAGCAGGCAAGGCTAGTCGGGAAAAGTTCGACACGACCGTCAAGAAACTGCCGTAACGCCGCATCACCGATCCGTTCATTACCATCGCAAAGAGGTCACCCTGAACGCGCCACTAATTCGGCGAGCAGCAATGCTCGCTGCCGTTACCCTCGCTCTAGGCGTCGCCGCATCTTCTGCGCTGGCCCAGGCCGACATCATTCGCGTCGACCTTCCGATAGGCCGGGCGTATCCGCTCACGACAACGAGCACGATTACCAAGATTTCGATCGCCAACCCCGATGTTGCAGACGTGGTTGTAGTGGGGACGAGAGAGCTCGTCATCAACGCGAAAGCAGCGGGCGAGACAGACGCGATTCTATGGCAGGCGAATGGAGTGCGACAGCATTTCCGCATCTCGGTGCATTCCCCGTCCGATAGAATGCAGGTGGCGCTCTACATAAAGGTTGCGGAGGTGCGCAAGGACGCGTTGAGGCAGATCGGTGTGTCCGGTCTGTATCGCAATCGCGGTACTCGCGTTGGAACTGGCATACTGCAATCGGACAATTCCATCGACGCGACTGGGAAGCTCGCCATCCCCTCGGAAGGAGGGTTCCTCACGGTCCTCTCCGACTTCGGAACGAAGAATCTGCTGGCCTTTCTCGCTCTTCAGGAGCAGAATGGCAAGGCCAAGACGCTCGCCGAACCGAACCTTCTCGCCGGCAACAAGGAAGAAGCGACGTTTCTTGCCGGCGGAGAGCTTCCTATCCCCATCGTTCAGCCGGGGGAGTCCGGAGCAGGATCGCGGGTTACGATCCAGTTCAAGGAGTTCGGGGTAAGGCTGAGATTCCTCGCTGAAATCGTCAGCGACGACATCATCAAGCTCTCGGTCCGGCCCGAAGTATCGAGCCTCGATTACGTCAACAGCATCCTTTTGTCCGGTTTCCGCATCCCCGCTTTCCGCACGCGTCGCGTGGAGACCACAGTGGACGTCCGCCGCGATCAGAGCATGATCATCTCCGGCCTGTTCAACAACGAGGATGAGTTGGTGAGGACGGGCATACCTTACCTGAAGGATATTCCGATCCTTGGCCAGCTCTTCAGCAGCACCCGTTTCCAGCGGAACGAGAGTGAGCTCCTGGTGGTAGTGACGCCGGTCATCGTAGATCCGATGGAGCCGCGGCCGCAGGACGTGCTCCGGCTCGTGCCGGATACGACTCTTCCCGCCCGCGACGCGATTCAGAAGCGCCTTCTGGCGCCGCCATCGCGTCCGCCGTCTCCCATCATTCGATAGAGGTAGATCGAGTGACTCGAAGTGCGCTGCTGGGAGAGGGTGCAGCCGGAGCGGCGCATCTGGTCGAAGATACGCTCACACGCTTCGGCTTTACGCGATTGTCGCGCGTTCGCAATCTGGACGAGGCAATCGCGCAGATCAGACATGAGCAGTACGATCTCGTCCTTGTTTCACTCGCCGACGCTTCGCCTGCGCACCTGCTGACACTCGAGCGTGAGATCCGCAAGCACCCCACAACGGTCGTGATTGGCACCGCCTATTCAGCCGATCCTGATCTGATTCTTCGGGCGATGCGCGCCGGCGTGCACGAATTCCTCGTCGCTCCTGTCCCGCCGGAAGAGTTCGCCGGCGCGCTCGAGCGGTTGATGGGACGAAGACACAGCGATCTGCCGCGCGGCGACGTATACGCCGTGTACAGCGCCAAGGGCGGTCTGGGAACCACCAGCATTGCCGTTAACCTCGCTCAGTCCCTCGCCAAAACACGGCGCGATTCGCGTGTAGCGCTCGCAGATCTGGTCGTTACCGGCGGCGACATCCGGATCTTTTTGAACATCAAGCAGGCGTACGATCTCGGTGACCTCGTGGCCAAGGGCGACAAGGTTGATGCGGATCTCTTGAATTCCCTGCTGACTCCATGCCCCGGCGGAGTGTGGGCGCTGCCGGCGGGCGATAATCCGGAGCTCGAAGACGCGTTCGATGCAGCAACGATCGGATCGATCGTAGAACATCTGCGCGCGCATTTCGGCACTACCGTTCTCGACTGCGAGCACCACCTCGGAGAGCGCACGATTGCGGCGCTCGACGCCGCAGACAAAATCCTGCTGGTGACGCATCTGTCGATTCCTTCGCTAAAAGCCACTCAGCGAGCCCTCTCCATATGCAGACGTTTAGGTTACGGGGATGAGAAGCTATGTGTGATCGTCAACCGGCTCCTTTCGGCGGACGTTCTCTCGCTCAAGGAAGCACAGGACCTTCTTCAGACCCCGATCTACATGTCGCTGCCCAATGACTACGCCCTGGCTGCCTCGTCCTTGAACGAAGGCATCCCGGTTGTAATGCGGGAACAACCATCGAAGCTCGGTCGCGGGTACGCCGAGCTGGCGGCAAAGATCTCGGGAAGCGCGGGCGCTGTGGCGCAAACGAATGGGTCTGCGCGCAGGTTGGGGAAATTCTTCGGCATCAACAAGCGAGTCGGAAATGTCTCTTAGAGAAAGATTGACAGGACGTGCCAACGGAGCGGTCGAGCGCGCACCAGTATCGGATCGCACGACTCCCGTAGAGCGGGGCACGCCGGCCGAGCCACGGCCTCTCGTGCATCGCCCCACTCCAGTACCTGCCAGCTCCGGTATGTATGGGAAGAAAGCCGAAGAGCCGGTGCTGTCAGCGGTCGATCGTGTCAAGGTAGAGCTTCATAGGAAGCTGATCGAGCGCCTCGACCTCGAAGCACTCGAGCAAATCCCCGACGAGCGGATTCTCAACGCCGAGATTCGCGCCGTTGTGATCGAGCTGCTCAAGGAAGAGCCGACGCCCCTCACCGTCGCGGACCGTGAGGAAATCGTCGAACAGCTTCTCTACGAGATCACCGGCCTCGGTCCCATCGAGCCCCTTTTCCGAGACCTGTCGATCAGCGACATTCTCGTGAACGGCTCGAAGGAGATCTACGTGGAGCGTGACGGCCGGCTGGTTCGAGTGCCGGCACGGTTCCGGAACGATGCCCATGTCATCGCGGTCATCGATCGAATCGTGAGCAAGATCGGCAGACGCGTCGATGAGTCGTCACCCATGGTCGACGCCCGGCTCCCCGATGGCTCGCGTGTAAACGCGATCATCCCGCCGCTCGCCATTGACGGGCCGGTTCTCTCGATCCGTCGTTTCGGCGCAGATCTGACGATGGACAGACTGATCGAGAATGGCACGCTGACCGAGGAAATGGCTGCGCTCCTCGAAGCGTGCGTTGCGGCGCGACTCAACATTCTGGTTTCAGGCGGAACGGGCGCGGGCAAGACAACTCTGCTGAACGCGCTCACGTCCTACATTCCTCCTGACCAGCGCATCATCACGATCGAGGATGCGGCCGAGCTTCGGCTCCAGCAGGAGCATGTGGTGCGGCTCGAGACCCGCCCGCCGAACGCCGAAGGCGAAGGCGAAGTGAAGGCCCGAGATCTGGTGAAAAATGCGCTGCGAATGCGTCCCGACCGCATCATCGTCGGCGAGGTCCGATCGGCGGAAGCGCTCGACATGTTGCAGGCAATGAATACCGGGCACGAAGGGTCTCTGACGACGATACACGCGAACGCCCCGCGCGATGCGCTGTCGCGCCTCGAGACGATGATCCTGATGGCGGGCTCGAACCTGCCGGACCGTGCGATGCGCGAGCAGATCGCGTCGGCCCTGGACCTCATCATTCAGATCGCACGACTCGCCGACGGCACCAGGAGAATCACCAGCATCGTCGAAATAACCGGGATGGAAGGGCCGGTGACGGCGAGCCAGGAGATCTACCGCTTCCGGCGGCGAGGAATCTCGCCGGACGGCGCCGTGATGGGAACATTCGAGGCAACAGGAGTGAGACCGCAGTTCAGTGAGAGACTGGCCGTCGCGGGTGTTGCGATCCCTGTCGGCATGTTCGAGGAAGGCTACTCGCGATGATCCTGGTTCTCCTCGGGATCTTCCTCGCCACAGTCTCGCTGCTGGTTGGCGCCTATCTATACGTCAATCGCAGGTCGCTCGCTGCTGCCGATTTCGCACGCGATCGGCTGCGAGCTCCGGAAGCGCAGACGCGGCAGTGGTCGCTTCTCAAGGACGAAAGCGTCAGCGGCTTCGGCTTTCTCAATCAGATTCTCGAGGGGCGCAACTGGATAGAAGTACTTCGCGTGCGCCTCGAAAAAGCAGGCGTCACGATGCGTCCCGGCTCTTTCGTGCTCATTGTGGTCACCTCCGGGCTCGCCGGCACACTGCTCGGTGCGCGAACGGGTGGATTGACGACTCTCGCGCTGACCGCAGCCGGATGGATAGCGCCATTTTTCTGGCTTCGGTGGCGACATCGTCGACGACTTCATCAGTTCGAGAACCAGCTTCCCGATGCTGTGGACATGCTCGTCAGCGCGATGCGGGCAGGGTATTCGTTTCAAGCGGCGACCCAGTTCATAGGGGATGAAGTAGCGGCCCCGCTCGGGCTCGAGTTCGCGAGGTTTTATGAAGAGCAGCGGCTGGGCGTTGACGTGCGCACGGCGCTGCTCGGAATGCAGGACCGCGTAGACAGCCTGGATCTCAAGATGTTCGTCACGTCGGTACTGATCCAACGCGAGACCGGCGGCAATCTCGGTGAGGTACTTTCCAACCTGGCGGACCTTGTCCGGCAGAGAAGTGCACTGCGCGGTCACATTCAGACGCTCGTCGCCGAGCCGAAGATGTCGGCGAGGATACTGGCGGTGATGCCGGTGGCGGTGTTTCTGCTGCTGACGTTCGTGAATCCGCGGTTCGTCAGTCCAATGACTACGACCCCAGCGGGACGGACGCTGCTGACGGGTGCCGCGATCTCCGTCGTTCTGGGTTATTACATCATGATGCGAATCGCCGACGTGGATCTCTGACATGCAATCCGTATCGATGCTGCTGGTAGGTCTCATTGTGGTCGGTGTCGCCGGCATGGCGGTCGCCGTCTACATCTATCTCACGGAGCGGTCACGCCGAGCGATGGTGGACCGGACTCTCGGCGCGACTCAGGCGGCGGAGTTCCGACGGCACATCCGGCGAGACACGACTCCCGAGCTTTCCGCCGTTCAGCAGCGCATGCTTAAGGCGGCGCCCGGGTTCTGGGCGGACAATATCGACAATCAGCGGAACCTGACGCAGGCGGGTTACGACGGGCCGTTGGCGCCGCTGGTTTACGCGTTGCTGCGTGTCGTGACCCTCGTCGGACTTCCGCTGGCCGTTTTCGCGTTTGCACCGGTCGGCTCGTTTTTCATGCTGGTGCTCTGGACCGTGGCCGCGGCAGTCACGGGATTTATGCTTCCGGTCTATTTTCTGCACCGTGGGCTGCGATTGCGGCAGGAACGCATCCGCCGTGCGCTACCAGATGGCCTGGACCTGCTGGTGGTTTGCGTGGAAGCCGGAATCAGCCTCGACGCCGCACTTCTCAGAGTTGCGCGCGACATGACTTCGCTGCATCCCGACCTCGCCGGCGAGCTGCTCGTCGTCAACAGAAAGACCAACGCAGGCATGACGCGCGAAGAAGCCCTCCGGGGCTTGTACGAACGGACAGGAGTTGAAGAGATCAGGACCCTTGTCGCAAGTTTGATTCAGAGTGAAAAGTGGGGGGCTAGCAGCAGCCGTGCGTTGCGGGTTTCGTCCGAGACGCTGAGGCGTAAGCGGCGCCAGGCGATCGAGCGAAAGGCCGCAACGGCTCCGCTCAAGATGCTCGCCCCGCTCGCGCTCCTGATTTTCCCTGCACTTTTCATTGTGATTCTTGGGCCTCCCGCCCTCAACATCGTCGCGGCATTCCGCGGCCAATAGGAAGGAGCGGTTCATGACGACTATCCGTTCCACGGCAGTAACGCGCCCGCAAAGAGGCGCTATCCTCGTTGTCGTCGCCGTGCTGATGGTCGTCCTCATTTCGTTCCTGGCGCTTGCGGTGGACTTCAGCCGCATTTATGTGCAGAAGAACGAGCTGCACACTGCCGTGGATGCCGCCGCGCACGCCGGTGTGATCCAGATTTACAGCGACCCCTCGAAAGTCGGCGATACGGCAATCTTCTATGGCAGAAGAAATACCGTTCTCAAGAAAATCCTTCCCAACGCCGTTTTCACGGTTACCTGCGGCAACTGGGACGATGACGCAACTCCAGAGTCATCGCGCTTCACGGCCTCGGGCGGATGCGACCTAACCAACAACGCCGTGAGAGTTCATGTCTTCGACTCCACCACTTACCTGTTTCCGAGTCTTCTCAACCTCGTTTCGAAGCAGCTGAATATCACATCCATAGCGTGGATGGCGTTCGTCGGCCCCACGAGTTGCATAAAGCCGTGGGGAATCGATTACCGAGTGCTCACCACGCGGCTCGATTCCCTCGGCGACCCACTGCGGGACCTCACCGACGACGACATATATAAGCTGAATACATTGCCGGTCGCAGACCTTACCTTCAACCTCAAGTACGGCGACGCAACGACTCCGGGGAACTACGGCCCGATACGCGTCGACGAGGGCGCTTCGGGAGCCAGCGATTACAGGGACACGATTACAGGCTGCTCGACGAGGATCATTGGCCCCGACAGTGTCGTCGGCCTGGAGACGGGCAACATGAAAGGGCCCACCTTCGACGCGGTCAGCCAGCTTTGCGATCAGTTAACGCCATCCAAGCTGAACCCTCAGGACCCGGTGGGCGCGTGCTATTACACAGCTCCCGACGGTACGACGAAGTTCGGCTATCCGGTGCGGGCTGTTCTCTGGCTGTCGGACCAGATTCCAAACGGCTCCACTGATGTCACCATCAAGATCGTCGCATCATTCAGCCTGGACAGCCTCACCAAGGATTCAAATATCATTGGTCACTGGGTTCCCTTCACAGGCCGCGGCGTCATCACAGAAACGCCCAGTACCGTGCGCGCTCCCGTTCTCGTCAAATAGTCGCGACGGCGGCACGCGACCGCGATTCCGCGACGGGTGCAATGGTCTTGTATCTTCCTGTAATGTTTGAAATCCCGAGCTCGACTCATCTCCGCGTCTGCTGAATGCTCCTCGAACGCATCTACGAAGACAAACTCGCCCAGGCCGCCTACCTGATTGGCTGTCAGCGTACCGGTGCCGCTGCGATCATCGACCCAAACAGGGACATCGACCGGTACATCGAAGCAGCTGAGCGGCAGCGGGTCCAGATCGTCGCGGTAACTGAAACACACATCCACGCCGACTTCGTTTCCGGAGCTGCCGAGCTCGCAGCCCGAACCGGCGCTCGGCTCTATCTATCGGGAGCAGGAGACCGGGATTGGCAGTATACGCGGGCATCTGAATGGAACGCGGAAATCTTGTTCGACGGTTCGACATTCAACATTGGTGATGTTCGGGTCGAAGCGGCTCACACACCGGGGCACACTCCCGAACATCTCACCTTCCTCGTCACCGATACCGCGAGCGCAACCGAACCGATGGGCGCGCTCACCGGCGACTTCATTTTCGTAGGAGATGTCGGCCGGCCCGATCTCCTCGAACGTGCAGCCGGAATCGCCGGCACCAAGGAAGCTTCGGCGCGCGCGTTGTACGCGTCGCTACAGGAATTCAAGAAACGGCCTGACTATCTACAGATCTGGCCTGGGCACGGCGCAGGCTCTGCGTGCGGGAAAGAATTGGGGGCAATGCCTCAATCCACAGTCGGGTATGAGCGGCTCTTCAACTGGGCGTTGGCCGAGACCGACGAGACTCGATTCGTTGAGCAGGTGCTGACTGGGCAGGGTGATCCGCCGGCGTACTTCGCTGTGATGAAGCGCGTCAATCGCGATGGCGTCACAAATGGAACCAGCGCGTCACCGCGCGCGATCGACGCAGCTCAACTCAAAACGCTTCTCGTAGAACGCTCAGCCGTCATGGTGGATGCCCGCCCTGTCGCGGACTTTGCGCGCCAGCATGTCGCTGGCTCAGTCAACATTCCGCACGGGCGATCATTTCTCAAATGGGCCGGTGCGCTTCTGCCATACGACGGCGACGTAGCTCTGGTACTGCCGGGCGGTCTCTCCGCGGCTGAGCCAGTCATCAAGGATCTCTCTCTGATCGGACTCACTCGGATCACAGCGGTCTTCCCGGCTGAGTCCATCGCCGCGGCTGCCAGCTCGGGAGTTGCGACGCCTTCGGTTTCGCAATTGCGCGTGACACGCCTTGCCGATCCCGAAGCACGGAACGGACTGATCGTTCTCGACGTACGCAACGACGACGAGTGGACTCAGGGCCACATTCCCGGTGCGATCCACATCCCGCTGGCGTCGCTGCCGCGCCGGATCTCCGAGCTGCCCCCCGATCGGCCTATCGCGGTTCATTGTCAGGGCGGCACACGCTCGGCAATCGCTACCAGCCTGCTCCAGCGGCATGGCCGCGACGTCTCCAACGTGCCGGGCGGATTCAGCGAATGGGAACGGGACGGCTTTCCAATCGCCCGGGGAGACGGTTAGCACGACAGCGCGCTTCACACCCTTGTTGACTCCGCTCGTCGGTCGCGAGCGGAAGCTGGACGAAAAGCCGCCGGGATGGCGCGAGCGTATCGCCGCGCTCCGCTACGTACCGCCGCTTGTACGCCTCATCTGGAACACGCACCGCGGCTACACGGCGAGCATGCTGGCCCTTCGGTTCGCTCGCGCATTCGTGCCTGTGGCGGGCTTCTGGGTCGGCAAGCTGATTCTCGATACCGTGCTCGCCGCGCGCGCGGGACATGCGACGTACTCCCAGCTCTGGCGATACGTCGCGATGGAGATCGCGATCGTTCTCACGGGCGAGATCCTCGCCCGCGCTTCCTCTCTCGTGGAAAGTCTCCTGAGCGACCTCTTCTCCAACGAGATGAGCGTGCGCCTAATGCAGCACGCCGCCACGCTCGATCTCGCCCAGTTCGAGGATCCAAACTTCTACGACCACCTCGAGCGCGCACGCCGGCAGACAGTCGGCAGGATTGCCTTGCTCACCCAGACTGTGTCGATGACGCAGGACGGACTGACGCTGCTCACTCTTGGCGGAGCTCTCGTTGCATACAGTCCGTGGATGCTCGGTCTCCTCATTCTCGCGGTGTTGCCAAGCTTCCTCGGCGAGACCCATTTCGCCGCGCTTGGCTACTCCCTGCTCTACCGCTGGACTCCGGAGCGCCGCCAGCTGGACTATCTGCGATATGTCGGCGCCAGCGACAAGACCGCGAAGGAAGTCCAGATGTTCGGGCTCGCTCCGTGGCTCACCGAGCGATACCGTGCGCTGTCGCAGAAGTTCTACGATGAGAACAAGCGACTCTCCGTCCGTCGCGGACTGGTCAGTGCCGGTCTATCGATTCTCGGAACTGTCGGGTACTACGCCGCCTACGTGCTGATACTCATTCGCGCAGTGAAGGGCGAGATCACACCTGGAACTCTGGTGTTTCTCGCGGCGTCTTTCGCGCGCGGCCGAGAGACGATCCAGGGAATTCTGCTGTCAGCGAGCAACGTCTACGAGCAGGCGCTGTATCTGCGCGACTTGTTCGTGTTTCTCGAGATGCGCCCGACAATAACATCCCCTCAGAATGCGCCGGCGGTACCGGTTCCGATCAGCGACGGCTTCCAGTTCGAAAATGTCAGCTTCATTTATCCCGGAAGCGACCGTTGGGCTGTGCGCAACGTGAGTTTCACCCTCGAGCCAGGCGAGCGCGTCGCGCTAGTCGGGGAAAACGGAGCCGGCAAGACAACCATTACCAAGCTGCTTGCGCGGCTCTACGACCCCACCGAGGGCCGGATCACGCTCGACGGAATCGATCTTCGAGAGTACGACCTCGCCTCGGTCCGCAACGCGATCGGAGTGATCTTCCAGGATTTCGTGCGCTACGACATGCGATTCGACGAGAACATCGGCGTTGGTGAGATCGAATCGGTACGGGCGGCGCTGGACACCGGCAATGGCGTGCCTGCAACGATCGAGTCCGCCGCGCGAAACTCACTCGCTGCTTCGCTGCTACCACGTCTGCCGCAGGGATACCGGCAGATGCTCGGCCGGCGTTTCGAGGAGGGAGTGGATCTCTCAGGCGGGGAGTGGCAGAAGATCGCCCTCGCTCGCGCCTACATGCGGGACGCGCAGGTGCTGATCCTCGACGAGCCCACCGCTGCTCTGGACGCGCGCGCCGAGTATGAAGTGTTCCTGAGATTTTCGGAGCTCGTCGCGGGGCGGATGGCAATCCTGATATCGCACCGCTTCTCAACCGTGCGGATGGCGGACAGAATCATCGTGTTGAGGGAAGGCTCAGTTGTCGAGCAAGGCACGCATGAAGAATTGCTCGCTTCGCCGGGCTTGTATGATGAGCTGTTCAGGATGCAGGCGGCAGGGTACCGATAGAAGGAGCGAAACTACGTGCGGCGGGCATTTGGCTGAGCGGCTGCGGGCTGAGAGGCTCGGAGTCCGGCGCCGCCTAGCCATCAGCCCGCTGCACGTAGTTTCGTTTCTACTTGAGGTACTTCTCAAACCACCCCAACGCTTCACTCCACCACAGCTTCTGATTCAGCGGTTTCGCTATCCAGTGTCCTTCATCCGGAAAGATTATGAGCCGACTCGGAATCCCTTGTCGCTGCAGCGCGGTGAACAACGAAACTGACTCGTAGTACGGAACCCGGAAATCGAGCTCACCGGCTGCCACCAGCATCGGCGTCTTGAAGTTTCCAGCGAAGAGATGCGGGGAAAAAACGCGGTACTGAGTTTCCATCGCCTTCTTGTCCCAGTATGGCCCGCCATACTCCCAGTCGGGGAACCAGATCTCCTCCGTCGCCCCATACATGTTCTCGAGATTGAACACTCCGGCGTGCGTGAACAGCGCCTTGAACCGGTTCGTGTGACCAGCAACCCAGTTCGTCATGTATCCGCCGTAGCTTCCGCCAGCGGCGCCCATCTTCGTGGAATCCATCCACGGGTTCGCTGTAAGCGCGGCGTCCAGGCCGCTCATGATATCAGTGTACGGCTTTCCGCCCCAGTCCCTGGTCACGGCATCCACGAACTTCTGTCCGTAGCCGGTCGACCCGCGCGGATTCACCTCCACTATCGCCATTCCTCGGGATGCGAACAACGACGCGTTCCAGCGACCGTGCCACTGATCAACCCATGCGCCCTGCGGACCGCCGTGAATGAGAAGGAGCACCGGATACTTTCGGCCGCTCTGCCAGCCCTGCGGCTTGACGATGAATCCCTGCACCCTCTGTCCGTCCTCTGCCTTGAACCAGAAATCCTCGGCGGGATGTAGATCCAGCTGAGCGATCAGCGCATCGTTCTCGTGTGTGACTTGACGAGCCCCGGACAGCGCAGCAGGTCCAACGGTACCGACATAAACTTCGGCTGGTCGCTCGACGGCATCGCGCAGCAAGGCAATCACGCGACCGTTACCGGAGACGGACGGCGACGAATTGTTCATCGTCCCGATGAGAAGCTGCGGAGCGTTGCCCCAGCCGCTCTTTGTCCGCGCCAATCGGTAGAGCTTGTCGCGGTTGGCATCGACGGTGGTGATGTAGATCGCATCGCCGGATGGAGAAAAGAAATACCCGTCGGCGTTTCTGTCCCACCCAGGCGCGAGACGTGAAGTCTTCTTCGTCGTTCGGTCGTACGACATCAACCTGCCGAGGTCAGCCTCGAATCCCGGTCGCTCCTGCGACGAGTAGAGAATCATCGTGCCATTGGGCGAGTAAACCGGATTGACGTCCGCCCCGCGCGCGTTCGCTGTAATTACAGTTGAAGCACCTCCCGCCACTGGAACAGTGTAGACGTTGATGTCAGTGTTCCACGCCTCCTCGCGTCCCTGATCCTTCGCGGTGTACGCGAGCTCTCGGCCATCGGGCGAGAACGAATAACCTTCGCTGCCGCCAAATGGCCCAGGCGGGACGTCGTATCGTGCGCCTTTCGTGACGTCGAGCAACCCGCTCCCGTCGGCGCCAACGACGAACAGATGTGCGCGCGTCTCGTTGCCCCACGCGTTCCAGTGCCTGTACATGAGGTTGTCTGCGACGTGTGCCTTGACCGGATTGTCCTCGTCTCGCTTGGCACGCGAAGCGTTGCACGCTTCGTCAGCGCAATCCGGATACACGCTCGAAACGAACGCGATCCTGTCGCCGGTGGGTGCCCATACGGGTCCGCTCACTCCTGCGCTCAGCTTGGTCAGCTGCTTCGCACCGCTGCCGTCGGCCGCTGCGACCCAGAGCTGACTGCCAGACACGTACGCGACCTTGCTGCCGTTTGGTGACCATCGAGCTTCGGACGCTTTTACGGTCGCGGAGGGGAACTGTCTCGGTGTTCCTCCTTTCACCGGAATCGCGTAGGTGACGGTTGACCTGCTGTTCTTCGCCAGATCGGTCGTCCGCAGAGAATAGAGCACCACATCGCCCGACGGAGAAATCTGCGGGTCGGAGACATTTCGCACTGCAGCGAAGTCCTCGAATGTCATCGCCCGCTTCTGCGCGTCGGCGGGATGTGCAGTGAATGCGGCAAGTACGACCGAGAGGGCAATGGCCCGGTTGAGCATTGGTGGATTCCGGTTGAATTGTTTGAACTCGAACAGACGTCGCGCTCTCCCGATCGGGATCGCGGGGAGGCTCAAGGCTGCGGCTGGGCTGCGGCCCACCGCGTAGCGTCGAAAACGCCGGCGGGCATGCGCTCGTTTACTCGCACTTTCTCGTATTGCTCGCGGAAAAAGAGCTTGCCATCACGGTAAGAGGTGAATTCGGAAGCAACCATGTAGCCGTCAATATCCTGATAGCTGCTGATCCTCGTATCGGTAACGATCGTGCGATCACCGCGGCGGTCGCGCTGGATAAATCTGACCAGTACGAGCCGGTCCGCGTCCACCCACGCCTGGGTGGACTCCATGTCCCCGTCTTCTGCCCCGATCACGAAGACCTTTTTATGGTCCCAACGGTCCTCGTGGAAACGAGACAGTCTGACCCCCAGTGAATCGAGACGACGCAGGGTAATCGACGCAGGGATCGCGTAGACATCACCAGTGAGCGTGAGAATCGGCTGGATGGATCGCCGTGAATCTACCTTTCTTCCGTTGTCGAAGCTCGTCACGCGATTGTTGAGAATCAGAAGACCGCTCTTCGTCGAAAGTGGGAGAAAGTCTATCCGGAGCCGACCGGGAACGGAGAGGTGCTGCAGCCAGCGCGACTTCTGTTCGCCGCCGGATTGTGTTACAAACGTGTTCTCCTGCTCGAATTTGAGCGTCCGGTACCACTTACCGGCATAGTGGTCGTGCATCCGGCGGATCAAAGCGCCCGAGGTCGTTATCGGTGCCTCGCGCTCTTCCTCGGGAGAGGGGAGGCCAGGTATGACGCCCATGACTTTGGAACATCCGGCGACGGCGACGATGGCTCCCGCGGCCAATGCAGCGAGGTGGGCTCGGGCCCGCGGCCGGAACAATGTGATTGCTCTATGAGACATTCTCACTGTCTAGTGCGTGCCACTCTGGCTGTAATAGATACCGTTGAAGAGGAAACGGAAGACACCATGGGGCTGTGATCTGAAATACACCTCAGGACCGTAGAGGATCACATCACCGCGACCAAGCCGCGCCGTTGCGATCTCCGTTGCGCCGTCGAGAACGCGTTGTCCCCACGCCCATCCGCTTCTCAACGGCGATGGACCGTCGAACCACGCCACGCGGCGAACTCCCGCTTCACTCGACCGAGCGTCAAGGTGAAACGCGGGACTGTTGTCGAAGAACACATCCACTGCAGGTGGCATTCCCCAGGCAACGGGATTTGCGGTATCTACTGCAACTCGCAACACCGACCCCGGAACGTAGTAGCGCGATCGGGGCAACGGTTTGCCAAGCGAGTCGACGACGGCGTTGGAAACTGGCAGATGAAGCTGATATGCAATCTGAGCCGCGTCTCCGAGCGCAAGCAGCGTTCCGCCCTCCTCGACAAACTGACGGAGTTGCGGAAGTGTCCGCCGCTCGGTGATGTACCCTACGCGGTGCTCCCATTCCGGAGGTACGTCTTTCGGCGGACCTCCGAATCTCCGAGTGGTATCGCTTCCCAGTCTGGCGCCGTCAGGAAGAACTATCACGTCATACCGTTCGCGCAGACCACCCGCGTCGAGATTCTTCGCAAAGACGCTGTCGTACGGAAACTCGAATTGCTCGAAGATGAGGCGCAGCCAGCCGGACGCAATAGATCCACCGTATTCGTCCCACAGCGCAACACGCGGGATTTTCAAGCGCTGAAGTGACGCGGCTGGCGGAGGAGGGCCAACTGGCTCGAACCGAAGCCCCCTTTCTCGTCCGAGCTGGATCGCAAGCGCGCCGGTCGAAGCTCGTTCGCGAATATAGAACGTGCCGGCCGGGTACGGTGAATGACCGGACGCGTCCGCTGAAGCGGCAATGTAAACCTCTTCGCCGCGCGCCAGCAGCCGATTGACGGCGGCGAATGCGTCGTTCGTCGAGCGACGCAAGGCGAGCCATCCCGATGGCGTAGACGCTACAGCGCCGGTTGGAACCGGCGCGAAACCTTTCAGAACTTCCAGCGGTGCATCGACAGGCTCGAGCAGCCGGTCGAACCTGACTCCCATCTGATACGCGAGGGTCCATCCGGCGTTGTCGTACGGCGGAGTCGGTTGTCCACCCGGATATGGAATGTCATCAGGATGGTTCTGCGGCTCGAACATGTCGAGGATGTGCGGGCGGAATGCCTGCGCGGTGATCACCACGTACGAATTCGCGGGATAGAGTTTTCCACTCGCCGTGAAAGGCGCGGTCGCGCGGTGAATGGTGATTCCATTCTTGACCAGTGCATTCACGAACTTCACCGCGGTCGGGAAGTCAGGTTGATCCGAGGGAATCACGTACGCGCGCGGGTCGCGCGCGGCGGGATCATGAAGAATTCTTACGTACTTGTCCGGCTCCAAACGACTGCGACGCGCGACACCGGCGGTATCTCGCTCGACCGCCTCACGCACAAGGCCAATTCTCCTCGGAGTCAACGTCCAGTTGTCGCGGCTCCCGCGCTCGATCGAGTTCCTGCCCATGCGGTAGATGTTGTACAGGAATTCCTCGCGGTACTTCGAGGCGACGTCCAGCACGGCCCGATTCGCCGACAGCTCATATGCGAGCGACTGCGCGAAATGCCAGGGCTGAGGTAGAATCGGATACGGCGTGCTCGCACTCGGCAACAGTCTCTCCGGAACGAGAACTATTTCCGATGGAGTGGGATTGCCGAAGGTTTCGGTCAGCAAGCCGATCATGTTGTGGAAGTAGACGGTCGTCCGGAGCCCGCCGTTCCACCACGTCGAGAAACTGGCCCCGTTCCGCATCGTCGCGCCCGGCTTTCCCTCGGCGATGAAGCGATTGTGGATCGCTGCCCCGACGAGGTCGATAGCCACCGGAATCAGCGGATCGTAGTTGTAGTTGAAAGGGTCGCGGAAGGGAGGTGCGAAGAGCACCGAGCCCGCCGGACCCGTCTGATGATGGTTGTACATGATCTGCGGGTACCAAGCGCGGAAAAGAATACTGTCGATCGCTTGAGTTTCCGGCAGCGCCGCCATGTATGAGTCGCGGTTGTTGTCGTGCCCTGCGTACTTGTGATACAAACGAGGCACTCCGGAAAGCGACCGCTGCTTTGGATCTCGCTCCCGCATGTACCAGTTCGACACGAGGTCCATCCCGTCTGGATTGACGAGAACCGCAAGCAGCACATCGTCCCGAAGAAAGCGCCGCGTCTCGGCGTCGTTCCGGCTGACCATCTCGTAGACGAACTCGACGAGCTGCTGTGCGCCCAGAACTTCGGTCGCGTGAAGCCCGCCGTCGATCCACACGATCGCCTTCCCTTCCCTCGCAAGCGAACGCGCCTGCTGGTCGTTGAGACCGTCAGCACGCGCGAGTCGCCCCGAGATGGCGCGATAGGAAATAATCCTCGCCGATGTCGTGCCCGAATTGCTGCATTGGCGACGTTATTCTCCGCTGAGCCGAGACAGAGTTCGTCGCCGCGAAGACGAAAACAAACAGGAGAGCTCTCGAGGTCAGCAAAAGTCAACTACCCAATTTTGAGTTAGGAGTTGCCGGTATCCCGTTGCCGGCTACCGGATACCCGATCCCCGCTACCCGCTACCCGTGGCCCGTTTCTCGTCGCCCGTTACTCGTAGTTCCGGGAATCCGGCAGCGGGTAACGGGTGGCGGGCCGCGGGAGTTGTCAACTTGGTTGTAAAAAATTAAGTCCGTGTGGCGTCCTTTGCGGCGATGATGACTCCAGTGAGGATGATCGCGCCGCCAATGACCGTAATGAGGGACGGCACCTGCCTGATCCCGGGAAGGAACATCGCAATGAGCGTCGCGCCGACGGGCTCGCCGAGAACGACGAGGTTCACCACATACGCGGGTAGGTAGCCGAGCGCCCAGTTGAGCCCGGTGTGTCCGAGCAGCATTGGTCCGAGAGCGAGAGCGGCGAAAATCGAGAGCTCGCGAAGTGGCTGCGGAGCGAGCTGCGTATGAGAGAGTGACGCAAACACGAGCAACGCAACAAAGCATGCGCCGTACGCAACGGCGACGTACGCCCAGATTCCGAACGTCCTGCGGAGCCGTCTCCCAATCGAATAGTAGATCGCCGCGGTGAGCGCCGCTGATACCGCCAACAGATTTCCGACCGCAGCGCGGCCGCCGAATAAAGGTCCGCCCCCGCGAAAATCCGGCGAGGCGATGATTATCGCGCCGAGGATCGCGACAAGAATCCCCATGATCTGCAGCCTGCTCGGCGACTCGCGAAGGAACGTGGCGGAGATCGCAACAACAAAAGCCGGTTGGAGATTGACGAGCGTTACCGAGGCAGCCACCGTCGTCAGATGAATCGATGCGTTCCACGCCCAGAAGTGGAGCGCCAATGCGACTCCGGCGGCGGCTCCAAGGGCGGCCTCGGGAAGTCGGAGATTGTGGAGCTGCCGCCACTCACCCGTCCCGACCAGAAATGCGGCGACGATGATGAGTGAGAAGCCGAGCCGCCACGCTGCAATAACGAGCGGGTCCGCCGTCGATAGTTTGACGAGCGGACCCGCGAAGGAGATCCCGATCAGCGCCGCCGCGAGAACCGGGGCCGGCGAGCGAAGCTTCACCTGATCAGTTTATCGTCTCGAGCGCAGTAAGCTGAGTGCGCGTACGCTCGCGCGCTCTGAGAACCTTGCTCCAGTAGCTTCCGCATCCAGGTGTGTTCCGCCCGCGGACGCAGCCGTTGTAGCGCTGAAGAGCAATGCGAAGGTTTGGCGTCTCGCTGATGGTTTGCGAAAGGACGCTCACGCCGTGGCAGATATTCGACTCGATGTTGTAGAGATCCGTCGACCCGCATCCCCATTTTCCGCGGTGGATCGGCATCACCTGCATGAGTCCCCGCGCTCCGACGAAGCTCCGTGCCCTGGGATTCATCTCCGATTCGACGAGGATCATTCCGACCAGGAGCGACGGATCGATCCTTCTCTTGTGACCTTCGCTCACAACGGCGTTCGCGACGCGATCCGCAACGTCGGCATTGTGCGTGTAGCGCCGAAGTACCTGACTGATGCGGAACGCTTCATCGTTCGACCGACCCGCGTGAATCACTGCCGCGGGAAGCTCGAGAAGCACGGCCGGTCTGGTGTAGCGAGGATGCTGCTGGTTGAGCGTCCACACTGCACCTGCCGCCAGCAGGAAGCCGAGAACGACGGCCTGAGCACCGCTTACGAGCATACCGCGCCACGTAGGCCGGAAGAGTCCCGCGACCAGGCGTCGGTCGCGAACCGTCCGGAGGCGGCTTTCGCGCTTCTCGTGCGTCGGCGCCCAATCTACGCGCCGCACCGTCGGTCCGCCGCTCACGCCGCTGGCACCAGAAGTCCACCCTTGCCATCGGAGAATGCACGCCCAAGTCTGTCTGCAAATCGTTCCATAGCTTCGAAATCCTTTTCCCAGACCTGATATTCGGCCGCGGTCGTCGGCGATCGGTGTCGCGCCTCGCCCAACCCGTCAACTCGTTTGAGTTGCTTCCGCTCTCGCACCAACTCCGCACCATGCGACTCGGCGAAGTTGAGCATCCGCCGGCCAATCTGTGAGTTCGTCAGTGGACACTGCGGGTATCGCTGCCGGATGTACCGGATGAAATACTCGTTATCCACGATGCGCCTCACGGGGAGCGACGCGTCGCCTTCGATCTCCTCGCCGCCCTCCAGAGTGACTTTCACCCGCACCCCGAGCACCGACGCGATCTGACGCAACAGATCGAGCGAGACGTTGTACTGCTCGTCGTGCTCGATGTTGCGTATGGTCGACGGTGAGACGGGAGCAGTGAGCTGCGCCGCCACGTCCTCGCGCCTCAGGCCCTTGAGCTTCCGGAGCCGCTCGAGGTCGCGTCCTATCCAATCTGGCATACGTATTCCGTTAACCGGGTTACTACAAGACGTAACAGAGTAACCCCATTAATGGGATAGAGCAAGAGGAAAAGAGCGAAACTGCGTGCGGCGGGCGTTTGGCAGGACGGCTACGAGCTTCGAGCTCGCCCAGAGCCCAGGGCCGTCTAGCCAATCGCCCGCCGCACGTTTTTTCGCTTATCTATTCGATATCCGTAAACGGGACCTTGAGCATATCCGAGGCGGCCTTGTCGGCGAACCTCAGGACCTTGCCGGAATATGTATGGCACCTGGGAGTATTGGTTCCCCGGACGCACCCGTTGTAGTTCAGGAGCGCGCGCTGGAGTGACGGCGCCCTCTTGATATACTGCGCAAGGATGCTCGTCCCATAGCAGATGTTCGATTCGACGTTGGCGAGGTCGCGAGACGGACACTCCTTCCATTTTCCCGCATGGAACGGCATCACCTGCATCAGACCTCTCGCCGAAACGTTGCTGCGCGCGAGCGGATCGAGCTTGGCGTTTTCCGTTAGAAGGACACCGATCAGGAGAGCGGGGTCGAGATTCTTCCTCTGCCCTTCCCGAACGAGCGCCGACGCGATCCGGTCGGCTCGTGCCGGATCCTTCGTGTACTTCCGGAGTACCTGACCCACCCGGAAAGTCTGCTCATCCACCGACGTTGCCTTCACGATAGCCGCGGGTAGCTGAAGGACCTCGAGAGGCTTCACGTATTTCGGACGCTGCTGATGCAAGGTGAAAATAGTACCGGCCGCAAGGAGAAAGCTGGCCGCCAGCCCATGCGCGACTGCAAGCGCTATCGAGCGCCACCGGCTTTTTGGCCGCTCTACCGAGCGGCGCCGGACGTTGGTATAGACGCTCCCTGCCGAGTGACGTCGCTCCACAATCGGCTCCTCGTTAGAGTCGGTCGGGTTGCCCGCAAGGCTCGCAGGGGTAGACATGGCTCCAGTACCTGCACCACATATGCCAAGTGGGGTATAGAGATTGCCCCCTGTGATGTCCATCCTTCTACCCCGGCAGGCGATTCCTGGGCCCAGTTTTTTCATGACCAGCGCGGCCGCTCTCAAAACATCTTTGTGACACCGAGCCTGGTTTCGGATCGCCGCACGCGATGAGGGAATCGGAAGGGCTTTACCGCGCGCTACGATTTATTCGGCGAGCGATGATCGGCTTGTTGATCACGGTCGTCGCGCTGGGCATCTTCGGCTACCTCTTCTTCATGCGCCACGTAGACGCACGGGCCGCGTGGACTACCGCTGGACGAGAGGTTCGGGGAGGAACGCTGCACTACGGTGAGCGCGTCGAGCGATTCGCAAAGGCGTTCCTGCGGCGGCCGGCGGATTACTATCGGGCGTCGAACGGTCTCCTGGTCGCCACGAATGAAAGACTGATCTTCGTCGGGATCGCTCCCAGCGACAAATTGGAGAACAGCGATGCCCCACCGACGATCCTGCAGCTCGAGTTTCCCAACGATACCTTGCTCAAGGTCGAGCCGGCGCGCCTCTACTTTCTGACTGCACATGGGGTGCGCATCGCACACGCGAGGAGCCGCCCGATCGCGATTGCTGCCGCCCCCGGCGAGGATGCGGCGCTGGATTCTCTCGTCGCCGCAGTGGATCGGCGAATCGAGACCGAGAAGCGGGTTGCTGCGCGAGAGCAGCGCATACGCGCCGCAGTTGCAGCGATGCTTCGTCAGCCCATCTACTACATCGTCAAGCGCGGCGACGCACTCTCGTCGATCGCGACCCGATTCGGAGCGACACCCGAGGAGATTCGGGCGTGGAACAATCTCACCGGTGACAAGGTGAAGATCGGTGAGCGCCTGATCGTGAAGCCGGAGGGAGTCAGAAAGCGCTAACCGTCACACTTGCAGACGATATCCCGCCTTCCAGACTGTGAGGATGTGCCTGGGCGTGGAGGGATCGTCTTCGAGCTTTCGTCGCAGCTCGGCAACGTGGATGTCGACCGTTCGAGTCATGACTTCAGCCTGGTGTCCCCACACATCCTTCAGAAGCGCGAGTCGTGATGCAACGGCGCCGCGGCGCCTGACCAGCGCCAGCAGAAGATCGAATTCCTTGGGCGTCAGAGCCACCACAACGCCGCGTTTGGTCACAGTGCGTGCCGCGGTGTTGATTTCCACGTCGTCGAACCCTTCGATCGTGTTGTCGCCGTCGCGCTTCTCGGCGTTCTTCGCGCGGCGCAGGATCGCGTGAACTCTCGCGAGCAGCTCCGAAAGACTGAACGGCTTCGTCACGTAGTCGTCGGCGCCAAGACGGAAGCCGAACACCTTGTCGGCTTCCTCCCCGCGAGCGGTGAGAATCAGAACAGGTACGTTGCTTCCACTATCCCGCAGGTTCTTGAGGAGAGTGTAGCCATCGATGCCGGGAAGCATGAGGTCGAGCACAATGAGATCGGAGCCCGAGGTCCGAGCGAGGTCGAGACCTCGCGTTCCGTCCTCGGCGCCCTCGACCTCGTAGCCTTCAGCTTCGAGGCTGCGCGTCAACCCGAAGGCAAGGTTCGGATTGTCTTCGATGACCAGGATTTTTGTCATCAGACGGACGCCACCGCTCGGCGATCCTCACGCGTTGCGGAAACGCCCGCGGAAGTTTTGTCCTGCGGAAACTCGACAATGAAGCGCGCGCCGCCTTCTGGCGCATCTTCGACCCACGCGCGGCCGCCGTGGAGCAGCACAAGCTCGCGCACTATCGACAGCCCGATGCCGCTGCCGCCGGCCGCGGATTGGGCCTCGCGCGGCAGGCGATAATACGGTTCCCAGATTTTCTCGCGCTCGGCCCGAGGTACTCCCGGCCCGCGGTCGTCGACACATATCCTCACCGCCGAATCATTTGCAGCCAGAGAGATTGTGACGGTCTGTCCGAGTGGTCCGTATTTCACCGCGTTGTCGAGAAGGTTCAGGACAATCTGCCTGAAAGCTCTCGGATCCACTCGCGCCACCAGACCACGCTCGATGGAAGAGTCGATTCTCGCGCGGCGAACGCGGGCGAGCGGAGCGAAGGCGTCAACCGCCGCCTCGAGCTCCTTGTCCATCGAGACGGGCTCCGCGACAACAGTGCCGCGACCGTGCTCGGATCTGGAAAAAGCTAGGACGTTCTCCACCAGGTAGGTGAGTCGCTGCGCCTCCTCGTCGATGATTCCAATCGAGCGCTCACGCTCCTGCTCCGATCGCAACTGTCCGTTCCGCAGAAGCTCGGCGAACAACCTTATCTGAGTGAGCGGAGTACGCAGCTCATGCGATACGCCCGACACAAAGTCGACGCGCAGCTGAGCGAGCTGCTGCTGCCGCCGAATCTGGATGAGGGCGGCAACAGTGAGGCCGACGGTGAGCAGGAATAGTCCCGCGAGCATTGGTAGTCTCGATCGCGGCAAGCCACCGACGACGAGTCGCGGCGCTATGTCTGAGCGCAGCGTGACTGCGAGTCGCAGCTTTCCGAATCGCTCATCCAGGGAATCGGTGACGGTGAGCTCTGCGGGAAATCGACTGGCGACCGAATGGAACATCGCAGCGCCATTGGCTGCCGACACCGTGACGCCGAGGATCGAATCGCGCGGAATCGTGCGAACGAGCGACGGCGGCAAGAGCGGAGTGCGATCGAGAACCTGCTGAATTATCGGGGCGATAAACGGAGCGGCGTCGCTCTCGAATCCATAGGTCACGAGCGGCTTGCCGTCGTAATCGCGGGAGACGACGTAGCAGATGACGCGAAGCCGGCCGTCGATGCTGTCCACATCGGCCACCCACGAGTCGTTCGTTATCACGATCGCGAGCCGGCGTGCGGGCGCACGGTCCGCTGAGCCGAACGCCTGCGTCCGAACCTGCGGAGTCTCGAACCGCCGCGGATAGCTCGCCACCGTATCGCGGATCCACTTCACGACGCGCGGAGACGGAGTCGCACCGGCAACGGTTACTGCGCTGTCGCGCCAATCGAATCGAAAGAAGAAGCGAACACCGTCCAGGTACTTTACGGGAACCAGTGGCTGCTTGGCGGCGGCCATGAAATCGGCCGCCGTCGGCCAACCCGCGCGATCGGCAGGATTCACGCGAGTGACCGGAAGGATGAACGTGGAGATCATCGAGCTGAGCAGCTCCTGCGCAGACTGCTGAGTGAGCTGCCAAAGGGCGAAGGACGCGTAGTCATGCAGCGCTCGCTCCGCCGCGCGACGGTGCGATCGCTCTGCGTCTGCCGCCTGGTAAGTGAGAAAGCCGGTGAGAAGCAGACCGAGAACAAGAAGCGCGACGAGCAGTGTCGACCCCGGCCGCGTTCGGCCGGTTGCAGTCTTCATCCGCCTATGCCCTCCCCGCGCTCTCTCAACGTTTCACCGTCGGTTATCTGAGCTTGTTTCCTTCCGAATCCCAAACCTCGACGGTGCCGAGGTTGAGGGCACGGATCGGCGCCTCGATTGTCTTCAGGTCACCGACCGCCACGATCGTGAGCGCATTCGGCTTCAGCTTCGAGCTGCCAACCCGCGTGATATCCTCCGGCTTCACCGCCGCGAGCCTCTCGCGATAAGTGGCATAGTAGTCGACAGGCAGACCGTAAGTCACGATCGTGGCCAAGTTGTTCATCAGCCCTTGAACTGTCTGCACCGAGTTCGGAAAGCTGGCGATCACGTTGGCGAGTTGATCGCTGAGCTCTGCGCTCATCACCGGCTCGGACGCGAGACGACGGAATTCACGCACGGCTTCGGCGATCGCAGAATCTGTAGCGTTGGTACGGATCGACGAGTTGAACGAGAACGTCCCTGTCTGCTGAAGGGGACCGAAGCTGGCGAACGCACCATACGTCCAGCCGTGCTTCTCGCGAAGATTCATGTTCATTCGCGAGCCGAAGCCACCGCCGAGAACCTGCGCAGCGGCCTGAAGCGGAATCACGTCGGGACTCTCCCACCCATCCGATGCCTGGCCAATGACAACGCCGCTCTGAACCGAGCCTGGACGATCAACGAGGATGATCCGATTCGCCGAAACCGGTCTTGCGCGATTCCCGAGCGAGGGCAGAGTGGAACCGGGAACATTCCATGATCCGAGCGCCCGGTCGACAGCCTCTCTCGCCGCGGCAGGAGTTATGTCTCCGACTATCATCACTGTGGTGTTCTTCGGGAAGAACATCGTGGCGTGCCACTTCATCACCTCATCGCGCGTAAGCGCCGAAAGCGATGCCTTCGTGCCCGCAGATGGTCGTGAATATGAAGTAGAAGGCTCGAACAGCGCCCAGTTGAAGATCTTTCCCGCCACTCCCTCGGCGGTGGACTGGCTGCGCTCGTAAGCGGCAATAGCCGACGACCGGAGGCGGCTGAAGTCTGACTCGGTGAAGCTCGGGTTCATCACCGTCTTCGCCGCAAGCGAAAGCGCGTCACCGAAGACTGTCGGCAAGGACGTTACGTTCGCCGCCGCTGACCCATATGACCCGGTGGTGCTGTATTGTGCGCCAAGCGCGGCCATCGTGTCGGCGATCTGCCCGCCGGTCATTCCCGCCGCTCCTTCCGACAAGAGGTTGGCAGTGAGAACAGCCACGCCTGCCTTGTCTGCAGATTCGCGAACCGACCCGGCATCGAGCCGAATCCTCGCCGTAATGATCGGAAGCGTGTGTTTCTCGATCAGCGCGACGCGCACTCCGTTCGGGAGCGTGAAGGTCTGTACGGCGGGAACGGAATACGGTCTGAGGGGACCCGGAGCGGGAGGCTTCTCGACTGGCATCTGGGCTCTTGCTGGACCCAGTGCTGCAACTGTGGCGACAGTCGAGAATATCAGAGCACGCCGCATCAATTCGTCCCAGGAGTTGCGGATTTCGGAACTGGCACATAGACGAGCCGGACACGGTTCGTTGGGATGAGTCTTTCCGCGACGAGGTCCTTCAGCTGGTGGACGGTGACCTTGTCGTAAGAAGAGAGGATCGTGTTCACGTGATTTGGATCACGGTAGTACGTGTAGCCTTCTGCGAGCGCATCCGCTCGACCCCCGAATCCTCCAGTAGTCTGAAGTGCATTCACCAGCTGAAAGCGCGCAGCGGTACGGGCGCGATCGAGCAGCGCCTGATTGATCGTCGATGTCGCCTTGTCGAGCTCAGCGACCAGTGCCGCCTCGAGAGAGTCGGGATTCGTGTTCGCCTTCCCTGTCGCGGTGAAAACCAGAACGTCTGCTCCGTCGATGAGGCTGAAGTTGAATCCGCTCACTCCGACCGCGATCTGCTTTTCGCGCACGAGCGACTTGTAGAGTGGACTCGCCGGTCCGCCTGCGAGCACATCGGAGATCAAATCCACCGTGGGTCCCCGCTTGTCTCGCGCGGCGGGGACACGATAGCCGATGTAAACGGCAGGGGCGGAGGCGTTCTGGTCGCGAACCACCTCGCGCGCCTCCTTGCCGATGAGCGGCGGGGCAGACATCGACATTTGCGGCGGAACCGTCGGACCACGAGGTATGTCCCCGAAGTGCTTCTCCACGAGCTGTTTCGCCTCGTTGATGTCGATATCGCCGGCGATCACGAGAACGGCATTGTTCGGGGCGTAATAAGTTCTGAAGAACGATTTCACGTCGTCGATCGACGCGTTGGTGAGGTCGGTCATCGAACCGATCACCGAATGCTGATAAGGATGGGCATCGGGGAAAACGTAGCCGAGCATTTTCTCCCACCAGGTTCCGTAGGGTTGGTTATCGACCCGCTGACGGCGCTCGTTCTTCACCACCTCGCGCTGATTGTCGAGCTTGGCCTGCGTCAGCGTCTCGATGAGGGTCCCCATGCGGTCGGACTCGAGCCACAACGCGAGCTCCAGCTGATTCGATGGAACCGGCGCCGGCGCGGCCGCCCGCCTTCTCCAGCAGCGCCCAGTGCTGGCCGTCGGCCACATTGCGTGACCCCTTGAACATCACGTGCTCGAAGAGATGCGCGAACCCTGTCTTTCCCGGCTGTTCGCTCTTGGAGCCGACGTTGTACATCACCTCGACGGCAACTACCGGAGTCGAGTGGTCAACGTGGTAAATGACGTGAAGCCCGTTGGGAAGAGAATCCAGCGTGTAGGCGATCTTCACCTGCGGTGTGCTTTGCGCTCTCGCGGCGGGAGCGAGCGTTGCGAGGACAACATAGGTCAAAGCCGCAATGGCTCTCAAAGCGTGCGCAGCCCACACCGGCCGAGTGAATCGGAAGCGAGACATTGTAGTAATTCCACTTGTAAGAGACAGTCTGGAGCGGAGAAACAGCGTGGGGCGCTTCCAGAATATATTGCCGCTGCTTACTCCTACCGGGTGAGCGGAGAGTAAGAAAGATGTAAGGGAGTCAATTACTCGTTACGGTTACCCGTGACCCGTTGCCTGTTACCCGCTGCCTGCTCCCGGCTGCCCGCTTCCCGTCGACCGCTCGCCGCTACAACGCAGAACCGGAAGCGGAAAGCGGGCAACGGGCGGCTGGCAGCCGGTCGCGGGTAACGGGAAACTGTCATCTGATAACTGGGTTTTCGCCGTCGTCGTCGGGCGGTACGGTTTCTTGGGGTATCTCGCCGACTCTCTCCACGTGCAGCACTCTCCGAAGAGTCTGACCACCGGATGTTATCGTCACGAGATAATCCCCCGGTGGAACGGACGGTCCGTTTCTTCCCCCGAATCCGAATCCTCCGCCTCCCCCTCCGCCTTCGAACTGTGCCGGACCCGGCGGCGCTTCGGCCGGGCGCAAGTTGATCTCGCCAGGAGCCTGACTTCCGAATCCTCCCCTGCCACGTCTGCCGCCCCGTCCACCAGGACCGCCAGGACCACCCGCTGGAAATCCGAACCTTTCACGAAGTGCGCGCATTCCCGCTGTATCTCCCCTCGCGCGCATCGCGGCGAGGGAGTCGCGCATTCCCCGCATCGCGGTGGTATCCGTGCCCGGCGGGAAGTTCCGCGCGCCAGCGGTTGTGTCCGATCCGCCCAGAGCGCGAAGCGAGTCCTCCTGCAACCGCCGCAGTCGCGCCGCCGCAATGCTGTCTCTTAACGCCGCTGGACCCAGTGCGCGTCCGGGTCCTCGCAGATCCCAGTAGACACGGTGCATTCCCGCCCCGCCTGCTCCGGTGAGCCGGCGTACTACATCGCCTTTCACGTCGGTGATGACGATGCGGGCGGTGTCACGTCGGGTGTCGCCGGCGCCCAGACGGTACGCGAGCGACGCGCCGTAAGGCGGGTTGTCGGCAATGAAGATCTTGTTGCCGTTCCACGCCTGCGTGAACTGCTGCGCGTACTGGAACGCCGTCGCTGGTTGAAAAAAATATGAGCCCTGTCGCACCGAGCTGTCGTTGACCTGCTCGAGTGGGGCGATGTCATTAATGTAGATCGAGCGACCGTGGGTCGCGGCGATCAGCTCGCGGTCGCGCGGATGAATCTTGAGATCGTGCACCGGCACCGTCGGCAGGCCCGTCATGAAACGCTGCCACGATCCGCCCCCGTTGAGCGAGACGTACGCCCCGACATCGGTCCCGACGAACAGCAGGTTCCGGTTGTACGGGTCCTCGCGAATCACATGCACGAAATCCGGCCCACCCGTCGGGAGGTTGTTTACGATCGACCTGAACGTGCGGCCGAAATCCGTCGAGACGTAGAGGTAGGGCCGCATGTCGTCATCGCGGTGACGGTCGAACGCGATGTAAACCGTGGCGGTGTCGAAGTGAGAGGCTTCGACCCGGTTCACCCATGTGCGCGGAGGCAGACCGGGGAAACGGGTCGTCAGATCGGTCCACGTACCGCCGTCATTCTTCGACAGCCACACATTACCGTCGTCAGTTCCTACCCAGAGAATTCCCGGTCGCGCGGGGGATTCGGTGACGGTCGTTATCGTCCCGTGGGTCTCCGCCCCGGTCGGATCGCGTGTGACGCCTCCAGTCGTCCGCGTGCTCGTGATGATGCGCACCGAGTCGCGCTTCGAAAGGTCCGGCGAAATCGGGTAGAAGTGGCCGCCGCGATCCGAGGATTTGAAGAGCAAGTTGCCGCCCATGTAAATCGTCGACGCTGAGTGCGGAGAGATGAAGAACGGCGTCTGCCAGTTGAACCGGTAGCGCTTTGCGGAGTCAGCGGCTGCGCGCGCACGAAGTGCACGAAGCGCAGCGGAGACAGTCTGGGTTTCTGGTTGCGTTGTATCGCCGCGCGCAACAATCAGCGAATCCTCGAAGTTTATCTGGACACCCTGCCCGCCCCTGCCTCTCATGATCGGAGTTCTCGAGCCGGCGGCGACGTCGAGTCGAGACGCGTTACCTCCCTGTGACTCGCTGTAGATGATGTTAGGATTCTCAGGATCAACCGCCGTATAGAATCCGTCCCCTCCGCCGACGTTGAGCCAATCGGAATTCTGAGGACCGAACCGACCACGTGTGCGACTGGGACCGCACCACGAGCCGTTGTCCTGCAAACCGCCGCATACCCAGTACGGCTTCCGCATGTCGAAGCTCACACCATAGAACTGGCCAAGCGGCATGGTGTTGATGAACTCGTATGTGCCGCCGCGATCGTACGTCACAGCAAGCCCTCCGTCATCACCGATGATGAAATGCTCCGGGTCGCGCGGGTTGATCCACATCGCATGCCAATCCGTGTGGATCGAAAGCGCACCGCGCCGCTCGGTTTTCCCGCCATCGTCGGAGAATCGGAATACTGAGGACATCCAATAGACGCGGTCGGGGTTTCCCGGATCGACGCGCACCTGCGAGTAATAGAACGGCCGCGAATCCTGCTCGTTGCGTCGCATCAGCGTCCACGTCGCGCCGCCATCGGCCGAGCGGTAGAGACCGCTGTTCCGGCGTTGCGCCTTCGAGGTATCCGGCAGCAAGCCCTTCGGCCGCGGCTTCTTCATCGTGTCTGCCTCGACCAGCGCGTAGATGATCTTCGAGTTCGAGCGTGCGATCGCGAGGCCAATCCGGCCTTTCGTCGTCTCCGGGAATCCACCTCCCTTCACCTCCGTCCACGTCGTACCCGCATCTGTGCTCTTCCACAACGCGCTTCCCGGACCGCCGCTGTTGAGGAAATAGGGTCCGCGCACCCGTTCCCAGCTTGCCGCGAAAAGTGTGTTGTGATCGTTGGGATCCATCGCGACGTCGACGAAGCCCGCCTTGTCGCTGACGAACTTGATGAGCTTCCACGTCTCTCCCCCGTCAGTGCTCTTGTAAAGTCCGCGCTCTGGATTTGCGCCCCACGCGTGCCCCAGCGCCGCGACATACACAATGTTCGGATCCTGAGGATCAACGACGATGCGCCCGATGTGCTGCGTCGCCGCCAGCCCTACCATCTTCCATGTCCGGCCCGCGTCGGTGGACTTGTAGACGCCGCCACCAGGGGAAATGGAATTGCGTGAGTCTTCCTCACCGGTGCCCGCGTAAATGATGTCCGGATTCGACGGCGCGAGGGCGATGTCACCCATCGAGATCACGCGCTCCTTGTCGAAGACTGGAAAGAAGAGTGTCCCATTGTTGATCGTCTTCCAGACCCCGCCCGTCGCCATCGCGACGTAGTAGATCTTCGGGTTGCGCGGGTCAGCTTCGATGTCGGTCACTCGTCCGCCCATAATGGCAGGGCCGATGGACCGCCAGCGGAATTCGTTCAACGTCAGTGAATCAAGTGGCGAGGAGAGCTGCGATTCCGCTCGCCCCGCGATCGTCGTTACGAAGAGAGAGGCGAGGAGGTGGATGCGTATTCTTCGCATGGTGGAGGATGCGTCGGAGGTAGTCGATCAACTGAAACGCGTCATTGATGCAAATACGCACGGAGGCGGGAAAGTGCGGTGAGACTCAGACTTCGTCCCATATCCTCCGCTGCTTCGTCTCTTCCAGCGTCACCGAGCCGACGACGAAGGTGATAAGCGCAACGACCGTCGGATAGATGAGGCCTGCGTAGATGTTTCCGGTGCGGGCAACAAGCGCTGTCGAAATGAGCGGCAGGAAGCCGCCAAACCAGCCGTTGCCGAAGTGGTATGGAAGGGACATGGACGTGTACCGTACGCGCGCTGGAAACGACTCGACGAGGAATGCGGCAACCGGGCCGGTGATGAGCGCCGCGAACGCAATCTGGATGACGACAATGACAACTATCGCGGCCGGCACCAATGGATGTGAGAAATGAACCATTGCCCGGTAAAGCGCGAAGTACGACAGCCCGGCGAGCAGATTGCCGGCCATCATCAGCCGCTTCCGACCCACGCGGTCGGAAAGAGCGCCGAACAGCACGAACATCGGCGTTCCGATAACGAGCGCGGCGGCGACGATTCCATAGGCGGTCGCAAGCGGCACCTTGAGAACCGTCTGGAGAAAGAAGAGCGCATAGAACTGTCCCGTGTACCATACGACCGCCTGCCCTGCCGTCACTCCGAACAGCACTTGCAGTACGATCTTCCACTTTGGCCACGTGTCAAAGCTTTCGCGCACGGGAGCGCTGGAAGATCCTCCCTGCGACTTGAGACGCGCGTACAGCGGTGACTCGCCCAGCTGCAGCCTGATGTAGAAGGAGATCGCAACGAGCACGATCGAGAGGAAAAACGGAATCCTCCATCCCCACGCCGCGAACGATCCCTCGCCCACTGTCCGCCTCGTGACGAGGATGACCACCAGTGATACGAACAGGCCAATCGTCGCCGTCGTCTGGATGAAGCTCGTGTAGAAGCCCCGGCGCGAATCCGGCACGTGTTCGGCGACATACACCGCCGCGCCGCCGTATTCACCGCCGAGCGCGAGCCCTTGCAGAAGCCGCAGCGCTACGAGAATGATCGGCGCAACGATGCCGATCCTCGCGTATCCAGGAAGAAATCCTATCGCGGCTGTCGATCCACCCATTATCAGCAGGGTCGCGAGAAAGGCGATCTTCCGGCCGACAAGGTCTCCAATACGGCCGAACACAAGCGCGCCGAGCGGGCGCACTGCGAATCCGACCGCGAACGTCGCGAGTGTCTTGAGGAAGCTCGCAGTAGGGTTTCCCGACGGATAGAACTGCGTCGCGATGATCGGAGCGAGGCTGCCGAAAATAAAGAAGTCGTACCATTCGATCATCGTGCCCGCGGTGGACGCGGAGATGACGCGCCAGATGCCCGGCGGTGCGGCTGTGGGGTGGTTGTCCGGCACGGCCCGAGAAGATGTGCAATGCACTCAAACCGCGTGAGAGGTGGCATGGTCGCCGGCAGCCGAGCCGCGGCGTAGTTTGGTCGTCGCGATGCCCGAGGCTCACTCGTTTGTCAGCCCTTCGATCGATCTGAACGCCGATCTTGGTGAGTACGCCGTTCCGGGCGATCCATCCTCCGATCGCGAGCTGCTCGAAATCGTGACGTCGGCGAACATCGCCTGCGGTGCCCACGCAGGCAACGAAGCAGTGATGCGTGAAGTGATTGCAATGGCCGCTGCTCGCGGAGTCGCCATTGGCGCGCACCCCGGTTACCCTGACGCGCAGGGATTCGGGCGACGTGAGCTGGGGCTAACGCCTGAAGAGATCCTCACCGAGGTGACCTCACAGATCGGCATAATGCTCGATGCGTGCGCCGCACAGCATGTAACCCTGGTCCACGTGAAGCCTCACGGAGCGCTTTACAATCGCGCCGTAGTTGACGCTGATGCCGCGGACGCGATCGCGGAGGCGATTCGCGCCGCGGATGACCGCTTGATCCTCGTCGGATTGGCGGACAGTGAGCTGCTTCGTGCAGGACAAGCGGCTTCTCTTCGCGTAGCCAGCGAGGCGTTCGCCGATCGCGCGTATCTCGCCAACGGAACGCTCGCGCCCCGAGATGTTGCTGGCTCCGTGCTGAGCAACGACAAAGAGGTTGCAGACCGTGCAGAGCGAATGGTCACGGACCGAACGGTGACTGCCCTGGACGGAACCGTCGTACCGATTGAAGTCGATACGATCTGTGTGCACGGCGACAATCCACACGCGGTCGCTCTCGCGCTCGCAGTTCGACGGCGCCTCGAGGAGTCGGGGATCCGCATCGCTCCACTTGCAAGGTGATATTCGCTGAGCCCTGCTTTTCCCCGCTGGGTGATTCAGCTGTAACAATCACGCTCGGCGATGAGATCTCAGCAGCAATGAGCGATCGAGTGATCGACGCGGCTGTGACCATAGAATCCGGTTTGCGAGGAATGGTCGAACTCGTGCCGACCTACGCGGCGGTGACGTTGTTCTACGATTCAGTTCGCGTGAGCTACTCAGAAATCGTCCGCGCGGCTACGCGCGCGCTGAACAACTCTACCGTGTTGGCCAGGAAGGACGAGCACCTGCAGCGTGTAGTTCGCATTCCGGTGACATACGATGGTCAGGATCTGACCGAGGTCGCGCAGCGCACCGGAATGACAGAGGAATCAGTGATCGACATGCACTGTTTACGCGAATATCGCGTCTACATGCTCGGCTTCGCTCCGGGGTTCGCGTACCTCGGCGATCTCGATCAGCGACTAGCGCTTCCGCGTAGGGAGTCGCCGCGAAAGCGTGTA
>WNGF01001676.1_pt1 | contig 43810 bp, 45 predicted proteins | sample 5400641 | NCBI WGS metagenome assembly WNGF01 (sample SAMN13153371, study PRJNA577476) | soil metagenome | isolation source: 80 cm soil or saprolite under grassland replicate 2 | place: USA:California | collected 2016-06-15 | reverse complement strand
AGTCGTACACGCCATCGACGCCGTGCGTCTCGACCCGCTCGCGCACGAGGCCGCGGGCCCGCAGGGTCTTGGCGACCTCCTCGTCGGTGCCGCGCAGCACCCGGCCACGCGCGTAGCCCACGGTGGGATCGATCGGATTGCCGAACCGGTCCGTGCGATCAGTCATTGCCGCCTCCCGTCAGGGACATCATGCCGCACTCGAGGCTTCGAGTCTCAAATCCTCCGTCGCCATCGTCCGCTCGAGCCAGGCGCCGATCACCGACGCGGCCACGCCGCAGCAAAGATAGACGAACGCGACGAAGAGAAAGATCTCCATCGGCCGGAACTCGCGGCTGTTCACGATGGTCGCCGCCCGGAAGAACTCCACCACCCCGATCACGTACAGGAGCGAGGTGCTCTTGAACAGCGCGACGAACCGGGCGACGAGCGCGGGCAACATGTTGCGGAACGCCTGGGGCAGGACGACGCGCCACATCGCGCTCCGGTAGGGCAGCCCCAGCGCCACCGCGGCCTCGAGCTGGCCCGCCTTAACGGACGTGATCCCCGCGCGGACGATCTCGGCGACGTACGCGCTCTGGAAGGCGACCATGGCCACCATGCCCGCCACCAGCGGCTCGAGGCTCTTGCCCGTGAGCAGCGGCAGCAGGAAGTAGAACCAGAAGATCACCATGAGCAGCGGCGTGGAGCGCAGCGTCTCGATGTAGACCGTCGCGGCGGCGCTGAGCGCGCGGACCGTCGAGCGACGCAGCAAGGCCAGCGCTACTCCGACGGCGAGGCTCGCGACCATGCAGACGAGCGTGATCACCGCGGTGAGGCGGAGCCCGCGCATGAGGTACGGCAGGTTCTGGATGACGACGTCCGCGCTCACGGTCACCCCACCCGGCGGGCGACGCCGAGGCGGCGCTGCAGACCGGTGGCGACGACCACGAGGGCCAGGCCGAGGCCCAGATAGCCGCAGGTGACGGCCGTCGCCGCCTCGAAGCCGCGGAAGGTGTAGGCGTTGATGGCCTGGGTCTGGAAGGTCAGCTCGGCCACCGCGACCGTCATGGCCACCGAGGTGTTCTTGAGCACGTTGAGCGCCTCGTTGGTGAGCGGCGGGATCGTGATCATCAGCGCGTAGGGCAGCACGACGTGGCGCACGGCCTGGAGCGGCGAGAGCCCGACGGAGAGCGCGGCGTCGCTCACGCCGCGCGGAATCGCCTGCAGCCCCGCCCGCACGACCTCACCCATGTACGCCGCGGAATAGCAGACGAGGCCGACCATCGCGGCGGCCAGCGACCCCAGCCCGGCGGCGAAGAACCAGAAGAACATCTGCACGACCAGCGGCACGTTGCGGAACAGCTCCACGTAGCCGGTGAAGATCACGCGTACCCAGGGCGGCCGCGCCGTCCGTCCGACGCCCACGACGATGCCGAGGACCAGGCTCCCCGCGAGCCCCACGACCGTCAGCACCACTGTCGCACGCAGCCCCGCCAGCAGCTCGCGGTGATACTTGAGCAGGACGCCCCAGTCGAACTCAGTCACATTTCTTGCGCTGGGAGACCACACGCCAATCGGGCATGTCGAAGCGTGGGTCGGGGCCGCGACCGAAGGTCTGGCGGTAGAGCTGATGGTACGTGCAGTCCTCCCACATCTCGATCAGGGCCACGTTGAGCCAGTCGCGCCACTTGGAGTCGTTCTCGCGGACGATGATGCCGATGGGCTTGAGCGGCGCGCCGCGCCCGACCAGCTCCAGCTCGTTGGGGAACTTGTGGACGAAGAAGTAGAGCACCGGGGAATCCGTCGTGATGAAGTCGGCCTTGCCCTGGCGGAGCGCCTGCACGGCTGCCGGCCAGTCCTGGAACTCGAGCACCTTGCCCGTCGGCTGGAGCTTGACGAAGCGCTGGCCCGCCCCCGCCCCCTGGGCGATCGCCAGCGTCTTGCCGCCGAGATCTTCGAAGCCCTTCACGCCGTGCAGCGGCCCGCCCTTCTTGACGACGAAGAGCCCATCGACGTCGACCATCAGGTACGGGATCGTGAAGTCCACGACCTGGTCACGCTCGATGTAGTGATTGACGGCCGCGGCGGCGAGATCGACGCCGCCGTTCAGGAGCACGGGGATCCGCGTCTGCGCCGTGACCTCCTTGAGCTCGAGGCCGACCCCGAGCTTCTGGGCGAGCGCGCGCACGATGTCGACGTCGAAGCCCACGTTCTGGCCCTTCTCGTCGATGTAGCCGTACGGGGGGTTGGTGGTGCGCACGCCGGCCACGAGCTTGCCGCGCTTCTTCACGGTCTCCAGCGTCGACTCGGCGCCGGCCACGAGCGGCCACGCCAGGGCGATGATCAGGGAGACCAGGACCGAACAGCGGAGCCCGCGCATCACGCCTCACCGAACAGGAGCCGCCGGACCTTGGCGGGATCGCCGGCGATGGCGGCCAGCTTGTCGAGGGCGTCGTCGACGGCGCGCGCGTATTGGTCGGCCCCGCCGAAGCGCGCCAGTGTCTCCGGCGGGATGAACTTCATCATGTGGGACGATGTGCCGGCCGGGATGCCGACGAAGCTGACCGTCATCATGCCGTGATCACGGAGCAGGAGCATCGTGAACGCGGCCGTCGCCTCCCACGGCACGATGGCGGGCGCGGCGAGCCCGCCGCGCTCCATGGCAATCTCCAGGATGTCCTCGGCGAGCAAGGCGGCGATCACCGGCGTCTCGTGCACGCGCCGCTCTCCCACGACCTTCTTCACCGCGTTAGCGACCTCGCGCGAGGTCTCCACGAGATGGCGGACGCGCTCGGGCGAGTAGCCGGCCAGCGAGCGGAAGGCCGCGGGGTAGAAGAGCGGGCGCGCCTCCAGCCCCATCTCGAAGGCCCGCGCCCGGATCCGCGAGACGAGGCCGCTCTCCCCGGCGAGCACGCCGAGCCGCGGTCCCACCGTGCCGTACTTGTCGAGGCCGGTGGCGCCGACGTCGGCACCGAGCTCCAGCGTCCGCGGCTGATCGAAGAGCGCGGGGCCGACGCGCGCGCCCCCGGCGTCGTCGACGTAGATGGGCACGCCGCGTCCGTGGGCCAGCCGCACGGCGGCGCGGATCGCCTCGAGCGGCAGCAGCTCGTAGGACACGGCGAGCCGGGTCACGACGACGAGGCTCACCCCGGGCTCGCCGTCGAGCGCCTCCTCGAGGGCGGCGACGCTCGTGGTGTCGATGAGCTTCGCGCCGGCGTGGGCGGCGGCGCGGATGACCGAGGGATGGCTGCCCGTCGGCGAGATGCCGACCACCACGTCGCCGGGCTTCACCAGCGTCAGATGCGTCGCGTAGGTCGCGCCGGTCAGACGCGCGAACAGGGCGACGTCGTGACGATCGGCCGAGCCGCCGAGGTGGTCGAGCGCGGCGACGCGGAAGCGATCGAAGTACAGCGCCGGCGCCACGAAGTCGTTGGCCACGGGCAGCTCGTCCGCCGCTAGGGGCAGGCCGTGCTCGAGCCCCGAGAAGTTGAACACGGCGTCGGGCCCGCCCCGCTTCACGCGGGCCTCGATCACGCGCCAGGCCTGTCGCAGCTTGCGGAAGTCGTCCTCGGTGCCGGTGAGGATGTGTCCGCGCGCGTAGGGCAGACCGGGGGCGTGCTCGTTGCCGAAGCGATCTCGCTCCATCAGGGTTTCTCCTCGCTCGATGAGAGCACGACGAGCGCATCGAGGGCGACGGCGCCGCGGCCTTCGGGCAGCACCACAACGGGGTTGAGATCGAGCTCGGCGATGGCGCCACCGGCCTCGGCGCCGAGCCGGGATACCGCGAGGAGCACGTCGACGAGGGCGGCGCGGTCGGCACGGGGCCGGCCGCGCACGCCGTCGAGGATGCGGGCTCCCCGCAGGCTCGCGAGCATGTCCTCGGCGTCGCCCCGGGTGAGCGGGACGGCGCCGAACGCCACGTCCTCGAGCACCTCGACGAAGATGCCCCCGAGCCCGACCATGACGATCGGTCCGAACTGCGGATCGTGATGCAGGCCGACGACCATCTCCGTCCCGCCCGTGACCATCGCCTGGACGAGCACACCGTCGAGGGGGGCCGCAGGGTCGTGACGCCGCACGTTGTCGACGATGGTCGCGAAGGCCGCCCGCACGTCGTCGGCGCCGCGCACGCCGAGGCGGACGGCGCCGGCGTCGGTCTTGTGCAGGATGGCCGGCGACTCCGCCTTCAGCGCCACCGCCGTCCCGAAGTTCTCGGCGATCCGTGCCGCTTCGTCCCCCGCGTGCGCCAGGCGGGCCGGCGGGGCGGCGATCCCGTACGCGGCGAGGAGGCTGAAGGCGTCCTCGGTACGGAGGACGCGACGACCGTCGACGCGGCGGGGAACGAACCCCCCTGGCATCGACGCTGCCGACGCCGCGGCGCGCTCGCGCTCGTGACGGCGGCGGCGGTCGGCGAACTGCACGAGCCCGTGGACGGCGTCGACGGCGCGGGTGGCGCTCGGCAGCACGCAGACGCCGCCCTCGCGCAGCGCACGCAGGCCCGCATCGGGCGCTCCGGCCCAGGCGACGACGAGCGGCTTGGGCGAGCCTTTCGCCACACGCTCGAGATCCGCGGCGATCTTCGGGGCCCCGCGCTCCATGAGCCCGAGGTAGAAGATCGCGACGTCGACCCCCGGATCGGCGAGCACCAGCTCCAGCGACTTCGAGAGCAGCGCGGGCTCGGCGATGAACTGGGCGGTGATGTCGACCGGATTCCTGACCGCGCCGAACGCGGGCACGACCTTGCGCAGCGCCTCGCGCGTGGTCTCCGTCAGCTCGGGGACCGCGAGCCCCTGCTCCTCGCAGCGATCGGCCATGAGCACGCCGGCGCCGCCCGACTGCGTGACCAGGCCGACGCCGCCGCCGGCCGGCAGCGGGCAGTACGTGAACGCCGCGGCGAGATCGAGCAGGTGCTCGTCGTTCCGCGCGCGGACGATCCCCGCCTGGCGGAAGACCCCCGAGTACACGCGGTCCGTTCCCGCCAGCGAGCCCGTGTGGGAGGCGGCCGCCCGGGCGCCCGCGCCCGAGCGCGCGACCTTGGTCAGGACGATGGGCTTGCCCAGGGTGAGCGCGCGCTCGGCGGCGGCCAGGAGCTTCCGCCCGTCACGCAGCCCCTCGATGTAGCCGGCGACCACCCGGATGCGCGCGTCCTCGAGCACGTGGGCGAGCAGATCGCCGAAGTCGACGTCGGCCTCGTTGCCGCTGTTGATGAAGTAGCCGAGCGACAGCCCGCGCTGGCGGGCCAGCGCGAAGATCGCGGTGCCGAACGCCCCGCTCTGCGTCACGAAGCCGACGGGTCCCGGCGGCGTCTCGCCGTCGCCGGCCTGGCTGAACGTCGCCATCACGCGGTCGAAGGTGTTCATGAAGCCGAGCGTGTTGGGACCGCAGACGCGAAGGCCCGAGGCGTGAGCGAGGGCGGTGATCTCGCCTTCCAGCGCTCGCCCGGCCTCGCCCATCTCGCCGAAGCCCGAGCTGAAGACGACGGCGGCGGCCGCGCCCTTGGCGGCGCACTGACGCAACGACTCGAGGACGGCGGCCGCGGGAACGGCCACGATCGCGAGATCGACGGGCTCGGGAATCGCGCCGATGGTCGGATAGCAGGGCAGGCCCGCCAGCGTGTCGTACTTCGGGTTCACGGGGAAGATCCGGCCGCCGTAGCCCTTGTCGAGGAGAAACTTGAGCGGGCGGCCGTTGATCTTCACGAAATCCTCGGAGGCGCCGAGGATGGCGATGGAGGCCGGGCTCAGCATGCGAGCGAGCGCGCTCATGCCCGCGCTCGCTCGCCGCCGGGGAACCGGGCGGAGAGTCGGACCCCGTCTCGCTGGACGCTGACGGAGCCCGTCCGGCGCTGATCGAGAGCCTCGCGCACGAGCGCGACGATCGGCGTGTCGACCGCGGGACCGCGGGCCGCGATCGGCGGCGCCCCGAGCATCGCTTCGACGTGGGCTTCCGGGAACATGATCCGCAACAACACCTCGTCGTCCGAGATGCGCCCGCCGAACCGCGCCCTGACCTCCGCCACCGTCGTCGGCGCGGCATCGCGGCTGGCGTACTGGCGGGCGGCGCTCGTGGCGAGGATCCGGTCCATCACGTGCCCGGCGATCGGGGCCAGGGGTCTTCCGTAGTGGCCGAGTGCGTAGCGCACGACCTCGTCGGGGATGGTCCGATACCGCTCGCCCTGCACCACGTTGAGCACGGCCTGGGTCCCCACGAGCTGGGACGTCGGCGTGACCATGTTGAGGTAGCCGAGCTCCTCGCGGACCCGTGCGGTCTCCTCCAGGATCTCCTGGAGCCGGTGCTCCAGTCCCGCGGCGGCGAGCTGCGCGCGCAGATTCGTCATCATCCCGCCCGGCACCTGATGCTCGTAGTGGAACGGATCGTACTCGGCCGGCCGCCCCAGGGGCCGGCCCTCGGCGAGCGCGGCCGTCCGGAAGTGCTCGGCCGTCGCCTTCAGCGCTTCGTCATCGAGCTCGACGCCGCGGCCGGCGCGGCGGGCGAAGGCGGCGATGCGCTCCGTCGGCGGCAGCGAGGTGCCGTTGGCGAGCGGCGAGATCGCGGTCTGCACGGCGTCGACCCCGAGCTTGATCGCCTCGTCGTAGCAGAGGGGGGCGAGCCCGGTGTTGCAGTGCGAGTGGATCTCCAGCGGCGTGGCGCCGCACGCGGCGCGCATGGCCGGCACCAGCGTGCGCGTCCGCTCGGGGGTGAGCAGCCCGGCGGAGTCCTTCAGGAGCACGGCGTCGACGCCGAGGGCGCAGAGCTCGCGCGTCTTGCGCGCGAAGAGCTCGTCGGTGTGCACGGGACTGAACGAGTAGACGAGGGCGCCCACCGCCTGGATGCCGGCGGCCTGCGCCGCGCGGATCGACGGGACGAGGTTGTCGACGTCGAACAGGGCGTCGAAGCAGGTCACCCGCCGGATCCCGTTGGCGGCCAGCCGGCGCACCCACAGCTCGATCACGTCGTCGCCCACGAGGTTGAAGCTGACGAGGCTGCGGCTGCGGACCCAGCCGTTGAGCGGCGTGCGCTGGATCTCGCGGCGCAGGAGACGGATGCGCTCCCAGGGGTTCTCGCGGAGATAGCGCACGCACACGTCGAAGGTGACGGCGGCCATCAGGTCGATGACCTTGAAGCCGGCGCGGTCCATGCGCGCGGCGATCGGCAGCATCATCGCCGTCGGCATGCGCGTGGCCCACAGGCACTGGTGCGCGTCCCGGAGCGTGACGTCGACGAAGTCGAGCCTGGCCACCGCGCTCACCAGGTGCCGATCAGCTCGCCGAGCCGCTTGCGCAGCGCGACGAAGAGGGGATCGGAGAAGTCGCGCGGTCGTGGCAGATCGACGGCGAGGCTCGCCTTGATCCGCGTCGGTTTTTCCGTTAGCACGATGATCCGCTCGGCGAGATAGACGGCTTCCTCCAGGTTGTGGGTGACGAAGACCACGGTCGTCTTCCGCTTCTCCCAGATCCTCAGCACCTCGGCCTGCATGCCCGTGCGGGTCTGGGCGTCGAGGGCGGCGAAGGGTTCATCCATCAGGATCAGGTCCGCGTCCACCGCGAAGGCGCGGGCGATGGCCACCCGCTGCTTCATCCCGCCAGAGATCTGATACGGGTAGTAGTCCTCGAACCCCTCGAGCCCGACGAGCTCGATCATCTCGCCGACGCGGCGATCGATCTCGTGCGACGGCACGTGCTTGATCTCGAGCCCGATCTTGATGTTGTTACGCACCGTCCGCCACGGCCACAGCGACGGCTCCTGGAACACGAAGGCCAGCTCGTGACGGCGGGGATCGGCGGGGACGCCGTCGATCGTCACCGAGCCTTCCGAGCATGGGAGCAGGCCCGCCATCAGGTTCGCGACCGTCGTCTTGCCGCACCCGCTCCGGCCGAGAAGGCACAGGAACTCGTTGGCCCCGATCGAGAACCGAAGCCGATCGAGCACGACGAGATCTCCGAACCGCTGGGAGACGTCGACTTCGATCATTTCACCGCTCGTCTCGCGGCGCGACGCCGCTCACCTCGCACTGCCACGATCACAAACTGACCTCCCAGCGCCAGCGGAAGACGCGCTTCTCGATGCGGAGCAGGATCTCGTTCATGAGGAAGCCCAGGACCCCGATCAGGATCATGCCCACGACGATCTCGGGGATCCGGAGGAGCTCGGCGTAGTTGACCATCATGCGGCCGAGCCCTGTCGTCTCGCCGCCGCTCATCTCCGCGGCCACGATCGTCATCCACGCGGTCCCCATGCCGACGCGCATGCCGCCCAGGATGTCGGGGAGCACGGACGGGATCACCACGCGGGTGAGAATGTACCAGCGCCCGGCCCCGTGGACCTTGGCGACGTTCTTGTGGATGAGCTCGACCCGGGGCACGCCGACCAGCGTCGCCACGAAGATCGGAAAGAAGGCGCCGAGCCAGATCAGGAAGACGTACCGCGAGAAGCCGGACAGCAGCACGATCGTGAGCGGGATCCACGCGATCGGCGGGATGAACCGGAACGGCTCGAGCGCGGCCCGCGTGCCCGTGTAGAGCGGCTTGTAGAGGCCCATGACGAGGCCGAGCGGCACGCCGAGCACGACGCCCATCGAGAAGCCGGCCAGCAGTCGCAGCAGGCTCCAGCGGATGTGCGTGAGGAGCGAGTTGCCGGTGACGTCGCCGTTGATCCACAGGTCGGCCATCGCGCGCACGACTTGATAGGGGCTCGGGAAGAAGACGGAGCGGACGAGCCAGGTGGCCACTTGCCACACGGCCAGCACGGCCAGGCCCGCCACCAGGTTGTGGAGCAGCACCTGGATGGGCCAGCCCCGCCGCGCGGCGACGGCGGGCGCCGCCGCGCGGGGAGCGTCGAGGATCTCGGCGTCGGCCTTCATTGTTGCCCGGCTACTTCGTCGGCTCCCAGCCCTTGAGCGACTCCTCGGCCTTCTTGACGAACGTGTAGTCGACGAAGCGCTTCATGTAGTCGTCGAAGCTCTTCACGCGCTCGGTCGAGATCTTCTTCGTATCGAGCAGCGCCTGGTAGATGATCTGCGAGCTCTTGAGCTCGAGGTAGGGGTCGGTGGTCTTGACCTGGCCCTTGCCGAGCCTGGCGATCTCGAGCGCGTCGGGGACGTTCATCGCCTTGGCGATGATGCGGAGCGATTCGTCCTCGTGCTTGTCGATGTAGCGCATCCCCTTCAGGAGCGCGCGGGTGAAGCCCAGCGCGACGTCGGGGTTCGCCTGGACGATCTTGCGGCTGAGGATCACTTCCAGGCTCTCCGCGCCCGGGATCACGGGCAGCGGGGCCAGGTAGTGGGCGCCCTTGACCGTGCGCACGGTGGTGGCGGCCACGGTCTCCCAGCAGAGCACGCCGGCGACTTCACCCTTCTCGAGCATGGCCACGAGATCCGTGATCTTGGCCGACACGTGCTCGACCTTGATCCCGTGCTCCTTCTCGTACAGCGTCAGCATCGTGTCGTGGATCGTCCCCAGGCCCGGCGTGCCGACGCGCTTGCCGTTCAGGTCCTTGGCCGACTTGACCTCCGCGCGGGCGACCAGCGGCGCGTTGCCCTTGGTGATCGACATGAGGACGACGAACTCGGAGCCCTGGGCCGCCGCCTGCATGTACGGCGCGAGCCCGGCCATCACCGCGTCGACCTCGCCCTTGTTGTAGTCCAGGAGCGTGGCCGGCCCGTTGGGATACGTCCGGCGCACGGTCGTGATCCCCTCGTCCTTGAAGTAACCCTTCTCGACGGCGATCCAGTACGGCCCGTAGTCCAGCTCCGAGCCGATCTGGTCCCCGACCCGAATCGTCGTCATCTTCTGCGCGGTCCCGGCCCCGGGCACCCCCGCCACCACCGCGACCACCATCATCGCCAGCCACATCGTCCGCTTCATATCCCCTCCTAATGGGGTCAGACCCCGTCATGGGGTCAGGCCTTGACTTCTATACATCTTGCCGACGGCGGTACGCACGCACACGCGTTCGCCAAGATGTATAGAAGTCAAGGCCTGACCCCGAACTTGATGCGTGGTTTCGACCAGTACGTCGGCAAGACGAGCGTGCGGGGGCGCGGGCCGACGAGAACCAGCGCCTGGCTCCAGGCGGAGGCGAAGTCTGGCGTGACGGCGCAGCCGAGCTCGGCCCAGGGCTCGCCCGGGATGGCGCCGGCCATGATGATGCGCCCGGCCGTCGTCATCGCGTACTCGTCCTCGTTGAAGAGCCAGAACGGATGATACAGGTGATAGGCGCCGCCCGCGCGGTAGCGCGCGATCAGGGCCGGGTCGCCGCCGATGCCCTTCGCCGCGCCGGCCAGCGCCTCGAACGATCGCGTGCGTCCGAATTCCCGGATCGCCTCGCGGTAGCCGGGATGCGTCGCGGGATCGACGACGCCGGCACTGTCGGTGACGCCGATCACGACGCCGCCGCGCCGGAGCAGCGGCGCGCCGAGCCAGAGCCGCGTGGGAAAGGCCACACCCGTGAGCGCGATGAGCGGATTGGCGGCGGGACCATAGAGAAAGGCGGGCGCCAGGCCGACGACGAGGACGTCGACCGGGGACGTCCGCTGGACCAGCCGCCGATCGGCCGCCGACCAGGCGCGCGGTCGAATCTCCTCCGCGCGCCCGGCGAACACGTCGATCACGCCGCGGGCGTCGGTGATGGCCTCGACGTAGAAGGGCGCGGCCCGTCGCGCGCCCTCGAGCACCTCGTGGACCGCCCACTTCCGGCGCTGGTAGAGCATCGTGCGAGGCTCGCCGTGACAGGAGTCAGGATGACCGATGGCATCCCGGCCGTGATGTCCGGCGACGGCGTGCGTGCCCCCGAGCCCGACCACGATCCCCGAGCCGGAGTAGCCGCCCCAGATGTTCGTGGCCACGTTGCCGACGTAGAGCAGCAGATCGCTGTCCACCGCCGCGCGGTTGACCTCGACCGCGTCGCCGAACGCCGTGCGCCCGAGGTCGACGAGTGCCGCGTGGTCCTCGCAATCGTGGTTGACGATCCGCTCGCCGAACCGCTTGACGACGTCCGGGCCGAGATACGCGTGCAGGCTCTCGACGCTGAACTTCGGATGCATGCCATTGGCGCTGATGAGCGTGATCTCGCCGTCGTCGACACCCGCCGCTTCCAGGCGTCGGATGACGGCGGGAAGCACGGTACGAACCGTCACCGCGGGTCGGTTGGGGTCGTCGAAGGCGATGACGATCCGTCGCCGCCCCCCGCCGGGGAGCGCGCGGACCAGCTCCTCGAGCGGCGGCAGCCCGCTCGGCGCGTCGAGGGCCCGCTCGACGAGGACCCGGGGATCACCGGCCGGCGGCTGCTCCACGTACTCGAGGACGAGTGCGCCGTCGGGCACGGTGATCGTCTCCCGCCGGCTCCCGCGATCGACGGCGACGGATGTCATCGCTTGCTCACCGCGACGGACACGACGTCGCGACGGCAGGCCAGCTCCTTGATCAGCGTGACGAGCGGCGTGCGGCCGACGGGATACTCGGTGGCGATCGGACGCGCCGCCGTCAGGGCGTCGTACTGGACGGGATCGTAGAAGGCGGCGAGCAGGAGATCGTCGTCGGATTCGAAGGGGCCGCGCTCGCGACGAACGCGCTCCACGCCCGGCGCCAGCAGCTCACCCGGCCGCGCCGTGATCGGCTGGTGGCCGCGGACGATGCGATCGAGCACGTCCGGGGCGATGGGCGCGGCGAGCTCGCCGTAGTGCCCGAGCGCGTACTTGCGGACCTCGTCGGGCACCGTCCGGTAGCGCTCGCCCTGCACCACGTTCAGCACGGCCTGCGTGACGACGAACTGCGCGAACGGGCTCACCACGATCGGATACCCGAGGTCGCACCGGACGCGCGCCGCCTCCTCCAGGATCTCGTCGAGACGGTGGGCGAGACCGATGTCGCGGAGCTGCGAGCGAAGGTTGCTGATCATCCCGCCCGGGACCTGGTGCTCGTAGTGGAACGGATCGTACTCGGCGATCTCGCCGAGCGGCTTGCCCTCGCGCGCCGCGACGTAGCGAAAGTGCTCGGCGACGGGTCCGAGCCCCGCGTCGTCGACGTCCACGCGGAAGCCCAGACGCCGCGCGTTGTCGGCCACCCACTCGGTGGGCGGATGCGAGGCGCCGTGGGCGAGCACGGAGGTGGCCGTGTGCACGGTATCGACGCCGAGCCGGATCGCCTCCAGCGCGCACTGGGGCGCGAGCCCGGTGAGGCAATGGCTGTGCAGCTGCAGCGGCCGCTCGCCCACGGCCGCGCGCAGCGCGGGGATCAGCGTCCGCACGCGGCCCGGCTCGAGAAGCCCGCTCGGGTCCTTGAGGAACACCGCGTCGACGCCGAGGACGCAGAGCTCATGCGCCTTCCGCGCGTAATAGGCATCCGTGTGGACCGGGCTCACCGTGTAGACGATGCCGCCGTCGACATAGAGGCCCGCCGCCTTGGAGGCGCGCACGGGCACCGCCATGTTGCGCATGTCGTTGAGCGCGTCGTAGGGCGTGACATAGCGGATGCCGTTGGCCGCGATGCGCCGCGCCGTCAGCTCCACGATGTCGTCGGGAAAGAACTCGAACGTGAACAGGCTCTGGGCGCGGGTCATCACGATGAGCGGCGTGCGCGTGATGGCGCGGCTCATGAGGCGCATCCGCTCCCACGGATCCTCCCGGAGATAGCGGACGCACACGTCGAAGACCGCGCCGCCGACGAGATCGATCGCCTCGAAGCCCAGCCGGTCGAGGACGGGGGCGACCGGCAGCATCATGGCCGTGGTCATGCGCGTCGACCACAGCGACTGGTGCGCATCCCGCAGCGTGACGTCGATCAATCCGATCGATCGGCGCGTGGAACTCGCGGCCTTCATCGCCCGAGCTCGTCCTCCGCCCAGCGCGTGTGGATCCGGCCGGCGACGAAGTCCGGATGGGCGAGGATGCGGCGGTGGAGCGGCAGCGTCGTGGCGACGCCGTCGACGTCGAAGCGCCCCAGCGCCTCCGCCATCCGCGCGATCGCGCTCTCGCGGTCACGGCCGTGGGCGACGACCTTGGCCAGGAGCGAGTCGTAGAACGGCGGGACGACGGCGCCGGCCTCGATGTGCGTGTCGACGCGCAGCCCCTCGCCCTCGGGAGGGCTCCAGCGCTCGATCGTGCCCGGCGACGGCCGGAAGCCGGCGTCGGGATCCTCGGCGTTGATCCGGCACTCGAGCGCGTGGCCGGCCATCGTCACGTCCCTCTGCACGACGGGCAGCCGCTCACCGGCGGCCAGGCGGAGCTGGGCGGCGACGAGATCGACGCCCGTGACCATCTCCGTGACGGGGTGCTCGACCTGGATGCGCGTGTTCATCTCGATGAAGGCGAAGCGCGACGCCCCTTCTTCGAGCACGAACTCCACGGTCCCGGCCCCCTCGTACTTGATGTCGCGCGCCAGCGTCAGCGCGGCCTCGCCCATCGCGGCCCGAAGCGCGGGCGTCATCGCCGGTGAGGGCGCCTCCTCGAGCAGCTTCTGGTGACGTCGCTGGACGGAGCAGTCGCGCTCCCCGAGCTGGACGGCGGCGCCGAATCGATCGGCGAGCATCTGGATCTCCACGTGCCGGACGCGCTCCAGAAACCGCTCGACATAGAGCCGGCCGTCGGCGAAGGCGGCCTCGGCTTCGGTTCGCGCCGCGGTGAAGGCGGCCGCCATCTCGGCGGCGGCGCGCACGACGCGCATGCCGCGGCCGCCGCCGCCCGCCGCCGCCTTGAGCAGCAGCGGGTAGCCGACGTCGCGGCCGACCGTCTCCGCCTGCGCGGGATCGTCGACGGGGGCGCGCGAGCCGGGCACGGTCGGCACCCCGAGCGCGGCGGCGCGCTCACGCGCGTGGACCTTGTCGCCCATGACCCGAATGGCCTCCGCCGACGGGCCCACGAACGTCAGGCCCGCCTCGACGCAGGCGGCGGCAAAGTCCGCGTTCTCGGCGAGGAAGCCGTAGCCGGGGTGGATGGCGTCGGCGCCCGTCCCTCGCGCCGTGGCGAGCAAGGCGGCGGCGCTCAGATAGCTGCGCGTCGCCGGCGCGGGACCGATGCACACGGCGCGATCGGCCAGGCGCGTGTGCAGCGCCCCGCGATCGGCTTCCGAGTAGACGGCGACCGCGCGCAGGCCGAGCGCGTGGCACGCGCGGATCACCCGCACCGCGATCTCCCCGCGGTTGGCGACGAGGACCGTCTTCACGCCGGCGCGACGATCATGATGGGCTGGCCGAATTCCACGAGCTGGGCGTTGTCCACGAGGATGTCGACGATGCGCACGCGACGACCGATAGTGATCGAGTTCATGAGCTTCATGACCTCGATGATGCAGACGACGTCGTCCGGGCCGACCTCGCTGCCGACCTCCACGAACGGCGGCGCGCCCGGGCGCGGCGCGCGATAGAACGTCCCCACCATCGGCGCCTTCAGCTCGAACTCCCCCTCGGCGGCCCGGCGTTGCCGCGACGGCGCGGGAGCCGCGGCGGCGACGGGCTCGCGCGCCGGGGCCGCCGCAGGCGGGTCGGCGCCGGTCTCCGCCACCTCCGCCCGGGCCCCGCGCTTGCGCACGACGAGCTTCAGGTCGCCGATCTCGAGCCGCAGCTCTTCCACCGACGAGGCGTCGATGATCTTGAGGATCTGCTGGACGTCGTCGTAGCTCAGGTCCATGCGTCTGGCCTCACGTCGCTCGCTGGGTCATGGCCTTCACCGCCTCTTCCTTGACGAGCGACCACAGATGATGGCGCGCCCGGAGGAACTCCGCGGACGCCCGGATGGCCTCCGTGCGCGGACGGGGCAGCATGTTCACGAAGACTTCCTTGATGACGCCGGGCCGCACGCTCATCACGATCACGCGATCGGAGAGGAAGATCGCCTCGTCGATCGAATGGGTCACGAAGAGCACGGTCTTCCGCCGGGCCGGCTCGATCTGCTCGCCCCAGATCTTCAGGAGCTCATCCTGCATGATCTCGCGGGTCTGGGCGTCAAGCGCGGCGAAGGGCTCGTCCATCAGCAGGAGCTGGGCATCGTTGGCGAGCGTCCGGGCAAGCGCGCAGCGCTGCCGCATCCCGCCCGAGAGCTCCTGGGGATAGCGGTCCTCGAATCCCTGCAGCCCGACGAGCGCGATCCACCGCGCGGCGACCGCGCGACGCTCCGCCGCCGACACGCCGCGGAACTTGAGGCCCAGCTCGACGTTGGCCTGCACGGTCTTCCACGGGGGCAGCGCGTACTCCTGGAAGACCATCCCGCGACGCCGGCTGGGCCCGGCGATGGGCTCGCCGTCGAAGTACGCCGTCCCCTCCGACGCCGACTCGAGCCCCGCGACGATGCGCAGCAGGGTCGACTTCCCACACCCGCTCGGTCCCACCAGGCTCACGAACTCGCCGTCGTCGACCGACAGGTTGATTCGCCCGAGGGCCGGCTGAATCGACCCATCGCGCGACACGCGATAGCTCTTCGTCAGGTCCTTGATGTCGAGCCGCGGCATATCGCTAAGGAGCCTCGGCGACACCAGTAAGCCGAAGACGCCGGCACCGGATCGGGGTCAGGCTTTGACTTCTAAACATCTTGGCAAGAACCGTCGCGGAGATGGCACGCCTCGACATGTATAGAAGTCAAAGCCTGACCCCAATCGGGCTTCATGAGCGGGCGGCTGCCCATGGAGCGAGGCGGTGCTGGACGCCGCGCATGGCGCGATCCATCGCGAGGCCGAGGAGGCCGATGACGGCCATGCCGAGGATGACGCGGTCGGTGAGGAAGGCGTAGCGGGCGCTCTGGATCATGAAGCCGAGGCCCGAGCGCGCGGCCACCAGCTCGGCCGCCACCAGCGCCATCCAGCCGACGCCGAGGCCGATCCTGAGCCCGGTGAGGATGAGCGGCAGCGCGCCCGGCAGCACGATCTCGCGGATGATCTGCGCGCGGCGGCCGCCGAGCGTCAAGGCGCCCCACACCAGTGTCCGATCGACGCGGCGCACGCCCGCGATCGTGTTGAGGAGGATCGGGAAGAACGCGCCGAGGAAGATGATGAACATGTTCTGCGCGTCCCCGATCCCGAACCAGAGAATACCGAGTGGGATCCAGGCGATCGGCGGGATCGGACGCAGGAACTCCACCACGGGATCGGCGGCGTCCTCGACCCATTCCCAGAGCGCGATGCCGACGCCGAGGGGGATCGCCACCAGCGCGGCCATGGCGAACCCGCCGAGCACGCGCACGAGGCTCGCGCCGATGTGCGCCAGGAGATCGCCGGAGGCCAGGACGCGCCAGCCGGCCGCGAGCACCCGCGACGGCGGGGGCAGCGTCTGCGCCAGACCGGGCGCGAGCTCGCCGACGAGCTGCCACACCAGCACGACGCCGAGGGGCAGCAGCAGCGCGCGCAGGCGCGCTAACGCCATGACACCACCCACGGGGTCACGCGCCGCTCGAGCAGGCGCATGAGACGGTCCATGCACAGGCCGAGCGCGCCGATCAGGACCATGCCGAGCAGCACGCGCTCGGTGAAGAGCAAGTTGCGCGAGTCCTCGATCAGAAAGCCGAGTCCCGAGCTGGCCGCCACCAGCTCCGCCGCCACCAGGGCCATCCAGCCCACGCCGAGGCCGATGCGGAGACCGGTGAGGATCAGCGGCAGCGCGCCGGGCAGGATGATCTCGCGCAGGACCTGCGCCCACGTTCCCCCGAGCGTCAGGGCGCCCCAGATGAGCGGGCGATCGACGCTCCGGACGCCTTCGATCGTGTTCACGACGATGGGAAAGAAGGCGCCCAGGAAGATGATGAACATGTTCTGCATGTCGCCGATGCCGAACCAGATGATGGCCAGCGGGATCCACGCCAGCGGCGGGATCGGCCGCACGAGCTCCACGAGCGGGTCGACGAGGTCGCCGAAGCGGCGCCACCAGCCGATGGCCACGCCGAGCGCGACGCCCGTCGCCGCCGCCACCGCGAAGGCCACGATGACGCGCTTGAGGCTGGCGAGGACGTGGAGCACGATGTCGCCGGTCCGCAGCAGATCGACGAACGCCACGACCACACCGAGCGGCGGCGGCATGAGCGTGGCGGCCGCCGGCGCCAGCCGCGGCAGCACGACGGCGGACACGAGCTGCCAGAGGGCCAGCATCGCGACCGCCGCCCCGAGCCGTCTGAACGTGCGAGTCATTGTAACGGGGCCCGTGAGGCCGCAACCCGCGTGGGTGGCCTGAGAGAGGTGCGAGCCGGCTTCATCTCACCTCGGCGGATACGATTTCCCCGCGAACGACCACGGCGCGACGAGATCACCCGCGTCCGGGAACGTCTGCGCCGGGCTCACGTGGTAGGGCAAGAGCTGCTTGTACGGCGCCTCCGTCTTCACCCAGTTCTGGAGCGTCTCGGGCGTGGTGCCCGGCGGAAAGTACGGCGGCTGCGTCGGGATCTTCCAGCCGAGCTTCTTGAGGGTCGCGTCCATGAACGTCGGCACGAGGTAGGCCTTGAAGTCCTCGGCCTTCACCTCGGTCTTGATGCGCCCGCCCTGGAACAGCCAGCGCGCGACGCGGTCGCCCTCGACCGCGATGTGATTCACGAACGGGTAGGTCCACGTCGGCTTGAGCTGGTTCACGTACATCTGGTTCTGCGCCTGGATCAGCTCGAGCGGGTACGGCTCGAGCACCGGATCCTTCTTGAGGAGCTCCGCGACCTGCTTGGGCTGATAGCGGGAGTAGAGCACGGTCTCCACGAACATGTCGACGAGGGCCTGGGCCACGTCGGGCGCTTCCTTCACGATCTCCTCGCGCACGTACATGGTGCCGAAGTAGTACATGAAGTCGGTGGTGTCGGCGAAGAGCGTCGCGTTCTTCCGGTCGCGCTCCATCCACGCCACCGCCGGGTCCCACGGCACCACCGCGTCGATGCCGCGCGGCATCGTGGCCTGCTCGGGGATCGGCATGTTCTTGACCTGCATGTCCTTGAAGGGATCGAGCCCGCTCGCCTTCGCCCACGCCACGTAACCGTACTCCGCGCCGGAGCCGACCACGAGCGCGACCGACTTGCCCTTGAGGTCGGCGGGCCGCTTGAGCGGCGAGCCCGTCGGGACCATCACCGCGTGCCGATAGCCGTAGGAGATCACGGCGAGGCCCTTGATGGGCGCCTTGCGGCTCAGCATCGTGGTCGTGGGAAACGGGCCGCCGCTGCCCACCTGGGCCTTGCCCGCGATGATCGCCTCGTTCACGGCGGGGCCGGCGAGGAACGAGGTGAACTGCACCTCGAGCCCGCGCCTGGACGCGAAGCCCATGTCGCCGGCCACGCGGATCACGCTCTGGCCCAGCCAGAGCGGCTGGTAGGCGTAGGTGAGCGGCCACCAGCCCTTCGCCTTGAGCCACTCGATCGACTTCGGGCTCACCTGCTCGTAGGGCTGCGGCCAGCCCCACTCGGTGAAGGACCTCGACTGGGCGTCGGCCTCGGGCGACACGACGGCGAGCGTGAGGGCCAGCAGCAGGGCGATCCGGAGCGTCCTCATCACGGCGCGTCCTTTCTCTCCTCGGCGGAGGGTTCGAGCCCCTCGTTCAACAGCGGCGGGCGGCGTACGGTCCAGGCGAGGTCGGGATGGTAGAGCGGTGCGATCAGCCGCGCCAGCTCGTCGGCGGGCGAGCCGCGGCCGGGCTCGCTCGTAGGATTGCTGTTGGTCAGCACGATCACGGTCAGGCGCGCGTCGAGGTAGCGGTAGAAGGCCGTGTTGAACCCGGCGCCCCCGCCGTTGTGGAAGACCACGCGGCCGCCGCGAAGCTTGCGCAGCGCCCAGCCGAATCCGTACGGCTGCACGCGCCCGGTCGTCAGCGGTGTCGGCGTCCACATCTGCCGCTTGCTCTCTTCCGTCAAGATGCGGTCGGTGTAGAGCGCCGCGTCCCAGCGGGCGAGGTCGAAGACGTTCGACTGTACGCAGCCCGCGCCCATGGGGAACGTCCGCGCCGCCGCCGGGTGGAACGCGCCGCCGTCGCGCCGGTAGCCGATCGCTCGATCCGGCTCCAGCGATCCGAAGAAGTCCAGCGTCGTCCTGGTCATGCCGAGGGGCTCGAAGATCCGTTCTCGCATGAACCGCAGATACGGTCCTCCCGTCACGCGATGGATCACGGCCGCCAGCGTCTCGAAGCCCGCGTTCGAATAGGCATAGCGCGAGCCCGGCTCGAACTCGGGACGCATGCGGAAGAGGCGCGCGAGCATCGCCCCCGGATCGCGGTTCTGCTCGGCGACCGGAGGATAGCCGCTTGGCGGGTCGTGGGCGAGCCCGGACGTATGTGTCAGCAGACGCCGGATCGTGATCTCGTCCCAGCCCGCCGGTGCCGCCGGGAGATAGCGCTTGACCCGCGCGTCGAGATCCACGCGACCGTCCTGGACCAGCAGCATGATGCCGGCGGCGGTGAACTGCTTGGTGACGGAGTCGAGGCGATACACGGTCTGGGGAGTCGCCGGCTCGGCGTCGCGCAACCGCATCTGCCCGTACGCCGCGGCATTCACGATACCGCCGTCCCGGACGACGGCGACGACCGCGCTCGGGAAGTGCTGGTCCGCCATCGTCGTGCGCACGACCTCGTCGACCCGAACCCGGGGCGCTTCGTCGCTCGGCGTCTGCGCACCCGCCGGGACGTGCACGAGGAGCACGAGCGCCAGGACGAGCCAGAGGGTCACAGCGTGCGGCCGCCGTCGACGTAGAGCGTCTGGCCCACCACGAACTCCGACGCGTCGGAGGCGAGGAACACGGCGGTCCCTACGATGTCGCGGGGCTCGCCCATCCGCCCCATCGGGATCCTGTCCAGCACGCGCTGCCTCGCGTCGGGTCGCTCGAGGTAGCCGCGCGTGAGGGCCGTCTCCGTGAACGCGGGGCCGATGGCGTTGACGAGCACGCCGTGACGGCACCACTCGGCACCGAGCGCGCTCGTGAGCTGGGCCACGCCGCCCTTCGAGGCCGCGTAGGCCGCGTACTCGGGATTGCCGACCCGGCTCGACACCGAGCCGAGGTTGATGACGCGGCCCCTGCGCTGCGCGAGCATCACGCCACCCACGGCCTGGGTCATGATGAAGGTGCCGGTGAGGTTCACCTTCAGCACCGTCTCCCACTCGCCGAGCTTCAGCTCCAGCATCGGCGCCACCCGGAACACGCCGGCCGCGTTGACGAGGATGTCGACGCGCGCCTGCGCGGCGACCACCCGCGAGACGAGCGCGCCGGCGGACTCCGGATCCGTGACGTCGACCGTCTCGGCCCGCGCGCCGACGACGCCCGCCGCCGCCTCGGCCGCGCGCTCGCGGTCGAGGTCGGCGAAGATCACGCGCGCGCCGAAGGCGGCGAGCCCACGCCCGATCTCCCGACCGAGCGCTCCGCCACCGCCGGTGACGATCGCCACGCGATCGGTCAGATCGAACAGCCGCGCGTACGGGCCCGGCGCCACCGCTACTTCTTCGGCTCGTACCACTTGCCGTCGAACTGCCAGCGCCGGTCGAGATCGTCGGGCTCGGGGAACGGCTGTGATCGATCCAGCTTGTAGGGCAGGATCAGGTTGAGCCGCTGGCCCGCTTGCACCGCCCGGACGAAGCCCGCCGTCGTCACGCCCGCCGCGAAGTACGGCGGCTCCTTGGGAATCTTCCAGCCGAGCTTCTTGAACGTCGCGTCCATCCAGCGCGTGCCGCCCTGGAACCACTCGCGGTACGCCTGCTCGGTGAGCGGCTCCTTCAGCCGCCCGCTCTCGAACAGGAACTTGGCGACCTGTGCCCCCGCGGGGGCGTAGACGTCGACGAACGGATAGATCCACGTCGGCTTGAACGCGCTCACCGCCGCGACGGTCTCCTCGTACACGTGCTCGGGCGGGTAGCCGGCGAGCGCCGGCTCCTTGCGCGTCACCTCGACGGCGGCCTTGACGTCGCGCCGGGCGACCAGCAGCGCCTCAACGGCCATGTCCACGACGGCCTGCACGACGTCCGGGGCGTTCTGGAAGATCTCGTCGCGCATGTGCAACGTGCCCCAGTAGAGCTGGAAGGGGGCGGTGTCGTCGAAGACCCTCGCGTTCTTCCGGTACTTCGCCATCAGGCTCGGCGTCGGCGCCCACGGCACCACGGCGTCGATGCCCTTGGGCATCGTGGCCTGGTCGGGGATCGGCAGCGACTTGACCGTCACCTCCTTGGGATCGATCCCGTTGCCGCGGAGATAGGCGTTGAAGGCGAACTCCCCCGAGCTGCCGGCCACGAGGCCCACCACCTTGCCCTTGAGGTCGGCGGGCTTCTTGAGCGGCGAGTCGAGCGGCACGAGGATCGAGTGCTCGAGCACGGGCGTCCAGACGATGCCCGGGCTGTGGACGGGCGCCTTGCGGACGATCAGCGTCGTGAGCGGGAAGTTACCGCCCACGCCGATCTGGATCTTGCCGGCGACGATCGCCTCGTTCAGCGGCGGTCCGGCCAGGAACGACTGGAGCTGGATGTCGAGGCCGCGCTTCTTGTCGAGCCCGCTGTCCTTGATGACGAGCGGGATCGTGGCCTGCCCCAGCCACGGCGCCTGATAGCCGTACTGCAGCGGCCACCAGCCTTGCTGCTTGAGCCAGTCGATCGACTTCTGGCTGACCTGCTCGTAGGGCTGCGGCCAGCCCCACGCGGTGAACTGCTGGGCGGCGGCGGGCGCGATCCACACGCCGAGCAGGGCCGCGCCGAGCAGCAGCGAGACGACGAGTCGTCTGGTCATTTGCGGTCCTCCTTGAGAGCGCACAGCTCGACGCCGAGCGCGTCCGCCGCCGTCTGGAGATCGGGCAGGTGCTCGCGGGCGCGGTCGAGGTTGAATCGCGCCGAGGGTGCAGAGACGGCGAGTCCCGCGACGAGACGTCCGCGGCCATCGCGCACCGGCACGGCGAGGCAGCACACCCCCGCCAGGAACTCCTCGTCGTCCTCCGACCACCCGCGGCGGCGGATCGTGCCGAGCTCGGCCATCAGCTTCGCCCGGCTCGTGATCGTGCGCGACGTCATCGGCACGAGCCGTAGCCCGCGGAGCAGGCGGTCACGCGCGGGCGGCGGCGCGTAGGCCAGGAAGAGCTTGCCGTTGGCGGTGCAGTGCAGCGGCACGCGGCTACCCGGCTTGAAGTCCATGCGCAGCGGCCAGGCGGCCTCGACGCGATCGAGATAGAGCACCTCGCCTCCGGACAGCACCCCGAGGTTCACCGTCTCGCCGAGCTTCTCGGAGAGGCGCTCGAGCAGGAGCTGGCGGTTGCGGTGGGCCGGTGCGCTCCGGAGCGCGTCGAACCCGATCTCCACGAGCGCCGCGCCCACGACGTAGCGGCGCGTGAGCGGGTCCTTGCGCACGAGCCCCGCCTGCTCGAGCAGCCCGGCCAGCCGGTGCGCCGTGGGCTTGGGCAGACGGCCGGCGGCGCTGAGCGCGGCCAGGCTCACCGGCTCCGACGCCCGCGCGACGTGGGCGAGCAGGCCGATGGCCTTGAGCACCGGCGAGGCGCTTCGATTCCGTTCAACGGAACGTTTCATTTCATCGACCGGCCCGGTGGCGTCATTAACGTGGACGCGTCCCCCGCTGTCAAGCCGATTGATCACATGAGGGGCCCCGACATGGCCCCCCAAACCCCCCAGCACATTTTCGATCATTTCACCGCTCGGCTCGCCGCGCCGAGCGCGGCTCACCTCGCACTTCCACGCGCCCCGGCGGAGCCGTGCCGCTCCTCGGACCTACCGACCGAGGGCGGCGCGGACGATCAGCGCCACCGCATACACCGTGAGCAGGAGCAAGACGGCGCGCCGGAACGGACGGTCGGAGGCGAGAAACCGGTGCAGGAGCGACCCGGCGGCATAGCCCGCGAGCGCGATCGGCGCGGTGCGGAGGTAGAGCGCGATGACCGCCGCCGTCCAGAAGCCGAGCGCCGCGTACGTCACCGCGCGGATGGCGTCGGTCGCCAGGAAGTACGCCACGATCGCCGTGACGAACTGCTCCGGCGGCAAGCGCCGGGCCGTCAAGAACATGGCGATGACCACCCCGCCCGTGCTGAGCCAGCCGTCCACGAGGCCGCCGCCGAACGCGGCGGCCTCCGGTCCGTTCCACCCTCGTGCGGCCCGGGGCGGGCCCGCGACGGCGTGACCACGGCGAAGCTGGAACACGACGAAGACGACGATCACCATCGCCAGCGCCAACCGGCCGACGTCGGGTGGCACGTGCCCGAGCAGCAACCCGCCGAGAATCAGACCGATGACGAGCAGCCCGAGCGAGGACGGCGTGAACGGCGGCACCGTGCGCAGCAACGCTCGGTCGAGATGCTCACGGTGCACCCACAGCATGGGAAGCGCGAGCGTGTCCGCCACGAGCATGACGGTGGGGATCGCGACCTGGGGCGGAGAGACGAGCGCCAGCGACGCCGTCGCGAAGACCGCGAAGGCAAACCCGGCGAACCCGAAGCTCACACCGCCGACGAACACCCCGACGCTGGCGACGAGCCCCAGCGAGCTCAGAAAACTATCAGCCTCTCCGTCAACAGCGCCGCCGGCCGATCAAAACGGCCCAGATGCTAGGCGCCTCCGAGTCCCCGACTGAGGCGTATGCCGCATACGCCGCAGGGAGCGGGACGAAGGAGGCAACGACGCAGATGGACCGTTTTCATCGGCCGGCTCAGTCGATCGCCGAGTGCACGCAGTTGCTGATCAGGTCCAGGCGGGTGCTGTGCCACGGATCGGGCAGCCGGCTGTTGCTGAGGTAGGCGAACGACACCCCGGAGTCCGGGTCGGCCCAGCAGTAGGACGAGCCGACGCCGCCGTGACCGAAGGTGCGGGGCGAGGCCAGCGAGCCCAGGCCGCGGATCGTCTCCGTGATCCCGCGCGAGTGAGGGCCGAGGCCGCGGTGCATGGGCATGCCCATGTAACCGTCGATACGGTCGCCGGTGAAGTTGCGCGTGACGTAGGCGACCATTCGCGGGGAGAGCATCCGCACGTCGCCGAGCCGGCCGCCCGCGAGCAGCATCTGATAGAACGTCACCATGGCCCGCGCCGTCGCGTAGCCACCGCCGTTGGGCACGCCGGCGCGCCGGAAGGCGGCGGTGTTGGCCTCGGCGATCGGCACCTGGCGGCCGTCGGCCGCGGGCTCGTGCATGTCGATGGCCCGCGCGTGCGCGGCATCGGGCAGGCCGACGTACAGCTCGTCGGCGAGCCCCAGCGGCCCGGTGATGTTCTCGCGGATGAAGTCGCGGAAGTCCATCTTGGTCAGGGCCTCGATCATCACTGCCGCGACCCAGTGGGCGGAGCGGCCGTGATAGTGCACGCGCGAGCCCGGCGTCCACTCGAGGGTGAAGCCGCAGACGGTGCGCCGGAGCAGCTCGTGGTCCTCCCAGGTCGCGGGCGAGACGTCGGCCGAGGGAAACCCGCCCTGATGCGTGAGGAGCTGGACGACCGTGATGTCCTTCTTGCCGTTGGCCTCGAACCCCGGCACGTGATCGGCGACGCGGTCGGAGAACGACAGGGCGCCGCGCTCGACGAGCAGCCATACCGCGCACGCGGTGATGACCTTGGTGTTCGAATACAGGAGCCAGAGGGTGTCGTCGCCGGCGGGGACGCGCGTGGGCGCGAGCCGGGCATCGCCGATCGTCGAGTACAGCGCGAGCTTGCCGTGACGCGCGATGGCGATCTGGGCGCCGGGATACCGGCCCTCGGCGACGTGGCGCGTGATGAGCTCGGGCAAGCGCTCGAGGGCGCGGGGATCGAGGCCCACGGACGATGGCGTGGCGGCGGCGAGCGGGCTCTTCATCTCGGCTCTCCTGGCGTCAGCAGTGTTTACAGGGTGGAAACTCGCGTGAGTACATGACCGATCTCCGCGCCGGGACTGTAGCACGATTGACACGCGCGGAGGGCACTCCTAAGATGCCCGACACATCCGACCGCGGGAGGAAATTTCATGGCCGTCGACGTGCGCGTCGTCGACATCGCGACGCGACTCACGCGAGAGAAGATCGGGCCGCGCGCGGCCGCGTACGACCGCGACGCCGCCAATCCGATCGAGAGCTGGCGCGACCTGTGGGAGGTCGGATTGCTGGCCGCCGCGGTGCCGCGGGCACACGGCGGGCTCGGCCTCGACATGCCGACCTACATCGCCGTCATCCGCGCCATCGCCCAGGGCTGCGCGAGCACGGCGATGACGCTGCACATGCACTCGACGGTGATGCGCTTCATCGCCGCCCTGGGGACCCCCGCGCAGCACCGTCACTACTACGAGGAGGTCGTGCGGCACGGCAAGCTCTTCGGCAGCTGGGGCAGCGAGCCGGCCGTCAGCCTCTCGCGGACCTTTCTCATGGAGACGGCCATCCGCGTCGACGACGACGGGGTCGTCGTCGACGGCATCAAGTACTTCTGCACCATGGCCCAGGGTGCCGCCTACTACATGGTCTGGGGCGCGCTCGACGGCGCGACCGACATGGCCAAGTCGCTCTTGCTCGCCCTCGTGCCGGCGCAGACCCCGGGCATCGCCACCGACGGCAAGTGGAACACGCTGGGGATGCGCGCGACGTTCAGCCCCTCGGTGACGCTGCGCAGCGTCCGCATTCCCCACGACGCCGTGCTCGGTGAGCCGGGGACCGCCGTGAACGTCGGCGTCGTGGAGGCATTCGCGCTCGGGTACGCGGCGATCTACCTGGGCGTCGCGGAAGGCGCCCTCGACTTCGCCGTCGACTACGCGCGCAAGCGCGTGGTCCGGCCCGAGAACGTGCCGGTCGCGCACGATCCGGCGGTCCAGCGCCACATCGGCGAGCTGCGCGTGCATCTCGACGCCGCGCTGTTCGTGCTGGCCCACGGCGCCGGGGCGTGGGAGGCGGCCGAGCCCGTCGAGCGCGGCCTGCTCGCCAACAAGGCGAAGTACCTCGCGAGCGAGACGGCGCTCGCCGTCACCTCGAAGGTCATCCAGGTGGTCGGGGGCCGCGGAGCCTACAAGGACTACCCCGCCGAGCGCGCGTTTCGCGACGTCCGCACGTCGACGCTCATGCCGCCCACGGTCGATCGGATGCTCGAGGCCATCGGCAAGAGTGCCCTCGGCCTCGACAGCCTGATGTTCAACGTCTCGCGCTAGGGGTCAGGCTTTGACTTCTTAACATCTCGGTGAGCTCCGGCGCGATGATGACGCGCGTCAACCGAGATGTTAAGAAGTCAAAGCCTGACCCCAGAGGAGCACGCGATGGCCGACATCGTCCGCGACGCCGCGATGGAGTACCGGAACTGGGGGAAGTGGGGCCCGGACGACGAGCTGGGCACGCTCAACTACATCACGCCCGAGATCATCGTGAAGGCCACGCGTCTGGTCAAACGGGGCGTCAACTTTTCGCTCTCGATACCCTTCGACAGCACCGGTCCGCAGATCAACCAGCCCCGCCGCTTCAACCCGATCCACCGCATGATCCTCACGGGCCCGGACTTCACGACCGGCGCCTTCACCCGCCCGGGCGGCGTCGGCTTCGCGGACGACATGGTGATCATGGCGCTGCAATGCGCGACGCAGTGGGACGCGCTCTCGCACTGCTTTCTCGACGGCAAGCTCTACAACGGCTACGACGCGAACCTCGTCGGGAGCCAGGGGGCCAAGAAGAACGGCATCCACAAGATGGCCGGGCACATCGTCACGCGCGGCGTGCTCCTCGACATCCCTCGCGTGAAGGGCGTTCCGTGGCTGGCGCCGGGCTATGCGATCACCGCGAAGGATCTGGACGCCGCCGTCGCCGCGCACAAGGTCACGGTGGGCACGGGCGATGCGCTGCTCGTGCGGACCGGGCAGATGGCGATGTGCCGCCAGCAGGGCGGGTGGGGCGATTATGCCGGCGGCGACGCGCCCGGGCTCTCGTTCCATTCGGCGGGCTGGGTCCACGAGCGGCAGATCGCGGCGGTCGCCACCGATACGTGGGGCATGGAGGTCCGTCCCAACGAGATCCCCGACACCTACCAGCCCCTGCACCAGATCTTCATCCCGAGCATGGGGCTGCTGGTCGGCGAGATCTTCGACCTCGAGGCGCTCGCCGCGGACTGTGCCGGGGACGGCGTCTACGAGTTCCTGTTCGTCGCGCCGCCCATCCCGATCACGGGCGCCGTCGGCTCCCCGGTCAACCCGTTCGCCGTCAAGTAGGGCGTGGGCTCGTCCCCCGCCGGACTCGGCGACTCAGGAGCTCAGGGCGTCTGTTCGGTCAGGCCGGCGTGGGGCACGGAGGCGACCACGACCCAGGAAGGAAACCGCAGGGTCTTGACGGCGGGGGGCACGGGCGGCATCGCCGTGTGGGCAACGGTCACCGCCAGATACGAAGCACCGGCAGGCGGAGAGACTTCCGCCGAGGGCGCGGACGGCCGGCGTGACGACGAAGCGGCCGGCGGCGGTATCGCCCGACGGGGCACGTGAGCCACTGCGAGCGAAGGCATCGGCTCCTCGTCCGCGGTGATCGGGGGCACGAGGACGGTCTGCGGCGGCGGAACGAACACCCGGGGGATCCGGAGGTCGTCGAGCGGCCGCGCGGCGAGGACGACGCCGACGAGCATCACCGCCATCGCCGCCACGCGCACGGGCCCGCCGTGAAGTCCGAACGGCGCGACGCCGGCTGCCAGCGGCGGCAGGTTCCATTCACGACGCAGCTGAGCGGAGCAGCCGAGGCACATCCCATCGGTGAACGAGACGCTGGCGCCCCGCCACGATGCGATTCCGAACGGCAGCGGGTAACCGCGGTAAGACCGGTGCCACGCGCATCTCCGAATCAGCACGGCGTTGTCCCGGAGCAAGACATGTGCCGCACGCGAGTGTCGACACCGCGGGTAGTTGCGACCGGCCCGGGTACGCAATGTGTTGCAACGGCAACAGGCCACGTCATCGAGATGACGCCACGGCTACCGGCGACGCCCCCGTACATGGGCAGGCGCGGGACGCGAGGCCTCCAGGACACTCCGGAGCGAGCCGCCGGCGCTCCGTAACGCGCGAGCGGCATCGCGCGCCGATCCGCCCGTCCAGGCCATGACGATCGCCAGGCGCACCTGGCCGCGGGCCTCGGCGAGGGCCCGGATCGCCCGGGATCGGTGCACGCCTGCCAGCTCTTCCACGAGCCGCAGCGCGCGCTCGCGAAGCTTCCGGGAGCGGGGCTGGAGATCGACCATGCGGTTGCCGTGGATCCGACCCAGGCGCGCCATGCTGGCGGTGGTCAGCGTGTTCAGCACGAGCTTGGTCGCCGTGCCGGCTTTCAGGCGCGTCGATCCGGTGAGGACCTCGGGGCCCGGTCGCGGATCGATCACGACCCGCGCGGGCGCCTGGCGCCCGCGCGTCGCGTTGCAGGCGACGAGCGCGGTCGTCGCGCCGCGCAGGCGCGCGGCGCGAAGGGCCGCGCGGACGAACGGGGTCACACCGCTGGCCGAGACGCCGACGACCACGTCACCGCGTCGCACCCGGCGTCGGATCTCGCGCGCCGCGGCGCGCTCGTCGTCCTCCACGCCCTCGCGGGAGCGGAAGACCGCCCCACGCCCACCGGCCATGATCGCCTGGACCAGCCGCGGTGGGGTCCCGAACGTCGGCGGACACTCCGCCGCCTCCAGCACACCGAGACGTCCGCTCGTCCCCGCGCCCACGAAGAACAGGCGGCCCCCGCGGCCGAGCGCGGCGACGATCAGCTCGACGGCGGCGGCGATGCGCGAACCGACGCGGCCCACCGCGCGCACCGCGCGCGCGTCCTCCCGGTTCATCAGCCGCGCGATCTGTCGGGCACCGAGGCGGTCGAGGTCGAGGCTCGCGGGATTCGGCCGTTCCGTGGACAATCGCGCATACCGCGTCCGGGGCGCCACCCTCGGGATCCTAACAGATGCGCTAGTATCCACGGCATGGCGCGCGTGCAGACCGGTCTGGAGACGCTCGTCCATCGCCGGGCGGGGCTTCTCCGCGGACGGCGCTTCGCGCTCCTCGCCCACCAGGCCTCGATCGATGGCGACTTCGCTCATGCCGCCGACGTGCTCGGGGATTTGCGCGGCGCGCGACTCGTCCGGCTGCTCGCCCCCGAGCACGGGCTGTGGGGCGCCGCCCAGGATCACGCGCTCGTGCGCTCGACGCGCGACGCGGCCACGCGGCTGCGCGTGTGGAGCCTCTATGGCGCCCGGCGCGCGCCCACTCCGGCGATGCTCCGCGGCCTCGACGCGCTCGTGGTCGACCTGCAGGACGTGGGGGCGCGTTACTACACGTTCGCGTGGACGATGGTCATCGCCATGCGCGAGTGCGCACGCGCCGGCGTCCCCGTCATCGTGCTCGACCGCCCCAATCCGCTCGGTGGCGAGCGTGTCGAGGGCAACCTCCCCGATCCGGCCTTCGGGTCATTCGTGGGCCTCTACCCGTTGCCCACGCGACATGGGCTGACGATCGGCGAGCTGGCGCGCCACGTGAACGTCGAGCACGCGATCGGGTGTCGTCTCACCGTGGTCCCGATGCGCGGCTGGCGTCGAGCGATGCTCTGGGAGGACACGGAGCTGCCGTGGGTCGCCCCCTCGCCGAACATGCCGACGCCCGACACGGCGCGTGTCTATCCCGGCGGCTGCCTCATCGAGGGCACGAACCTCTCCGAGGGCCGAGGGACGACACGGCCTTTCGAGCTCGTCGGTGCGCCCTTCCTCGACGAGCAGCGGTACGCAGACGCTCTGGAGCGGCTGGCGTTGCCCGGCGTGCGCTTCCGCGCCCTGCGGTTCATTCCGACGTTTCACAAATGGGCGGGCCGGAGCTGCGGCGGCGTCCAGCTGCACGTCGTCGACCGCGCGCGGTTCCAGCCGTTCCTGACCGGCCTGGCGCTGATCGCCGAGGCGCGCCGCGCGGCGCCGCGCGCGTTCGCGTGGCGACGCCCACCGTACGAGTTCGAACGGCGCCGGCTCCCCATCGACATCCTCTGCGGGACCGACGCGCTTCGCCTCGCCGTCGAACGCGGCGAAGCGCTCACGCGCATCGAGCGAGGGTGGGACGCCGAGCTTCGCGGATGGAGGCGCCGCCGCGCACCGACGCTGCTCTACCGGTAAGGCAACATGGAGGGGCGCCACGGCTTTGCCGGGGCGTCCCGAACGGGGCGCATGGGGGGCCCGCCCGGGGCCCCCACGTCAATGGAAGAGAGTCTGGAAGAAGTTCTTGACGCTGTGGCCGAAGGACGCGGCGCCGTCCTTGGTGTTCTCCCAGGCGCTCTTGGCCTGGGGCTCGGCGGCCCTGCCCGACTCCTTCAACTTCTCTCCCGAGTACTTGGCGCCCTCGACCACGGTCTTGCCGATCCCCTTGGCCGTGTCCTCGACCCCCTGACCGACCTTGCCCTCGCCGATCTTCTTGGCCCCCGTCTCGACGGAGCGCGTCGCCTCCTTGACCTTCGTGTCGTCGGCGGCGTCCACCCGCAGGACCGGCCAGGCGAGGATCGCCATCATGAGTGCCAGCGCGAGCGCTTTTATCGCATCACCTCCCCGACGTGGATCCCCTTCATTCTACGGCGGACAGACGCTACTTGCTTCGTCCTCCGCCGTGGCTGGCGCCGGGCGCGGCCGCGGTGCCGCGGGCGGGCGCGCCGCTGGCCGTCACCACGCCCCTTCCGTGGTCGCCAGTGCTGGCCCTGACGGCGGCGGGACGTCCGGCGTTGACGGCGTTGCCGTGAACGGTTCGATTGGCCGCGGTCGTCACGGTCGTCGCGGACGAGACGTGGTGCCGGTGGTTATAGCCGCTGACCGTCTGGCCGAGGTTTCTCGAGGTGACGAGACCCTGAGACTTCATGCTGTCGAACACGCGCCCCCATCCCTCGCCGCCCTGCTTCCGCGCGGCAATCTGGTCGAGCGTCAGTGGTCGGGTTCCCGGCGGGACCCGGGACGGCTGCGCCTCGAAGAGCGATCGCGCAATCTTCTGGTTCCCCGGCGACAACCGGTCGAATGGGCCTCCCGGAGCCTGGGCGAACACGTGCGGTACCGCGAACACCTCGCACACCATGAGAAGCCCGACGCCGATCGCCACGATCCACCGTGTCATGGTCACTCCTCCTTCAGCCAGGCTGATGAAACAGGCCCATCTGCTTCGTTGGCGCCCTCGGCCGCACGCTCAACGTACAGGCAGTACGCCTCGCGTGCGGCTGTCGGGCGCCGCCTCGCATCTGGACCTGTTTGATCAGCCTGCGAGTTTTTCTTCACCGTGTCATCGACGCTGCGAGACCGTCGGCAGCTCGTCGAGCGCGCGCTCGGTCTGCGTGATGATTTCCCCTGCGGTCGCGCGATCCCGGAAGACCACGTTCTGTTTCGCCGTGACCCGCATCCGCGTCGTGCGCGCGGTCAGCTTCTCGAGCTCGATCGCGACGGTACGATCGCCCGCGAGGGCGACGATCGCGCGGCCGGAGTCCGTGGGCTGGTCGGCCTTGACCCGGATATCCATGCGCTTGAGGGACCTCGCGGTCGCGCGTCGGACGTCACCGAGCGGCGCGGTGAAGGTGCGGTACGCGATGCCGTCGAGCGTGTACGACGTGCTCGTTCCCGCCGCCGTCCCCGCGCCGACACCGAACAGGGCGAGGCCAGCGCCCGCACACCCTTGTGTGGTGAGCGCGATCCCCAGGAGGCAGACAGCTACTCCGAAGGCACGAAGGCTATCCATCCGGTCTCTCCCGCAGCGGCCGAAGTCTCGATGCGCCCCGAAGAGCAGCAGTCCGCATGCCAGAGACTGCCCGGTGAGGACTGTTGTCAGACTTACATTCCGGCCCCGGGCACGCGACCCGAGGCGTCCGGAGTACACTCCGCCAATGAGCGACCTTCTGGATCTCGTCGGCGAGCGCCTGATGATCGGCTTGCCCGGACCGACGCTCCGCGACGAGGACGTCGCCCTCTTCCGCGACACGCGAGCCGCCGGTCTCATCCTCTATCGACGGAACTTCGAGAATCCCGACCGGCTGCTGACCCTTCTCGGCGACCTGGAGAATGCGCTCGGGCGCCGATTGCTCGTGGCCACCGATCACGAGGGGGGCCGGATCGTGATGCTGGGCCAGGGCACGACCATCTTCCCCGACAATCTCGCCGTGGGCACGGCCGGCGACGAAGCATTCGCGGCGCGGCAAGGCCTCTTCGAGGCGCGCGAGCTTCGCCGGCTCGGCGTCGACCTCAATCTCGGCCCCGTCCTCGACGTCCTCACCGAGGCGTACAGCCCCAACATCGGGATCCGCTCCTATGGCATGGACCCCGACCTCGTCGCACGGTACGGCGTGGCGCGCATCCGCGGAATGCAACGGGGCGGGCTCGCGGCGTGTCCGAAGCACTTCCTGCCGGCGACGTTCTCGCGAGTCATCGTCGAGGACTATCTCCGGGGGCGGCTCGGCTTCCGCGGCGTCGTCGTCTCCGACGACCTCGAGATGGGGGCGATCACCGAGAGCTGTCCGATCGGCGAGGCGGCGGTCCGCGCGGCCGCGGCGGGGCATGACTTGCTGCTCGTCTGCCACACGGAGGTCGCCCAGCGACGCGCGGCGGGCGCGCTCGTCGAGGCCTACCGCGGGGGCACGCTGGCCCGTGGCGAGCTGGAGTCGGCGGCCGAGCGCGTGCGCCGCCTGCGCGAGACACGTCAGGCGCGCTTCGAGGGCGGCGCGCCACGGCCGGAACCGGACGGCGAGCCGCTGGCCATGGCGATCGCGACGCGCGCCGTCACGATCGTGCGCCCCGGCCCGCCCGGCCTCTCCCGGGCCCTCAACGGTCGCGTGGCCGTGATCTTCCCGCGCTTCTCGGCGCTGGCGTCGCGGATCACGATCGAGGCGAAGCTGTGCGACGAGGAGGGTTACGTGACCCGCGCCTTCGGCGTGACCGGGATCTCACCGGCGATCAGCCTGGTCGCGATCGAGCCCTCGCCCGCCGAGATCGAGGCGGCGGCCGCGGCGGCGGCCGGCGGGGATGTCACGGTGCTGTTCCTGTTCGATGGGCACCTCTATCCGTCCAACCGCGCGCTCCTCGACGCCGTCCAGGGGCGGGCCCGCAAGCTCGCCGTCGTTCTCCTGCGCGACCCGTACGACGCGAGCCTGCTGGCACCCGGCGTTCTCGGGATCACCGCCTACGGCTTTCGCCGCGCCCAGCTCGACGCCGTGATCGCGCGCCTGACCCATCCTACTTCAAGACCTCGAGGCGATTGATGAACTTCCGGCCGCCGCGGTCCTCGAAGGACACGCGGATCGGCGTGCCCGGCGCGAGCCGCTCGAGCAATGCGGAATCGTTGGTCCACAGCAGGGTGCCGTCCATCAGGTACACCGTCTGCTGCGTCTTGTTGATGTCGCGCACCTTGCTCTCCACCGTGCCCGTGCTGTCGGCCTTGCCGCCCGCCTCGACGTGAGCCGCGGATAATAGCCCCGGGCCCACCGCACACACGACCAGCAGCATTCCCGCCAGCCATCGCCGCCCGTATCCCATGACGTCGCGCTCCTCTCCTGCACCTCGGTTCCTTCTGGATCACTGTACCCCCGCGCACGCCCACGTCCGCAAAGGCCGGCGCACTCCGCGCGGTCAAGAGGCGACACGCCGGGTCAGCGCCGCCGCGCGACGGCGGAGATCGCGAGGGCCAGCGCGATCGTTCCCGCCGTGCCCAGGACCACCAGCCAGGACCACGCGAAGTGCAAGACCCCCCGCTCGGAGAGCACGAGCAGGACCAGGTTCACGAGCGCCATGACGACCATGGCCACGACGTTGGCGACGTCGACGACCGGGCGTCGCGTGAGCAGGCCGAGCAGGAACACGCCCAGCAGCGAGCCGAAGGTGACGCCCGCGATCTTGAAGGCGAGCCACAGGATGCGGTCGAACGACGAGAAGGCATGGGCCAGCAGGCCGAGAACGACGCCGAAGAGCACGACGCTCACGCGCGAGACGAACAGGTAATGGCGCTCGGACCGGTCGCGGGCGAGCAGGGGGCGATAGATGTCGGTCACGAACGACGCGGACAGGGAGCCGAGCGGCGAATCGATCGAGGCCAGCACGATGGCGCTGAGCATCAACCCCCGTAGCGCGTCCGGCATCACCTGCTGGACGAAGTGCGGCAAGATCTCGTCGGGGCGCGGCACGGGCAAGGCGGGGTGCTGCGCGTAGAACGTGTAGAGCGCGCTGCCGAGGCCGAGGTAGATGATCAGCGTGAGGAGCGTGCCGAGCGGGGTCAGCGACAGCGTCTTCTGGCTCTCGCCGCGCGTCTCGACGGTGAGCAGCCGTTGCATGAGGTCGTGGTCGGTGCCGAAGGCGGCCATGGAGCCGACGAAGCCGTTGAGGATCGCCACCCACACGATGTTGGGATCGGTGAGAACGCGACGCCAGAAGTCGGGGGCGCCCGGGGCCGGCCCCCAGTGGATCACGTTCAGCCGCCCGGCCTCGCCCGCGAGCGCGGCCACCGCGCCGAGACCGCCCTCGATGTGTCGCAGCAGGTAGCCGAGCGTCACCGCCCCCGCCACGAGAAAGACGAGCGCCTGGAAGACGTTGGTCCACACCACGGCCTTCACCCCGCCGGCGCCGATGTAGATGATCGAGACGAGCGTGAACACGGCGATCGTGGGGCCGAGCGGCCACGCCATGAGGATGGCGACGGCGAGCGCGGCCGCCATCAGCCGCACGCTCGAGCCGAGGAGCCGCGTGACGAAGAAGAAGAGCGAGGCCGTGACCTGGCTCGCGCGCCCGAAGCGGTCGTGGAGGAACTCGTAGATGGTGGTGACGTCGTGGCGGTAGAAGGCGGGAATGAAGAGAAAGGCCACCGCGAACTTCGCGAGACTCGAGCCGATGAAGAACTGGATGTACTCCCAGTTCTCGCTGTACGCGGTCGCGGGTACCGAGATGATCGTGACCGCGCTGATCTCCGTGGCCAGGAACGACAGGCACGCCGCCCACCACGGGATCCGGCGCCGGCCGAGAAAGAAGTCGCTGGTATCACGCTGCTGGCGCCCGAAATAGATCCCGATCCCGATCAGCACCAAGAGCGCGGCAACGAGCACGGTGTAATCGGGCCACGTCAGCGCGCTGGGACGGCTGGTCGGCACGCCCCATCATAAGCTCGGTTCGAGCGCCGGCTTCGCCGGCGCAATCTGTTTCTGGGGGGAGGCAGCGGAGCGGGCCGTGAGGCCCGCGGAGCGTCGGAAGGGGGGCGCAGCCCCCCTCCGAGTTCTACCCGCGGCGGTCGACCGCCTTGACCTGCAGGCGCTTGTTCCGGAGGGCGTCGACGAGCGCGCGGTAGGAGGAGCCGGAGATCACGCGATTGAACTCGCCCCGATACGTCGACACGAAGCTCACCCCGTCGATCAGGACGTCGTAGACGCGCCAGCGACCGTCGCGACTCACCAGACGGTAGTTGAGCGACGTGTCCTGCCGGCGGCGCGGGCTGATGATCTTCGAGCGCACGAGCGCATACTCGCCGTCGACCGTCTCACCCACGTAGGCGATCTTCTCGCCCGCGTACGCCTCGATCTTGCTGATGTACGAGCGCTCGAGAAGATCGGTGAACAGCGCCACGAACTCGGCCTGCTCGGCGCGTGTGCGGGTCGCCCAGTGACGAGAGAGCGTTCGCTTCGCCATTTCGTCGAAGTCGAACAGGTCGTTGGCGGCGCGCCGGATCTCGGACCGGGCGCGCTCGGTATTGGGCACGCCCCGCTCGGCCCGATCGGAACGATCCGGTTCCGCGCCCTCGAGGATGGCGACGACCCGTGCGACGGCGGACTGGACGATCTCCCGCGGCGCCGTGGCCGGAGTGGTGACGACGGAGGCGACCAGCATCAGCGCGGCGAAGGAGCTGCCCATGGCGAATCAGGAACGGGAAGCATTCGGCGTGCCATGGTTCTCTGCCGCTGAACACTCTGAAATACATCTGGTACCGCGAATCACGGGCGCGCCTCCATAATGCCAACGAGTCCTGACATGTCCGCGATTCGACACATCAGACCTTCACTGGCAGTCGGCGCCGACCTCGGAGGAACGCGGGTGCGCGTCGTCGCGACGCGGGACGGGCGGATCACGGCCAAGCTCACGACGCGAGCGCCGCGCCTGGAAGATTTGGAGAAGTTTCTCCACAGCGTCTGGGCAACTCGCGGATGGACGCGGCGCGACATCGCCGCCCTGGTCGTCGCGTCGCGGGGGATCTGGACGCTGCGCGAGCGGCGCGCGCTCGCTCGTCGACTCGCCTCGCTCGCCCGTCGGGTCCACGTGCTCTCCGATGCCCAGGCGGCGTTGCTTGGTGCCCTGGGAACCGGCCCGGGCCTCCTCGTCCTCGCGGGTACCGGCTCGATCGTCATCGGTCGCGACCGTCGAGGCCACTGGGGCCGCGCGGGCGGTCTCGGGCCCCTGCTCGGCGACGAAGGCTCGGCATTCTGGATCGGACGCGCGTGGCTGCGGGCCACGACCAGCGGCGAGGACTTCGCGCCCGTTCGTCGTCTCCTCGCGCGCCCGGACGCGGTCGCCCGCATCGCGGCCCTGGCCCCGGCCGTCCTGCGACGGGCGCGCCATGATCCGAGAGCGCGCGCCATCGTCGCCGAGGCCCAGAGGCACCTGGCGCGGCTCGCGGTGGAGGTCGCGCGCCGGCTGCGCTTGCCGCGTCCCGTCGACGTCAGCTGGGCCGGGGGCGTGCTGCGCGATCCGACTTTTCGCCGCGGCGTGGCGCGCGCCCTGGCCCGGGAGGGATTGAAGGCCCGGTGGATCGCCCCCGCCGACGAGCCCGTGGCCGCCGCCCTCGCCCTCGCGGCGCGCGCCGCAGGCCTCCCGCGCGCGCCGCGCCCCCGTGCGCGCGTGCTATAACTCTCGCCGATGGACCCGGCGCTCGTTCACCGCCGCGTGACGATCGCGGCGATCGTTTCCCTGCTCGTGTTCGCGGCGTTCACGATGGTCGCGTTGACACCCTCGCTTCACCGCCTCGATCGGGACATCGGGGCCGCCGTCCAGGAGGCTCGACATCCGTGGCTCGAGTCCCCCATGCGGATGGTGACCTTCCTCGGCGACGGGTGGATGCTGCTGGCCCTCACCGTGGCGACCTGGGCCGCGCTCGTCGCCCGACGCGATCCCCTCGCCCGGCGCTTTCCACTGATCATGATCGGTTCGGCGCTGACGGAGTGGACCGTGAAGTGGCTGGTGGCCCGGCCGCGGCCGCGGGGCAGCCTCTCGGCGTTTCCGAGTGGCCACGTGTTCACCTCGGTCGCCTTCTTCGGCGCGATCGTGTATCTGCTGTGGACGCGCGACGTCTCCCGGTCGTGGCGGATCGTCGGGACGGCGGCGTGTGTCGTGATCGTCGTCGGCATCGCGCTGAGCCGCATCTACCTGAAGTTTCACTGGCTCACCGATGTGCTCGGCGGCCTCGCGGGCGGCACCGCCTACGTGCTCACGACGCTCGTCATCGCCGATCGGCGGTGGAGCGCATCGACGGACGGGGTGTGAGCGCCGGGACGAGCGCGGCGCGGCGCCGGCGATCCACGAACCCGAGGCCGCCGCGGTACCGGCTGGTGATCACGGTCTGCCCTCGCGAGTGCGGGCGCGTCGTGTTGCCGGTGAGACACGGAGAGCGCGCGCGCCGTCTCGACGCGCGGGCCATCGTCCACCATCTCGCGACGCTCAGCGCGCAGCGCGGCCTCGCCGAGCTCGTCGAGCTCCGCGAGGCGTGCGCGGGCGGGTGCTCACTCGCCGGACCGAACGTCAGCGTGACGATCCATCCCGCCACGCGGCCGGGCGAGCGCCCGGATCACGTGGCCGTGGGCTGGAAGACCTACGTCACCTCTCTCGGCACCCTCGACGCCCTCGCAACGGTGATCGAAGAAAACCTCTCGTAACCGACCTGTCGCCCTACGGCGAACGGGGCGAGGTCGATCCCGATCTCCGCATCGCCCAGTACACCGCCGGCCCCGTCAGCGCGGCGACGATACCGGCGACGGTGTTGAGCGCGCCGGCGTTGGCCATCGCGAAGAGCGCGACCAGCGTGGGGAGAAGCGCCGTGATGATCATGCCCGCCGCGCCGCCGGGGACGCGCCAGGGTCGCGGTAACGCGGGGTCGACGATTCGCAGACGCACGAAGGCGGCCAGCTCGACGAGCAGGCTCAGCGAGTAGAGCCACACGTTGAGCACGATCAGCTCCCTGAAGGAGAACAGCGCGAAGCCGGCGTAGATCGCGGCGGAGACGACGACGGCCACCCACGGCGTGCCGAAGCGCTCGTGGAGATGGCCGAGGGCGGCCGGGAGCCGGCGCTCCCGGGCCAGCACGAACGGCAGCCGGGAATTCGTGAGCACGAGCGACAGGAACAGTCCCGCCGTGCTGAAGACGGCGCCCAGCGCCATCGCGTGGCCGAGCCAGGGCCCGCCGGCGGCGGCGGCGATCCGCGGCAGCGAACCCGTCGACCAGGTCCGCCAGTCGCTGGTGCCGCTGGCCAGCGCGGCCGCGATCGGCAGCACGTAACCGGCCGCGACGACCGGGAGCGTCAGGCGGAGGGCCGCGCGGAAGGCGCGCTCGGGACGCCGTGTCTCGCCGAGCGTCGTCGACGGCGTGTCCCAGCCCCCGTAGTTCCACATGACGACCGCGAGACCGAGCCCCAGGCCCGCCCCCAGGGATTGCCGCTCGGCGAGGAATGGCGTCCACGGCGCCGCGCGCAGCGCGGCGAGGCCCACCACGACCAGCGCCGCGACGGGCAGCAGCGCGGCGAGCGCGAGCGCGATCGCCGCGCGGCCGACGGGCCGGACACCGAGCACGTTGAGCACGGTCAGCGCCGCGATGAAGACCAGCGCCAGCAGCCAGCGCTCCCGCGACGTCATGGCCGGATACCAGAACTTGACGTACTCGACGAACAGCGCGGGGTAGATGGCGACGTCCACGAAGCTGTCGACCCAGCTCCACCAGCCGACCTGGAAGCTCCAGAAGCCGCCGAAGGCGCGGCGCACCCACGCGACGTACCCGCCCTCGTCGGGCATCGCGGAGGCCAGCTCCGCCATCACCAGGCTGACCGGCAGGCTCCACACGAGAGGGGTGAGCACGAGGAGCGCCAGCGCCAGCCCCGGACCGAATGACGGCACCAGGTCCTCGATGCCGTAAGGGCCGCCGCTCACGTTGAAAAAGACGACGGCGGCGAGGGGAACGAGACCGAGCTCGCGCTTCAGGATCCCTGAGCGGCGCCGATCAGTCGCGGCAATTCCTTGACCCACTCCTCGATGGGGCGGTCGGCATCGACGATGATCTCGAGCTTACCGCTGGGCAGCCGCCGGACACGCCCGGGCACGGCGGGGCCGAGCGGGATGACCAGCATCTCGCGATGGATACCGAGTGCGTCGGTCACCGCAAAGATCGCGTCGATCTCTTTCATGGTCACCACTTCAAGCATGGATTGGTTAATGTCGGGGGGAGCGACCGCCGCTCCCCCCGACACCCCCCACCGGTTTAGGATTCGTGACGCCCCCCACCGGTTTCGAAATTTCCCGTTCTCTCACTTCACCCGGATGACGCGGCCGCCGGTCATCGTGACGAGATCGGCGGGCGCCAGGCGGAAGAGGGCGTTCGGCGTGCCGGCCGCCGCCCAGATCGCTTCGTGGCCGAGCAGATCCTCGTCGATGAATGTCTCCATCGGCTTGGCGTGGCCCACCGGCGGGATTCCGCCGATGGCGAATCCGCTGTGCTCGCGGACGAACGCGGCCGGCGCCTTCTCGAGCGCTTCCTTGAGGAGCACGCCGATGCGCCATTCGTTGACCCGGTTGGCGCCGCTCGTGACGACGAGGACGGCCCGCCCGGTCGTCGCGGTCTTGAACACGAGCGATTTCGCGATCTGGGCGACGTCACAGCCGACGGCGCGTGCCGCCTCGGCCGCCGTGCGCGACGGCGGCGTCGACTCCAGCACCTCGTAGGCGAAGCCGCGCGCGCGGAGCGCGTCCTGAACTTTCTGCGCGGCGGACGAGAGCGCCGGCGATGCGTCCGGCGATGACGCCGATGCGGGGCTGACCGGTGATTCCATGCCGCCTACACTACCAAATTCACGCATCTCGCCTCACGGCATCAGCAGCCGAGCGGCCGCGGTCTCGCCCGAGTGCACGGCATCGGCGATGCCCACGCCGCGATAGGCGGCGCCGGCGAGCGCGAGCCCGGGGTGGGCGCCGAGCCGTTGCTCGATCGCGTCGATTCGATCGAGATGGCCCAGCCGATACTGCGGCATCGAGGCGGGGTGACGGTGCACGCGCGTCAGCACCGGCGCGGCCACGATGCCGAGCGCGTCACGCAGATCGCGTCGCGCGCGGTCGGCGATCTCCGCCTCTTCGCCGGCGACATGGGCTTCCCCCAGGGCCCCGCCCAGGAAGGCGCGCAGGAGGACGAACCCCTCCGGCGCCCGGCCCGGATACTTCACGCTGGAAAACGTCCCGGCCAGCAGCGCACGCCCTTCCCCGTGCGGCACGACGAAGCCGAAGCCGTCGAGCGGGTGCGGGACGTCGGAGCGCCGGTAGCCGAGGGAGACGGTCGCCGACGACGCGTAGGGGATCTCGGCCAGGAGCGCCGCGATCTGCGGATCGACATAGCGGAGCAGCCGCGCCGCGCGGTGTGCCTCGGTCGCCACCACGACCCGGTCGGCGTCGAGCGCGCCGCCGTCCGCCAGGCCGACCCGCCAGCGACCGTCGTGGCGCTCGATGCCGCCGACACGCTGGCCGAGGCGGACCGCGCCGGCCGGCAGGCGCGCGGCCAGCGTGTCGATCAGCTCGGACATTCCCCGCGCGAACGTGACGAAGAGACTGAAGCGCGCGCCGCTCGTGCCCGCCTGGGGCGCCCGGCGGCTGGCCCGCCAGAGGGCCAGGATCACGCTGCGCTCCCGACGCTCCAGCTCGAGAAAGCGCGGCATCGTCGCCCCCAGGCTCAGCTCGTCGGGATCGGCGGTATAGATGCCGGCGACCAGCGGCTGGGCGACGCGCTCGAGCGCCTCGCGTCCAAGCCGCCGGCGGACGAAGGCGCCCAGCGTCTCATCGTCTCCCGTTCCGCCCCGAGGCAGGATTAGATCGAACGCCATCCGGAGCTTTCCCGGCCACGAGAAGAGCCCCGACGTGAGAAACGGCGTGAGCTGCGTCGGGGCCAGCAGCTGAAAGCCGTCGGGCAACGGGTGCAGCCGCCCTCGGTGCCAGACGAACGTGCGGCGAAAACGGTCGTCGGTGCGGACGAGTCGGTCCTCCACGCCGAGCCGGCGACAGAGCGCCAGCGCCCAGGGCTTCTCCGAGAGGAACGAATCGGGGCCTGACTCGACGAGGAACCCATCGACATGCTCGGTCGCGATGGTGCCGCCGAGGCGCGCGCGCGCCTCCAGCAGCGTCACCTCGACCGCGAGCCGGCGCAGGCACCCGAGCTCCACGACGCGATGGGCGGCGGACAGCCCCGCAATGCCTCCGCCGACGACGACGACCTTCATGCTTCCTTCCTGACGATGTCGGCCAGGGCTTCGATGAAGGCGGGATGGGCGTTGACGGCCTCGGCGCGGTGCAACGTGAGCCCATGCTCGCGCGCCCGCGCCGCCGCCTCCACGTCGAGGTCGTAGAGCACCTCCACGTGATCGCAGACGAAGCCGATCGGCACCACCACGACGTGCCGCTCACCGTCGGCGGCGACACTGGCCAGCACGTCGTTGACGTCGGGCTCGAGCCAGCAGTCCTCGGGCGCGCCGCTGCGGCTCTGATAGGCCAGCGCCCACCGCGGATGCCGCAATCGCTGGGCGACCGCTCGCGACGCGGTCGCGAACTCGGAGACATAGGGCGAGGCGTCCGCCATCGGCAGCGGGATGCTGTGCGCGGTGAACACGAGCGGCGTCCATGAGCGGACGTCGGCCGGCACGCCGGCGAGCGCCTGCCGCGCGCGGTCGGCCACGGCGGCCAGGAAGCCGCGATGGGCCGACCACGGCGGAGCGAAGACGACCTCGGGGGCGCCCGGGGTGAGCACCCGCGCCTCCTCGACGTCGGCCTGGTAGCGGTCCCACGAGGCCTCGCAGCGCAGCGACGACATGATGACGCCCAGGCAGCGCCGCGCCCCGGTCTCTGCCAGGCGGGCGAGCGTGTCGTGCAGGTACGGATCCCAGTTCCGCATGCCGACGTGCACGTCGAGGGGCCTTCCTGCTCGCGCCAGCGCCTCGGAGAGCGCGTGCGCCTGGGCCCGGGTCAAGTCGTTCAGCGGCGAGCGCCCGCCCGGCATCCGCTCGTAGTGATGCGCGACCTCCTCCAGACGCTCGCGCGGAATGCGACGACCGCGCGTGACGTTGTCCAGGAACGGGCGGATCTCGTGCGGTGCCGTCGGCCCGCCGAACGCGATCAGCAGGACGGCGTCAAGCGCGGACGAAATCGATGAACCCACGCTCGACGTCGACGCCGAGCAGCTCGACGGTCACCCGGTCGCCGACGTCCATTCCGGCAAACCCGCGCACCACGCGGCCCTCGATCGGCGGCGATGGGATCCGCACCCACGTTCCCTTCGGGGACGCGCCCGTGACGAGGCCGGTAAAGCGCTCGCCGAGCCGGTGCATGAGCAGGAGGGCGGCGGCCGACTTGCGGACCTGGCGCTCGACCTTGGCCGCGTTGTCTTCTTGCTCGGTACAGTGGCGGGCCAGGGCGACCAGTCGCTCCTCCGTGTACGGGGAAGGGTGTCCACCGAGCGCGGCCTTGACCAGCCGTTGCGTGATGAGATCGGGGAAGCGACGGTTCGGCGCGGTCGAGTGCGCGTAGTCCGACACGGCCAGACCGAAGTGGCCGTCGGAGGCCCGCCCCGGAACGTCCACGGCGTACTCACCACGTCCCATGAGCTTGACGATCGAGAGCGAGAGGTCCGGGAAGCGTTCGGGATCGGCCGCCTTGCGCTTGACCAGGAAGCCTTCGAGGGCGCGCGCGTCGGGGGTGTCAGGCAACCGTTCCCCCGCCTGCACGGCCAGCTCGACGATACGCTGCCACCGCTCGGGGGAGCGCAGCACCCGACGCAGCGACGGCAGCCCGCGGGAGGCCAGGAAGCGCGCGGTCACGCCGTTGGCGGCGATCATGAAATCCTCGATCAGCTCCCGCGCGCGGTTCTTCTCCTCGACGCGCAGATCCTCGAGCCGGCCATCGCTGAACACCGGGCGCGCCTCCACGGTCTCCAGGCTCAGCGCGCCGTGCGCGTGGCGCGCGGCCTTGAGCGCCTGGGCGACCGCGTCCTGGATCCGCAGCTGCTCGGCCAGCCCGGGGACCCCGGCGAGCCGGGGGGGCGGGGGCGAGGCGCCGTCGAGCCACGCCGCGACGGCGTCGTACGCGAGCTGCGCGCGATTGCGAACGACGGCCCGCGACAGGCCGACGTCGTCGACCGAGCCATCGGCGCGGACCGTCAGCTCGATCACGATGGCCAGGCGGTCCGCGGCTTCGTTGAGTGACGTGAGGTCGGTCGAGAGCTTCTCCGGCAGCATGGCGAAGACGCCGCCCGCGGTGTAGACGGACGTCGTGTTGTGGGCGGCGTGCGCGTCGATCGCCGAGTCGACGGCGACGAGGGCGTCGACGTCGGCCACGGCGATCAGGATCTTCACGGGCCCCGCCGCACCGTCCGCCGCGGGAGGCGCGGCGACCGAGAGCTGGTCGAGGTCCCGCGAATCGTCGTTGTCGATCGAGCACCACAGCCGATCGCGCAGGTCCCGCGTGCCTGCGGGCGCGGCGGCGGCGGCCTGGATGCCCGCCAGCTCGGCGAGCGCGGGCGCCGGGTAGTCGGGCTCGAGACCGCGGGCGCGCATCGCGCGGCGCGCGATCGCCCGGAGATCGTGGAGTGCGCGGGCGCGGGGCACGATCCCGATTCTACCGGGACTTGATTTCTCGCGCCCTACGGTCGCGTAGTGTCTCAGTTCGAACCCTGACTGCCCGTTCGCCGGGCGGGAGAGACGGGTGGGCCTTCGGAAACCCGATCGGACCGTCTAGCCGTCCGTCTGAATGTCGGTAAGCGGTACGCCTGTCACGACGTACGACGACGGG